>VFQQ010000167.1_pt1 | contig 167604 bp, 139 predicted proteins | sample 3512341 | NCBI WGS metagenome assembly VFQQ01 (sample SAMN10412373, study PRJNA504923) | tailings metagenome | isolation source: Relicate 2 Philex TSF1 revegetated site | place: Philippines: Tuba, Benguet | collected 2017-08-29 | reverse complement strand
TACTTCGGGGGGCGTTCAGCGTTGAGCGGTGGATTCATTGCGATAGCGAAAGCCCGGCAGACCTTTATATAGGCGGTGCTGCCAGCGGGCCTGGGGCGGAGCTGGGATACAGTAATGTTGATGCCCTAACGGTGTACGGTCAGCCGAGCGCTAGTGGCTATCGATGGCAGCTGGCGAGCTTCGGCGCTTCCGTATCGTTCGTCTGGGTGCGCTTACAAGTCATCGATGGAGTTTTACATCTCGACCAGCGCCTGGCTGAGTAACTGATGTGCCAAATACCCCGCGAATCCAGCCCAAGGTAAGCGGGGGTTGGCGGTGCCAAATCCGGCGCAAGCAAGTGCCAAATCCGGCGCGCGCTTACAAGACGCCGCCGGGCTTAATTACGTGGAGATTGCGCAAGCGCGCGACCTGGTCCCCTTCAGAAGGCCGAGCAGAGGTGCTGCGTAGGGGGATGAGCCGCATGGATGCGGCGAGATACCGATGGCGGCCCCGCATAAAGGGCCATGGACGGCCCTTGTAAGCCGCCCCCCGGAGAAGCGCCGGAGCGAGGGGAGTTTCGCGTAGCGAAACCCGGATGCCGGAGTGCCCTTCTTTGGCACACCTTTCTTGGGCAAGCAAAGAAACGCAGCGCAGCGGAGTAACAGCTGCAGGCTTGCCCGAAGGGTGAGGGCAGCGAATCAAGGTGTGGCGCCCGTAAGGGGCGCAACCCAAACGTTCAGCGGACGCGGTAATGGATAATGCTAAGCCGGTACGCGATACGCATACAAAAACTGCCAGTCCGGTGTCCAGCATGTCCTCCCCGCAAAATTGCGAAGAACCATAAAAAAACGGCCTGCAAAGCAGGCCGTCTCGGACGCTTGGCAAACTTACTTGAGCGCCGCCAGCGCCGCTGCGTAGTTCGGCTCGTCGGCGATCTCGCCGACCAGCTCGCTGTGCAGCACCTTGTCGTTCTCGTCCAGCACCACCACCGCTCGGGCGGCAACGCCGGCCAGCGGGCCTGCTGCGATGGCCACGCCGTAGTCCTTGAGGAAGTTCGCGCCACGCATGGTGGACAGGTTCATCACGTCGTTCAGGCCTTCTGCGCCGCAGAAGCGCGCCTGGGCGAACGGCAGGTCGGCGGAGATGCACAGCACCACGGTGTTGGGCAACTGCGCGGCCTCGGCGTTGAACTTGCGCACCGAGGTGGCGCAGGTCGGGGTGTCGACGCTGGGGAAAATGTTCAGCACCTTGCGCTTGCCGGCCAGGCTGGCCAGGGTGACGTCGCCGAGGTCCTTGCCGACCAGACTGAAGGCCGGCGCCTGCTGGCCGGCCTGCGGCAGCTGGCCATCGACCGGAACCGGGTTGCCTTTGAGGGTGACTTGCGCCATGGGAGTTTCCTTATCGTTCAGGGAGTTGAAGGGCGAATGTGTGACATGGGCGACCCCGACAGCAGGTCGCCCATCGAATGGCAGGTCACGGCCCGACCAAGGCTCCAGCCTAGCGCAGAAGTGGCGCCGATACACCCGAGGCCGAGTAGGGATTTAGCGAAGCGCCGAGGCGGCATCAGAAATCCCTGCGATAGAACAGGTCCAGCGAACTGGCCAGGCCGCTGGCGGCCTCCAGATACAGACGCCGGCTCAATTGATAACGCAGCGCGATGGTGTTGGCCGGCTCGAACACGCCCACGCCATAGCGCAGGCTGAGTCGTTCGGTGATGTTGCCACTGGCCACCACGCTGGTGGTCACCCCGCTGCCTTCGGTGTCGAGCTGAAAGTCCTGGATGCCCAGGCTGCTGGCCAGGCCGGTGGTCAGCGAACTGCTGCTGGCCAGGCCCAGGGCCAGCGCCGCCTGGCCGAGCATATTGTTGTCGCCGGTGCTCTGCCCCAGCGGACGCCCCAGCACCAGGTAAGACAGCGCTTGCTCCTGGCTCATCGACGGCTCGGCGAAGACCGTGGTGGTCGGCTGCTCGGCGTTGCCGGACAGGCGAATGCCGGCTACCACGTTATCGACCCGGCGTATCGCCTCGACATCCAGGAACGGCTGATCGATGGGCCCGGTGAACAGCAGACGCGCGCGGCGAATGGTCAGGCGCTGGCCGTAGGCGCGGTAGCGCCCGCCGACCAGATCCAGCTCGCCGCGGGTATCGAGATTGTCGCCAATGTGCACGCGCCCGCGCAGATCCGCGGTGAGCCCGAAGCCGCTGAAGGCCAGCTTGTCCTGTCCGACCTCGACATCGATGTCCATGGCCATGCTCAAACCCGGCTCGGCCTGCGGCGTTTCGCGGCCGACCACCTGCGCATCGTCGGACAGTTTGACGGTGGTGGGCGGCAGCTCGCGCACGCTGATCAGGCCGCGCGGCACGCCCACCCTGCCGCGTACCGCCAGTTGCTGGGCACGCAGCTGCAATTGCAGATCGGGTTCCACCTCCAGCTCGGCATAGGGCTCGACCTTCACCGGCAGACGCTGGCCCTGCACGGACAGATCGCCGCTCAGCCCCTCGACCCAGCTCAGTTCACCGCTCAGATTGCCGCGCCCCTGTTCGCCGCTGCGCCAGTTGCCGGACAGCTGCACCCGTTCGCCGGCGATCAGCGCCTGCAGCTGCAAGGCCTCCAGGCTCAGCGGCAGTTCGCTGCCGGACAGCTCGCCATCCTCCAGGCGCAACTGGCCGTTGATCTGCGGCGCCAGCAGATGGCCGGAGATGGTGCCACTGCCCTGCAGCTTCCCCTCGAGCCTTTCGGCCATCGGCACGAAGGGGCGCAGTACGGCCAGGTCGAAGCCGCTCAGGCGAAACTCGCCATTCACCGGCTTGTTCGCCGGGCGCGGATCGATCTGTGCCTGCAGCACCAGTTCACCGAGGCGGCTGCTGAGAAAGCGCAGCTCGCTGTCCACCCGCTGCGGCCGCAGCGTGCTCTCCAGGCGCAGGCTGTCATAGGCGAAGTCCAGCCACTGCTCCTCCTCGGGCTGGCGGATGCGCAAGGTGCCGGCGTCGGCATCCAGGGCGATGCGGCCATTGGGGCCGCTCTGCGGCAGATCGAGCTTGAGCTGGCCGTTCAGCTGGCCCTGCCAGGCGAAATCCGCAGGCAACCAGGGCTGCAGGCTGGCCAGGGGGAAGTTCTCCAGGCGCCAGTCCAGGCTGGGCTGCGGCATGAGGCGTTGCTGGCCGCCACAGAGGCTGGCATCCGCGGCCCGCCAGCAGTGCGCGCCCAGTGTCAGGCGACCGCTGGCCAGGCGCTCGAGGCTGGCCGCCTGCTGTAGTTGCCAATCCTGGCCACCGCTCTGGATACGGCCGCTGGCGATGCGTCCGCGCCAGTCGCCCTGCTCGTTCAGCGTGCCGTCCAGCGCCATCGCCAGCTGCAGCAGCGGGCCTTGCAGGTCCATCTGCAGCGCCTGGCGGCGAGCATCGCCGCGGCCTTCGGCCTGCAGGCGGCCAAGGTAGGTGTCGCCAATGCGAATGCCGCGCAGGTTCAGGGTCAGATTCGCCTGTTGCCGCGCATCCAGCGTTGCCTCCAGTTGCACGCGGCGCAGGCTGGGGTCGCCGAAGGCCAGGCGCTCGCCCGTCAGCGCGAGCTGCCCCTGCGGCGCCTGCAGCGTACCGGCCAATGCCAGCTGGCCCTGCAACTGCCCCTGCAGCCCGGGCCAGAGCTGACCGAGACGCGGCAACGCCAGTTCCAGCTGACCGCGCAGGCGCTGATCCAGCACGCCCTGGCCGCTCACCCGGTTGTCACCGAGACGCACCAGCAGGCGCTGCAGCTGCCATTGCTCCCCTGCTCCGGCGCCTTGTACCTGCAACTGCGCAGGCTGGCCGCGCAGGCGCCCGTTGAGGTCGATATCGGCCTGCGCCTGCAGCGCGCCGGCGTTGAAACTGCCGGCGGTGTTCAGCGGACCGCCCAGGTTGCCGGGCATTTCGGCCAGCCAGTAACCGGGGTCGAGCTCGCTGAGCTGGAGCATGGCCTGCCAGTCGATGCCCTCGGCGAAGCCCAGCCTGAGCACGCCCTGCGCGCGGCCCTGACCGGCCACCAGTTGCAGCTGCGGCAGGCTGACCTGGCCGAGGTCACCACTGACCGGGCTGCTCAGGCTGAAGTCCCCCGCCGGTCCCTGCAACTGCGCGGCGAAGTTGCCCAGGTAGCTGCCTTCGCTATAGCTGACCTCCGCCTGCAGGGTGCGCACAGTCACCGGTGGCGGTTCGTCCAGCGGGTAAAGGCGCTGCCAGGGGAAATCCAGCCAGTCCAGCTGGGCATCGACGCTGAAGGCTTCGCTCCAGGCCAACTTGCCTTCGACCTGCAGGTGCTGCTGCTCGGCCTGAATACGCAGCAACTCGATATCCGCACCGGCGGCATCGACCCGCCCGCTCAGCCGCAGCGGCATCGGCGCCTGCTCGGCCGGCAGGTTGGCGCTGCCTTCTATGCGATAGCCGGCAGCCAGATCGCCCTTGGCCTGCACCTGCAGGTCTTGCAGACGCAGGGTCGGCGGCAAGGCGCTGCTGGCCTGGAAGTCGCGGCTGGTCAGGCGCAGCTCGGCCGGCAGATGCTCGGCCAGGGCCTGCACCTGGCCTTGCAGGCGTGCGTCGAGGTAGCCGCTGCTGTCGGCATCGAGCTGAAGACTGCGTTGCAGCTCCCCGCCGATCTGCAGCGCCACCTGCCAGGGCTTGCCGTCCACTTCGGGCAGTTGCAGGCGACCGCTCAGGGCCAGCGGCCAGTCGCCCTGCGGTGTCAGGCTGCCGCGCAGATCCAGGCTCAGGTCGTCGCGGCGCAGGGCCAATTGCTGCAGTTCGACACCGCGTTCGTTCCAGCTGGCGATCAGCTGCAGGTCGCTCAGTTGGGTTTGCCCATCCAGGCGCAGCTCGCCCAGACGGATATCGCCCAGTTGCAGGCGCAGCGGCAGATTCAGACTGGGCAGGCTGAGCGGTTCGCTGCTCGCCTCAGCGCTTGGCGGCAGGTTCAACGCCGCCTGCTGCAGATGCAGACGGTCGATGCATAGCGTCAGGCGCAGCAGGCAGGACGGCGACCAGGCCATGTCCAGCTGCTGCAGCTCCACGCGCATTTCGCCCTGCTGCCAGAGCAACTGGTCGGCCCGCCAGGCGCCGCCCAGGCGGCCATCGAAGCCTTCGACCTGCAACCCCGGCACCTGCTGCAGCAGCCAGCGGCTGCCGGCCTGAGAGCCCAGCAACAGCCAGAGCGAGGCGCCAACCAGCAGCATCAGGCCCAACAGGCCAACCGCCACACCCTTGAGCAGACGCCGGGTCACAGTTCCGGCCCCATGGAAAAGTGCAGGCGCACGCCGCCGTCATCATCCAGCGCATGGGCCAGGTCCAGGCGCAGCGGGCCGACCGGCGAGACCCAGCGCACGCCGAAGCCTACCCCGGTCTTGAGCGTGGGGAATTCCAGGGAATTGAACGAGTTGCCCTGATCGACGAAGGTCGCCAGGCGCCACTTGTCAGTCAGGCTGTACTGGTATTCGACGCTGGCGGCGAACAGGTAGCGGCCGCCGACCCTGTCGCCGCGATTGTTCTGCGGCGACAGGCTCTGATAGTCGTAGCCCCGCACGCTCTGATCGCCGCCGGCGAAGAAGCGCAGCGATGGCGGCACACCGGAAAAACTGTTGGTTTCGGTGCCGCCGAACTGCACGCGGCCAAGCACTCTGTGGTTGTCCAGCAAGGTGGTCAGGCCCTTGAGCATGACGTTGCCGTGCAGCACGTTGGCGTCGGACAGCAGGCCATCCACCGCACCGGAGAGGTCGAACTGCACGCGATAGCCCTGGTTGGGATCGAGGCGATTGTCGCTGCGCAGCAGCGAATAGCTGACCCCCGGCATCAACAGCGTACTCAACCCAGAATCATCGCCCAGGCGGTATTCCTCGCGCTGCCACTTCACCGACAGTACCCGCTGCCAGCCACCGGCACGCCGGCTGTGCCATTCCGGGCCTACGGTGAGCAGGCGGCTGAGGCTGTCCTTGCTGGCCAGCTCCTCGTACTGATAGCCACCGGCCAGGCGCAGCTTGTCGGTCAGGGGCGGATCACCCGGTATGTCGTACCACAGGCCGAGGTTCTGCCGCGGCGCCGACAGCTCGCTCTCCACCCCGTAGCTGTGGCCCTGCGGATTGCGCCAGTGGCGCGTCCAGTTGGCACGCAGGCGCGGCCCGACATCGGTGGAAAAGCCCAGGCCAAGGCCCATGGTGCGTGGCTGGCGCACCTGCAAATCGACCGCGACGGGAATGCGCTGCTGATCAGCCTGGGTGGGAATGGCGTCGACCCGTACCGATTCGAAGTAACCGCTGGACTGCAGCGCCTGGTACAGCTCGGCGATCAGCTCGGAGTCATAGGGGGTATCGGCCTTGAACGGCACCATGCGGCGCAGCAGATCTTCATCGAAGGGAAAGTCGCCGCTGAAGGCGATATCGCCGAGGCGGTAGCGCGGCCCGCTGAGGTAGACCAGGTCGATATCAGCGACCCCGGCTGCCGGATCGACCTGCAGGCTCTGCCGGGTAAAACGCCCATCGAAGAAGCCGTAGCGCGACGCCTGATTCTGGATCAGCCGTTTGGCATCCTCGTAGCGCCCGTGATTGAGGACCGAGCCGGGCTGCAGGCGGGTCGCGGTGGGCAGACGGAAGGCCGCCAGCTCGCTGGCCGGCCCCTCGACACGAATGTTCACGTTGCGCAGGCGCACACGCTCGCCGGGCTCGACCTCCAGTATCAGACGCGGCGTCTCGCCTTCCTCGATGCGGCTGCGAATGCGCGCCTGGTAATAGCCCAGCGCCTGCGCGGCCTTGTTCGCCTCGCTCTCGGCGATGCGCCGCAGGCGCCGCAACGACTGCAGATCGCGCCCCTCCAGACTCCCGACGTAACCTTCGATATTGGTTCTGAGGGCGGAATTGGCCGGGGTGATTCGCACGTCCAGCTCGCCGGCCGCAAAGGCCCCGGTGCTGATCAGCAGCAGCACCAGGCTGCGCCGAATATGTCCATATACACTCATGCCGGGGATGCTAACACGGAGCGCAGCGCGTGCCAGAGCCTTGGCGCCGCGCAACGACCGCCAGGGTTCAGGCGCTGACCCTGACCACCGGTTGTGGATTGGGATGGAAGAACACGTGCTCCACGACCGGGCCGATCGCCAGCTCGCCGATCTCCTCGTAGCCCTGACGTCGATAGAAGTCCAGATAGCGCGCATTACCGGTATCCAGCACCACGCCTTGCGAGCCGGCATCCTCGGCGCACCAGTCGTGCAACGCTTCGAGCAACTGCTCGCCGCGGTGCTGCCCCTGGAACTCGGGATGAATGCCCAGCAGCGGCAATACGTGATACGGGCCGGGCGGCAGGCAGGCGAGCACGGCGTCGTGGTATTCCAGATAACGCCGGGTGCAGCCGTAGCCGGTGCTGAGCAGCATGCGCAGGCGCCAACCCCAGCTCTCGGTGATATCCAGGCGGCGCTGCGGCGGCGCGATCAGGGCCGCACCGATCAGACGATCGTCGATCAGCAGGCCGATGGCCGGCAGGTCCTCGGCAAAGTGCTGCTGCACCAGTTCCCGCACCGTGGCCCGCACCCGCTGATCGAAGCCCGCACGTTCGGCCTCGAACAGGTAGGCGAAGGTCGGCTCGTGGCGGTAGGCGTGGTACAGCAGCGAACGCACTTCGCGGGCGTAGCCGCCATCGAGCATGCGAACTTCGGCAGGAGCGTTATGGGGCATGGCGAACCTCTGTGGTTGGGGGCGCCCGGGCGCGTCACTGCCAACTTAGCACCGCCTACCTCCCCCCGCCAGGCGCTGGCCGCGAGCGCGGCGGATCGGCTAGCATCGCCATTCAATCCGAAAGTCGCGCAGCGGCGCTCTCCCTATGCCCTTCGTCCTTCGCGAAGGCAAGGCATGCCGCCAAGGCTTTCCTCATCCGGGCTGCCGCTGGTGGCATGCCCGTCAGCCCAGGACCCGCCCACCCATGAAAATCGTCTCGTTCAATATCAATGGCCTGCGCGCACGCCCCCACCAGCTCGAAGCGCTGATCGCCAAGCACCAGCCCGACGTGATCGGCCTGCAGGAAACCAAGGTGGCCGACGAGCAGTTCCCCGAGAGCGAGATTCGCCAGCTCGGCTACCACGTGCACTACCACGGGCAGAAAGGCCATTACGGCGTCGCCCTGCTCTCGCGCCAGGAGCCCCTGAACCTGCAGAAGGGCTTTCCCAACGATGGCGAGGAATCCCAGCGGCGCTTCATCTACGGCACCTTCGCCGATGCCCATGGCAACCCGGTCACGGTGATGAACGGCTACTTTCCCCAGGGCGAAAGCCGTGACCACCCGGTGAAGTTTCCCGCCAAGCAGCGCTTCTACGCCGATCTGCAGCAACTGCTGGTGGAACGCTTCGATCCGCAGCAGGCGCTGGTGGTGATGGGCGACATCAACATCAGCCCTGAGGATTGCGACATCGGCATCGGCGAGGCCAACCGCCTGCGCTGGCTGAAAACCGGCAAGTGCAGCTTCCTGCCCGAAGAACGCGAGTGGCTGGCCACCCTGAAGAACTGGGGGCTGGTGGACAGCTTCCGCCATCTCAACCCGGCGGTTAACGACCGTTTCAGCTGGTTCGACTACCGCAGCCGCGGCTTCGAGGACGAACCCAAGCGCGGCCTGCGCATCGACGTGATCCTCGCCAGCCAGGCCCTGCAGGGTCGCCTCAAGGATGCCGGCATCGACTATGACCTGCGCGGCATGGACAAGCCGTCGGACCATGCGCCGATCTGGCTCGAACTGGCCTGAGGGCCTCTACGGCGCGGCGCGCCCCGCGCCGTCACATGAATGAAATCTGACTGACTTATTCTGCGCGGCACTTTCATCACTCACCAGAAGGTGCCTGCCGCATGTCGCGAGCCCTGCCCGCCGCCGACCTCGATCCCTGGGGTCGTACCCTGTTCCTGCTACTGCTCGGTTTCCTCTGCTACGGTCTGCCGCTCTCGGTATTCGCCGCCCTGCCCGCTTCCCAGGGCAATCAGCCGGTGCTGCGCATCCAGGGCTCCAACACCATCGGCGCCAAGCTCGGCCCCGAGCTGGTCAAGGGACTGTTCGAAGCCCAGGGGCTGCGCGACATTCGCAGCGAAGCCGGCGCGGCGGAGAACGAACAGCGCCTGCTGGCGCGTCAGGCCGATGGCCGCGCGGTAATCGTGGAAATCGCCGCACACGGCTCCGGTACCGGCTTCACCTCGCTCAAGGACGGTTCGGCCGACCTGGCCGCCTCCTCGCGCCCGATCAAGGACGGCGAAGTGGCCAACCTGGCCGCTCTCGGCGACCTGCGCAGCCCGCAGAGCGAACAGGTGATCGCCATCGATGGCCTGGCCATCATCGTGCATCCCTCCAACCCGGTCAGCGCGCTGAGCGTGGACCAGGTCGCGCAGCTGTTCTCCGGCCAGATCAGCGACTGGTCGGCGCTCGGCGGCAGGCCCGGCGCGGTCAGGCAGTACGCCCGCGATGACAACTCCGGCACCTACGACACCTTCAAGGAGCTGGTGCTGGCCCCGGGCGGACGCAGCCTGGCCGGCACCGCTCAGCGCTTCGAGTCCAGTACCCAGCTGTCCGATGCGGTCGCCGGCGACCCCAACGGCATCGGTTTCATCGGCCTGCCCTACATTCGCCAGGCCAAGGCGGTGGCCATCGCGGCCGGCGACTCCCAGCCCATGCCGCCGAGCACCACGCTGATCGCCACCGAGGACTATCCGCTGTCGCGCCGGCTGTTCATCTATAACCAGCCGCAGCTGGACAACCCCTGGGCCCGCGCGCTGATCGATTTCGCCCACAGCCCCCGTGGCCAGGCCATAGTCGACAGCACCGGCTTCATCGCCCAGACGGTGCAGGCCGTGCAGGTGGCGCCCGACGCGCAGCTGCCCGCCGACTACCGCCAACTGGCCGAACAGGCACAGCGTCTGTCGGTGAACTTCCGTTTCCAGGAAGGCAGCGCGACGCTGGACAACAAGGCGCAGCGCGATCTGCAACGGGTCATGGATTACCTCAGGCAGCACGACAAGCTGCAGGGCAAGGTGGTGCTGGTGGGCTTCGGCGATGCCAAGAGCGACCCCGAGCGCGCCGAACTGCTGTCCAAGCTGCGGGCCATGGCCGTGCGTCGCGAACTGGCCAGGCAGGGCGTGCTGTTTCGCGAGGTCACCGGCCTCGGCGGCGAGCTGCCGGTGGCGGCCAACAACGAAGAACACGGGCGCATCCGCAATCGCCGGGTCGAGGTCTGGGTCTACTGAGCCGCGCCTGCCCGGCGCCCGCGAAAAATATTTGTCGGCGGGGCTTGGCACAACACCTGCCCGGCGCTAGCCTTTGCAACGCGTGACGCCGGGCCCCTCTGGCGGTGAGTTTCTCACCGTGATGTCGGAGTCACTGAGTCGATTTCATTTCAACTCAGGCAGACATAGGGAGGGCTCATGGACGCTCTACTTGCCTTTTTCACCACCCCGCTCTTCGGTACCCCCGGCTGGTTCTGGCTGGCCTTTCTGATACTCATCGTCACCCTTCTGGTACTCGACCTCGGCGTGCTGCATCGCGATCAGCACGAAATCGAGATGCGCGAGAGCCTGCTGCTGTACTCGGGCTACTTCAGCGTCGGTGTCGCCTTCGGCGGCTGGATCTGGTGGCAACTGGGCGCGACCAAGGCGCTGGAGTACTACACCGGCTTTCTCGTCGAGCAGTCGTTGTCGATGGACAACGTCTTCGTCATGGCGATGATCCTCGGCTACTTCAACATCCCGCGGCGCTATCAGCACCGCGTGCTGTTCTGGGGCATCCTCGGGGTCATCGTGCTGCGCGCCATCATGATCGGCCTGGGTACGGCCCTGGTGCAGCAGTTCGACTGGATTCTCTACCTCTTCGGCGCCTTCCTTCTGCTGAGTGGCTTCAAGATGCTGCGCAGCAATGACCATGAAGCGCATCCCGACCTTGCGCAGAACCCGCTGCTGCGCTTCGTGCGCAAGCACATCCGCGTGACCGACGAGCTGCATGGCGGCCAGTTCCTGGTGCGCCTGAAGGATCAGGTCAGCGGCAAACCGCTGCTGTACGCTACCCCGCTGCTGCTGGCGCTGATCCTGATCGAGCTGGCCGACCTGGTCTTCGCCGTGGACAGCGTGCCGGCCGTGCTGGCCATCTCGCAGGACCCGTTCATCGTCTACACCTCGAACATCTTCGCCATCCTCGGCCTGCGCGCGCTGTACTTCGCGCTGGCGGCGATGGTCCACCGCTTCCACTACCTCAAGTACGCGCTGGCCTTCGTGCTGATCTTCATCGGCTCGAAGATCTTCCTCGGCGACTGGCTGTTCGGCGGCAAGGTGCCGGCGGAAATCAGCCTGGGCGTCACCTTCGGCCTGCTGCTGGGGGGCGTCGTGTATTCGCTCTGGAAGTCGCGTGATCAAGCCAATCCAGCCTGAGGCGTGCCTGCGTGATCCCCGCAGACCGCGCTGCCCGGACGGCGGCGCGGCTGCCCCACGAACCCACCGAGGAAGCTGAAACCATGCGAATCCTGGTCGCCATCGACGGCAGCCACTACGGCGATGCCGCGCTCGCGCACGCGCTGGAGCTCAACGGGCGCTTGCGCCAGCCCGCGGACATCACCCTCATCCATGTGGCGCTGTCGGCGCCGCCGCGCGCGGCCAGTGCCGTGGGCGGCGAGATCCTGCAGAGCTATTACCGGCAGGAGCACGACGCGGCTCTGGCCAAGGCACGCGAGACACTGACAGCCGCGCAGCGCGAGGCCACCGAGATCACCTGCGTCGGCTCGCCCGGCCGGCAGATCGCAGAACACGCCAACGAGGGGGCCTTCGACCTCGTGGTGATGGGCTCGCACGGACACGGCGCGCTCACCGGCCTGCTGCTGGGCAGCACCGTCAGTGCAGTGCTGTCACTGAGCAAGGTGCCGCTGTTGATCGTGCGCTGATCCGCACGGCCCGAGACAGTCAGCGGGCGCCGCTCGGGCAGGCGGATCACCCACCTTCACGCACTCACCAGAACCGCTGCGCCTTCTCGAACTCCGCCCAGGCGTGTGGCAGGGCCGCGCGCGCGGCTTCGGTGCGGGCGGCGGCATACCCGTCCACCACGCCTCGCGCGAAGAGCTCGACGCCCTCAAGGCTGGCCACGCGCTGCCGGGCCACCGCGGCATCGTTGAAGTCGCCGAGCAGCTGCTGCAACTCGCTCAGGTGGCGGACGTAGCGACGCTGTTTGCGCTCTACGAACACGCTGCCCAGCACGTCGCAGGCATAGCGCAGTTTCTTCACCTCGATGCGCAGGCCGTGCAGGCTGTCGATGCAGCCGGGGTCATGGCTGGCGTGATAGCGCCGGACCCGGCGTGCGGCCTTGCGCAGGCGTTCGCGCGCGAAGTCGGCGAGGGCCGGTGCAGCCTCGTCGGCAGGCTCGGCGAGATGGGCGATCAGCTGGCCGAGGGCCAGCTTGAGGTCGGTGTAGTCGCTGGCATCGAGGCAGGCGCGCACGGCCTGCTGCGCGAGTTCGCGCTCGGCGCCCACGCGTTGTACCAGTGGCGCCATCGGTTCCGGTGCGATCATGCCGGAGAGCAGGCGCGGCAGGGTTTCAGTGCACAGCACGTCCCAGTCGCGGCAGGCGCCCAGGGCCTGGCCCAGCGCGCGCAGGCGCGGCTTCAGGGCCTCGATCTCGGCCAGGGTCAGCAGCGGGCTGAACAGTCGCAGCAGGGCGCGCAGACGGCGCAAGGCCACGCGGGCCTGGTGCAGATACTCCGGATCTTCGGCCGCGACCAGCCCGGCCTCATTGGCTTCGAGCTGTTCCAGCGCCGCGCCGAGCAGGTGCGCGCAGGCATGCTGCGCCGGCATCGCGGCGTCCAGTTCGGGCGCGCGCGCGCGGGCCGGCTCGGCCGCCAGCGGCGCCAGCAGGGCAAAGCCGCGCTGCGCCTTGCTGCGGTTGTCGAGCTTGAGCGATGCCAGCTGCAGCAGCTCGCGGGCCAGAGTGAACACTTCGCTGGAGCGGCCTTCCAGCAGCTCGATCTCGATCTCGCAAATGGGGTCGACCTGATCGCCGGCGCGAATCTCGCCAGAGTCGAAGGCCAGCTCGGCGCGCCCGCCGTCCGCCAGCCTCACATGCAGATGGGTGCGCCGGAATTCGGTCGCGAACAGCGGCTTGAGCTCGAGCGTGCGCAGAGGCTCGATGAGCTCGGCGGCACCTTCGAGCGCAGCCAGCGCGTCCAGGTCGAGCGCGCCACCGGGTGCTGCGGTTTCGAACTCGCCGCGGCTGTGCAGCCCGGCCTGGGATTCGCCGCGGGTCTTCAGCGTCTGCAGCCAGCGCCGTCCGCGCTTGCGCAGGCGCAGGGCCAGGCCCCTACGGGTCAGTTCGAGGGCGTCGTCGTCGTAGTAGACGCTGTGCAGGTTCTCGCTGCGCGGCGGTGCGAGCGCGCGCTCGCGGATCAGGGCGGAGTTCAGCACCTGCTTCAATTGCGCAGGCGTGGCGGACAGCTTGAGCTCGATTTCCTGGGACACGCGACACGCGAGGCGGCTTCGGGCCACTGAGCCTAGCAGCGCGCGCGCTGGCCTGTGTTACAGCCGCCACCTTGCAGGGGCTGTCGTTCTTCCGTGGCACGAAGGGTGCAGAATCGTAGCCATGCCGAATCCATCGACGACGCCAATCAGGGCAGGGCGCATGAATCCAGCCAGACATCCGCAGGAGGAGCCGGTGCCGAAGGAGGCCGGCACGGCCCTGCCGGATCCCTACACCGACGAGCACCACCACGACCACGGCGCGCGCTTCCTGCACGATCCGCGACGGATCGGTCGCCTGCGCTTCGCCTTCCTCCTGACCCTGGTGACCATGCTGGTCGAGGCCATCGGCGGCGTGATCTCGGGCTCGCTGGCTCTGATTGCCGACGCCGGCCACATGCTGGTCGACTCCGCGGCCCTGCTGTTCGCCTTCCTCGGCGCGAGTTTCGCCCGACGCCCGGCCGATGCGCGGCGCAGCTACGGCTACGCGCGGCTGGAAGTGCTGGTCGGCTACACCAACGCGCTGCTGCAGATCGCGCTGGTGGCCTGGATCGCCTTCGAGGCCACCCAGCGCCTGTTCGCGCCGCAGCCGATCCTGTCCGGCACCATGCTGGTGATCGCCTGCGTCGGTCTGGTCGTCAATCTGATCGTGCTGAAGGTGCTGGGCGGCCACGACCACGACGACGTCAACGCGGCCGGCGCCTATCTGCATGTGCTCGGCGATCTGCTGGGCTCGGTGGCGGCGATCACCGCCGCCCTGCTGGTGCGCTACTTCGACTGGCTGTGGGCCGATGCCGTGGTTTCGGTGCTGGTCGCCCTGCTGGTGCTGCGCGCGGCCTGGAACCTGCTGAAGCGTTCGGCGCACATCCTGCTGGAGGGGGTGCCGGAGGGCCTCGATCTCGACGTGGTCGCTGCCGAAGTCGAGGCGCGCGTGCCGCAGGTGCGCGATGTGCACCACGTGCACCTGTGGGCGCTCACCGGCGGTAGCCGTGTCGCGACCCTGCATGCGGTGCTCAGCCCCGGCGCCGAGCCCGACGACGCCATCCGCGCGGTGCGCGAGGCCCTGCACGCGGCCTATGCGGTCGACCACGTCACCGTGCAGCTGGATGGCGTGGTCTGCGCCACGCCGGGCTGTGCGGAGCCTGCGGGCGCCAGCGCGCCGGCCGATGCAGCACGCAGGCACGGCCATGAGCACGTGCATGAACACGCACATGCACACGGGCATTCGCACGGCGGCTGCGGGCATGGCCACTGAGTTTTCGAGTCAGCGCGATGCAGCGCGAGGACGCGGGTCGTGAGCGATCAGACGCAGCCGTCTGACGGCGTGGAGTCGGGTGCGTCGCGCAACGCACCTTCAACGCCTGCGCCCGCACCGCTGCGGCCCGACACCCTGGCGCCGATCCACAGCCGCTGGGCCTGGTGGCTGGGCGCGTGGGTGGCGCTGGCGCTCGGCCTGCTGGGCGTGGTGCTGCCGGGCCTGCCGACCGTGCCCTTCATGCTGCTGGCGGCCTTCTGCGCGGCTCGCGGCTCGCCGCGGCTGCGCGCCTGGCTGCAGGCGCACCGCCACTTCGGGCCGATGATCGCGGATTGGGAGCGCGAGGGCGCAGTCAGTCGGCGCGCCAAGCGCATGGCGACGGTGATGATGCTGATCTGCTCCGGCATCCTCGCGCTCGTCGCCAGCTGGATCGGCTGGCTGTTCGCTACCGCCTGCATGGCCCTCGTCGCGCTCTGGCTGTGGCGGCGGCCCGAGCCGATCGATGTGCGCTGATGCACGGAACGCGGATCGCGGCCTCGCATGTTGCGTTGCGTCAACCTGCGGTCATCTTTCGCCCGGCACAGTGCAAGCCCAACGCTGCAGGCGGCCGCGTTTCCTGCAATTCGCCGGCTTCAGTTTCGTCAGAGAGCGGCGACGAGCCAACACCCTGCGTGCCCTGCGTCGATACAGCCCTTCCACCCGCCGCGCTCGCCGCGGCCTGAGCCTGGAATCCCCATGAGTCGCGATGCGCTTGACGCCCTGTTCAAACCCGCCTCGATCGCCGTCGTCGGCGCCAGCACCAAGGCGCAGAGCCTGGGCCGGGTCATCGCCCGCAACTTGCGCGCCGGCGGCTTCGCCGGCCCGCTGGATGTAGTCAGCCCGAAGTACCCGCGCATCGACGGCATTCGCACTGCGCGCAGCATCAGCGAGCTCGAGCCGGTGCCCGAGCTGGTGGTGGTGACCGTGCCGCCCGATCTGGTGCCCGGCGTGCTCGACGAAGCCGGCCGCTGCGGCGTCAAGGCCGCAGTGGTGATCACCGCCGGCTTGGGCCAAGGCCCGGGTTCGCTGCGCGAGCAGGCCTCGCGCGTGGCGCGTCGACACGGCCTGCGCCTGGTCGGTCCGAACTGCCTGGGCATCCTGAGCCCGCCGGCCTCGGTCAACGCCAGCTTCGCCGCCGCGCCGGCGCTGCCGGGTGATCTCGCCCTGCTGGCGCAGTCAGGCGCGGTGGTGACCACGGTGGTCGAATGGGCCAACCAGCGCGGCATCGGCTTCTCCGGCATCGTCTCGCTGGGTGACATGGCGGATGTCGATGTCGGCGAGTTGCTGGACTACTTCGCCACCGACCCCGGCACCCGCGCAATCCTGATCTACATGGAATCGGTGCGCGACGTGCGCCGCTTCATGTCGGCAGCGCGAGCGGCCGCCCGCGCCAAGCCGGTGATCGTGGTCAAGGCCGGCCGCCACGATGCAGGCGCCCGCGCCGCGGCCTCGCACACGGGCGCGCTCGCCGGCAGCGATGCGGTCTTCGATGCCGCGTTCCGCCGCGCCGGCGTGCTGCGAGTCGCCGACATGGAGGAGCTGTTCGCGGCGGCGAACACGCTGTCGACGCTGAAGCCCAGCAGCGGCAAGCGGCTCGCCATCCTGACCAACGGCGGCGGCGTCGGCATCCTCGCCATCGATCGTCTGGTCGATCTCAAGGGCGAGCCCGCCGAACTTTCGAACGAGACGCTGGCCAAGCTCAATGCCGTGCTGCCTGACACCTGGTCGCACAGCAATCCGGTCGACATCGTCGGCGACGGTGGCGTGCAGCGCTATACCGATGCGCTCGACATCCTGATGGATGCCCCCGAGGTCGACGCGGTCTTTGTGGTGCACGTGCCGACCGCGCTGGTCGCCCCCGTCGAGGTCGCCGAAGGCGTCGCCCGGCACATGCGCGCGCGCCGCGAACGCGAGGGCAGCTACAGCCCCGGCAAGCCGGTGCTGGCCTGCTGGCTGGCGCAGGAGCAGGCCGCGCGCACGCACCTGCAGGCGGCCGGCATTCCCACCTATCGCACCCTCACCGGCGCGATCCGCGGCTTCGTGCATCTGACCGAGTACGCCGAGGCCCAGCGCCAGCTGCTGGCCACGCCGCCCTCGCTGCCGGCGGACTTCCAGCCCGATGCCGAACGCGCACGCCGTGCGCTGGCCCAGGCCGAGGGCAGCGGCCGACGCTGGCTGCCGGCGGCAGCGGTGCATGACCTGCTGGCCGCCTACGGCATTCCCAGCCTGCCGATGGTGATCGCCCCGAGCGCGGACGCCGCTGCTGAAGCCGCACGCCCCTGGATCGAGGCCGGCCAGCGCGCCGTGCTGAAGATCGTCTCGCCCGACATCGCCCACAAGTCGGACGTCGGCGGCGTCAAGCTCAACATCGAATCCGTCGACGCCGTGCGCCAGGAAGCCGAAGCCATGCTCGAACGCGTGCGCCGCGCCGAGCCGACGGCGCGCATCGACGGCCTGCTGGTGCAGCCCATGGTCGACCGTGCGCACGCCCGCGAGCTGATCGCCGGCATCGCCGATGACGCCCTGTTCGGGCCGGTGATCCTGTTTGGCGCCGGCGGCGTTGCGGTGGAAGTCGAGAAGGACACCGCGCTCGGCCTGCCGCCCCTGCATCTCAACCTGGCCCACGACCTGATCAACCGCACCCGCGTGTCGCGTCGGCTGGCGGCCTATCGCAACCTGCCGGCGGCGGACCGCGATGCCGCGGCGCTGACCCTGGTGAAGCTCTCGCATCTCGCGGCCGATCTGCCCGAAGTGCGCGAGCTCGACATCAATCCGCTGCTGGTCGACGAACACGGCGCGATCGCGCTGGACGCGCGCGTGCTGGTCGACGACTTCGATCCCGAGTCCTGCCCGCGGGTCGCCTTCGGCAACCCGCGCTTCGCGATGGCGCCGTATCCGAAAGAGATGGAGGGCGACCTGCGCACCAGCGCCGGCCGCGTCTTCCATGTGCGCGCGGTGCGCCCCGAGGACGAGGCGCGGCTGCGTCGCTTCTTCGCTGGGGTCAGCGCCGACGATCTGCGCCAGCGCTACTTCTCGCCGGTCAAGCAGATCAGCGATGCGTTCATCGCGCGGCTGACCCAGATCGACTACGCGCGGGTGATCGTGCTGCTGGCCGTGGACGCGGACGACGAAGTGCTGGGCGTGGCGCAGGTGCATGCCGACCCCGAGCTGGAGGAAGGCGAGTACGCCATCCTGCTGCGCTCCGACCTGAAGGGGCTGGGCCTGGGCTGGGCGCTGATGCAGCGGCTGATCGAAGTGGCCAGGCAGATCGGCCTGAAGCAGATCACCGGCCAAGTGTTGCGCGACAACACCAGCATGCTCGACATGTGCCGGCAGCTCGGCTTCAGCATCACCCCCGATCCCGAGGATGGCGCCATCGCACTCGTGCAGCTGCCGGTGGCAGAGCCCAAGACGCCATAGGGCGAGGGCGTCGCGCCGCGGTTATAGGGTGGGCCCTGGCCCACCATGCGCTCGGCTCTCACCCGGAAGCGACGCACGAAGGTCGCCGCGAGTTGGCAGGCCAGGGTGGGCCCTGGCCCACCATGAGCTTGACCCTCGCCGCGGTCGCGCTGTTTGAAGCTCAATGCGCGATGCCCGGCTTCGCGCACCACGCCGCGGATCTCGCAGCCTTGCGCATTGCGAACCCGATGTCCTGTGCTGGCGCGGCAATGATTGGGTGCCGCAACGATGGAGGTCATGGTGGGCCAGGGCCCACCCTATGTGCAGGTGGTGGTCCAGGCCCCACGCCGCTCAACCGCGGTGCTCACCCTCGCGCGAAACCCGTCGCGTCGCGGGCCTGCGCTCGCCTCAACGCTGCGGGTACACCACCGACTGTGTGCTCATTTCCTCCGGCTTCGGGCGCGACAGGTCGCCGCCGGCCTTCGCATAGTCGGCCAGCGCCTGCGCGTAGTGCAGGTAGGTCGGCTCGCGGCGCTCGCCGCTGATCCGCCCGAAGGTCTCGAAGCCATCGCGGCCGGTGGCGATGTAGTCGTTGGTGATGACCCGATAGGTGCGCTCCGGCTCGAGCGGGCGCCAGCTGCCGTCGATCTGCACCTCGACATCGCTGACCCGGCCCTGCTCGCGCGTGCGCGTCAGGTCGACCTTCCAGCGCAGGCCTGCCGCATAGGGCCAGGCGCCGCTGTTGCTGCCGATGTTCGACAGGAAGAAGTCGTAGGCGTCTTCCAGCACCGAATGCACCTCATCGCCGCGCATCAGCAGGCGGTCGAGCATGTTCTTGAAGGGCAGGGCGAGGTAGGCGTCACCGATGGTGAGCGCGCCTTCCGCGATGCCGTTGCGCACGCCGCCGCCGTTCTGCAGGGCGATGTCGGCACCGCCGAAGCGCTGGCCCTGCGAGAGGAAAGCCCGGGCGACCACCTGCTGCACGTGGCCCCCCTGGGCATCGGTGGCTTCCGCACAGCCCGGCGCGCCGTCGCGGCTGCGGTCATAAGGCCCGGGCGCACGCCGCAGGCAGAGCCGCTGAGGCACCTGGCCCACCACTTCGGTGCTGAACTTCTCGATCTGGTCCTGGTAGACCTTCAGCACCGCCGCCGAGGCCGGCTGTGGGCGGGCGATACGCACCAGCGGGTGCGCCTTCAGTCGCGCCAGCAGCGCTTCGCGCTCGGCGCCTTCGATCGGCGCGTCGCCGCGGCGCAGATCCTCGCCGACCAGCAGCTGCGGCTGGCCGGTGCAGTCCAGCACGCGGCCCTCGGGATCGAAACGCAGATCGAGCTGGCCGACCACCCAGGTGTACTGCCAGGCCTGCACCACGCAGACCGAATCGCCGTCGGCATTGCGCAGACGCGTCGGGTACTCGCCGCCCGGGGCGAGGCCCAGTTCGGCGTAGCCCGAGCCGAGCAATGTGTGCGAGTCGGCGCCGACGATCACGTCAACGCCGCGCAGCTGCTCGGCCAGACGCAGGTCGTTGCGGTAGCCGATGTGGGTCAGCAGCACGATATGGCGGATGCCCTGGGCGGCGAGCAGGTCGATCTGCGCCTGCGCGGTCGTCAGCTCGTCCTCGAACCGGGTGCCTTCGTCCGGGCTGGAGGAGGTCTTGGTCTTGCCGGCGATGTCGATGCCGATGATGCCGATGCGCTCACCGCCGCGTTCCAGCACGACGTGCGGGCGGATGTAGTCGTACTGCGCATTGGGCGCGAGCGGCGACAGGCCCACGCTTGGCCGCACGTTGGCGCCCAGCACCGGCGTGTCGCAGCGCGCGCGGTCCTTGCGCAGGTAGTCGATGAAGCGCGCGAGGCCGAGGTCGCCGGTGTCGAATTCGTGGTTGCCGACCACGAAGGCATCGAAGCAGACCGTGTTCATCAGGTCGGCATCGGCTTCGCCCTGGAACAGGGTGAAGTAGAGGTCGCCGGTGATGGCGTCACCCGCATGCAGCTTGAGCACGTTCGGATGGCCGGCCGCCATCGCGTCGATGGCCTCGGCCACGGCCGGGAAGCCGCCAAAGCTGAGCTGCACTTCCTCGCCCTCGATCACCAGCGCATTGCCCGCATCCGGCGCCAGCCGCGAGTGGTGGTCGTTGATGTGCAGGAGGCGCAGCGCAAGCCCCTCCTGTACGGCCTCCACCGGCTGCGGGCGGCTGGCGCAGCCGCCGAGCGCGATCAGCAGGGGCAGGGAGAGCAGGGCGGCTGTGCGTGCGAGGCTGGCCATTCGAGACACCGGTCGACAACAGGAAGCCGCCAAGCCTAAACCCGCGGCCGCGGGCTGGCGAGTCGGACCATGGCGGACTTGACGGCAGGCAGCACAGGCGCAGGGTCGCGTCTTGCGGGCTCGCAGCGCGCCCCGCAGGCCGTCGCGCTTCAATCGGTGCGGCGGCCGATGAAGCGGTAGTAGGGCACGCGCAGGCCCGGCAGCCAGGGCAGGCGCGCGCGTCCTTCGTGCAGGCGATGCCAGGGCAGGCGGGCGCACAAGGCATCGAGATGCGCCGGGTTCAGATGCACGCCGTCGTGGCGGAACCAGCGCGGCCAGAACTGTCGGGTGAAGGCGCCGTGACGCTCGCGGTCGGGCGCAGGGTCGGCCGAGGACACGTGGAAGTCGACCACCGCCAGCTGCCCCCCGGGGCGCAGCATCGCCAGCGCGTTGTCGAGCGCGGCCCGCCAGTCCGGAATCATGGTCAGCGCGTACGAGAGCAGCACGATGTCGGCTGGCTGCGCAGGCTGGTAGCGCGTGGCATCCGCGCAGGTGATGCGCACCTGCGGCCAGGCCAGGGTGCGACGACGCGCGATCTCCAGCAGCGGTTCGCACAGGTCGACCAGTTCGAACCGAAGATCGGCGCGCCGCGCTTCGGGGAAGTACTCGAGGTTGCGGCCGGTGCCGCCGCCCAGCTCGACGATGCGCGCGCCCCGGGGCAGATCGAGCGACCCGATCAGCTCGGCGCGCCCGGGCAGCAGGCGCTCGCGGAAGCGGTCGTAGTGCTCGGCCTGCTCGCCGTAGAAGCCGGCCAGGCGCTGCGCATGGTCACCCTCGCGCGGCATGCCGCGCAAAAAACGCCGAATGACCGCGAGATCGCCGCGCAGGGCCTCAAGCCGGGACATCAGCGGCGTCCGCTGCAAGCGTCGAGCCGGACGCTGCCCCCGGCGAAGGCCAGTCGGCAATCACGAAGCCGGCGTAGGTGTGCACGCGATCCTGCGGCTGCAGCCGCTCGGCCAGCGCATCCTGGAAGCGCAGTGCCTCGCGCAGCGGCTGGCGCTTGCGCCCGATGACGATGCGGTCGAGGTAGTCCGGCCGGGCCTGCGCGCTGCGCAGCAGAATGCGTGCGTCAGGCGCCGCGCGCTCGAGGATGCCGTCCCACTCCTCGACCAGGGCCTCGGGGTAGTAGCTGCTCATCCAGTCCATGTGGTCGAGCAGCACGAAGCGGTCGATTGGGCGGTCGTGCCGCTGCAGGAACTCGGTGACCGTGCAGGTGTGCAGCTCGACCGCTTCGGCGCGACCGCCGCGCAGCGCCGCATGACCCTCGGGCTTCAGGTACTCGGGGCAACAGTCCTGCGTGTAGTGCCCGTGGAAGTAGACCTGCCAGAAATAGTTGTCGCGCAGCGGCAGCTCGCGGATCACGTACTCCAGGCTTTCGCGGATGAAGCCGGCGATGCGGTCGGGGTGCTGGGCTTCGACCAGCTTGCGCTGCGGATAGGGCACGCCGAGCAGGTTCATCACGAACTGCCGCGACAGCAGCCAGTTGAAGGGCCGGCTCCACAGGCGCGGGGCGATCTCCGCATCGTAGAGCGCGCGCTGCTGCGCCACCGTCTCGCAGGCGAACAGGGCGGTGAAGTGCTCGCGCAGCCGCGGCTGCAGCTTCAGAAAGGTGTGGAAGCCGCGCGCCGCCAGCCCAGACAGGCCATGGAAGTAGAAGCTGCCGCGCGGGCTGGCGAACCAGCGCCAGTGGCGGTCCCACCAGGTGCGCGCGAACGCGCCAAGCTGCGGGCGCAGTCGCGCCACGTACAGCTCGCCGGCGCGCGGGTGGAAACCCTGGCCGAACAAGCCGAAGTAGTCGTCGTAGTCGAGCGCGCGGGCGGCGGCGAGCTTCAGCTCGAGCAGCGCGTTCTGGCGCGGGTTGGCGTCGATCGCATGGACGCGACCGGCACCGGCCAGCGCATAGTCCAGCGCATTGCAGCCGGCGCTGGTGATCACCAGCAGTTCGTGCCCGGATGTGAGCTGCAGGGCCTGGCGGTCCACGGCCGGATCTTCCCAGCAGGCGTTGTAGACCAGGCTGCGCGCATAGATCGCGTTGAAGATGCGCTGGTCCAGGCGATCCTTGAAGCGCTGCGGCGTCGCGGCTTCGACGCGGGCGCCGGGGCTTGGGGGGTGCGGCAGGGACTGGGCCATCGTCGGCTCGCGTTCGGGATCCTGCCGCCGCAGCCTAGGGACGCAGGATGACGCCCGGATGACGTCATGCCGATGGATCGCGCGTTGCAGCCGCGTCGAATCACTCGGCCGGGAGCACCTCGATGCCCAGCCGCGCATGCCGCGCGCTGCCGTCGATGGCGACGATGTCCTGCACACCGGCCTGCTCGAAGCGATGCCGGAAACCGCGCTCGGCCGGCAGCGTGTCGATCAGCCGGCCATTGATCAGCCAGCGCACCTCGCCGCTGGCGCCGGCCGCATGCAGCTCCAGCGTCGGCGGCGTGCGGCCGGCGCGCGGCGAGCGGACGCGGCTGCCTTCGCGCGCACCGGTGATCCGCAGGTCGGCGCTGCTGCCGCCTTCGCCGCGGCAGTCCGCAGCCAGGGGCGGCGGCAGCCCGCGTGCGCGCTCGTCTGAACTGAGCCAGGCGGCCGCGAGCCGCGGCCACAGGGCCAGGCTGAGTTCGCGCTCGCCACCGCGGCGACAGCCGCCGACGCGCTGGCGGCTGCCGTCCATCCAGAAGGTCTGCGCGGCCGGCGGCTGCGGCTCACCGGCGGGCGCCAGCGTCAGCGGTGCGGCGCCGTCGAGCAGCAGTGCCGGCAGACGTCGATGGCAGTGCGCGGGATCGGTGTCCTCGACGCGCGCGCCCAGCGGCCAGCAGATCGCGGCCTCCGCCACACTGTCGGGGCGCGGCGCGGCGCTCTGTCGGTACTCGGCCGGCAGGCTGGCATGCACCGCCTGCAGCAGGGGCAGGGCGGTGATGGCGCCGAACTGTCCGGGCGACGGCGTGCCGTCAGGGCGGCCGACCCAGACGCCGACCGTCACGCCGGACGTTCCGCCCACCGCCCAGCTGTCGCGGAACCCGTAGCTGGTGCCGGTCTTGTAGGCCAGACGCGCGCCGGAGACCTGCGTGAAGCGATCGTCGCTGCCGTCCGCTGCGCTGCGCAGGATCTCGGCGATGATCCAGGCCGCACCGGGCGAGAGCAGGCGACGTTCCTGCAGGGGGTCGTGGGGCCTCAGCCGCAGTCCGGGCGCGAGCCCGTCGCGGTGCAGGGCCGCATAGGCGGCCACCAGATCCTGCAGGCGCACCTCGGTGCCGCCCAGCACCAGGCTGAGGTTGGGCCGGTCGCCACTGGGCAGGCGCAGGTGCAGGCCCGCGTGCTCCATGCGCGCGGCAAAGCGGGCGGGCCCAAGCTGCTGCAGCACGGCCACGGCGGGCACGTTGAGCGACTGCTGCAGGGCGTCCGCGAGGCTCACTGGCCCGCGGAAGCGCTGGTCGAAGTTGTCGGGTCGATAGCCGTTGAAGTCCTGCGGCGCGTCGACCAGCAGGCTGGCCGAGTGGACGCTGCCGGCATCCAGCGCGAGCCCGTAGACGAAAGGCTTGAGCGTGCTGCCCGGCGAGCGCCAGGCCTGCACCATGTCGAGATGCCCGTAGCGCGCGTCCTCGCCGAAGCGCGCGCTGCCGAGATAGGCACGCACCTCGGCGCTGCGGTTGTCCAGCACCAGAACAGCGGCCGAGGTGCGCGCCGGCAGGCGCTCGATCCAGGCGCCCAGCCGAGCCTCAAGTCGAAGCTGCAGATCGTGGTCGATGCTGCTGCGGATGCTGTGGCGCTGCGGGTGGCTGCGCCGCAGCCGCTCGGCGAGCAGGGCAGCCGACTGTGGCATCACCAGGCTGCGCGCAACCACGTTCTCGGCGCGGGCGTCGTCGACGGTGGCCGTCGACCAGACATCGAAGCCCGCAAGCCGCTGCAGGACCTTGTCGCGGGCCGCGCGTGCGCGCTCGGGATGACGGTCCGGCCGCAGTCGGCTGGGCGCCTGCGGCAGCACCGCCAGCAGCGCGGCCTCGGCATGCGAGAGCTGCGAGGCCGGCTTGCCCAGATAGGCCCAGCTGGCGGCCTGCACACCTTCGATCGGTCCGCCGAAGGGCGCGTAGTTCAGGTACAGCTCCAGGATCTCGCGTTTGTCCAGCCGCCATTCCAGCTGCAGCGCGCGCAGGCTCTGCTTCAGCTTGCCCAGCAGACCGGGCGGCTGCGGTTCGATCAGGCGGGCGACCTGCATGGTCAGGGTCGAGGCGCCCGACACCACGCGCCCTTCGCTCAGGCCCTGTGCGGTGGCGCGCAGCACGGCGATGGGGTTTACCCCCGGGTGACGCCAGAACCAGCGGTCCTCGTAGGTCAGCAGGGCTTCGAGATAGAGCGAAGAGACCTCGTCGACTTCGACCGGCAGCCGCCACACGCCCTCGCGGTCGGGGAAGGCGCGCAGCGGGCGTCCATCGCGCGCGGTGACCACGGTGGCGAAGTCGCCGGCGCGGTCAGGCAGCGGCGGCGGGAACACCACGTCGAGCAGCAGCGCCAGCGCGAGCGTGACCAGCAGCAGCGCTGCGAAGCGGCGCAGCCAGCGCCGGCGCGGCGTCGCAATGGGTGCATTGGGGGGAGCGGCGGACATCCGCGGATTATCGTCGGCGGCGGGGTGTTGCGTGCCGGGCGTGATGGCTTCGTTCGATGTCGCCCGTCCACGGGACGTGCTGGCGGATGCGCTGCGCTTATCCGCCCTACGACAGCGAGAGACGCCTTGCCATGGTTGGAACAAGCGAGCGAGGTCCGCGTAGGGCAGATAAGCAAGGCGCATCTGCCAGCTCTTCAGCGCGCCACGGTCAAGGCATGCAGCAATGCGCTCGCCAAGCCACGACGAAGACCCACCACCTCACTCCGTCTGCGCGTTCTCGCGCGAGCGAAGCACGGTCGCCTCCTGCGACGGCCATTCCTCCAGTTTCGAAGCCGCCAGCAGGTTCAGCAGGGCGCCGCGCTCGATGTCTGGGGCGACCTGCAGGCCGACCCAGGCGTTCTTGCCGCCATGTTTCGCTTCGTACAGCGCCTGGTCGGCCAGGTTGACGCTCTGCTCCCACTCGCCCAGCGCCGGCCAATGCGTGGCCAGCGGCCAAGGCGCGAAGCCGATCGAGCAGCTCAGCGACAGCTTCCGCCCCGAGCGCAGCTCCAGCGGCTCGCGCGCGATCGCCGAGCGGATGCGTTCTGCCAAGGCCGGCGCCTCTTCGCGCGGCAGCTCGCGCACCACCAGCAGGAACTCCTCGCCACCCCAGCGCACCAGCCGGTCCTCGCCGCGGCAGTAGTGGCGAAGGCGAGCGGCGAATTCCACCAGCACCTCGTCGCCGGCCTGGTGCCCCAGGCTGTCGTTGATGCGCTTGAAGTCGTCGATATCGATCATGAACAGCACCAGCCCGTGGCGCCCGCGCGGCGCGTTCGCCACTTCGCGCTGCACCCGTGGCGCCAGCTCGTCCAGCCACTGCTGCAGGTCGCGGCGATTGGCCACCTGGGTCAGCGGGTCGGTGCGGTTGGCCTGGTCGAGCTGCAGGTTGCTGGAGGTCAGCAGGCGGTTGGCCTGCTCCAGTTCGGCGGTGCGCGCTTCGACCTCGCGGTTCAGACGCTCGACCAGGGCGCGCTCGCGGCGCATGCGTGAGCCCAGCTGCAGCGCGATCAGTGCCGCCGACAGCAGGCCGAACAATACGTAGGCGCCGATCGCCCACATCGAGGCCCAGGGTGGTGGCGCCATCTCGATTTCCAGCGTGCGCGTGCGGCCGTAGCGGCCATCGCGCCCGGCCGCCTGCAGCTGCAGGCGGTAGCTGCCCGGCGGCAGGAAGGCGTAGTTGATCTCGGCCCGGCCCTGCGGCAAGGCCGTCCAGTCGGTTTCCAGCCCGAGCAGGCGATAGCGCAGGCGGGCCGAGGCCGGTGCCGCGCTGTCGATCGCGCTGAGCACGAAGCCGATCGTGCTGTCGCGGTAGCCCAGCTGCAGGCGCTCGGCGTAGGCGATCTCGCGGCCACCGGCACGCGCGCGCTGCGCTTCGCGGCCGACCGCGGTCGGCAGGCGCAGGCCGGCGATCGCCACGCGCGCCAGGCTGGGCTCCTGCTCCTCGCGCCAGGGCTCGACCACGTCCAGGCCTTCCGGGCCACCGAACCACAGCCGCCCCTCGGCATCGCGATAGCCGGCGCCGTTGTTGAACTCGAAGTTGCGCAGGCCGTCCTGCCGGCGCAGCACGCGGATCGCGCCGGCGTCGCCGTCGATCACGTTGAGGCCGTCATTGGTGCTGGCCCAGACGTGCCCGCGCGCATCACGCAGGATCCGGTAGATCACATTGCTCGACAGGCCGTCGCGCTCCGCGTACAGACGCTGCAGCCGGCCCTGCAGGTCGAAGCGGTGCAGGCCGCCGGCGAAGGTGCCGACCCAGACGCCGTCGTCTTCGGCCAGCAGCGACCACACCGAGGGATGGGCCAGACCATCCTGCGCGCCGAGCGCGCGCGGTTCGCCCGCTTCGTCCCACAGCAGCACGCCGTCTTCGTTGCTGCCCAGCCACAGCGTGCCCTCGCGGTCGCGCGCCAGGCTGGTCAGGAAGCTGCGCCGCAGCGCCTGCGGCACCGCCGCGAATTCGAGCTGCGGCAGACGCAGGTCGAGCAGGCCTGAGCGCGTGGCCACCAGCAGCCGGTCGTTCTCGCGCAGCAGGCCGGTGATGCGCCGGCGCTCGGTGCCCGGCACCAGCTCGACCTGCTCGTCGCTGCCCAGCCGCCACAGGCCGGCATCCGTGCCCAGCCACCAGCCGCCCTGTGGCTCAGGCTCGATCACCCGCACCGACATGCCGCGCAGGCCGGGATGGCTGCGTCCCGGGCCCTGGGCCGGCTGGATCAGCAGGCCGGAATCCAGCCCGACGAGGACCTCCCCGGCGCCGCTGCGGATCGCGCGCACGCTGCGATTCGCAAACCCGACGGTCAGCGGATCCGGCGCCAGCTCGCGACGCAGCAGCGGCGAGAGGCTGCGCGCGCGGAACAGGCCGCTGGTGTAGCTGCCGATCCAGAGCACGCCGGTGCTGTCCTCGAACAGGGCGGTGATCTCGCTCTCGGGCGCGGGGTCCACGCTGAGCCGCAGCAGCGAGGGTGACTCGGCCGGCTGGTGCAGCCACAGCTGGCCATCGGCCAGCCCCAGCAGCACTTCGCCGCTCTGGCGCGCCAGCAGCCGGGTGATCCGCTGCGGCTGCCCGTCAGCTCGGCGCGGCAGCTCGTGCTGGCGCAGCGGCTTGCCCTCGGCGTCCAGCGTGTACAGATGCCCCGAGCGGCTGCCGACCCAGGTCTGGCCACGCGCCTGGGTGAGGCTGCTGCACTCGCGGTCACGGTCCGCCTGCCAGAGCGCGCGCGCCTCGCCGTTGGCGTCGATGGCCACCAGTCGGCAGTCCGCGCCCAGCCACCACACTGAACCATCGGCCTGGGCGCGCAAAGCCACGCTATCGCGGGTGTTCGGTCGCGGTGCTTCGACCGTCAGGTCCTCGCGCACGCGGCGCAGGCCGTCCGGTGAGCCGGCCCAGACGCCGCCCTGCGGGTGCAGGGCCAGCAGCATGACCTGGCTGGCGCCGAGCGCGGCCGGCGCCAGCCACTGGCTGCGGCCGTCGCGCTGATTGAGCCGCTGCAGGCCGGCATCGTTCAGTCCCAGCCAGAGCCAGCCCTCGGCATCGAAGGCCATCGCATCGACGCTGCCGCTGGCCAGCTCCAGCGGCGTGTCCGGTGAGGCCTGCGCGTCACGCCCCGGCGGCTGGAAGCGCAGCACCTCGAAACGGTGCCCGTCGAAGCGGTTCAGACCATCCTGCGTGGCCACCCACAGGAAGCCGAGGTCGTCCTCGACCATGCCCACCACGGTGGACTGCGAGAGCCCCGAGCCCGGGCCATAGCGCTCCAGATCAAGGAAGGGCGAGGCCGCGCGCAGGCTGCCCGCGGCGACCAGCAGGGTGAGCAGGCTCAGGAAACGCAGGACATGCAGCGGGGAGGACAGCACGGGACGAGCACGACTCCGGGGGCAGGGGAGGGGGCGAGGCGACGAGTGGATGCTCGATCGAGCGGAGCCCGCGTCGCCGCGGTGGAGCGGGAAAAAAGAATGCTGCGCGCTGGCTTCCATTGGCCGCCGTTTCAGGCAGATTACCGACCCTGGGCCGCTGCGCAGCAAGTCACGTGCCAGCAGAGGCTTGGCGAGTGACGTAGACCGGCCCATCATGACCTTGCCTTCATGCATCCCTCACGAGGTCAGCCATGCTGTCGATGATGAGAACGCCCCGGGCTCTGCACGCAGCCGGTGGAAGCGGATCACCGCTCGGCAGCGCTGTCGACAGCGGCGCAGCCTGCAGCGCATTCGGTCGTCCATCGCGCGGCGCAAGCGTGTCCCCTTCGCTGGCCCTGCTGCTGACGCTGTGCGCGGGCGCTGCTGCGGCGGTGGATGAGGTCGACAGCCTGTGCATCGACTGCCATCGCCCGGCCCAGTCGCGCGGCGCGGTGCCGGTCATCGAAGGCCAGCACGCCGACTACCTGCGCGCCCAGCTGGAGCGCTTCCAGCATCGCCACCGCGAGGGCTTTCCGATGAATGCGCTGAGCGCCGGCCTGCAGCCCGAGCAGATCGAAACGCTGGTGCAGCAGCTGAGCAGCCGCGAGTGGCGGCCAGCCCAGCCGGCAACGGAGGCCGATGTCAGCGCCGGGCGCGAGCGACTGGACACCCTCGACTGCAGCGGCTGCCACGGCGCCGGCTTCCTCGGCGGCGGCAGCATCCCGCGCCTGGCCGGCCAGCAGACCGCCTACCTCGAGCGCCAGATCCTCGGCTTCGGCGACGCCGAGCGACACCACCCACCGGTCGGCGGCGGCGTGCGCATGTACAGCCTCGACGCCGAAGACGCCGCGGCCATCGCACTGGCCCTTTCAGAGATGCGCTGAGCCGCGGCACACCGGCGCCTTCGGAGATGCGTTGATGGGCGGCGCAGCGGTTCCTGCTTTCGCGGCAGCGGCAGGCGTAGAGCGCAGCCCGGTCCAGGGCCATTCTGCGAGGGGAATCCCCCTCTGCTCGACCTGCCTTCGCTTCACTCTGGCGCCAGAGAGCGTCTCAGCCCCGCGTCGCGGGTCAGGTGTTCTCGGAGAGACCTGTGTTCGTCATCCCCGCGGACGCGGGGATCCAGAGCTCTTGCCGCTGCTGCACGTCTCGCCTAGGCCCCCGCCCCCCGCCTTATCCCCGCGGAGGCGGGGATCCAGAGCTCTTGCCGCTGCCGCGCGTCTCGTCTGGCCCCCCGCCTTCGCGAGGGCAGGCTCTGCGCGGGGCCGACGAACCAGGGGTCGCTAGACGCTGCTTCAGCCCCGCGTGGCGGGCCAGGTGTTCTCGAAGAGACATGTGTTCGTCATCCCCGCGGAGGCGGGGATCCAGAGCTCTTGCCGCTGCCGCGCGTCTCGTCTGGCCCCCCGCCTTCGCGAGGGCAGGCTCTGCGCGGGGGCGACGAACCAGGGGGCGCTAGACGCTGCTTCAGCCCCGCGTCGCGGGTCAGGTGTTCTCGAAGAGACATGGGTTCGTCATCCCCGCGAAGGCGGGGATCCAGAGCTCTTGCCGCTGCCGCACGTCTCGTCTGGGCCCCCGCCTGCCCAGGCGCGGCCTTCCCGGCTGCCAGCGCGCACGGAAAACCGACCCGTGCCGACGAGGCCGAACCCCCACACTCCACACCGCGGAACGTTTTGCTGCACCCGCAGATTTCCCCCATCCGCGCCCGTACGCATACTCCCAGAACGCGATCGCCATCACACCGAGTGGCGACGACACAGGAGGGAACCATGCACACCACACGACGCGCCGGCCCGAAGGCCCTGGCGCTGGCGATCGGCTTCGCGCTCACCGGCATCGCTTCACTCGCTTCGGCCCAGGCCATCCCCGCGCCCGGCCTGAAAGCCAACGGCAGCATCTCCTACGACGCCGAGGGCGTGCCCACGGTCACCGCGGCCACAGACGAAGACGCCGCCTGGCTGATGGGCTATGCCCACGCCCGCGACCGCTTCTTCCAGATGGACCTGCTGCGCCGCACCGCCAGCGGCACGCTCGCCGAACTGGTCGGCCCCAGCGTGCTGGCGCGCGATGTCGAGCTGCGCACCCTCGGCCTGCGTCGTGCCGCCTGGGCCAGCTGGGCCAAGAGCTCGCCCGAACTGCGCGGCCAGCTGAAGGCCTACTCGGACGGCGTCAACGCCTGGCTGAAAACCAACCCCGTGCCGACCGAGCACCAGGCGCTGGAGCTGAGCTCCGCCGACGTCTGGTCACCGGTCGACTCGCTGGTGATCGGCAAGCTGCTGGCCTTCCAGCTCAGCTTCGATCTGGACATCGACTACACCGTCAAGCTGGGCGCCTACCAGCAGGCCGGTGCCGCCGCCGGCTTCAACGGTGCAGCCCTGTTCTTCGAAGACACCCACCGCAGCATGCCGGCCGATGATCGCGTCACCGTGCCCGGCTTCCTTGCCAGCCTGAGCAGCGAGGAAGGCGAGGGCAGCGATGCGCTGAACCCGAAGTCGGGCAGCGCGCCGGCCTTCGACCCGGAGGCCGTGCCAATGGTTGATGCGCAGGTGCTGCAGGCCGCGCAGAACTACGTCGAGCGCATCCGCGACAACCCGGTGATCGCCCCGCAGCTCTCGCGCCGCGAGAACCGCGCCGGTTCCAACTGGTGGATCGTCGGTGGCCAGCACACGGCATCGGGCAAACCCATCCTGGCCAACGACCCGCATCTGGCGCTGGACACGCCGATGCTGTTCCACGAAGGCCATGTGATCAGCAACGACCCGCGCTACCCCACGCCGATGAACACCGTCGGTGCGGTCGCGCCCGGCACGCCGGTGCCGATCCTCGGCTGCAACAGCCACTTCTGCTGGGGCCTGACCACCAACCCGCTCGACGTGACCGACGCCTACGCCGAGCGCTTCATCCTCAACAGCTACGGCCTGCCGACCCACACGATCTACCAGGGCACTGCCGAGCCGGTGCTGTGGGTGTTCCAGAGCTACTTCGTCAACAACATCGGCGACGGCGTGCGCGACAACGTCACCCGCAACAACTCGATCGGCTACACCAACGGCGGCATCAGCATCCTCGTGCCCCGCCGCAACAACGGCCCGGTGCTGAGCATCACCGGCAACACCGGCATCTCGGTGGCCTACACCGGCTGGGGTGCCACGCAGGAGCTCGAGGCCTTCAGCCGCGTCAACCGCGCCACCAACCTCGAGCAGTTCCGCGCCGCGCTCCAGTACTTCGACGTCGGCTCGCAGAACTTCGCCTACGCCGACAAGCAGGGCAACATCGCCTACTTCGCCACGGCCGAGGCGCCGATCCGCGAGGACCTGCAGCGCAACACCGTCACCGGCGTGCCGCCCTACCTGATCCGCAACGGCCAGGGCGGCAACGAATGGCTGCCGCGCACCAACACCTATCCGGCGCAGGCCCTGCCGTATGAGGTGCTGTCGCCGGCCGAGATGCCGCAGTCGGTCAACCCGGCCCGCGGCTACATCGCCAATGCCAACAACGATCCCGTGGGCAACACGCTGGACAACAGCGTGGTCAACGAGCAGCGCCCCGGCGGCGGCATCTACTACCTCTCGCCCGGCTACTCCAGCTACCGGCAGGGGCGCATCGACCGCGAGCTGCAGCGGCTGATCGCCCGCGGCGGCATCACCATCGAAGACATGCAGGCCCTGCAGGCCAACACCCAGTTCCTCGACGCCGAACTGGTGCTGCCGCATCTGCTGGGCGCGGCCGAGCGCATCGGCGCCTCCAACTGCCGCGCCACCTTCGACCCGACCGACCCGCGCATCGCGCAGTCGCTGGAACTGCTGCGCAGCTGGGACTACAGCGCCCCGACCGGCATCCGCGAGGGCTTTGACCGCGGCGACAACCCGATGAACCTGCCCGAGCCCAGCGACGCGCAGATCCGCGCCTCGGCTGCGGCCACGATCTGGTCGGTGTTCCGCGGCCAGCTCGTGCGCAACGTCATCGACCACACGCTGACCCAGGTGGGCCTGGGCGGGCAGCTGCCCGGCAACAACGAAGCCTATGTGGCGGTGAAGCGCCTGCTCGATACCTTCGACACGCGCCAGGGCCGCGGCGCCTCGGGCCTGGACTTCTTCAGCAACGTGCCGGCGGCCTTCGCCAGCCTGCCCGCCGCGGACCGTCGCGACTGCATCCTGATCGGCAGCCTGGCGAGCGCGCTGGGCACGCTGTCCAGCGAAGCCTTCGCACCCGCCTTCGCACGCTCGACCAATGTGCTCGACTACCGCTGGGGCAAGCTGCACCGCATCGTGCTCGACCACCCGCTGGGCGGCCCCTTCAACATCCCGGGCAGCAACCCGTACCCGTTCCAGAACCTGAGCCCACAGCTGCCCGGCCTGGCCCGCCCCGGCGGCTACGAAGTGGTCGACGCCTCCGGCCACGGCGTGCGTTCCAACACCGTCAACGGCTTCATGTTCGGCAGCGGCCCCGTACGCCGATTCATCGGCGAAATGACCGACCCGCCGACCCTGCTGCAGATCATGCCCGGCGGCCAGGACGGCAAGATCGGCGGCCCCGGCTATGTCAGCCAATTGCCGCGCTGGCTGGTGAATGCCTACAAGCCCCTGGTGCTGGACCCGGCGGCCTCGCAGGCCGGTGAAGTGGCGAAAATCGAGTTCACGCCCCGCTGAGGTCTCGCGCTTGTTGAGTTGGAAGTAAAGACAGAGGGCCCGCAGATGCGGGCCCTTTGTCTTTGAGCGATCCAATCGGGAGGCGGGATTGAATCGGGGAGGGAAATGGGATACGGTCGGCGCCGATGGGGGCGGTGTGTCGTGTTTCGGGGAAGGTTATGCGACGGAGAGTGCGCGAGCGGCTTCCTAAGTTGATGTTTTGGTTAAGGTTCTGGCGCCTGCTGCGGTTCGAGGCGCCAGGTTATGCGACAGATTAGACGTCACTTTGACGTCTACATTGAGTTAGGTGCCTAAGGAAGATTCATGCCATTGACGAACGCAGAAATCAAAGTCGGCATCGTTGCGTACCTTGATGTCGAAGCACTAAATAGCGACTCATCCGTGACGAAGCCTTCGTCACTCGCTACACGGAACGGACCATTTGTCTGCTTCGCCACCAAAGGACAAGAGAGCGCTTGGGTTGAGATCAGTACCCAATATCGCGAAGAGCGACTTGAAATCGAGAAAGCGTGGAGAAAAGGCGGCGCTGGAGCATGGCTATCCGAGAAGCAGTACGTGAATGACGGTAGCTCTTCATATGTTGGCCCAAAAATGTCATTCGTTGCCGCATCCGTTGGAGTCGACAAATTCACAGCCACTACACGACCTCGCGTTTCTCCCGATGGAACCAAAGCGATTCTTGAAGAGGTTACAAGCCGTGGCGGACCAATCATCACAGCCGGCACCTAACAATTCATTCAAGCCGACGCCGCTTCGCGGCGCGGCTTAATTCAGGCGTTAGGCGTCATGACCCACCCACTCTCTGTCGAGCCAACCGGCGAAAGCCATGGCCTCTGCGAGTGCTGCGGAAAGGCCTCACGCACGGTCTGGGGCTACGTTCACGAGTCAGAGAGGACGATTGCGGCGTACTTTGTCCACTGGACTGTCGGTGAATCCGAGCACTTGCCAAACCTGGACTTTCTGATCGGGACTTGGGGGAACGATAAGGTGAACGACCGCGTTCTCTCGGCCTGGCTTTTCAATCCCAGCCAGAACTCCTTCATGATCACCGACGCAGCACAACGCCCGGCGGCAAGTTCCACTCTCTGTAGCCACGCACTGAGCCGAGACGAGACTCTGGCCTTGCCAAGCGTGAGAGCGATAGCGGCAAGCTGCCTGGACGCAGTTTGGCTGCAAGATCCTCGCATTGCAGAGATTCGCGCCTTCGCGAATGACGCCTCTCAGGAAACTCCCGCTAAGTAGTTGATCTACAAAGACTATTTTTGCACCAACTCGGGGCGCACAGCAAAGGCGGCCCCAGGAGTTTCATCGGTACGATTCGCCGGCAGCGCCTGCGATGACGCCTAACGTAAAAGGATAGATCGCGCGCAGCCGCGATCTGATCCGGTGGTTGAACAAGCCCGGTGGCGGTCTTCGACCTTTCTTATGGAAAGAGTTTTTCGGGCCTTGGCCGGTGCGATGCCAATGCCGATGCGGACGGGGTGAATTCACCGTCCTCGGTCCTTCTTCCAGCGAGCGTCGCGGTGTTTCACGCGGACGCGTCGCCGATTTTCCACCTACCCCGCGCATTCGGCGCGAGTTGCCACGACGCGCGTCACCGCGCGGTGTCGCTGCCTGCGTCGGCCGGTGGTCTACACCGTGCCGTGGCCCTCGGCAGGCGTGGGGGTGCTGACGCTTTCGATGCAAGGTCGTGGCGGAGCCGCAGGCCGAATCCGCGTCGGCTGTCCGCAGTGTTTGCACAGCAGCGGTCTTCGGCTTCTCGGCTCGGCCGGCGGCAGCACGACACGCAGCATCAGCTGCACGCGCTGCAGCAGGTGCGTGCGGCGGTGATGCAGCAGGCCATAGCTGCGGCAGCGGCGGAATCCGCGCGGCAGCACGTGGGCGAGCAGCAGCCACAGGAAGTCGACGCCTGGCAGGCAGCGCGTGCGCAGCTCGCCGGTCTTGGCGTCGCGGTAGCGGAAGCGCACGTTCTCGCCTTCGATGCCGAGCATGTCGGTTTCGCTGAGTACGCCTCGGTAGAGGTAGCGGGCGAGGTAGGCGAGCGCGTGGTCCCCGTCGCCCACACAGGCGCAGTGCGCGACCCAGTCCGTGGGTGTTTCGGCCGGTGCGCTGAGCCCCAGGGTGCGCAGGCGCTGCAGCAGCTTGCCGCGGAACACGCGAGCGAGGTTCTGGCTGTTGAACAGGTAGCGGCGTTTCGCCTTCCACTGGCCGCTGTCGAGGTTCAGGCCGCCACCGGGCACCACCAGATGCACGTGCGGGTGGTAGTCGCGGGTTCGGCTGTGGGTGTGCAGCACGGCGGTGGCGCCGAGTTCAACGCCGCGGCCGTTGTGCGCGAATTTCGCGAGCGTCTGCCAGGCGCATTGCATCAGGGCGGCGTAGATCTCGCGCGGGCGTCTTCGGGCCAGGCTGCGCAGCTGCGCCGGCAGGGTAAAGGTGAGCAGGAAGTAGTCGACCGGCAGGCGCAGGCGTCGCTGCTGGTCGAGCCAGTCCGCACCGACGTCGTGCTGGCAGTGCGGACACGCACGATGGCCGCAGGCCTGCGGCAGCTGGGTTCGCGCCGAACAGGCCTCGCAGCGGCAGTCGAGCTGCGGCAGTGTCGCCAGCAGCGCAGGGCGCGGCGCATGTCGCCGTTCAATCGCACGCCGTAGGCATCCATCAACGCAGGTTCGAAGCACTCGACAACCTCGGACAGGCGCATCAGCCAGCCCTCCAGAGCGACTGCAGCGACTGCATCAGAGCCTCGATGCGCTCACGCGTGTTGGCGGCGGTGCGCTCGCTCAGATGGGTGTAGCGCGCCGTGGTCAGCGGGCTGCTGTGACCGAGCAGGGCCTGGATCTCACGCAGATCGACACCGGCTTCGAGCAGATGCGTGGCGTAGCTGTGGCGCAGGCTGTGGACGGTGATGCGGCGCTGGATGCCGGCGTCTGGCAGCGCCTTCTTAAGCGCGGACTGCACGCCACCGGCATCCATGCCCCGCGAATCACTCGGTTCACTGCCCGGCGCGGGGAACAGCAGCCGCGGATGCCGATGTTCCGACCAGTAACGACGTAGCGCGTGCAGGGTCTGCATCGGCAGCGGCACCAGTCGATCCTTGCAGCCCTTGCCGCGGCGCACGTGCACGCGGCCGTGGTCGGTTTCGATGTCGCCGACCTGCAGCGCCAGCGCTTCGGACAGGCGCAGGCCGAGGCTGTAGGTGACGAAGAAGTAGGTGCGATAGCGCCGCTCGCGCACGCAGCGCAGCAGCCGCACCAGCTCGGCTTGGCTCAGCACATCCGGAATGCGCTGCTCGCGCGGCGGCCGCACGATCTTGACCCAGTCCCAGGCGCGCTCCAGCACGTGCGCGTAGAAGAACTGCAGACCGCAGCGATCGACCTTGACCGTGCTCCAGGAGTGGCTCTCGATGAGAGCCGAGAAGTAGTCCTTGAGGTGAGACACGGCGACCTGATCCAGCGGCACATCGACCCAGCCCTCAAGTCGTCGCACGGCCCGTGCATAGCTGTCGCGCGTGACCTCGCTCAAGCCCTGTCGCCGCAGCGCACGCAGCATTTCGGAGTGGAAGTGGGTCGACGCAGATTCTGATGCGGATTCTGATTGCTCGGATGCATTCACAGCGATACCCTCGCAGCGCAAGAACCGCCAGACGGCGGACGCACCGACCGGGTGCGCGAGTCGAGGGTGGATCAATCTGCCGCCTAGCGGCTTCGTTCAACCATTCCATCGAGCGGATGCCAAGCCGGCTGCGCCGTCTCGTCCCCGCTCATGTCAAACGTTGGGTGCGCTCATGGCTTGGTCGCTGACCAGACTCAGACCTGACAACCAGCAAGCCGTCGATCTCGCCCTGATGGCAGCGGGGCGAGCTCTCTATTTGGCTAACCACTTCGAGCGCAAGTGCAAGTTCGTTCTCCGCATTGCCAACCTTGAGACCGCGCTTATCGGCAGCCCACAAATGCCCTTCGCTGATGCCTTGGCATCCGTCGCCAAAGACAAGTGGCTTGGCCCAACGATCCTCGATCTGTCTAGCTTTCCGCCTGTCTCAGCGGACCAAGCGGAAGCTCTGGATGCTGCCAAGGACGCTCGAAACTTCATTGCGCACGAGGGCGCGCTTTTCGGTCCGCTGCACACTCGCGAGACTCACATACGCTCCCATCTTGGCAAACTACGAGCTTCAGTGGTCGCCTTGGCGCACGGCGACGACATCGTCTCGGGTTGGGTCTATGACATCGAGGAGAAGCATGATTCAGGCTTTCGGTTTCCGGACTACGTGCATACGGTCGAGGAGTGGGTTTTTGGCGAGTGCGCACCCAACATTTCGCTCAAACGGACCAATCAATCGCTTCGCGATTGATGTGGCCGCTTAGCTCAGGCGTTAGATGTCATGAGCGGAGTGCGCGCCACAGTCATTTTCGGGAACCCTCAGTCTGAGGAGTGGGAGACACTCGCCACGTTCGAAGAGTTTCCGGCGCCACCAATCAACTGGTCGAGCATCAGTCTTGATGATGTTCGGTTAAAGACTAAGTGGCACTCTGTAACCCTGCCGAGTGGGGAGATCGTTGAGGTCAACGTCCTCACATACGATTCGGGTTGCACTATCAACGTTCGGCAGGGAACCGAGCCCGTAGCGCAGGTTCTCGGCGCTGATCGCACCCCGTGCCTTTCCTTCCGTACGCTGGGCGGGCAAATGGTCAACATTCAGATCCATGACATCTAACGTAAAAGGATAGATCGCGCGCAGCCGCGATCTGATCCGGTGATTGAACAAGCCCGTTGGCGGTATTCGACCTTTCTTATGGAAAGAGCTTCTTGGGCTCGTGCCGGTGCGATGCCGGCGCTGATACGGACGGGTTGGGTTCACCGTTCGCAGGCCTGAATGCAGCGAGTGCCGCGGCATTTCTCACCGGCAACTCGCCGATTTTTCCGTCTGCACCGCACATTCGCCGCGCGTTGTTTCGACGCGCGTCGCCGCGCGGTGTTGCTGCCTGCGTCGGCCGGTGGTCTACACCGTGCCGTGGTCCTCTGCAGGCGTGGAGGTTCTGACGCTTTCGATGCAGGGTCGTAGCGGAGCCGCAGGCCGAATCCGCATCGGCTGTCCGCAGTGTTTGCACAGCAGCGGCCTTCGGCTTCTCGGCTCGGCCGGCGGCAGCACGACACGCAGCATCAGCTGCACGCGTTGCAGCAGAACGTTGCGTTGGTGATGCAGCAGGCCGTAGCTGCGACAGCGGCGGAATCCGCGCGGCAGCACATGGGCGAGCAGCAGCCACAGGAAGTCGGCGCCGGGCAGGCAGCGGGTGCGCAGCTCGCCGGTTTTGGCCTCGCGATAGCGGAAACGGACCTGTTCGCCTTCGATGGCAAGCATGTCGGCTTCGCTGAGCACCGTTGAATCCGCCGGACAGAGTTGCGGCTTCAGATTGCTCGGATGCATTCACAGCGATACCCTTGCAGCGCAAGAACCTCCAGACGGCGGACGCACCGACCGGGTGCGCGAGTCGAGGGTGGATCAATCTGCCGCGTGGCGGCTTCGTTCAACCCTTTAATCGAGAGTACATGCCCCGGCAAGCCGGGTCATGCCTTTCATCTCAAACGTTAGGCCGCTGGAAGCCATGTTCCCAACACTTCTCAGAAACAGAATCTGGCACACAACCAGCGTTGAACGCTTCAATGCGATCATGAAAGAAGGCGCAATTCTTCCCGAACCTCCGATTCCAGATTCCGAGCGATGGGGCACTGGTCAAGGGCCTGAGTGGTACCCATTCGTAAGAGGAATCGGTGGTGTAAGTGTCTTCGACTTCACGGCCTTTGACGAAGTCACCTACGAAAACGAGTGCCCACTGTCGAACTGGTCTGAGTTCGTGCCATGCAGGGAGAAGTGGGGCGCGGCGGCATGGATCGAGCTGAGACGCGAGTCTCTCGGAACTTCATTCATCGATGGGCGGAGTCTCTTGGCCCGCTGGAAGAAGGAAGGTCGCGGTCGTCGGCTTATGCCTCTTATTGAAGGTGCGCACATTGGACCAGTTCCCGCAAGCACGTTCGGGCAGATTTTTATATACGAAAGCGCCCAATGGAAGTCCGTGGAGAAAGTCGTGAGCCGAGCCTCAGAATGAAGGGATCTCCAAGTCGGGTGCAGGTTTGCCAGCAGCTAGCCATTCCTGTATGGATTGCCCCGTCAGCCGCTGACGAATCGGCGATTCTTTGGTTCTTGCTGACGCTCTCTCGTTCCGCCTGAGCAAGCGGCTGCATTCGCGTGTTCGCCTTTGTATGCACCGAGCCTATCGAGCTCCCGCTTCGTTTGGCGGTGCCGTGTCAAGGAGATCGTTCGCCCACTCGATAATGCGGTTGGCGGCTGGGCCGGTGCCTATCTCGCCCCAGACCTATAGACCCCTCTTGGCCAGATCCACATGAGCACATTTCCCAAAGAGCTGGACACGTTGGTTGGCCGTCGGATGAAGGAGCTCGGCCGGGTTCTTTTCAAGGAGGAAAGCGATGCACTGGAGGGTGAGCTGTTCCAGAGCTGGGTGGCCGCGAAGCGCTACGACGAGCTGACTAGACGCATGCATGCCGTCTACGACCGCGAGGGTGGCCTGGAAGAGTGCATCGTGCTGGCTATTGCGCTGCAGGAGGCTGGTGATTCCGAGCGCATCGACACGCTGTTCCGGGGTCTGATCAACCGTAGGGTGAAGGCGTTCTGGGCGAACTGGGATGCCGCCCTGTCTGGCCATCCCGGCCACATGCGCGGCTGCGCGAAGCAAGCTTCCGATGCCATGGAGGTCTACCTGGAGTACTACATCCGCCTCGCCAACCTCGGCCAGCAGGAGAAGAAGGAGGCTCTTCGAGACGAGATGCTCGCGTTCCAGGCCCGGCAGCGTGGCGCCACGCTGCCCAAGGCGCCCAAGAGTTCCTCCACGCCGACACCGCCTCGCGGCGCGGCTTAAGCCCGGGTCTCATGCCGTATGGAAAGCGACGACCTCGTTGCGCAGATATTGGAAGCGCGCTGCGCTGAGCGCACCATCGCCGTGCTTGCCGACGGCCGCCGTCTCACAGTGCACAACGCTGTCTGTGGCCGAGACATCGGCGCCACTTGTGACCACGTCACCACGAACGTTTCGCCCGCACCGTGCGTGCCTCACACGGTGGACTTCTTCCAGACCGATGAGGTCGTTCAACTTGAGGGTGAGGAGGGGCGTCTGCTGTCTCGTCGGCGCGCCTTCGAGGCGCACGCGCCGATGTCCGCCACGCAACGTGAACACGTACACCTATTGGGATCCGGGCTACCCGTATCGGATGCGCACCTGGCTACGCGTGCGCTTGCCCAGCGCCTTGATTTGGCTCGCTCCTCCCGGCGAGGACTGCGAAGCGGCAGGTGGCTGGCATCGCTGGTACAACATCGATGGCTGTCGGTCCGGTTGCTATCACTGCCATGTAGTACGCGAAGGTCGGCTCTGGGAGACTGCGTGAAGCAAACCGCCAGTCGGCGACGCGTGTTCACTGTCTGGGCCAGCATTCGGGCTCATGGACGGTGCCGCCGCAGGGCGCGATCGATTCACCACCACGCACCGAGGTATTCCCTATGCGGAACCTGATCGCAAGTCTGTTCACCGTTGCGGTGCTGGCTGGCTGTGGAGAGGGCAGCCAGGGCGACTGGACCTGCCGCATCGAGGGCGATCGCATGCTCGCGCGCGAGGTCGACGACCTGCTCGAGATCGATACCCGCAACGGCACGGTGGCGTTCACCAACTTCGAGGGGCGGCGGGAGTTCGATCGCACGCATCTGCATCTGGTCGATGAGCGCCAGCGCGACCCCGACGAGTATCTGCTGATCCTCGGCGACGAGCGCTTCCTGATGACCGTGCTCGACCCTGTCTGCGTCGAGAAGGGCGCTTCGATCCTCAAGCGCGCCGACGCGGCGGAACGCGCCCGCGAGCCTGAGCTTGCCGGGGCCGTGCGCGCTGCGCTGGAGGCTGGTGATCCTCCGGCTGCCGCACGGCTGCTGGAGGACGCAGCGGAGCGTGGGCACGCCTGGGCGCAGGCGGCCCTGGGCGTGATGCTGAAGAACGGCGAGGGTATTCCGGCGGACCCGCAGCGCGCGGTGTACTGGCTGGAGCATGCGGCCAGCCAGAACCACGCGGAGGGGGGCTATCGACTCGGCGCGCTCTACGCCAGCGGCGCCGCCGGCCCGGCGAAGAGGCGGCGCGCCCTGTACATGGCGCAGATCGCGCAGGTCCAGAACCATCCCGGGGCGCAGGCTTTGATGGATGAGCTGCGTCGGACCCGCGAGGCGCAGCGTTCGCGCTGAGTCTTGCGCAGGGTGGATGCGCTGCAGATCACGTATAGATGGAGCGCAAAGTCTTGAAAGCGGAAAACCGGCCGGAGGCGACTGGGCAGTTGATGCATAGCCGCTTTGCACCCAGCGCATGCAGCGCCCATCGGTACGTTTGCCGGCACCGCACCGCACCGCGAACTCGCCGTCGTTGATGGGCTATGCCGTTCAATCAATGGCTCTGAACAGGCACCCAGCAGGTGCTCGGAGCACTGACGGTGGCGTGCGGCTTTGCGTCCACACAGCTGCCGCGCAGAACGCGTCGAGCGACCTGCGTCCGGCCGGCTGCAGCGCACTTCACAGAAGAAGCAGTCGTATTGTTCGGGGGGCAGGAGTACCGTCTTCCGGCGGGTGGCGACGTGGCTTCGCGGCGCGCGCCATGCAGACCTTTCGCGGCAGGGCAAGGTGTGAGGAATGAGCATGCAGTCGTGGCTTCTTGCGGCGTCGGTCCTGGCCACGCTGACCGGCGTGGTTCACTCGCTCCTAGGTGAGCGGCTGATCTTTCGCCACCTGCGCTCGGTCGGCCTGGTGCCCTCGCTTCCCGCACCGCCGCTGCAGGGGCGCCATGTCCAGATCCTGTGGGCCACCTGGCACCTGGCCTCGGTGCTTGCCTGGGCCTTCGCCGGCCTGCTCTGGTCTGTGGCGCGCGAGCCTGCGTCCCCGTCCACGCAGGCTGTGCTGAGCGCGGCGGTGTTCGGCTTCACCGGCAGCGCTCTGCTCGTGCTTGTCGGCACGCGAGGTCGCCACCCCGGGTGGGTGGCACTCGCTGCGGTCGGTCTGCTGTGCGGGATGGCCCTGCGTTCCGCCTGAGTCGCCGTGCGCAGCCCTGCGATTCGTGCGCAAGGGCGGATGTCCTCGTGCTTGACGCACGGCCTGCGACCGATCAGGCCTTTCACCAGTGATCGCGCCGGCGCGGCCGCACGAGGGCTCGCGCCTCCGCTCAGCCAGAGCCGGTGCGGCGGCGAAGCTTTCGGATCGGGCTCCATCCATATCGGGTCGGCGCTGCACAGCCTTCGCGCCATGCGTGCTGGCGGCAGTCCCGACGGCGGTGCTGCCTGCCACCGGTCCCTGTTTCACGAGCGTCAATGTCGGCACACTGGCGTTCCGACTTGCCATCTACGGTGCTGCTTGTGAACCGACTCGTCTGCCTCTTGCTCGCCCTGAGCCTGTCCGCCTGTTCGAGCGGCCCCGACCTGCAGGTGCCCGAGGGCCTGTCCGCGTTCGAGCTGCGCGAGGTAGTGACCGAGTTCAACCCCCTCTGGGACCCCGTCGAGCGTGCCGTGACGGATGTCCGTCTGCTGGACGGGCGCAGGCTTGCCGATGATCGCTACGAGCTCGACGCCGAGTACGAGGTTCTCTGTGTTGCCAAGCGTGAGCCAATGCGCGCGGAAGAACTGGCGCTCATCGGCCGCAACATGCGCGCCCAGGGGCGAGAGCAGGAGTGGTTGCGCATGGAGGCCCAGCGGAAGGCGTCCGAAGCCCTGCTGGCTGAGCGCGTGGGCGATATGACGCCAGGCGAGAAGCGCTGGTTTCGCGACACCTTCGTGCTGGTGCGAGTCAATGAGGCGTGGTTGCCTGAACACATGGCCGCGCGTATGCGAGAGGACCAGGCCGCCGCTCGGCGTTGATGCGGGCTCTTCGCGCGAAGGGTCGCATACCAGGGAACGCGTTCCGAGATGGGTGGCGAGCCGAGGCTCGGCCTCGGCTGCTCGTGATTCTCCACCCCATGAGGATCGAGCGTGAACGGCGAGCCGGTCTTCCAGCCTGCGAGACCTGCGCTACCGCTGAACACAGATGCAGTGCTGTTGACAGTGCGAAGCCATTACACTCGGTGACCGTGTGCCGCCCGCGCAGCGCCTTTCGGCGCGATTCCCTTCCGAGCTGCGACTTCCTGATTGACTCAGACATGGAGACTTCACATGGGCAGTTTCAGCATCTTCCATTGGCTGGTGGTTCTGAGTGTTGTGCTTCTGCCGCTGGCCCTGATCGCCTTGATCGTGGCGTTGGCGCGTCGGTCTTCGCGCGCTGGCGGCAGTACGGGTCAGCGCCTGGTTGGACAGACAGGCAAGCCGCCGGTCGAGGCGCGTCTGTTGGCTCTCGATGATCTGAAGACCAAGGGCCTGATCTCCGACGAGGAACACGCCGCCCAGCGCGCTGCGATCCTGCGCGAGGCGTAGTGTCAGGCGGGCGGGTGAAGGGCACTGGCGAACCTTTGGTGGTCTCCCTCAAGCGGCTGGCGGCATTGGGGTATGGCCATCTCGGGCTTGGCGCTGAATCCTGGATCCCCGCGTTCGCGGGGATGACGGATCAAAGGTTTCTGCAAGAACGCGTAATCGGCTGGCTTGGCTGAGCAGCTATCGTGGAACTGGGCGAACTGGCGTCCTCATTTTGGAATCGACCCGTTACCGCGCGGTAGTGCAAGCCTCGCACGCGTCGCCTCGCGCAGGCGGGGGCATGTCATGCCTTGGGTCGAACGCCAGCTCTTTGTAGGAGCGAGCTCGCTCGCGACCCGCAGGGTGAGCGCAGCGCATAGGCTGCGGTCGCCTGCTGGCATGCTCCTACCAAGAATGCATGCTGACGAGCTCAGGCTTCAAACCTGCCGCTGCCCGCTCTTTGTAGAAGCGAGCTCGCTCGCGACCCGCAGGGTGAGCGCCGCGCACAGGCTGCGGTCGCCTGCGAGCAGGCTCCTACCAAGAATGCGTGCTGACGAGCTCAGGCTTCAATCCTGCCGCTGCCCGCTCTTTGTAGGAGCGAGCTCGCTCGCGACCCGCAGGCTGAGCGCAGCGCACAGGTTGCGATCGACTGCTGGCAGGCTCCTGCCAAGTACGCGTGCGGACGAACTCAGGTTTCTTTGAGAACGCCGGTATCGGCACACGGGGTCGATCGCCACGCAGCGCGCAGGCGAATGCGTGCGGCCACGATGCGGCTGAGCTTGCCCAGGCCGCGCAGCTGCCAGCGCAGGGGGCGCGGGCCTTCGAGGCGCTCGGCGCTCATCAGCACGGTGGCGGCCAGCATCGCTGCGGTATGGCCCTGGACGAGCAGCATCGGCACCAGCATCAGCGCCCAGCATGAGCCCAGGCACCACAGGCCGTGCCTCAGACCGAAGCGCAGGGCGTCGCGATCCGCGGCCCAGCCGAAGGCAGACAGCGCCCTGTGTTCATGGCTGCGATTCAGACAGCGCTGCTTGATGGGCGAGCACTGCCAGACCAGCGCCAGCAGGGCTGCGATCAGTGCCGGGCCCCAGGACTGCGGCGCGGCCAGGCTCAGCAGCAGCGACAGCGGCACGAGCACCCCGCCCGCGAGCAGCCACACGCCGAAGTAGCCCAGCGCGAACAGCGTGAGCGCGCGCGGGCGTCGCTGCCGGAAGCTGCGCTGATGCACGTGCAGCAGGGGGGCGGCCAGCGTCGGCAGCATCATCGCCACCAGCATCAGCAGCCAGCCGCCCAGCAGGGCCGACGGCGGATGCAGCTGCAGCAGCACCGCAAGGCTGGGCCAGGCGCCGGTCGCGGCACCGCTCCAGCAGAAGGGCGATGCCAAGGCCTGCGCGGCGTGACCCAGGTGCAGCACCCAGGCGACGGCACTCAGCGCAAGCGCGACGCCGGCGATGTGCCGGCGTGCGCGTGCCCGCTCTGTCACTTGTGGCTCTCTCGGTAGAGGCTGATGCGGCCGACGCTGATCGGCTCATCGGCATTGACGGCATTGCTGGGCTGGATGCGGACATCGAGGGCGTCGGTGGCCAGCGCGTTCTCGACGTAGAGGCTGTCGATCAAGGCGGTGACGTCCAGCTCGAAGCTGAGCCCGTTGCCGGCATGCTCGGCGTTCTGTGCGCTGGCGCGACGCAGGCCGAACAGGGCGACCGTGCCGGCCAGCTGCTCGTTGACGTAGACCTGCAGCTTCTGGGCGTCGCGCGCGCCGCGCACGTTCTCAAGCTGCAGGTAGGCGCGATCGGGCGGCGCGTCCAGCGAGGCGGTCTTCAGGCTGTCCGACAGCTTCGAACGCACGCCCGCATCGAGTTTCACCTGCACGCGCGCGCCCGAGCTGCGGATCATCAGGCTGCCGTCGTGGCTGCCGACCAGCTCCGAGGCGGTGGCGGTGTCCTTGTCCTGATCGGATGCACGTCCGGCCATATCGGGGGCCCCCAGCTTGTGCAGACGGATGGCGAGCGGTGCGCGGGCAGCGGCGGGTGCGGCCGCCTGCAGGTCGTCATAGGTGTAGTCGGTCTTGCCAAGATCGTCGACATCGGCAGGGGTGTACACCCAAGTGCTGCCGTCCGCCATCGGCATGACGAAGGGGCGTTCGCCGGCGGCAGCCGGGCCCTTCAGCCAGGCTGCGCTGCTGGGGTTGGCATTGCCCTTGGCATTCCACGCCGCCCACATGCGGTCGATGTTGGCGTGGTGCAGGTAGAACACGGGATCCAGCGCGGCGATGCCGGGGTCGGCCATCAGGCCCCAGGTCTGGCCATTCGGCGCGTTGCCGCCGACGTCGACATGCACCATGTTGTGCGGGTTGTTCTCGAGGTTGCCGCTGACCTGGCCATCATGCGAGAAGCCCGTCTGCGGGCCGCCGAAGCCGGGGCGCGGGGTGTCGGCATTGCTGCCGGTGTAGACGGTGTTGTTCATGCAGGCGCCGGACACCGGCGGCACCGGGATGAAGATGTCGCCGTTGTTGTTCGGGCCGTAGCGCGCGGTCACGAACAGCGGGTTGGGGGTCTTGCCGTCCGGCAGCGTGGCCTGGGTGAAGGCAGGCGGGATCTCGTACTGCGTGTCGGGGCCGAGGTAGTTCCAGTAGGGCAGGGCCCAGTTTGCAGGTCCACCCAGGGCGATGATCGCCTTGCGTAGCTGGCCCTCGAGCGCGATCAGATAGCCGCGGTGCCAGGGCGGGAAATACCAGCTCTGGTGCTGGCACTGGTCCCAGAAGCTCTTGATGTCGGAGCCCGAGGGCAGGGGCGTGGTCGGTACCGCCGGCACCGGCGGGATCGCCTGCCAGCCGGGGAAGCCGCTCTGCTGGTTCGGCGTGCCCGGCAGGTACTGGCCGTGGATGGCGGCGAAGAACCACCAGCTGTTCCGATCGTTCAGGGGCAGCGCCATCATCGCGCCCACGCCCTTGGCGTACCAGAGCAGGTCGGGGTTGTCGAAGGTGCCGCCCTGGTTCCAGGCGTTTGAACGGGTGTAGCGGGCCATGTGCATCTCCTTCAGTGGTGGGTGCAGCGGGGGCTCGGGTGAGGTGGTCGTGATGCGTTGAGGTCTGCCGTTGCGTCTGCGATGTCGGCTCTTGCGCGCGGCGTCCAGCGGGCGTTGGGTGCCTGTGCGTTGTGTTCCTTTGGCGAGCAATCGCGTTGGCGAACGCCACCCGTGGCGGGCTGATCAAGTATCTGGATGCCGTGACCCGCGCGCAGCTGTCGGATCTGACAGGCCGGCAGACGGCGCGCGATGGTCGCAGTGGGGCTCTAGTCGGCGGCGAGGGCAGGCTCGGCGATCAGCATGTCCTGCACCTCCTGCCACATCTTTTCGCGCACGCGACGCACCACGGCGGAGTCGCGTTTGGCCGGTGTGGGTACGGGCAGCACGCTGCGCGCATACGGCGCCAGCACATCGACCACGGACTGCGCGCTGGGGCGGCGCAGGGGATCGGTGTGCAGCAGCTGGGCGACCAGGTCGCGCACGGCCGGCGGCACCTGCTTGCGCAGACGGCCCAGTGGTGGACGCTGCGTTGCCGAGGCCTGGGCACCTGGCTCGACGTCGTCGCGGTGCATCAGCCATGAGCTCAGCAGCTGGTGCAGGGTGGCACCGAGGCCGTAAAGGTCTTCGCGCACATGGCTGCCGGCGAAGGCGCCATGCCGGGCTTCGGGCGGCATGTAACTGGGCGTGCCCCAGGGGATGTTGCTGGTCTCCTGAAGGCGCAGCGCACCCTCGAAGTCGACCGGGCGCAGGCGTCCGCTACGATCGACCAGCACGTTGGCGGGCTTTAGATCGCGCCAGACCCAGCCGGCTGCATGCAGCTGTGCAACCAGTTGGGCAACGGCGGCGCCGTAGGCCAGGGCTTCGTCGATAGGCAGCTTTTTCTGCGGGTCGGCGCAGGCCATCAGCAGGGGCTCGCCGTCGATGTGCTCGATGACCAGATAGCGATGCTCGCCAATGCAGAAGCTGTCGATCACTGCGGGTGCGGCGAACGCGAGCCCGTGCATGGCCCGCAGGATGGCCTCCTCGCGCTCGACGTAGCTTCGCCCGTCCTGGCCGAGCCAGTTCGTCTCACCGTGGCGACGGCCTTCCTTCACCACGCAGAGCCGTGCGGGCGAACGCTCGATATCGACCGCGCGATACACACCGCCCTTGCCGCGCTGCATGAAGGCCTCGTAGCAGAGGAAGCGTGTCTGCAGCGGGGTCGGTGGCGAAGCGGATTCCGACTGGGCGGCAAACGGGCACTCGACCCAGTCCGGCACGGCCTTGCCCGGCTCGCGCAGGTCCGGCACGCGTTCGCCCGAAGGCGTGCGCAACACGCTGACGCGGCTGCCGTCCTCGGTTTCCATCTCCTCGTGGCCGAATGCACCGTAGCGGAAGTAGACCGCGCTGCCGGGCCGCAGTTGACGGTCGAAGGGCACGGCCGGGGCCGGGAAGTCACGCGTAGCGGCGTGAAGCAGCTCGGCCAGTTCGACGGCCTGGGCGGCGTCGCGTGGGTAGACGGTGATGAACTTGCCGATCTGGCTGAAGCCGAACGGAATCGCGCTGTTCAGCCGGCTCAGCAGATTCAGGGTCTTGACGGACTTGAAGGCCACGCCGCGCTCGACCAGCAGGGGCGCGCAGCGCTCGAATACCGTGATGGCGTTGGGCAGGGTGGCAGAAATGTGCAGCTTCCAGCCTTGCGCGGGATGCGGCACCTGCGGCGGACGATAGCGCCAGCCGCTCTTCGCGGGCACGACCGGGAGGTATTTCTCCACCAGTGCGCGCCACTCTGTCTCGTGATCGGCTGCGCGCACGCTGCGCGGTGCCGCTTCGGCTTCTGCCGTGAACGATCGATCGACTTCAAGCACGAGCCTTCTCCATGGAATGCAGGCCGGGTAGGGGCAGCCCGACGCCGATGCGATCACGGCATCGGCACGAGCATGGGCGGCCGTCGCCGGAGCGACGGCCGCCGGCGTGGATCAACTGCTGGTCGTGGTCGTGGTGGTGGTGCACAGCGGCGTGCTGGTGGTGGTCACCGTGCGGCTGTGGCAGGTGCAGGCGGCCACCGAGGCGCTGCCGGCGGACATCGCCTGCAGCTCTTCGGGGGTGGATGCGAACTGCGAAAAGTAGGTCTTCCACTCGCTGCTGCCGGCGCCGGCATGGATGGCCTGCAGGCCCTGCGTGCGCAGCTGGTCGGCGAACGCCTTGTCATCGATTGCGCGCTGCACGATCTCACTCGTCTTCTGCGAAAGTGCCATTTCTGCGTTCCTCTTCAAGGGGATTGAGCAACCGGGCTGGCGCGAAGGCGAACCCGGCGCGAAGGGGGGAAAGCTGCGTGTGGCTGGCGGGCTCGGGGATCAGCCGGAGCCGGTGGTGGTGGTGCCGGTGCAGATCGGGCTGGTGGTGGTGGTCACTGTGGTGCTGTTGCAGGTGCAGGCGGCCACCCCGGCCTTGGCACCCAGGGCCTGCAGCTTCTGCGGGTCGGTGGCGAGGTCGGCGAAATGCTGTCCGCCGAAGTAGGTCTTCCAGGCCGGGCTTTCCTGCCCGCCCAGTACCGCGGCCACCGCCTGGCTGCGGATCTGTTCGGCAAAGGAAGGATCGGTAAGCAGCTTCTGTACGAACTCGGTTTGAGCAGCCATGAACGTGTCTCCATTCTTGTGGGAAGGAACAACGGCGTTTTCCGGTGGCGGGAGGGGGCGTGCTTCCGACGATGCGTGCGCAGGTGCGGACAGGGCAGGCAGGCCCTGCGTCCACCGCTACGACGGCCACTCCATCGTCAACAGGCAAAGCGCGGCCTGCGATCGACGTGGCGCGCCGAAGCGCGCACGGCCACAGCGACGGCTGCGGTCGATCGAGTCCGGATATCAGTGGGATGACGTCGGCTGCAGGAGGTCGGAGCCGCTCCTGCAGCGCAGCCTCAGTGGCCGCGGACGCCGGTGAAGTGACGTCTTGATGCAGCGAAGTCGCCAGCATCTGCCCTCATTGCGTTCCCCTTGCATGTCGACAGCACCCGGCGGCGCGGAGGCAGTGCTGTATCGAATGGGCGGCCTCACGCGAGCCCCTGGCTGATGCACTCGGGTTGCTCGCGTCGCCAATCCAGACTCTGCGCGCCACCGCCGTGGGTCAATGCACAAGCCGGCGGCTCGTCCGATTCAGGACCGGAACAACCCCAAAACAACCGTCCGCGCCACGTCGGTTTGCAAGCGTGGAGGCATTGGGGTGCTACGCATGCAGTGTGTGAAGCTCGATTCATTCCCCGCTTCGGTTCGACATGCGCGAAAGCTTCCCGCTTGTACCCGCGTTGAACGACCTGAGCACTTCGCGATGCCCGCTTTGCGGGTCAGGAAGTCCCACGGGAAGCGGAACCTCCCCCGCTTTCATTGAGGCGCATGCACACGCGTAGGCTGTCGGATGTTCCCGGAATGAACAGGCGGCACATCACCCCAAACTGCGAGCCGGGAACGTGGATCGCTTCGACGATGCTTGTGAAGACTGCCTGCCGCTGGCAGGCTCGCGCAGCACCTGCGGATGTTCCTGCAGGTGGGGTATGGCATCGCCATGACCAGTTGCCGCTTCATGCGAGGGACGCGAGATGGAAGAAAACCCCTACGAAACGCCGAAGTCCGATCTGTCGACACCCCGCATCGGGGCCTGGAGCCAGCCGCAGGTGCGGAAAGCCGCGCGGATCGCCTGGCTGTGCTTCTTTCTGATTTCGGGCGTCGGCGGCATGGTCGTGGGCGGCCTGGTCGGTGCTGCGGTGGGGGCCGGCCTGGGCATGGCAGGGTGGTCGATCGAGACGATCCAGATCGCCACCTTCGTGCTCGGGATCGTGCTGGGCGTTCCGATCTCCTACTTCGTCTTCCTCTGGTCGATACGCCGCTTCATCGTGCCGGCCTTCGATGCGTCAACGTCCGCGGCCAGGCTGTGACGTCAAGAGCCTGCCCGTCACCTTCACGAGTGCATCTGATTCATGACACCGCACTGCGCGGCCCTGATGGCCGACTACAACCAGTGGATGAATGCCCGTCTGTACGAGGCGTGTGCTGCGCTCGATCCAGCAGCGCTGGCTGCGGATCGAGGCGCGTTCTTCGGCTCCATCCTCGGGACGCTGAACCACATCGCCGTGGCGGATACGCTCTGGCTGCATCGTTTCGCCCGCCACGAAGCCAGTTTCACGAGGCTGGGCAGATTGGCGGGCTTCCCCGTGCCGGGCTCGCTGGACCAGCCACTGGCGCCCGGGCTGCCTGAGCTGCATCGCTTTCGAAAGGCCTTGGACGCTCTCATCGTCTACTGGGTGTCTGAGCTGAACGACGCGCATCTTGAATCCCATCTGGTCTACAGCAGCGTTGCCGGAGTGCGCTTCGCGCGTCGTTTTGGCGACCTGCTGCAGCACTTCTTCAACCACCAGACCCACCACCGTGGACAGGTGTCGACCTTGCTGTGCCAGTGCGGCATCGATGTCGGTGTCACCGACCTGCTGGCTAGGATCCCCAATGTCGAGCCCTGAGCCCGGCAAGAGTCGCTCGGCGCAGCACTTCCAGCCTCGCCACCGCACCGCCAGTCGCGGACAGCGCGTGTTGCGAACATCACGGGGCTCGGGAGGCGCATATGTCCGCGCCTGATGCTTATCGTCCCCCGCGCTATATCCTGGCGCCCTACGTGGCCACTGCGGACGACGTCGTTGAACGCATGCTCGATCTCGCGGGCGTGGGGTCTGCCGATGTCGTCTTCGACCTGGGCTGTGGCGATGGTCGGCTGGCGATTGCTGCGGCCCGACGCGGTGCGCGTGCCTACGGCGTCGATATCGAACCCTGGTGGGTCGAGCAGGCGCGGCTGAATGCCGCGGCGGCGGGCGTGGCGGATCGCGTGCGCTTCGAGCTGCGCGATGCGATGGATGTGGACACATCAAGCGCGAGCGTGGTCGTGCTCTACCTCGTGCATTGGTCCACCCAGCGGATGGCGGCCGAGCTGCAGGAGCGCTGCGCGCCGGGCACGCGCATCGTCTCCAACGGCTTTCCCTTCGAGGGCTGTGCTGGGGCGCGTACGCAGACCATCATCGATGCCACCGGCCAGTCGCGCGACCTGCACCTGTGGGTGCTGCCGGAACGCGGGGACGCCGCATGCGCTGAAGGCATGGGACAGCGGGAATCAGAGAGGGAGTGAGCATGCGTCTGAAGGACAAGGTCGCCCTGGTGACGGGGGCGGGGCGGGGGATTGGCGCGGCGATCGCGCGTGCCTTTGCGAACGAGGGCGCGCGCGTCGTCGTCAGCGATATCGATGACGATTCCGGCAGTGAGCGTGTGCGCGCGCTGGCGGGCCGAGGGCGATTCGCCCGGCTGGACGTGCGCGAGGAGACGCAGTGGGTCAAGGTCTGCGCCGACCTGATGCGCACGGAGGGGCGCCTCGACATTCTGGTGAACAATGCCGGCATCACCGGCTTCGAGGCCGGCTTCGTTGCCCATGATCCCGAGCACGCGCGCCTCGAAGACTGGCGGGCGGTGCACGCCACCAATCTCGACGGCGTGTTCCTGGGCTGCAAGCATGCGATCGGCGCCATGCGCGCACGCGGCGAGGGTTCGATCATCAACATCTCCTCGCGCTCGGGCCTGGTCGGCGTTCCTGCCGCGGCGGCCTATGCCTCCAGCAAGGCTGGCGTGCGCAACCACACCAAATCGGTGGCCCTGTACTGCGCGCAGCAGGGGCTGCGGATCCGCTGCAACTCGATCCACCCGGCGGCCATCCTGACGCCGATGTGGGAGCCACTGCTGGGCAGCGGCCCCGAGCGCGAGGCGAACATGGCGGTGTTCGTGCAGGACACGCCGCTGCGCCGCTTCGGCACGCCCGAGGAAGTCGCGGCAGTGGCGGTGCTGCTGGCCTCGGACGAGTCGAGCTACATCACCGGTGCCGAGTTCAACATCGACGGCGGCATCCTCGCCGGCTCGGCGGGCGCGCCGGTGGTGGAGGATCGAGCGTGAGTGCCCACGATGAACGCAGTGCTCGGCCACCCTGGCGCAGCGCGGGTGCGAACTCCGATGTCTGACCAGCGGGTTCTGAAACTGCTGCTGGCCTTGCTCGCAGCCGCAGGCCTGATGGCTCTGCCGGGTCTGATCTGGCCGGCGTGGCTGGACTCGCCGGCCGGCTGGGTGGTCTTGATGCCCTTCTTCCTCGCCCATGTGTTGCGGGGCGCCGGCGTACCGGGGCTGATCGAGAACGAGGGCGCGTGCGGCTGGGGCTGGTGTTCGCCCACGACGCTGGGGTGGGCCGTTTCAGCGCTGATCTGCGTTCTGATGATATGGGCACTTGCGGCAGTGCTGGTGCATGCATGGATGCGGGTGAGGCAGCGCTGAGGGACTTGGAGCCCAGGCCGTCTGCCAAGCATTTCTTAGGCAGCCGGTGCGCTTCAGTGCATTGAGTGGCTTGCGTCAGATGGGCTTGCTGTCATTGTTCCGGCAGAGGCGTCACTTACACCTGCTGTTGGTTTGTTGACTTCGTTCGAGTCGAAGCCTCTCTCGCACCTGCTGGCGGATGCGCTGCGCTTATCCGCCCTACAACCGCGAAAGACGCCTTGCGCGCACCGAAGTCTCAGACCGTTGTTCGCGAAGGTCGGAAAGACCAGCGACGCCTTGCCCGAACCGGAGCCACAGACCCTTGTTCCCGAAGGTCACCAAGGCGAGGGACGCCACACCTGCACCGAAGCCGCAGGCCGCCGTTCGCGTAGGGTACATAAGCGCAGCGCATGTACCAGAATCTCGCTCCAGTCTCGAACTAGGGAGCCGACAGGCGCGGCGCATTCCGGTCAGGCCATGCCGGGGTCTTCCTGCATGCAGCCCAATGCACTCAAGGCCGCACACAGGCGACAGGTTCAAAGCCGTCGCAGAACACCTGCGCCCCATCGACCTGCCGCTCGAACGCACCAAGGTCCGGCGCGCTGCCGCTGAAGCCGTCATTGATGTTGGCGATGCGATCGCCGGTGTCGACCACGCGCATGTCATTGGCGAGGCGCAGATCGGCTTCGGCGTACTGCGTCAGCGGGTTCTGCGGGAATGCGGGCGCTGCGGCGAAAATCGCCATGTCGACGCGCTGAGCCTGGGTTTCGCTGCTCAGGCTGCGCAGCTCCGCGAGGCTGTTGAAACTGAGCGCGCCGATCCGGCCACGGAAGTCGCTGCGCGTCGTGCCATAGCCGTTGTGGTTGAAGCTGCTGCTCGCCGTCTGCAGGTCGGCGATGTCCAGCACCCGGCCACTGCCGCTGCTGTAGCCGTTCCAGCTGCCGGGCTCACCGCCCAGGAACAGGTTGTTGCGGGCGTAGGCATGGGCGATCGGGACGCCGGCATAGGCGTTGAAGCCATCGCCGGTCTTGACCACGGTGTTGTGCAGCAGCACGTCACCGCGGCTGCTGCGGTAGAGCTTGAAGGGCAGGTGGGCGACGTTCCAGGCGACATTGCGGATGAAGTAGTTCGGGCCGCCCAGCGCAGGCTGCGAGGAGAACGCAATGAAGCTGTTGGTCAGCACGTTGCCGATCTGCCGGCAGTTGTGCAGGCAGAAGTCGGCCTCGATGCCATCGTCGGCGGACTCGCTGATGCGGTTGTCGAGCACGTCGATGCTGTACTGATCGACCGCCGCGCTGTCCTCCATGAACGAGATACCGTCGCGAAAGCCACGCACGCGGTTGTTCTGGATCACATGGCCTGGCCCGTTGACCACAATCCCCTCGCCACGATTGTCGCCGTCGACGCCAAAGGCGCTCTCCTGCCAAACGGTAGTTCCGTTGACGATGTTGCCGGCGATGTAGGCGCGGGCGCAGCGGGTGAAGCAGACGATGCCATCGCCATTGAAGTCGGTGGGCGAGGCGTTGACCGTGCTGTCGAGGAGCGCGATGTCGTCTGAGGCGTTGAAGCGGATGCGTCCATTGACGGTGAGCGCCTGCAGGATCACGTGCCGGCGCGAGAACAGGCCCAGCTCGCCGTTGATCTGCGCGCCCGGCAGACCGCGCAGCGTCAGCGGCAGACCCGCGGCACCATCGCGCTGCAGGCTGAAGCCGGCATAGCTGCCGGCCGCCAGCTCGACAATGTCGCCCGGCTGGGCCTGGCTCAGCACGTTCGCCAAGGTGGCGGGCGTGGCGCTGCGCACGCTGCCGCCACCGGGCTGGGGCAGGCTGCGGGTGCGCGCGTTGAGCAGGCGTGTCGCGCTGCCGCCATCGGGGTCGACGAGGCTGAGCTCGATCTCGTAGTCGGTGCCCGGCTGCAGACCGAACACGCTGCCGGCGTGGCGGTTCGACCAGCTGAAGCCGGCATTGCTGCCGGCCGGCACCCGCCGCAGCGGCATGCCTTCGCGCCAGCTGCCGCCCACGCTGCGGAAGCGCACGGACGCCACGCCGTTGGCATTGCTGTCGCCGCTGAACTCCCAGATCAGACTGAGGTGCTGCAGGGTGGGTTCGGGTGCACTGGCGGCACCTGCCTTGGTCGCGGTCTGCGCCTCGACGCGCGAGGCAGACGCCAGCAGCAGGAGCAGGGCGAGCGGTGCAGCGATCGAGACGTGGCGCATGGGCGTCCTGCGGGGGTGGCCGAGGACGCTACGATACGGTCAATCGCGCTGCCGTTCAGCCCCCGAACAAGGCCCGCACCGCCTGGCGCGCGCTCTCGAAGCCGAAATGCCGCTCGACGTTGGCCAGGCCGCCCGCCGACAGCTGCTGCCAGAGTTCGCGGTCGCGGTAGGCGCGCAGCACCTCGGCCGCGAAGTCCTCTGCGCTCTCGGCGACCAGCACATCGACGCCGGGCTCGGCGTGCATGCCTTCGATCGCGATTGGCGTGGCCACCACCGGCTGGCCGTAGCTCATGCTCATGTTGACCTTGCCCTTGACGCCAGCGCCGTAGCGCAGCGGGGCCACTGCCAGCCGGCAGTTGTCCATGAAGGGCTCGATGTCGGGCACGAAGCCCTGGAACATGATGCCGGGCCGCTCGCCCAAGGCGCGCACCTCGTCGGTGGCCTTGCTGCCGACCACGTGGAAGGTGATCTCCGGCGCTTCGGCGCGGATCAGCGGCAGCACTTCATCGGCGAACCACAGCACCGCGTCGACGTTCGGAGTGTGCTGATAGCCGCCCATGAAGACGATGTCGTGGCGCTGCTCGAAGGGCTTGCGGCAGCCGAACACCTCGTGCACGTTCGAGAGGATGTCGACGCGGGCACCGGGAGCTTCGGTCGCGAGCAGGGCCTGCTCGACCGGACTGACCACGAGCGTGATGTCGCTGCGGCGGATGAGATCCAGCTCCTTCTCGCGGGTCTGCGCCGCCTGGCGGCGCAGGTCCTCGCGCCCGGACAGCTCGGCCTCGCGCTGCTCGCGCAGGTAGTGCAGGTCGACGGTGTCGAACACCAGCCGCGCCTGCGGCGCGTGCAGGCGCACCAGGTCGACGTACTGGGTGGCGATGTAGTGCCGGCTCAGGACGACCAGATCGAAGTGGCGGCCATGCTCGGCGAACCAGCCGGGCACATCAGCGAGGAAGGGATGCCAGAGCACCTCGACGCCGAGCTGCTGCAGCTCGCCGGTGTAGCGCTCGACGAAGGCGCGGTTGTCGGCGAAGAAGCTGACCGCCACCCCCTCGGCGCGCAGCACGCGCATCAGGTTGACCATGCGCAGCGAGCCGGAATCCTGGTCCGGCGTCGGCGTGGTGGCGTCGATGATCAGCACGCGGCGGCCGTCGCGATGCTGACGCGCCAGCTCGATCGGCGTGCCCGGCGCCGGATTCGCTCGCAGCCGCTCGCCCCAGCGTTCGAGGAACTTCTGCTGGTTGACGAGCTGGTAGGCCTTGATCCCGGTCGAAGTGTCGGTGCCCGAGCTCACACCCTCGAAATGCACCACCGCCGACTTCGGCTGGTAGAGCACGCGCAGGCCGTGGGCCCAGACCTTCATGGCGAGGTCGGTGTCTTCGTAATAGGCCGGCGCGTAGTGTCGGTCGAAGCCGCCGAACTCGGCGAACAGGTCGGCGCGGACGGCGATCGCTGCACCCGAGCAGTAGTCGACCTCGCGCAGGTAGTTGTACTCGGGCGCGGCCGGGTCGCCGAAGCGGCCGTAGTTCCAGCCCGAGGCGTCGCTGAAGACGATGCCGCCGGCCTCCTGCAGGCGGCCGTCGGGGTAGATCAGCTTGGCGCCGACCAGGCCCACGCGCTCCTGTGTGTCGAAGGTCTCGACCAGCGCATCCAGCCAGCCCGGCTGCACGGCGGTGTCATTGTTGAGGAAGACCAGGTAGTCGCCGCGCGCCGCGGCCGCGCCGGCGTTGCAGGCGCCGATGAAGCCGAGGTTCTGCGGATTGCGCTGGTAGCGCAGGCCCTCGATCTGCGGCAGCGTGGCTTCGGTGTCGTCGGACGAGCAGTCGTCGACGACGATGATCTCGGCAGCGATCCGCGAGGGGTGCGCCGCGATCGAGCGCAGGCAGGTCAGGCTGTGGTCGAGATGGTTGTAGACCGGAATCACCACGCTCACCCGCGGTGCGTCGGGGCAGGGCAGGGCGAAGGGCGCGAAGGGCTGGCTGCCTGGAATCTCAAGCACGGTCTGCGGCAGCTCGGGTCGCACTTCGGCACGGATGCGCTGCAAGGTGCCGCTGACACCGCGCGTGCGCAGGCTGCGCAGTCCGCGGCCGATGAGGGAGCCAGCGCGCTGGCGGCGGAAGCCGAGGCTGGCCAGGCCGCGCTCGATCAGCTTGCGCGCGCCACGCAGTGGACGGGTGAGCTTCCAGGAGCTGCTCTGCAGAATGCGATTGCGCTCGGCTTCGAACTCGTCGCGCTGGCGCTGCAGCGAATCGACCCAGGCGCCGAGACGACGCACCTCGTCATCCAGGGCGGCCAGGCGCAGGGCCGCGATCCGCGTCAGGTCCGCGTGCGTGGCTTCCTCGCGCGCCTGCTCGACCGACTCTCCGGCAGCGCGCAGCGTCTCCAGCAGCTGATTCCTACCCTGTTCGAGATCCTCGCGAGCGCGGACGAGGTCGAGTTTGAGCGCTTCGATCTGGCCGTTCTGCACCTCCACGCGAAGGTCCAGGCTCTCGGCCCAGGCGGTACGCTCCTGCGCCAGCTTTTCCTGGTCGCGCGCCCACTGCGCGCGCTCGCTGGCGGCGGCTTCCCAGCTTCGGCTGGCTTCGCGCAGCGCCTCCTGCTGAGCCAGTGCCTGGTCGAGCCGGGCGCCCAGCGCGAGCCGCGCGACCTCCGCATTGACCGTTCGCGCAGGCTGGGCGAGTGCCGAGCGGATCTGCACACCGAGCACCTCTGCGTAGGCCTCGGCCATGCTGGACAGCGTCTGCACCGGGGTCGCGCGCGCGCGCAAGGTGCCCAGCGCCTGCGGCGTGCGCGCCAGGAACTGCAGCGCGCGGGCGATTGCCTGGGCATCCGGTTCGACCAGCAGGCCGTCGCGACCGTGCTGGATGCGCTCGGCGTAGCTGCCGATCCGCGTCGCCAGCACCGGCAGGCCCAGCAGCTGCAGCTCGCTCAGGGTGTAGCTGAAGGTCTCGGCGACGCTGGCGGGCAGCAGGGCGAGGTCGGGCGCGAGCTCGGCGACGCGGGCGGGCAGGTCCTCGCGGCGATAGTCGAGCGCCACGTGCACCCGGTCGGCACCGAAGAAGCGCATGCCGGCCGCGCCACAGCCGAGCAGCACGAGTTCGACGCCCTCGGGCAGCTGCGGGATCAGCTCAGCCAGCAGGTGCTCGCCCTTGCCGCCGTTGATCCGACCGGGCACCAGCACGCGCAGGCGGGCGCGCGAGCCGCGTTGCGCGACCGCCGGCAGCGGCTGCGCCCACGGCGCGATGCCGTGGGCGATGCAGTGCTGCGGCAGCTCCGCCAGCGCCGGAGCAAGTCGCGTGAGATTGGCCAGCACGGCACGGGTCGGAGCGATCAGCTGCGCGCGCGCCTGCAGCAGCGACGCCACGTAGGCTTCGCGCAGGGCTGACCACGCGGTCGGTCGACGTTCACCGAAGGGATACTCCGGTCCCTGCGCCCGCAGGCAGGCAGCCAGCGCGGCGTCTGAGACATCGAAGTCCGCCGCGCCGAAATCGGCGTGCAGGCTGGGCCACAGCGGATGGTAGTCGTGGCAGACCACGGCGGTCGGCAGACCGGTGTGCAGCAGATCCAGGCTGAGGCCGATCAACGAAGACACCAGCACGCCACCGACGCCGAAATCGGCGCAGACGGCGTCGACGAACTCCGCGATCTCGGCGGCGCGCAGGGCGGTGGCCGCGATCGGTGCGGCCAGCGGCTGCTCGCGCAGCGCGGCCGATCCGGGCTGCAGCCGCAGCGCCAGGGCGACACACGTGTGCTTTGAATCGGGCGCGCTGACTGCCTGCAGCAGCAGGTGATGCGCATGCACGTCCGACGCGATCAGATCGCTGACGAAGCGTTCGCTGCCGCCACCCCAGCCGTGCAGGGCGTGCAGCAGCACCGGCTTGCCGTCGAGCCCCGGATAGCCGACAGGCGCCGGCGCCTGCAGCAGCGGCTGGAGCCGCACGCGCAGCCCCGCGGCGACAAGGCCGGGCTCGAGGGTGTCGGCGCTGGACGCCGGCAGGCAGAGTCGGGTGTAGACCTGGGCCTCGCAGTCGGCGGGCAGCGCGGGTCGCGCATCGCTCGCCAGCGCCGCGGCGAATTCTGCAAGCCGACGGGCAGGAATGCGACAGGCGCGCGGATCGAAGCGCCCAGCGGGCAGGGGCCGGGCCTGGCCCGCGCGCCAGCACAGCGCGTCGATCTGCGAGGGCTCGCAGCCTTGCGGCCAGTCGATGCCAAGTTCGGCTGCGTCGAGGGCGCTCAGCACGGCCTCGCTGCGCGGCAGCCGCAGCAGGCGCAGGGCGGTGAAGGGCGGAAGCCCGGCCTCAAGATCCAGCAGCAGGGCGGCGCTGCCGGGCTGGACCAGCAGGGCCGACTGCAGCGCGCTCGATGCATCGGCCGCCTGCACCACGCCGAGATCGGCGGGCAGGCCTGCCAGACAGGCGTGCGGGGGCAGGGCATCCAGCGTGGTCAGACCGGGGGCGAAATCGCTGGCGTACAGGCAGAGCAGGACGGGGTGGGTGCCGTCCGACGGAGAGGCAGGGTTCAAGAGGAATCCGGAAGACAAAGGGCCATGGCGGCCGCGCCCGCGATTATCGCCGCGGGACCCCAGCCCCGCCAGCACTGGGGCGTGCTGCCCGCTGCTTGCCCCAACCGTGCCCGAACTTGTCAGCACCCGCGCATCGGCGCTGGCGGGTGGCGGCCGCTACACTGCCGCCGCCCCATGAGCCCGGACATCCAGCCCCGCGTGAGTCGACAGAAAACCACCCGCCAGGCGCCTTCAGCGCCCGCTGAGCGCCTCTGGCCGGGGCTGCTGTGGCGCATCGCCAAGCCGCTGCTGCTGGCGGGCTTTGGCCTCGCGGCCGGCTTCCTTGCGCCGTACTTCTACGTGATCGACCAGCGCGTCGCCGCGGATTTCGCGGCGCTCACCTGGCAGGTGCCGACCCGGGTGATGGCGCGGCCGCTGCGGCTCGACGTCGGCGTGCCGATGACGGTGTCCGGCCTGCGCACCGAACTCGACGCCGCCGGCTACCGCGAGGATGGCCAGGGACGCGAGGCCGGCAGCTACGGTGTCAATGGCGAGTCGGTGCAGCTCACCAGCCGCGCCTTCGTCGATGTCGATGGCCCGCAGCCCTCACGCAGCGTGCGCGTGCAGTTGGCGCAGGGGCGGGTGCGGGCGCTGACCGATCTGTCGGGTGCGCCCGTGCGGGAGCTCCGCGTCGACCCCGCGCGCATCGCCACCCTGTACGGCGAGAAGCGCGAGGAGCGCCGACTGGTGCGCCTGGAGGACGTACCTCCGCTGCTGGTGATGAGCCTGCAGGCGGTCGAGGACCGCGACTTCAAGCACCACATCGGCGTCGATTTCAGCGGCATCGTGCGCGCCGCCTGGATCAACCTGCGCGAGGGCGAGGTGCGGCAGGGCGCCAGCACGCTGACCCAGCAGCTGGCGCGCAATCTGTACCTGAGCCGCGAGCAGGCGCTATGGCGCAAGGTCAAGGAAGCGCTGCATGCCCTGGCCATGGAACGACGCTTCTCGAAGTCGCAGATCCTCGAGGCCTACCTCAACGAGATCTTCCTCGGCCAGCAGGGCGGGCAGGCGATCCACGGGGTGGCGGCCGCCGCCGATTTCTGGTTCGGTCGCGAACTTGTCCAGCTCAAGCCGAATGAGATCGCGCTGATCATCGGCATGATCCGCGGCCCGTCCTATTACGACCCGCGCCGGCAGCCGGAGCGGGCGCTGGCGCGGCGCAACCGGGTGCTGAACCAGATGGCCGAGACCGGCTTGATCGACGCCGCCACCGCCGAGCGCGAGGCCGCGCTGCCGCTGGGCATCAAGCGCAACGTCGGCCTGGCCGGCAACCGCGCGCCGGCCTTCCTCGCCCTGGTGCGTACCCAGCTGGAGCGCGACTACAAGGCCGCCGACCTGCGCGGCGCCGGGCTCACCATCCACACCACCCTGTCGCCGCTGGCGCAGTCGCTGGCCGAGCGTGCGGCGCGCGAGCAGCTGGCCGAGCTGCAGACCCAAGGGCGCCCCGAACTGCAGGCGGCGGTGGTCCTGACCGACAGCGAGCGCGGCGAGGTCTTGGCCCTCGTCGGCGACCGCGAAGGCGAGGGCAGCGGCTTCAACCGCGCGCTGGATGCACAGCGGCCGGTCGGTTCGCTGATCAAGCCCTTTGTCTACCTGCTGGCGCTGGCCCAGCCGGGCCGCTACGCGCTGGCGACGCCGGTCGAGGACCAGCCAATCGAGCTGCGCCTGCCGAATGGCCAGACCTGGGCGCCGTCGAACGCGGACAACCAGAGCCACGGCACGGTCACCCTGCTGCAGGCGCTGGCGCAGTCGTACAACCAGGCCACGGTGCGGCTGGGCATGGAGCTTGGCGTCGATCGCGTCACGCGGCTGATCGAGGCGCTGTCGGGCACCCGTCCGCCGGCGCATCCCTCGCTGCTGCTCGGCGCAGTCGACATGAGTCCGTACCAGATGGCCCAGCTCTACCAGTTCGTGGCCTCTGGCGGTCGCCTGCAGCCGCTGCGCGCGGTGCGCGGCGTGCTCGACGCGCAGGGGGCGACGCTGACCCGCTACGAGAAGGCGTCCGATCCGGCCCAGCCGGGCGATGCGCTGGCCGCCCGCCTGATCGGCATGGCCCTGCAGGAAGCCGCACGCAGCGGCACCGGCCGGCGCCTGTACGCCGACGGCTTGGGGCATCTGCAGCCGGCCGGCAAGACCGGCACCAGCAATGACAGCCGCGACAGCTGGTTCGCCGGCTATACCGGTTCCCACCTCGCGGTGGTGTGGGTGGGTAATGACGGCAATGCGCCGACGGGCCTCTACGGCGCCTCGGGTGCGATGCGCGTGTGGACCTCGCTGTTCAAGCGTCTACCCAGCTCCCCGCTGAACGTCGGCGAGGATGGGCTGGAGTTCGCCTGGCTGGCCGCCGACAATTTCGCGCTGACCGATGAGGGCTGCCCCGGCGCGCGCCGCTTCGCCTTCATCCGCGGCTACACCCCAGAAACCCATGACGGCTGCCCGATGGCGCGCGTGCGCAGCTGGTTCGGCCGCGGAGAAACCCAGGAATGAAGCGTCTGTTCGTGTTCGCGTGCTCGGGCCTGCTGCTGTCGGGCTGCGCGATGTTCCCGCCGGTGGAAACCGTCGAAGCGCCCGAGCCCGCAGCGCCGGCGCGCGACCTGATCGCCGAGCTGTACGCCATGGTCGAGGCCGACGACGCCATCGTGGTCGAACCGCTGCCGGACCCGGAGATCGAAGATCTGCGCGTGACCGCGCACGAGGCGATGGCGCTGCGTGATCTTGAGCTGGCCGCCCGCAGCCTTGCCCAGGCCCTGGAGATCCGCCCGGGCCGACCGGACCTGCTGCAGCTGCGCGCCGAAGTCGCGCTGGGCCAGCAGCTGCTGGACGAGGCCGAGCAGTACGCGATCGCCTCCTTCGAGAACGGCCCGCGCCTCGGCCCGCTGTGCCGCCGCAACTGGGCTGCGATCCAGCTGGCCCGCGAAGTCCGCGGCAACGCCATCGAGGCCGAGACCGCCCGGGCGCAGTCGCAGCGCTGCACCGCGGAGCCCGTCATCCGCATGTGAGGCACGTCGCGCGCCTTCAGTGCGAATCGCGCAAGCGCTCCACGAGCTCGATCGCCACGCGCAGCCGCTAAGATGCGCGCCCATGGAACTGCTCGACGCCACGGCCGCGGTACTGTCCGCGCAAGGCCCGCTGGCGCGGGCCTGGCCGGAATTCCGTGCACGCGAGGCCCAGCAGCGGCTCGCTGAGTCCGTCGCCGCCGCCATGCTGGAGCGCGGCGAACTCATCGCCGAAGCCGGCACCGGCACCGGCAAGACCTACGCCTACCTGGTGCCGGCCCTGCTGTCGGGTCTGCGGGTGATTGTCTCCACCGGCACCCGCGCCCTGCAGGACCAGCTCTATCACCGCGATCTGCCGCGCCTGCGCGAGGCCTTGGGCGTGGGTCTCAAGACCGCGCTGCTGAAGGGCCGCAGCAACTATCTGTGCTGGTATCGCATGGATCGCGCGCGCAGCGATCGCCTGTTCGGTTCGCGCGAGCAGGCCGCGCAGCTGGCGCGGGTCTGGGGCTTCGCCGGCGCCAGCGAGGACGGCGACATCGCCGGCATCGACTTCGTCGCCGAGGACTCGGCGCTGTGGCCGCAGATCACCTCGACGCCGGACAACTGCCTCGGCAGCGAGTGTCCCTTCTACGGCGAGTGCTTCGTCGCCAAGGCCCGCGCCCGCGCGCAGGCGGCCGACCTGGTGGTGGTCAACCACCATCTGCTGTTCGCCGATCTGGCGCTGAAGCGCGAGGGCTTCGGCGAGATCCTGCCGGGCGCACACGCCTTCGTGATCGACGAGGCGCACCAGCTGCCCGAGCTCGCCACGCGCTTCTTCGGCAGCAGCCTCTCGGCGCGCCAGCTGCAGGAACTCGGCCGTGATGCGCTCGCCGAAGCGCAGCAGGCCTCGGGCGCCACCGGCGCGCTGCAGCCGGCGGTGGATGCGATCGACAAGGCCCTGCGCGAGTTCCGTCTGGCCTGGGACCCGCTGCCTGCGCGCGGCCCGATCGAACAGGCCCTGCGCCATGATCCCTGCGCCGACAGCCTGGAGGTGCTTGAGCATGCGCTCGACGATCTGCTGCACGCGATCGAGGGCCAGGCCGAACGCAGCCCCGGCCTCGAAGCCTGCCTGGTCCGCGCGCAGTCGCTGCAGCAGCGCATGCAGGCCCTGCATCCGCGCGGTGACGACAGCGTGCCGCAGGTGCGCTGGTACGAGCTGGCCTCGCGCGGCTTCAGTCTGCATGTGACCCCACTGGATATCGCCGGGCCGCTCACCGAGTTCCGTGCCAAGGCCCATGCAGCCTGGATCTTCACCTCGGCAACGCTGGCGGTGAGCGGCAGCTTCAGCCACTTCGCCGATCAACTGGGCCTGGTCGAACCGCGCACCCTGCTGGAGCCCAGCCCCTTCGACTACGCGCAGCAGTCGCTGGCCTGGCTGCCGCCGGCGCTGCCGGACCCGATCGAGCGCGGCTACACCGCGGCCCTGCTGCGCGCCAGTCTGCCGGCGCTGGAATCGTCTCGCGGCCGCGCCTTCCTGCTGTTCACCAGCCACCGCGCGCTGCGCGAGGCCGCCGACTGGCTGGCAGCGAACGCGCCCGGCTTTCCGCTGTTCGTGCAGGGCAGCCAGCCGCGGCATCGCCTGCTGCAGGCGTTTCGCGAGTCGGGCAATGGCCTGCTGCTGGGCGCGGCCAGCTTCTGGGAAGGTGTCGACGTGGCCGGCGAGGCGCTGTCGCTGGTACTGATCGACAAGCTGCCGTTTGCGGCGCCCGATGATCCGGTGCTGGAAGCGCGCCTGGACCACATCCGCCGCAACGGCGGCAACCCCTTCCGTGACTGGCAGCTGCCGACGGCGGTGATCGCCTTCAAGCAGGGCGTGGGGCGGCTGATCCGCAGCGAGAGCGACCGCGGCGTGCTGGTGCTCTGCGACCCTCGCCTGACCCGCAAGGGCTACGGGCGCAGCTTCCTCAACAGCCTGCCGCCGCTGCCGCGCACAGAGCGCATCGAAGACGTGCGCGCCTTCTTCGCCTCGGCACCCGTGCCCACCGACCTCGCCGGTCCGGAGGCGAGCGCCAGCCTGATCCGCAGCTTCGACATCGACGAACCGGATCCGGTCTGAGCTGCGGACGCAGTCGCGAATCTGCATCTCCCGCGGCCCGTCGGCTGGACAGGCCGGCCCCTGCACGTACACTCGGCGGTTTCCCGTTGTCCGGCCCCGCGATGAACCTGCTCGCCATCGAAACCGCCACCGAAGCCTGCAGCGTTGCCCTGCGCTGCGGCGACGCCGTGCTGGAGCGCTTCGAGATCGCGCCGCGCCGCCATGCCGAGCTGGTGCTGCCCTGGGCCGAGGCGCTGCTGGCGGAAGCCGGCATCGCCCGCAGCCAGCTTGATGCGATCGCAGTCGGCATTGGCCCCGGTGCGTTCACTGGCGTGCGCCTGGCGGTGGCGATGGGGCAGGGTCTGGCGCTGGCCCTGGGACGACCGCTGATCGGCATCAGCAGCCTGCAGATCCTCGCCGCCGGCGCCAGCGGCGCGCAGCCGGGCGATGGCGTATTCGCCTGCATCGATGCGCGCATGGGCGAGGTCTATGCCGCGGCCTTCCGCATCCATCGCGACGGCCTGCCCGAGCCCATCGATGCGCCGCAGCTGGCGCGTCCAGACGATGCGCGTTTGCCCGACGACAGCTATGGCTGGGCACGGGGTACCGGGCTTGCCGCCGGCCACGGCGAAGTCGGCCAGCGCCTGCAGGGGCAGGGCTGGCGACTCGAGCCCGGTGCGCTGCCGGCGGCCGGGGATCTCGCCCGGCTTGCCCCGCGCGCGCATGCGCTGGGCGCCTATCCCGAACGCCCGGACGACGTGCAGCCGCTGTACCTGCGCGACAAGGTCGCGCAGACGATTGCCGAGCGCGAGGGGCGCTGAACCCGGCGGCAGCCCGCGAGCACGCCGTGGGCACGTGTCGGGCCTCGACTGTTGCGAGCGTTGGCGATCGGCGCGAGCATGCCTACGCACGCACGCGCTGGAGAACTCCCGGATGGCCGAACCCAAGACCCAGCCCACCGGCGCCAGCGTCGAGGCGCATATCGCCGAGCGCGCCAGTGCAGGCCAGGCGGAAGACTGCCGGCAGCTGATCGCGCTGCTGCAGCGCCTGACCGGCCAGCCGCCGGTGATGTGGGGGCCGAGCATCGTCGGCTTCGGCCGCTACCGCTACACCTATGCCAGCGGCCACTCGGGCGAATGGCCGCGCGCGGGTTTCGCCATCCGGGGCAAGGAACTCGTGCTGTACGTGATGGGCTGCGAAGAGCCCAGCCACGGCCTGCTGCCCAAGCTGGGCAAGCACCGCATGGGCAAGTCCTGCCTGTACTTCAAGAAGCTGGCGGATCTCGATCAGGCTGTGCTGGAGCAGATCCAGCGCGATTCGCTCGCAGAGCTCGAGCGACGCTATGGCGCCTGAGCCTAGCGCTGCTCCAGCAGCTCGCGGGCGATGCGGCTCATCGCCCCGCGCCGCAGGACGAAGTCCCAGTAGCTGCCGCCCAGCTGCCGCCACAGCACCGCCGATCGCACGGCTGCCAGCAGGGCGGCGCGGATCTGAGCGACCACGCTGGACTGGGCCAGCTGCAGCGGATTGCCCTGCACCATGACCCGCGGCTTCAGCTGGCTGAGCGTGTCGGCGTAGAGGTCGGCCAGGCGCTGGCTGACGCTGCTGTGCTCACCGCCGAAGTGCTCGCGCTGGCGCTCGGTGGCTTCGATCCCGACCCGCAGCGCTTCCAGCATGCGCGGCTGCCGCAGCAGCTGGCGCTCCAGCTGCAGCACGGTGGCGGCCATGCGCGAGAGGGCAAGGTCGCGCCCCTGGCCGTTGATCTGGCGCAGCAGGCACTCAAGGCCGGGCTTCAGCAGCGCGTCGCTGCCGTACACGGCCTCGACGTTCTCCGCATCCAGCCGGAACACGCTGTCCAGGCAAGGCTGCACCAGATCGGCGTCGGCACGGCCGTCGTGGGCGATCTGGCGCACGGCCATCAGCGCCTGCAGCAGGCCGGCGAGCGCGAGCACGCGGTCTTTCATTCAACCTCCATGGCATGGGCTTCGAGCGGGGCGTCGGTGGCTTCGATGACCGCGCCGCCCAGGCAGACCTCGCCAGCATAGAAAACGATGGATTGGCCCGGAGTGACGGCACGCTGCGGGCGCTGGAACTCGACGCGCAGGCTGCCGTCCTCGCGGACCTCGACGCTGCAGGCTTCATCGGCCTGGCGATAGCGGGTCTTTGCCGTGCAGTCGAAACGCGCAGCCGGCGGCGCGCCGTCGACGAAGTCGGGCAGGGCGGTGCGCAGACGCTGGCTCATCAGGTAGGGGCTGTCATGGCCCTGGTCGACGATCAGGCGGTTGCGGGCGATGTCCTTGCCGACCACGAACCAGGGCGCCTGCGGCCGCCCGCGCACGCCGCCCAGGTTCAGGCCCTCGCGCTGGCCCAGCGTGTAGAAGAACGCGCCTGAGTGGCGCCCGAGTACGGTGCCCTCGGGATCGACGATCTCGCCTTCGCGGGCGGGCAGGTAGCGACCGAGGAATTCGCGGAAATCGCGCTCGCCGATGAAACAGATGCCGGTCGAGTCCTTCTTGGCGTGGGTGGGCAGGGCGGCGTCGGCAGCGAGGCGGCGCACCTCCGACTTCGGCAGCTCGCCGACCGGGAACAGGGTGGCCGACAGCGCCTCCTGGCCCAGGGTGTAGAGGAAGTAGCTCTGGTCCTTGCCGGCGTCGAGGCCGCGCAGCAGCTGCCAACGGCCGCGCTCGCAGCGCACGCGGGCGTAGTGGCCAGTGGCGATGCGCTCGGCGCCCAGCGCGCGGGCGTGGTCGAGGAAGGTGCGGAACTTGATCTCGCGGTTGCAGAGGATGTCGGGATTGGGCGTGCGGCCTGCGCGGTACTCGGCGACGAAGTGGGCGAACACGCCGTCCCAGTATTCGGCGGCGAAGTTGCGGGTGTGGCAGCGGATGCCGAGTCGCCCGCAGACGGCGATCGCGTCCTTGCGGTCTTCCTCGGCGCGGCAGCCACCCTCGCGACCGTCCTCCTCCCAGTTCTGCATGAACAGCCCTTCGATCGGCGTGCCGGCGCGCTCAAGCAGCAGGGCGGCGACCGAGGAGTCGACGCCGCCGGACATGCCGACGATGACGGTGCCGGGCTGCACGGGCCTCAGCCGCGAACGTGGCGCACGTGCTGCAGCGGCGCGCGCTGACCAGCCAGGAAATCGCGCACCACCGCCTGCACCAGCGGGCTGCGCAGGCGCTCGGCTTCGGCATCGATCTCGCCCGGCGAGAGCCACAGGCAGCGGGTGATGCCCGCGTCGAGGGGCTGTGCCGGATCGTGGCTCAGGGCCTCGGCGCCGAAGGCGAAGCGGATATAGGTCTTGCCGCTCTCGGCCTGCCACAGGTAGCTGCCCACGAAGCACTGCGGGCGTACGCTCCAGCCGGTTTCCTCCAGCGCCTCACGCGCGGCGGCCTCGACCAGGCCCTCGCCGGGTTCGAGATGGCCGGCCGGCTGGTTCAGCACCAGGCGGCCGCGGACTTCCTCCTCCACCAGCAGGAAGCGCCCCTCGCGTACGATGACGCAGGCCACGGTGATGTCCGGGTTGAACTGGATGTCGCTCTTGGGCACGGGACCACGCCGGCTGGCAAAGAGGCGGAACTTTACAACACGTCGCCGCGGCGCCCCTGCCACCCGTTCAAGGGGGCTTGACGCCTGCGGCACCAGACTGCGGCGACTGTCGGTGCTGCTGGCATTCAGGCCAGCCCTTGCAAGTCGCCGCCGCGCATCCACATAGCACGCCATGATTGAAACGTACGACCTTCGCCAACCGACCCAGCACGCCTTTCGCTTTCTGTCTCCGCGTCTGGCAGGCGACCCCGACGGTGCACCGGATGCGGGGCAGCAGCGCGGTCTCGCGGTGGAGGAAGCGCGGCCCGAGGTGGTACGGCCTCCGCTGTACCAGGTGGTCCTGCTGAACGACGACTACACGCCGATGGATTTCGTGGTCGAGGTCTTGCAGGTGTTCTTCGGTCTCAACATCGAGCGCGCCACCCAGGTGATGCTCCATGTGCATACGCGCGGCAAGGGCGTGTGCGGTGTCTACACGCGGGAAGTGGCAGAAACCAAGGTGCAGCAGGTCAATGAATTCGCACGCTCGCACCAGCACCCCCTGCTGTGCAGCATGGAAAAGGCTTAAAAGGATCGAGCAGGGATGCCGCTAAGGGCATCGTTGATTCGCGGCAACAGCGGTACCCGTCAGGCGCAAGGAGCCCCGGCATGTTCAGCAAAGATCTCGAGTTCAGCATCGGCCAGTGCTACAAGCAGGCCCGCGAGGCGCGCCATGAATTCATGACCGTCGAGCACCTGCTGCTGTCGCTGCTGGAGAATCCCTCCGCCGTGGCCGTGCTTCGAGCCTGCGGCGCCGACCTCACCCGGCTCGGCCAGGAGCTGCGCAACATCATCAGCGAGACCGTGCCGGTGCTGGCCGCCGACGACACCCGCGACACCCAGCCGACGCTGGGCTTCCAGCGCGTGCTGCAGCGAGCGGTCTACCACGTGCAGTCGTCGGGGCGGAAGGAAGTCACCGGCGCCAATGTGCTGGTCGCGATCTTCGGCGAGAAGGACAGCCATGCGGTCTACTTCCTCGGCCAGCAGGAAATCAGCCGGCTCGATGTCGTCAACTACATCAGCCACGGCGTCGCCAAGCTCAGCAGCGAGCAGGTCAAGCCGGCCGAGCCCGAGGCACAGAAGGAAGGCGAGGGCGAGGAGGGCAAGGCCAATCCGCTGGCCGAGTTCGCGTCCAACCTGAACGAGCAGGCCAAGCTTGGCAAGATCGATCCGCTGATTGGCCGCGCCGAGGAAATCGAGCGCGTCATCCAGGTGCTCTGTCGCCGCCGCAAGAACAACCCGCTGCTGGTCGGCGAAGCCGGCGTCGGCAAGACCGCGCTGGCGGAAGGTCTGGCCAAGCGCATCGTCGATGGCGAAGTGCCCGAGGTGCTGGCCGACGCAACGATCTACGCGCTGGACCTCGGTGCCCTTGTGGCCGGCACCAAGTACCGCGGCGACTTCGAGAAGCGCCTGAAGGCCGTGCTGGCACAGCTGAAGAAGGAGCCGGGCGCGGTGCTGTTCATCGACGAGATCCACACCATCATTGGCGCCGGCTCGGCCTCGGGCGGCACCATGGATGCGTCGAACCTGATCAAGCCGGTGCTGGCCTCCGGCGAGCTGCGCTGCATCGGCTCGACCACGTTCCAGGAATACCGCGGTGTGTTCGAGAAGGACCGCGCGCTGGCGCGGCGCTTCCAGAAGATCGACGTCGTCGAGCCTTCGGTGGCCGATGCCGTGGCCATCCTGAACGGGCTCAAGACCAAGTTCGAGGAGCACCACCGCGTCGAGTATCTCGGCGAGGCCCTGCAGGCGGCGGTGGACCTGTCGGTCAAGCACATCGGCGATCGCCTGCTGCCCGACAAGGCGATCGACGTCATCGACGAAGCCGGCGCGCGCCAGCGCCTGCTGCCCGAGGACCAGCGCAAGGCGATCATCGACGTCGCCGAGATCGAGTACATCGTCGCCCGCATGGCGCGCATCCCGGCCAAGCAGGTCTCGGCCTCGGATCGCGATGTGCTGCGCAACCTCGACCGCAACCTCAAGATGGTGGTGTTCGGCCAGGACGAAGCCATCGACACCCTGGCGTCCGCCATCAAGATGGCGCGCTCGGGCCTGGCCAACCCCGACAAGCCCATCGGCAGCTTCCTGTTCGCCGGCCCCACCGGCGTGGGCAAGACCGAAGTGACCCGCCAGCTGGCCATGCAGCTCGGCATCGAGCTGGTGCGCTTCGACATGTCCGAGTACATGGAGGCGCATTCGGTCAGCCGCCTGATCGGCGCGCCTCCGGGCTATGTGGGCTTCGACCAAGGCGGCCTCTTGACCGAGAAAGTCGTGAAGACGCCGCACTGCGTGCTGCTGCTGGACGAGATCGAGAAGGCGCATCCGGACGTGTTCAACATCCTGCTGCAGGTGATGGACCGCGGCACCCTGACCGACACCAATGGGCGCGAGGCCAACTTCCGCAACGTGATCCTGGTGATGACCACCAATGCGGGTGCTGCCCAGGCCGCGCGCCGCAGCATCGGCTTCGTCGAGCAGAACCACGCGACCGACGCCATGGAAGTGATCCGCAAGAGCTTCTCGCCGGAGTTCCGCAACCGTCTGGATGCCGTGGTGCAGTTCGGCGGGCTGGACTTCGACCACATCCTGCGCGTGGTCGACAAGTTCATCATCGAACTCGAAACCCAGCTGCAGGAGAAGCACGTCGCGCTCAGCGTCGAGCCCGAAGCCCGCCGCTGGCTGGCGCAGAACGGCTTCGATCCGCAGATGGGCGCGCGACCGATGGCCCGCGTGATCCAGGACCAGGTCAAGCGCCCGCTGGCCGACGAGCTGCTGTTCGGCAAGCTGGTCAATGGCGGCCGCGTCACTGTGGTCGTGCGCGAGGGCAAGCTGGCGGTGGAAACCGCCGAAGAGCTGCAGGGCGAACTCAGCACGGTGGACTGATGCTCTTCCAACCTGCCGCGCACAAAGCGCGGCAGGCGTCATGCCCCGGCCATCGTCTGCTTGCTCTCCGGGCGTGCTGGGCCTACCCTCGACGGATTATTGACAGCCGGCGCCCTCCGGGCGCCGGACTTCCGTGGGGGAAGGCGTGGCGGCAGGCAAACGGTGGGGCGGCGCGCTGGCGCTGGCATGGGGATTGTTGTTCGGCTTGGCAGGCTATGCGGGCACGCAGCTGCCCGATCTGACCGCGCGCGGCTCGCAGCCCGGTCTGACGCATCCACTTGAGAACTCCGGCAACTGCATGGGTTGCCACGCGGGCGGCACGATCGAGTTCCACTATCCGGCGACCAGCTGGAAGGGCTCGATGATGGCCAATGCCGGGCGCGATCCGGTGTTCTGGGCTGCCCTGGATGTCGCCAACGCCGACGGCGAGAGCATCGGTGTGCCCGGCATCGGCGACTGGTGTCTGCGCTGCCATGTGCCCGAAGGCTGGTTCGCAGGGCGGGTCAGCAAGACCGGTGACGGCGGCCGCGTCGACGGCAGCAACGGCTGCCTGCTGCAGGGCAAGCACGACGACGTGCCCGGCTTCGGCAACGATTACTCGGGCGTCGGCTGCCACTACTGCCATCGTGCGGAACCCAGCGGCCCCAACGGCGAGCCCAACTATCTGGAGAGCGGTGACCTCTGGCTGGATGACGTCGCCTGCGCGAACGGCGGCAGCGGGCCGTGCCGTGGCGGGCCCTATGACTATGACAGCGAGGGCACCAACCCGCCGCCGCACCCCTGGAAGCACTCGCCGCATCTGTCCAGCAGCGAGATGTGCGGCAGCTGCCACAACGTCACCTCGCCGCTCAACAACGGCGTGCCGCTGCGCACCCTGATCACCGCGGCTGGGGTCGACACCGGTATCGCCTTTCCCATCGAGCGCACCTACACCGAGTGGCTGAAGAGCGACTACGGCACTGCTCTGTTCGCCGACGGCATCGAAGCCTCGCCGGTGCAGAACCAGCCCGGCGTGGTGGTGAAGCAGCAGCAGACCTGCCAGGACTGCCACATGGAGATCGCCCGCAGCGAAGACCCGGAAGAGCAGTTCCTCGGCTGCTTCTTCGGCCCCAACCGCAACGGCAGCCTGTCGGTGCACAACTTCTCCGGCGCGAACACCTGGGTGCCGAAAATCCTGAAGGGCGAGTTCCCGGCGCTGGGCTACGACGAAGCCTTCGACCAGGCCATCCTCTGGTCGACCGCGCTGCTGACCGAACGCACCGCCACTCTGGTCACGCGCGCGGTTCGCAGCGGTGGCGGCCAGACGCTCGAGGTCGAGGTCGAAGTCACCAATCTGTCTGGCCACAAGCTGCCGACCGGCTATTCCGAAGGGCGCCGGATGTGGATCGAGCTGGAGGTGCGCGATGCCGGCGGCGCGCTGGTTTACCGCAACGGCAGCTGGGACCCCGCCACCGGCGAGCTGCAGCGCGACGCGCAGACGCGGGTGTACGAAATCAAGCAGGGCATCTGGGATGCCGAGTCCGGCACCTGCCGGATCACCGATGCGCAGGGCAGGGCGAGCTTCCACTTCGCGCTCAACAACTGCGTGGCCAAGGACAATCGCATTCCTCCGCTGGGCTTCACCGGCGGCGACGATGTCGAGGTGGCGCCGGTGGGCGCGACCTATCCACCGGTCGCGCCCGGCTCGAACCGCCTGCGCAATGTTGACGTCGCGCAGTACAGCGTCCCGGTGGCTGGCGCCTCCGGCGCACTGACGGTGACGGCACGCCTGCACTTCCAGGCGTCGAGCAAGGAGTACATCGAATTCCTGCGCAACCAGGCCGTCGAGCGTGGTTTCGAGGGCGAGAACCAGATGTGCGAAGGCGGGCCCGGGCGGCCGTTCTCCGTGGGGCCGCAAGGCCTGACGCGCGGGGCCTACCTCTATGGCCTGTGGTCGAATCCGGCGTATGGCAAGTCGCCACCGGTACAGATGCGCAGCGCGTCGGCCGTCGTGCCATGACGCAGAACGACAGGATCACGCCCTCATCCTGAGGCGTGAAGGGCTTCACAAACACGGGCGCGGGCAAGGAACAGGCTGCGCCCCTCAATCATGTTCTCGGGGGAGACGATGCTGAAACACCTGACTTTGGCCCTGCTCGGCGCACTCTGCCTCGCGCCTTCGAATGCACCCTTTGCTGCCGAGCCTGAGGCGCCTGCGGCTTCGGTACAGCAGTGGACGGTATGGGGCGGCGAGCTGCGCTTCAACTGGAACCGCGACCTGATGCAGGACCTCGGCTTCAATGTCGGCGCCGCGCGCGACCGACTGGAGATCGGCGATGCCCCGCATATCGAGCGGATCGCCCTGCGCGAATCGGCTGGACTCGAAATCCGGGTGGCCGACTCGGCCGATTTCGTCGGCTTTGCCGGCGGTCGCCTGCAGGCCCGCGGTGGCTTTGAGGTCGAGGGCAAAGGCCTCAGCATCGACCTGCGCAATCTGGTGCTGCGTCCCAGTGCGGAGAACGCCTTCCGCATCGATGTGGTCAGCGCCGACGGCGAGGCCTGGTTCTACATCGATCGCCTGATGTACAAGCTCGAAGGCGGCAGCGACCCCTTGATGAGCGTGCGTGCGATGGACCTGCGGATCGCGCCCAGGCTGGCGTCGGCATTGGGCAACGACACCTATGCAGGCTGGGTCGTGGCAGGGCTTGAGATGTACGCGCGCGTGGCCACGCCCGGCGCAGTCGTCGCCGAGCCCGAGGGCAGTTCGCGCTGGCACGGCAGCCCGGCTCCGAACGGCGGCGTGTATGAGACCGATGTGTTCATGGACTTCTTTACGCTCCAGTACACGCGCAAACAGGCTGCAGCGGACGGTCCGGGCAATCAGAACACCGGCGTGGTCGTGTTCACTCCAAGCTCAACACTCCGCAACAATCGGGGCACGGGCGCGGCTGATGAGTCCAACTTGAGCAACCCGATCGTTGCCACGGTTCCAAATGATCCTCTCGGTACCAGTACTGTCCGATACGCCGCAGACGTGCCTTGGCATTCAAAGTTCACCGGCAACTTCGCACCCTACAACAACGACCAGCACCCCTATCTGATCTGGAACCTCTACCGTATCGACTCCACCGGTCGGATCGAGCAGATCGGTAGGTCCGGCGTGAAGCATGCTTGGCTCACGATCAATAGCGGCTGTGTCGTGAATCCACAGAACGGGCACATACTCGGCCGCGGCTGCGGGGACACCTACGGCACCGGCAACAACGATGCGATCGGCGACCTCGGCCCGCGCAACGAGATCCTGCCCTTCACCGGCCAGTGGGGCCGCTGCGGCTCGGTCTACGACGCCGACTGCAACGGCGCGCGCGACACCAGCTCGCCCTGTTCCAATGTCGGTGGTGCGGACTGCAGTTCCTACGCCTTCCGCATGCCGGTGATCGAGCAGTTCATCGACACTACGCTGAATGCGGGCGCCACCTATTTCGCCGAGTCCTGGTACATCGTCCGCGACGACATCAACTTCCAGAACACGATGCAGTCGGCGCCGATCACCTTCAGCTGGACCGGCAGCACCTGGAGCAGCGCCAATGGCTCGCCCCTGCGTCTCGGACCCGCGCTCGGCCGTTGGGTCGCACCCAACACTTCGGCCGCCAATGAGCGCAGCGCCGATATCAAGACAGGCGAGGGCAACCTGCGTGTCGCCATGCGGGTGAACGATCTGGGCGGTGGCCAGTACCGCTACGACTACGCGGTGATGAACTTCGACTTCGCCCGCGCCGTGACCCAAGGCACCGAGCCCAACCTGCGCGTACTTCGCAACAACGGTTTCAACCGCTTCGAGCTGCCGATGCCGGCAGGCGCACAGCTGGTCTCCACCGAGTTCGCCGACGGTGACCTCGACACCGGCAACGACTGGAGCTTCTCGCGCCAGGGATCGAGCCTGATCTGGCAGGCGGGCGGCACGTCGACCGCGCCCCTGAACCCCTTGAACTGGGGCGTGATGTTCCGCTTCTCCGTCACCACCGACCAGGCGCCGCAGAACGGCAGTGGTTTCCTTGGCATCGCCGAGACGGGTACGCCTGCGAACGTTCGCGTCGATACCCTGGTGCCAGGGGCGGCTGCCGTGAATCCCGACGGCGTGTTCGCAGACGGGTTCGAAGTGCAGTGAGCCATGTCCCGTCGGCGGCTCAGGCCGCCGACGGGTTCTCGCACCGTGAGAGGCTTTCGCGCCGTGCGGAGGCTGCGAACGACGCGCATACGAAAGGCCCGGCCTGCTCGCGCAGGCCGGGCCTTTGTTGTTCGCTCACTTCATGCGGTAGGTGATGCGACCCTTGGTGAGGTCGTAGGGGGTCATTTCGACCTTCACCTTGTCGCCGGTCAGGATGCGGATGTAGTTCTTGCGCATGCGACCGGAGATGTGGGCAGTCACCACGTGGCCGTTCTCCAGCTTCACGCGGAACACGGTGTTGGGAAGGGTCTCCAACACGGTGCCCTCCATCTCGATGGAATCGTCTTTGGACATTCGGTCTTCGGGTAGGAAGCGGCCTGCGGGCCGCGGACAAGTCGCGCATTCTGCCACGCCTGAGCTCGACGGAGAAGCGCGCCCGCACTGCCGGAGCCCGAGCGCCCGGTCGCTTCAGCCCCGGACGGCAGTGGCCGGCAGCGCTCCGAAGTCCCGCGTCCATGGCCCCGGCCGTCCGGGCAGGGCGGTGAGCGCCGAGAGTCGTGTCAGGAATTCCGATCGCGGAATCGGCCTGAAACCGAGGCTGGCGAGGTGCTCGGATTCGACCTGGCCGTCCAACAGAGGCATGTCCCATTCGTCAAGACGCTGGCACAGCGCGGCGATCACGCATTTGGAGGCGCCCGATTCGAGGCTGAACATCGACTCGCCGAAGAAGGCGCGCCCAAGGCTGATGCCGTAGAGCCCGCCGATCAGGCGTTCGCCGTCCCAGGCCTCGATCGAATGCGCGTGACCCAACCGGTGCAGTTCGATGTAGGCGCGGCGGATCGCCGGCACGATCCAGGTGCCGCGCTGGCCGCGGCGGGGCAGCTTTGCGCAGTGGGTGATCACGGCCTCGAAGGCGCGATCGGCGGTCACGACCCAGTCGCGACCGCGCAGCTCACGGCGGAAGCGACGCGTCAGGTGCAGGGCGTTGGTGGCGATCACCATGCGCGGATCAGGGCTCCACCACAGCGGCGGCTCGCCCGGCGAGAACCACGGGAAGATGCCCTGCGCATACGCGCACAAGAGCCGCTCCGGCTCCAGGCCGCCGCCCCAGGCCAGCAGGCCGTTGGGATCGCGCAGGGCCTGCTCGACCGGCGGAAAGGGCGAATGCGGATCGGCACCCAGTTCGGGCAGACGGAAGCTCATCCTTGGCTGCCGTCCTGCCGGTAAGGGCTGTGCGCCAGCAGTTCCTGCCGATACTGAGCCAGCCAGCGGCGTTCGTCCTCGAGCGATCGCGCCACGGCCTCGCGAAACACCGCCATCGGCAGGAAGTGGCTGGAGTGCGTAGCTGTCGGCAGGAACCCGCGGGCAAGCTTGTGCTCGCCCTGTGCGCCGGGCTCGAAGCGCTTCAGACCCTGCTCGATGCAGTACTCGATGCCCTGGTGGTAGCAGCACTCGAAGTGCAGGCCCGGCACCTCCTCGAAGCAGCCCCAGTAGCGACCGTACAGGGTGTCGGCCGAGCGCAGGCACAGCGCCATGGCGATGACCTCGTCTCCGCGCTCGGCCAGCACCAGCAGCAGGCCGCGGCCCAGCGCACGCGCCAGATGCCGGAAGAAGTCGAGGGTCAGCGCCGCGTGGTTGCCCTTGTCATCGAAGGTGCGGCAGTACAGGCGGTGGGCGACAGCGATCTCCTCTTCACTCGCGGCATCGCCGTGCACGCGGCGCAAGCGAATACCTGCGCGGGCCACCTGGGCGCGCTCCTGGCGCAGGTTCTTGCGTTTCTTCGAGGACAGCGCGGCGAGGAAATCCTCGAAGCCCGCATAGCCGGTGTTGTGCCAGTGGAACTGGAGGTCGGTGCGCGCCAGCCACGCGCCATCGGGCACATCCTCGATCGGGTGGAAGTTGATGTGCGCGCCCGAGAGCCGATGCTCGCTCGCGAAACTCTCCAGCGCGCGCAGCAGCTCGGTGCGGAGCCCTGCATCGCCCGCGCAGAGCAGGCGCGGCCCGGTGACGGGCGAGTAGGGCACGGCCACCAGCAGCTTGGGGAAGTAGTCGAGTCCGGCGCGGAAGTAGGCGTCCGCCCAGGCGTGATCGAACACGAACTCGCCGTGCGAGTTGGTCTTGAGGTAGCAGGGCGCGGCAGCCTGAAGTTCGCCCGCCTCGTTCTCGATCAGCAGATGGTGCGGGTTCCAGCCCCAGCGCGGCCGCAGGCAGCCGGTCTCTTCCAGCCCCGAGAGGAAGGCGTGCGAGGTGAACGGATCATCGCTGCCGCGCAGCGCGTCCCAGCGGACTGCATCGACCTCGGCAAGGCGCGGAACGAAGCGATGGCGCAGCAGCATGCGGGGCAGGGGTCCGAAGAGTTGGCATCACGCTGGGCAAGGCCCCGTGCAAACGCAGTGAGTGCGCCTCGCGCAGCGGTGTCGGCCCGACACCGCTGCCGCGCAGATAGCTCAATGCTCGCCGTCGAGGAACTTCTCGGCGTCGAGCGCGGCCATGCAGCCGAAGCCGGCCGAGGTGATGGCCTGGCGGTAGACCTGATCGGCGACATCGCCGGCAGCGAACACGCCGGGCACCGTGGTCGCGGTAGCGCCGCCCTCGATACCGCTGCGGATCTTCAGGTAGCCGTTCTTCATCTCCAGCTGGCCCTCGAACAGCGAGGTGTTCGGCGCATGGCCAATCGCGACGAACACACCGGTGAGCGCGAGCTCGCGGCTGCTGCCGTCCTCGCGGCTCTTGATGCGCAGGCCGGTGATGCCGCTGTTGTCGCCGAGGAACTCCTCGACCTCGTGGTTCCAGACGATCTCGACCTTGCCGGCCTGCTCCTTGGCGAACAGCTTGTCCTGCAGGATCTTCTCGGCGCGGAACTTGTCGCGACGATGCACGACGGTGACCTTGCGGCAGATGTTCGACAGGTACAGGGCCTCTTCAACGGCGGTGTTGCCGCCGCCGATCACGGCGACGTCCTGGTCGCGGAAGAAGAAGCCGTCGCAGGTCGCGCAGGCCGACACGCCGCGGCCCTTGAAGGCGTCTTCCGAGGGCAGGCCGAGGTACTTGGCGGTGGCGCCGGTGGCGATGATCAGCGCATCGCAGGTGTACACGCCCGAGTCACCGGTCAGGGTGAATGGACGCTTGGACAGATCGGCCGTGTGGATGTGGTCGAACACCACCTCGGTCTCGAAGCGCTCGGCGTGTGCCTGCATGCGCGCCATCAGGTCTGGACCCAGGAGGCCATGGGCATCGCCCGGCCAGTTGTCCACTTCGGTGGTGGTCATCAGCTGGCCGCCCTGCTGCAGACCGGTGATCACGACAGGCTTGAGGTTGGCGCGGGCGGCGTAGACGGCGGCCGTCCAGCCGGCCGGGCCGGAGCCCAGGATCAGCAGCGGACAGTGACGGACGGGCAGGGTGGATGCGCTCATGGGATCTCCGCCGCGGGCGCGGCATTGCGGGAAAGTGATGGCAGGGCAGGCCGGAACGGCGCGCCTGCGCAGCCCGCAAGGATGGGGGCTGCTCCCGAGTCGATCAAGCTGTCCTGCACTGGATATCCGGGAGACGCTGGCCCGGCCGGGGGCGCGTGTAGAATCGGCCACTGCCGTACGGACTCTCGCAAGGACCCCCGCGCACGTGGCACGACCCAAGGAAGACACCCGCAAGCCGGTGATCGCCGAGAATCGGCGTGGCCTCTGGCGTGAGGCGCTGATCCTGCTGCTGGCACCGGTGCTGCTTTACGTGCTGGCCTGCTTGTGGACCTGGAGTCCGCAGGATCCGGGCTGGTCGCGTTCGGGGGAGATCACCGGCGAGATCCGCAACTTCGGCGGGCTGGCCGGCGCCACCTTCTCCGACCTGCTGTTCTCCTTCTTCGGATTGACCGCCTACTTCGTGCCGGTGCTGGCCGGGATCATCGCGGCGGTCGCCCTGAGGCCGCGTGCGGCCGATGAGGAAACCCCGCTCACTCCGGCCCTGCGCCTGATCGGCGTGGTCGGTTTCCTGGTGTCCAGCGGCGCGATGGCCGCGCTGCACTACACCGATTGGGGCAGCGAGCTGCCGATGCAGGCGGGTGGCCTCTTGGGCAGCCTGGTGGGCTCGGCCTTGACCCGCGGCATCGGCTTCGCCGGCGCCAGCCTGTTCCTGCTGGCCCTGCTGCTGCTGTCGATCACCCTGGCGACCGGCCTGTCCTGGCTGGGCCTGATGGATCGCCTCGGCCGCGGCGTACTTTGGCTGGCCGAGCGCGGCCGCAAGCAGGTGCACGCGGCCAGCGAATACCGCGTCGCCCGTGCGGCGATCGCCGAACGCGAGGAAGTGCGCCGCGAGGAGAAGGTCAAGCGCGCCAAGCGCGAACCCGTGCGCATCGAGCCACAGCCGCCGGCGCCCGAGCGCAGCGAGCGCGCCCAGCGCGAGCAGCAGATCCCCTTGTTTACCGTCTCGCTGGGTGAGAACGGTGCGCTGCCGCCGCTGTCGCTGCTGGATGATCCCAAGCCGCAGCCCAAGGGCTACTCCGACGAGGCGCTCGCCACGCTGTCGCGGCAGATCGAATTCAAGCTCAACGACTTCCGCATCGAGGTGCAGGTGGTCGGCGTCTATCCGGGCCCGGTCATCACCCGCTTCGAGATGGAGCCCGCGCCCGGCATCAAGGGCAGCCAGATCTCATCGCTGGACAAGGACATCGCCCGCGGCCTGTCGGTGAAGTCGGTGCGCGTGGTCGACGTGATCCCCGGCAAGTCGGTGATTGGCCTGGAAATCCCCAACGCCAACCGCGAGATCATCTACCTGTCGGAGATCCTGCGTTCGAAGGAGTACGACAAGATCAGCTCGCCGCTGGCGCTGGCGCTGGGCAAGGACATCGGCGGTCGCCCGACGGTGGTCGACCTGGCCCGCATGCCGCACCTGCTGGTCGCCGGCACCACCGGCTCGGGCAAGTCCGTGGCGCTGAACGCGATGGTGCTGAGCCTGCTGTACAAGGCCACCGCCAACGACGTGCGCATGCTGATGATCGATCCGAAGATGCTGGAGCTCTCGGTCTACGAGGGCATCCCGCACCTGCTGGCGCCGGTGGTCACCGACATGAAGGAGGCCGCCAACGGCCTGCGCTGGTGCGTCGCCGAGATGGAGCGCCGCTACAAGCTGATGGCCGCGGTCGGCGTGCGCAACCTCGCCGGTTTCAACAAGAAGGTGCGCGATGCCATCGACGCCGGCCAGCCGCTGATGGACCCGCTGTTCAAGCCGAAGCCGGAGCTCGGCGAGGCGCCGCGCGCACTGGAGACCTTGCCCTACCTCGTCGTGATCATCGACGAGTTCGCCGACATGATGATGATCGTCGGCAAGAAGGTGGAAGAACTCATCGCGCGTCTCGCGCAGAAGGCGCGTGCGGCCGGCATCCACCTGATCCTCGCCACCCAGCGTCCGTCCGTCGACGTGATCACCGGCCTGATCAAGGCCAACATCCCGACCCGCGTCGCCTTCCAGGTCAGCTCCAAGATCGACTCGCGCACCATCCTCGACCAGTCCGGCGCCGAGACCCTGCTGGGCCACGGCGACATGCTCTACCTGCCGCCGGGCACGGCCATGCCGGACCGCGTGCACGGCGCCTTCGTCAGCGACGAGGAAGTGCATCGCGTGGTCGAGCACCTGCGCCAGATCAGCGGCGGCCCCGACTACCTCGAGGGCGTGCTCGACGAAGTGCAGACCCTGGGTGATGGCGTGGTGGTCGGCGCCACGGGCTTGCCGGAGGAGTTCAAGTCCGGTGACCCCGAGGCCGACGCGCTCTACGACCAGGCGGTGCAGGTGGTCATGGAAACCCGCCGGGCCTCGATCTCCGGCGTGCAGCGCCGGCTGAAGATCGGCTACAACCGCGCGGCGCGCCTGATCGAGGCCATGGAAGCCGCCGGCATCGTCAGCCCGCCCGAGCACAATGGCGACCGCACCGTGCTGGTGCCGCCGCGCGGCGACTGAAGTTCCTCGACGCCTTTTCGCCTGTCAGGCATCGATTAAGCGCGCGCGGTCCAGACTCCGCGCGCCTTCCACCGAAACGGATCCGCGCCCATGCGCTTCATCGCTGCCTGCGTTCTCAGCCTCGCCTCGCTGCCCCTGCTCGCTGCGGACGCCGAGACCGTCATCGAGGGTTTCACCGCCAACCTCAGCGGCCTGCAGGGGCGCTTCGAGCAGCAGGTGCTGGACCAGAACGGCATCCTCAAGGAGCAGACCAGCGGCAGCATCGCGCTGGCCGTGCCGCGCCAGCTGCGCTGGGAGTACGAGACCCCGTTTCCGCAGCTGATCGTCGCCGATGGCGAGCACCTCTTCATCTACGACCCGGACCTGGAGCAGGTGACGGTGCGCCGGCAGATCGAGGACGAACAGCAGAGCCCGCTGCTGGCGCTGATCGACCCTGAAGAGCGGCAGCGGCAGTTCAACTCGAAGAGTGCCGGCCGGCGCGACGGGCTGGAGTGGATCGAGCTGGAATCCAAGCTGGAGGACGCACAGATCCGCACCGCGCTGCTCGGCATCGACGGACAGACCCTGGCGCGCATGGAGTTCATCGATTCGCTGGGTCAGCGCACGCGCATCAGCTTCAGCGAGTGGCAGCGCAATCCTCGATTCGAGGTGGGCTTCTTCCGCTTCCAGGTGCCGGCGAATGCCGACGTCGTGGGTGATTACACGCCCTCTGCAGAAGTGCTGCCGCTGGGGGAGTGAGGCGCGGCAACCAGGCGCGGCCATTCGGTGCCGCGCTTCGGTCAGTGACTGGGGCGAGCGTTCAGCTCCGGTGGGCCAGGGCCCACCCTATGCAGTCGTCAGCTTGACGCTGCAGATGCTCTGCGAATCTGCGAAGCGGTAAAGCGGGATCAGCGATCAGGCCTCACGCTCAAGCCGACGAATCCCGAATCCCGAATCTCGATTCCCGGCCTTTTCAGAACCGCCCTTCGAACAGCTCGCGGCCGATCAGCATGCGGCGGATCTCGTTGGTGCCGGCGCCGATCTCGTAGAGCTTGGCGTCGCGCAGCAGGCGGCCCGTGGGGTAGTCGTTGATGTAGCCATTGCCGCCCAGGGTCTGGATGGCCTCCAGCGTCACCCTCACCGCCGACTCCGACGAGTGCAGCAGGCAGCTCGCGGCATCGACGCGCGAGCGCACGCCGCGGTCGTACTCGCGGGCCACCGAGTAGGCGAAGGCGCGCGAGGACTGCAGGGCGGTGTACATGTCGGCGATCTTGGCCTGCATGATGCCGAAGCGACCGATCGGCGAATCGAACTGGCGACGCTCGCGCACGTAGGGCAGCACGATGTCCATGGCCGCCTGCATCAGGCCGATCGGCCCGCCGGACAGCACCAGGCGCTCGCTGTTCAGGCCGGACATCAGCACGCGCACGCCGAGGTGCACTTCGCCGAGCACGTTGGCGGCCGGAATCTCGCAGTCCTCGAACACCAGCTCGCAGGTGTTGCTGCCGCGCATGCCGAGCTTGTCCAGCTTCTGCGCGGTGCTGAAGCCCTTCATGCCTTTCTCGACCAGGAAGGCGGTCATGCAGCGCGAGCCTTCCGACTTGTCGGCCGTGCGCATGTAGACGATCAGCACGTCGGCGTCGGGGCCGTTGGTGATCCACATCTTGTTGCCGCGGGCGATCCAGGTGTCGCCGTGCAGCTCCGCGCGGCAGGCCATCGAACCGACCACGTCGGAGCCGGCACCCGGCTCGCTCATCGCCAGCGCGCCCACGAACTCGCCGCTGCACAGCTTGGGCAGGAAGCGCTCGCGCTGCTCCGGCGTGCCGTGGTTGTAGAGGTTCTGCACGCAGAGGTTGCTGTGCGCACCGTAGGACAGGCCCACCGAGCCCGAGGCGCGGGAGATCTCCTCCATCGCCACCAGATGCGCGAGATAGCCCATCTCAGAGCCGCCGTACTCGCCCGGCAGGGTGATGCCGAGCAGGCCCATTTCGCCGAGCTTGCGCCACAGGTCCATCGGGAACGCGTTGTCGCGGTCGATGGCCTCGGCGCGCGGGGCGATCTCGGCGGCGGCGAAACGCGCCACGGCTTCGCGCAGGCTGTCGATGTCTTCGCCGAGTTCAAAGGCTCGCATGGGCTGGCTCCGATGGGTCTGCGTGCGGCGCCGGTGGCGCGCGGAAGGATGGACGAAAGGCCTGACGCGATGAGCATGCCGCGACGGACATGCGCATCGCGTCATCGCGCGGCGGATCAGCCGTTGCGCATGCGGCCCAGGAAGCGCGGCGCCGAGTTGCCCATGTGCGGCAGCTTGACCTTGCCGATGGCGACGATGCGCTCTTCGGCCATGCGGTCCGCGGCCTTGTAGGTCGGAATGTTGTCGCGGGCGCTGATCTCGAAGATGCGGCCGAGGTTGTAGTAGATCGTCCGCATCATGCGCATGGCGCGCTCGCGGTTGTAGCCGTCGATCTCCAGCGAGACGTTCATCAGGCCGCCGGCGTTGACCGCGTAATCAGGCGCGTAGAGCACGCCGCGGCGGTGCAGTTCATCGCCGATGCCGTCATTGGCCAGCTGGTTGTTGGCCGCGCCGCAGATGATTCCGGCCTTGATGCGGTCGATGGTCTTCTCGTTGAGGGTGCCGCCCAGCGCCGTCGGCGAGAACACGTCGGCCGGCACGTCATAGATTTCATCGAGGCCCACGGCCTCGCAGCCGAACTCCTCGACCGCGCGTGCCACCGCCTTCTGGTTGATGTCGGTGACGTAGACCTTGGCGCCGCGCTCGCGCAGCAGCTTGACGAACTCCATGCCGACGTGGCCCACGCCCTGCACGGCAAAGCTCAGCTTGCCGACTTCCTCGTGGCCGAGCTTGACGTTCATCGCCGCCATCAGGCCCTGCAAGGTGCCGTAGGCGGTGAAGGGCGAGGGGTCGCCCGAGCCGCCGTGGACCTGGTGCACGCCGGTGACGAACTCGGTCTCCTTCAGCACGTACTCCATGTCGTTGACGTCGATGCCGACGTCCTCGGCGGTGATGTAGCGGCCGTTCAGCGAATTGACGAAGCGACCGAAGGCGCGGAACAGGGCCTCGGACTTGTCCTTGTTGGGGTCGCCCCAGATCACCGCCTTGCCGCCGCCCAGGTTCAGGCCCGACACCGCGGCCTTGTAGGTCATGCCGCGCGACAGGCGCAGCACGTCGTTCAGCGCCTCCTCGTCGCTCGCGTAGTTCCACATGCGGGTGCCACCCAGCGCCGGGCCCAGCACGGTGTTGTGGATGGCGATGATGGCCTTCAGGCCGGCATCGGCGTTGTGGCAGAACACGACCTGCTCATGGCCGGTGCGCGACAGGGTTTCGAAGATCATTGCAAACTCCGGTGGGGCGGGGGCAGCCCGTTGCGTGGAAACGCCCGGATGCGCAATCGAATCCGGGAAGCCGCGCATTCTAGCCCGGAGAATCGTCGGCCACACCCTGCGCTGCAGCGAAGTGTTGTGCCGGACCCATGTCGGGTTTGGCCGCGATTCTCCGTACTCTTGCGTACCTGTGGATCCTCCGGTCGCCCCGGCCAGGATCCCGGAACAACCTACGACGCCATTCACCGGAGCCGCCCATGCATCGCACCCTCAGCCTCCTCTGCTGTTTCGCTGCCCTCGGCCTTGGCGCCGAAACCGCCCGCGCCGACGCGCGCGAGGAAGTCATTGCCGCCTGGTCGAACGCCATGGCCAAAGGCAGCTACCGGATGCAGATGAGCACCGAAAGCCGCGGCCGTACCCAGACGCAGGAGATCGACGTGCAGCTGCCGGCCAGCTTCCACATGCGTTCGCCGGAAACCGAGATGGTGATGCTGCCGCAGGGCACCTGGATGCGCGTCAACGGCAGCTGGATGCGGATGCCGGTCAACGTCTCACAGATGGCCGAGGCCTACAGCGCGGATGCGATCGAGCAGGGCAAGCAGGGCCTGCAGCAGGTCGAACGGGTGGGCGAGGGGATGGTCGAAGGTTGTGATGCGGTGACGTACCGCTACACCAGCAGCGGCAAGTTCATGGGCATCCGCAACGACAGCACCACCGAAATGGCGGTCTGCAAGGACAGCGGTCTGCCGAGACTGCTGACCTCGACCAGCGGTGGCCGCCGCGCGGACACGGTGCGGATCGTCTACGACTTCGAGGCTGCGATCGACATCCGCCCTCCGGGCTGAGCGCCGGGCGGTTCACAGGCTCACTCCTCGGGGCCGAGTTCGCGATCGATGTAGCGATGGATCTCGGCCTCGATGGGACCGCGCAGCGCCGACAGCAGGAAGCCCAGCTGCACGGCGATGTCCACCTTGCCGCGCCCGAGCGCGATGTTGCCGTTCACGCCCATGCGCTCGAAGTGCAGGGTGTTGCCCTCCCATGCGTACTCGACCGCGAACTTCTCGGCGAGCTTTTCAGCCACGTGCTCGATCGCCACGCGGGCGTCCTTCATCGAACGGGTGTGTCGGCGTGAGATCTGGATACTCGGCATGGGCGGGGGCACTCTCGCAGCGTGGCAGGGCAGGGACGATCCGCGGGCAGCCGTCCCACGGTCGCGATGGGACGCGGACCGGCGGGTTTCGCAGCTCGCAGCGGGCTTCGACCTTCGTCCCGCGCAGCCTGACAGGCTGCTAGATGAAGGCCGAAGCACGCGTTAGGATGCCGCATGCGCTTCACATTTCCCAACGGCGAGCATCCCGGTCTGGAGCTGACTCGCGGCAGCGTGAGCATCGGCTCCGAGCCTGACGACAGTGTCTGCTTGCCGGCTGCGGGTTTGAAGCCCGCACACGCCCGCATCGATCTGCAGCCGGAGCGCCGCCTCTGTGCGCTGCGGCTGGCGCCGGGTGCCCTGGCCTATGTCAACGCACGTCCGGTGCGCAGCCTCGCCCTGCTGCGACCGGGCGACGTGCTGACTTTGAACCGCGTGCGCGTCCAGGTGCAGGGGGCCCTGTCGACCGCCGCGCTGCCGCCGCTGCACGATGCCGGGGCGGCGGCACGGCCCGGCGGTCCTAAGGTCGTACTGCGCGGCGTGTCGGGGCCGCAGTTCGGCCGCAGCTTCGGCTTCGCACCCAGCCTCAGCATCGGCCGCAGCGAAGGTGCCGACATCGGTATCGACGAGGACGGCGTGGCCCCCATCCATCTGCGCCTGCACTGGTACGGCGACCGCTGCCTCGTGCTCGGAGAGTCGACGACGTCGGACGCGCCCGCGTTCGAACTCAACGGCCACCCGCTGGCTGCCGCGTGGATGTTGCCCGGCGACCAGCTGCGGGTCGGCAGCGCGCGCTTCGTGCTCGAAGCGCCGGGACTGCGCCCGGGCCGGCGCGATGATCCGCATACGCCGGTCAAGCCGATGCGGGCCATGGAAGTCAATCAGGCCGCCGCTTCCGCCGCCGCGGCAGCGGCTTTGGCGGAGCCGCCGCGCAGCTTCAGTTTCGGCTGGCTGATCCTGGCGGCCGCCGGCATCGCTGCTGCATTGATCGCGCTGTTCCTGTACGCGCCCCACTGATGTCGGCGCATCGCGCCAGCCTCAGCGCGGCGCGGGTGGCTCGCGCGCGATCTCGGGGTCGGTCACGGCGCGTCGTGCCAGCTGCGCTTCGCGGTGAGCGATGTAGGCATTGGCGAAGAAGATGATGGCCGCACCGGCAACGATCCAGGCGTCGAGGTACTCCTCGAACAGCAGGTAGCCGGCAGCGGCGACGATCGGCACCTGCAGGAAGCTGATCGGCGTCAGCATCGATGCCTCGCCGAGCTTCAGCGCGCGCGCCCAGCACATGTGGCCAGCCGTACCGAAGAACCCGGCCAGTACGATCCACAGCCAGGTGATGCCCTGGGGGTTCTCCCACACCCACAGCGCGGGCAGCAGTGACATCGGCACCCACAGCAGGGTCGTGTAGAGCACGATCGCGTCCGGCTTCTCGGTGCGCGAAAGGAACTTGATGCTGATCGCCACCGCTGCACTCAGCGCCGCCGCCAGCAGCGCCACCAGCACGCCCGGGCTGAACTCAGCGCCGGGGCGCAGGATCAGGATCACGCCAACAAAGCCCAGCGCGACCGCAGTCCAGCGTCGCGCACGCACGACCTCGCCAAGCACCAGCACCGCACCGATGGTCACGAACAGCGGCGTCGAGTAGGACAGAGACACGGCCTGCGCCAGCGGCAGGTTCACGATCGCCCAGAAGCCGCAGAGCATAGACACGATGCCGATGGCCGAACGGAAAAAGTACAGCGGCAGCTTGGCGGTCTTGAGCAGTCCCCTGCCGTGGCGCAGCAGCAGTGGCAGGGCGAACAGCAGCCCGAACAGGTTGCGGAAAAAGGCGATCTCGAAGGGATGCAGCTGCGCGGACGCAAGCCGGATCACCACCGCCATGCAGCCGAACAGGCAGGCGCTGGCAAGCATCAGCAGCACCGCCCGCCAGACCTGCGCTGCCGCTTCGGACCCGGCACTCATGCGGGCTGCCGGAAATTTTCGCCAAGCAAGATCGGCTCGGGCTCCAGCTGAATCCCGAAGCGCGTCTCGACGCCGGCAGCCACCTCGCGCGCCAGCGCCAGCAGCTCCTGCCCACTGGCCTCGCCGTGGTTGACCAGCACCAGGGCATGCTGGGCCGACATGCCGGCATCGCCCCGTCGGTAGCCCTTGAAGCCGGCGCGCTCGATCAGCCAGGCCGCCGACAGTTTGGACAGGCCGGTCCGGCTGCCAGGGAACATGGGCAGATCGGAGAACTCGGCGCACAGCGCCTCGGCGCGTGTCCACGCGACCTCGGGGTTCTTGAAGAAGCTGCCGGCATTGCCGAGCACGGCCGGATCCGGCAGCTTGCGGCGGCGGATGCCGCGCACCGCCTCGGCAATGTCCTCCGGGGTGAGTGCGACTGGCTCACCAAGGGCCTCGCGCAAGCCCGCGTAGTCAAGTCGCGGGCGGGCGACAGACCGCAGATGCAGGCCAAGGCGCAGGATCACCCAACGGCCCGGCTCCTGCTTGAAGCGGCTGTCGCGATAGGCGAGCGCCAGGCGCTCCGCGCCCATGCGCTGGACGCAGCCGTCGTGCAGGTCGAGCGCGTCGACCCAGGCCAGCGAGTCCTTGAGCTCGACGCCATAGGCGCCAATGTTCTGCACCGGCGCCGCGCCGGCCGCGCCGGGAATCAATGCAAGGTTCTCGATACCCCAGAGGCGGTGTTCGCAGGCGAATCGGACCACCGCGTCCCAAGGCTCGGCTGCGGCCACTTCCACTTCGCTCAGCTCATGATTGAGGGCGTTCACCGACATGCCGCGCAGCTGCGGCTGGATCACCGGCGCCTCGAGATCGGCGACGATCAACAGGTTGCTGCCGCCGCCAAGGATCAGCGGCACCTCGCCGCGATCGCGACAGTCGGCGGCGGCAGCCTTCAGCTCGGCTTCGCTGCTGGCGCGGCAGAAGCGCCGCGCCAGCGCCTTCACGCCGAAGGTGTTCAGAGACTGCAGCGGCACATCCGACTGCCAGAGGACGCCTGAGCTCATCTCGACAGGCCGCGCACCGGCTGCTCGCGGCGGCGACGAATGGCTTCCACGCACTGCCGGATCAGGATCGGGCCGCGGTACACGAAGCCGGTATACAGCTGCACGAGGTTCGCGCCTGCGGTGATCTTGCCAACGGCATCGGCGCCCGTGTGGATGCCACCAACGCCGATCAGCGGGATCGAGGCGGGCAGGTGCGAGCGCAGATGCCGCAGCACCCAGGTGGAGCGACCATAGAGCGGCCGGCCGGACAGGCCGCCCGCCTCGTTCGCCAGCGGATGGCCTTCCACGGGCAGGCGATCGACCGTGGTGTTGGTGGCGATCACGCCGTCTACCCGCGCCGCGGCCAGGATCAGGCCCATGCGCTCGATCTGCTCATCGCTGAGATCGGGGGCGACCTTGATCAGGATCGGCGTATGTCGGCGATGCTTGGCCGCCAGCCGCTCCTGCGCCTCACGCAGCTGGCTCAGGAGGCGATGCAGTTCATCGGCCCCCTGCAGGTCGCGCAGGCCGGCGGTATTGGGTGAGGAGATGTTCACCGTGACATAGCTGGCCGCCGGATAGACGCGCTCCAGGCAGTACAGGTAGTCGTCGAAGGCACGCTCGTTGGGCGTGTCCTTGTTCTTGCCGATATTGATGCCGAGCACGCCGCGGAAGCGGCTGCGCTCGACGTTCGCCAGCAGCGCGTTGACGCCGGCGTTGTTGAAGCCCATTCGGTTGATCACCGCCGCATGCGAGCGCAGCCGGAACATCCGCGGTTTGGGGTTGCCTTCCTGCGGACGCGGCGTGGTCGTGCCGATCTCGATGAAGCCGAATCCAAGCGCGCCAAGGGCATCGATGTGGCTGCCGTTCTTGTCGAGCCCGGCGGCAAGGCCGACCGGATTCGGGAACTCGATGTCCCACAGCTTGACCGGCATTGGCTTGGAGCGCTGCGCAACCAGCGGATTGAGACCCATCCGGTACATGGCCGACAGCCCCGACAGGGCGAGGTCATGGGCGCGTTCGGCGTCCATCATCATCAGCAGGGGGCGGGCAAAGCTGTACATGGGGAGGCTGGATCCTGGATCGGTAAACGGGGCGACCGCCGTGACCCGGAGCCCGCAAGGCCACCGGTGTCGCGCCTGCTGCCATCCCCATTGAAGCGGAAAACAGAGCCCAGATCCCTCGCTGCCGTGTACTCCCCAATACCCGGCGCCAAGAGGGCGGCGCGGTCGACTACGACCGCGCCGCCAAGCTCACTAGATGTCGAAGCGAATGCCCTGTGCCAGAGGTAGGGCGTCCGAATAATTGATCGTGTTGGTCTGCCGGCGCATGTACACCTTCCAGGCGTCTGAGCCGGATTCGCGACCGCCGCCGGTCTCCTTTTCGCCGCCGAAGGCACCGCCGATCTCGGCACCCGAAGTGCCGATATTGACGTTGGCGATGCCGCAGTCCGAGCCGGCCGCCGACAGGAACTGCTCGGCTGCCTTCAGGTTCTGGGTGAAGATCGAGGACGACAGACCCTGCGGCACGCCGTTCTGCATCTCGATGGCCTCGTCCAGGGTCTTGAACTTCATGACGTAGAGAATCGGCGCAAAGGTCTCGTGCTGCACGACCTCGTCGCTGTTCTTCAGCCCGGTGATGATGGTCGGCAGCACGAAGTTGCCAGGGCGATCGATCGCGGTACCACCGGTTTCGACCTTGCCGCCGCTGGCCTTGGCCTTCTCGATCGCCGCCAGGAACTGCTGCACGGCGCCGCGGCTGTTCAGCGGGCCCATCAGGTTGGCCGGGTCGGTGGGGTCGCCGATCTTGCCCTCGACCTGCTTGTAGGCCTTCACAAGCGTCGCCAGCACGGAGTCGTAGATCGATTCGTGCACCAGCAGGCGGCGGGTGGTGGTGCAGCGCTGCCCGGCGGTACCGACCGCACCGAACACGATGCCGGGCACGGCCAGCTTCAGGTCGGCCGTTTCGTCGAGGATGATGGCGTTGTTGCCGCCCAGCTCCAGCAGGCTGCGGCCCATGCGGCGCGCCACGCGCTCGCCGACGGTGCGGCCGACTTCGGTCGAACCCGTGAAGCTGATCAGCGGAATGCGGCGGTCGTCAACGAAGCGCTGGGCCAGTTCGATGCCCGCGTCGTTGATCAGGAAGAAGATGTCCGGGAACCCGGCTTCGCGCAGGGCCTCATTGCAGATCTTCATCGAGGCGATCGCGGTCAACGGCGTCTTGTTGGATGGCTTCCAGATGCAGATGTCGCCGCAGATCGCCGCGAGGAACGAGTTCCAAGCCCAGACCGCCACCGGGAAGTTGAAGGCGCTGATGATGCCGACCAGGCCGAGCGGATGGTACTGCTCGTACATTCGGTGGCCCGGGCGCTCGGAGTGCATGGTATAGCCGTAGAGCATGCGGCTCTGGCCGACCGCGAAGTCGGCGATGTCGATCATTTCCTGGACCTCGCCATCGCCCTCGGGCTTGCTCTTGCCCATCTCCAGCGCGACCAGCGAGCCCAGCGCGTCCTTGTGGCGGCGCAGCGCCTCACCGCACAGGCGAACGGCTTCGCCGCGACGCGGGGCAGGGGTGGTGCGCCAGACCTTGAAGGCGGCCTGCGCGCGCGCGATCACGGTTTCGTAGTCGGCCTCGCTGCTCGCATGCACTTCAGCGATCAGTTCGTTGGTGGTCGGATTGATCGACTGCAGCACACCGGCGTCGGTAGTGGTCGACCATTCGCCGTTGCCAAGATAGGTGCCGGAATTGACGGCGGACAGGCCAAGGGCCTGCAGCAGCTGGGAGCTCATGCGGAATACCTGCGAGGAAGCGAGAGAGTGTCTGCAGCCCGAGCGGGCGCGACTGAGTTGACAGTTTACTACAGGCCCCACCGGTCGCCCTTGCCGAGGTCGCCGCGAGGTGACGCGGCATGGCAGAATCCGCGGCCCAAGCCCCCGTAGCTCAGCTGGATAGAGCGTCCCCCTCCTAAGGGGAAGGTCGTGCGTTCGAATCGCGCCGGGGGCGCCAGGATGGGCACGGTGCCGTGCCGGACCCGGGGAAACAAACCGGGAAAACAAAAAAGGCCACCGCGAACGGTGGCCTTTTTTGTTTCTGTTCTGGTGGAGCGGAGGAGGATCGAACTCCCGACCTCTGCATTGCGAACGCAGCGCTCTCCCAGCTGAGCTACCGCCCCACGAGCGCCGCATGATAGACGCTGCCCCGACGGCTGCCAAGAGGCCCGGCCAACGCTTCCGAGGCGACACCAGTTCGCTCAGCCAGCCGCGGCGGCGCGCCGCGACTCCGGCAGCAGCGGCACCAGCTTCGACTCCAGCAGACCGCGACGCCAGCCGGACAGATGACTTGACCAACGCCCCTCACGGAGGAGGGTTTCGAGATGCTTGCGCGAGGCCAGTACCGACTCATGGATGCCAAGCGCAGCGGCAATCGATGTCACCGCCTGCTGCAGGCGTCGCAGCTGATCTCGCTCCTGCGGATCCGGCAACTCGGCCAGCGGGATGTCCAATTCTTCTGCGCTCGGCTCGGCGTTGACCAGTTCGAACAGCTCATCGCGGCGCTTGCGCGGGGACTTGGGATTGCGGTCCAGCAGCTGTTCGAAAGCGCCACGGTCCAGTGGGGCTCGCTGAGCCAGATCAAGCGCGAGACCCGGATCGAGCACCCAGCTGCGAGGACGGTTGCCGGCACGCGCCTGTCCGTCGCGCCAGCGCAGCAGTCGACGCAATCGGGCCTGCTGGCCGCGCGGAAGCCCCTGTGCCGGGCGCACGGCGAGATGCGGATGCGGATCATCGGCGCCTACGGCCTGCTCGATCGCGCGCTGGCAGTCCTCGTCCAACCATGTGCGGCGGCCCAGCGCTTCGAGCCGGCGGGCCAGTTCCGCATGCGGTTCCAGCAGATAGCGCACATCATCGGCGGCGTAGTGCAGCTGGGCTTCGCTCAGGGGACGGCGCAGCCAGTCGGAGCGGGTTTCGCCCTTCTCGAGCGGGACGCCGCACAGCTCGGCGACGAGCTTCTGGTAGCTCATCGAGGGATCGAGGCCCACCAGGCCTGCAGCCACCTGGGTGTCGAACAGCGGCGCCGGCAGCACGCCATAGGCGTGGTGCAGGGCCTGCAGGTCTTCGCTGGCGCTGTGCATGACCTTTAGGCAGGACGCCTGCAGCAGCGCGACCATCGCCGGCAGCCGGCCCAGCCGCGGGGCATCCAGCAGCAGGACGTCTCCGGGGCGCCCGAGCTGGACCAGTGCCAGCTCCGGGTAAAAGGTCTTCTCGCGCATGAACTCGGTGTCCATCGCCACCGGCCCGGCCTCATGCCAGTCCTGCAGGCAGCTCGCATCCGCGGGGCTGTCGATCCACTTCATTCGCTCGGATTCCGGCACAAAGAAGCCGCAACGATAGCCGCTTTGCCCGCATCCTTTGAACTCCATCACGCTCATCCGGGGCGCGGGGCCCGCAAGATCGCGGGTCGGCCGTATCAGAACGGCGTGAAGCCGGGGCCGATGACGCGCCCCGCCGATCCAACAATCCCGCACAGGGGCGGGGAGGAGGAAGAGTGTCGAAGGGTTTCATCTCCAAGGGCGGCGGCATGGCCGCGCTCGTGCTGTTGCTGGGGGGGTGCGGCGGTGCAGAGCCGCAGGGGCAGCAGCCCGCCGTGGCTGAGTCTGCGCAGTCCAGCGCTGCAGCCACCGAAGCCGAGCCTGATTCGACCGATGGCGAGGCCGGCAGCGGCATGCGCCGCCGCCTGATGGACGCCACCGTGGCCCAGGAGTGGACGCCCGAGTACGCGCCGCTGCCCAACTTCAACGTTGCGGAGACGCTGGCCAATGCGGATCGCGCACTCGCGGCGGGTCGGCTGGACCAGGGCGAGGACAGCGCCTTGGCACTGTTCACGGCCGTGCTGCAGAACGAACCCGACAACGCCGAGGGCAGGGCAGGCATCGACCGCGTCGTTACCGCCCTGTTGGAACGCGGCGAGCAGGCTTTCGCGCAGGCGCGCTTCAACGAGGCCGTGCGTATCGTTGGCGTGGTCGGGCCCTTGCGCCCGGACAATCCGGGCCTGGCATCCTTGCGTGCCAAGCTGGAGTCAGGCCGCGAAGTGGCGACCCTGCTCGCGGAAGCGCAGCGGCTGGAACAGGCAGGGCAGCTGGTGGCGCCGGAAGGCGACAACGCGTCCGAGATCTACCGGCAGATCCTGCGAGGCGATCCGAACAACTCGGGCGCCCAGGAAGGACTGGCCCGAGTGGAACGCTTGCTGGTCGAGCGCGCTGCCACGGCGGCGGAATCCGGCAACTTCTCGGACTCCGAACGCATGCTCGCGGACGCCGGACGCGTCGCCCCGGGCTCCGAAGCCGTCCAGGATGCCAGTGCTCGGGTGGTCGAGCTGCGCGAGCAGCGCGCCCGCGAACTGCTGCAGCAGGGCAATGCAGCACTTGAGGCCGGCAATCTCGACGAGGCGCAGCGGTTGTTGGGCGAACTGGACCCCGAATCGGCAGGCAGTGATGGCGCCGAACAGCTGCGAGTCGCCATCGAGAACGCCCGCAGCTACGCCTCGCTCAGGCCCGGCCAAAGCATCAGCGATCCGCTCGCGGGCGGCGGCACCGCACCCGAGCTGGTGGTGATTCCCGTCGGCAGCTTCCAGATGGGCTCCCCGGAGAACGAGCCCGACCGCAAGGGCAATGAGGGGCCGCGGTTCCAGGTTCGCATCCAGCGGGGCTTCGCGCTCGCGCGCTCGGAAGTCACGGTCGGCCAGTTCCGCGCGTTTGTGAACGCCACCGGCTACACGCCCAGCTCGGTGCAGAACGGCAGTTCGACGATCTACGATGAGCGCAGCGGCAGCATGACCGCGCGCAGCGGGGTGACCTGGCAGAGCGACCACAATGGCCGCAGCGCGGCCGCCGAGATGCCGGTCATCCACGTCTCCTGGGTCGACGCCAAAGCCTATGCGGACTGGCTTTCGCAGCAGACCGGAAAGACCTATCGCCTGCCCTCGGAAGCCGAGTTCGAGTATGTGCTCCGTGCCGGCACGCAGACCCGCTACCCCTGGGGCGAGGGCAACCCGACGCGCCTGGTTGGCAACCTCACCGGCGATGGCGATCGCAGCGACACCCGTCGCAACTGGGTCAACGCGTTCCCCGACTACTCGGACGGCTACTGGGGCCCAGCGCCGATCCGCAGCTACGAAGCCAACCGCTTCGGCATCCACGACATCAACGGCAACGTCTCCGAGTGGGTGGAGGACTGCTGGCACGACAACTTCCAGCGTGCGCCCACTGACGGCTCGGCCTGGGTCAACGCGGGCTGCAACCGCCGGGTGATCCGCGGCGGCTCCTGGGCCAGCTCGCCGGACCAGGCGCGCTCGGCCTTCCGCTTGACCGCCTCGCCGACCACGACCAATGCGCGCCTGGGCTTCCGCGTGGCTCGCGATCTCTGAGGGAACCTGCAGGATGTGCCAAGGCAATACTGATCAAGTCCATCCTGGCCTTGATCAGTCGTCGCGAGTCCGGCACAGGTCCTGACTCGCTTTGGCTGGATCAAGCACTGACGTGCTCGCTCCGCAGGCGCGCCCTCCATGGCGCGCGACAACGCTGAATTCTTCAGCGTTGCCCTAAGCAAAGGGCCGCCCTCGGGCGGCCCTTTGCTTGGCAGCGATTCGCAGCGCAGGACAGCGACGCTGTGTGCTGGACGAAAACGTTCAGTGCTTGCCGAGCTGCTGCACCATCAGTTCGCGCAGGGCTTCATCGGTATCGGCGGTCGGTGGCTGCACGGCCTCCAGCGAGAAGCCGAGGCTTTCAGCATCCTCGGCGTCAAGCCCGTCGTAGGCCCGGAACTCGGCGTCGAGCAGCGCGGCGCGCGCGGACTCCTCGCTGTCGTAGGCGACGTGCCGGCCGTCGCAATCGAGCACCCGCGCAGTGCCCTCCGAAAGCAGGTCAAGGCGCGCCCAGATGAGGGTCTTGCCCAGGCTGGCGACCCACCACTGGCGGGCGATCGCGCTTTCTTCCGTGCTCATCGTGCAGCCTCCCTCCATTCCGCGTTCACAGCACCAGCAGCAGCACGACGGCGCCGACGATGCCGAAGATCGCGCACCACAGCAGCACCTGGGCCGGCGTCGCCAAGCCGTTGAGATTGCGATCCTGCAGCGCGCGGAAGCGGCCCTGCAGCAGGAAACCCAGATAGGCCGGCGAAAACGCGTGCCCGCCCACGGTGGCCTTGCGGTCCTGCAGGTGGCGGTACGCCAGCGGCCCGAAGATCAGGTAGCCGGTCGCACCTGACAATCCGATGCCGGTCACCAGCAGCAGCAGGAACATGCTGAGGATGTCCATCGCCGGCCTCAGTACTCCGCCTGGCCCGGTGCGCGCGGGTAGGGGATGGCATCGCGGATGTTGGACAGCCCGCAGGTGTAGACCACCAGCCGCTCGAAGCCGAGGCCGAAGCCCGCGTGGGGCACGGTGCCGTAGCGGCGGAAATCCCGATACCACTGGTAGTGCGCGGGATCGAGGCCGAACTGGGCCATGCGCTTGTCGAGCAGGTCGAGGCGCTCCTCGCGCTGGCTGCCGCCAATGATCTCGCCGATGCCCGGTGCCAGCACGTCCATCGCGGCCACGGTGCGGCCATCGTCATTCAGCCGCATGTAGAAGGCCTTGATGTGCTCGGGGTAGTTCATCACCACCACGGGGCGGCCAACGTGCTCTTCGGTGAGCCAGCGCTCGTGCTCGGTCTGCAGGTCGAGGCCCCACTCGACGGGGAAGTCGAACTTGCGGCCCGATTTCTGCAGCAGCGTGATCGCCTCGCTGTAGTCGATGCGTTCGAAGGGCGTGTCGATGAAGTTCTGCAGGCGGCTGATCGCGGTCTTCTCGATCCGCTCGGCGATGAAGGCCATATCATCGCCACGCTCTTCCAGCACCGCACGGAACAGGTACTTGAGGAAGGCCTCAGCCAGGTTGGCGTCGTCGTTGAGATCGGCGAAGGCGATCTCGGGCTCGATCATCCAGAACTCGGCCAGGTGGCGGGTGGTGTTGGAGTTCTCGGCGCGGAAGGTCGGGCCGAAGGTGTAGACCTTGCTGAGCGCGAGGCAATAGGCCTCGACGTTCAGCTGGCCCGACACGGTCAGGAAGGCTTCCTTGCCGAAGAAGTCGCGGCTGAAGTCGATCGCGCCCTTGTCGGTGCGCGGAAGGTTGGCAAGGTCCAGCGTGGACACGCGGAACATCTGGCCGGCGCCTTCGGCATCCGAAGTCGTGACGATCGGCGTGTTGATCCAGTAGAAGCCGTTCTCATGGAAGAAGCGGTGCACCGCCTGCGCGAGGCAGTGGCGGATGCGGGTGACCGCGCCGAACAGATTGGTCCGCGGGCGCAGGTGGGCGACCTCGCGCAGGAACTCCAGCGAATGCGGCTTGGGCTGGATCGGGTAGGTCTCCGGATCCTCCACCCAGCCGACCACCTCGATGCGCTCGGCCTTGAGTTCGAAACGCTGGCCCTGGCCCGCGGAGGGAACCAGCTCGCCGCTGGCGATCACAGCGCAGCCGGCGGTGAGATGCTTCACTTCCGATTCGTAGTTGGAAAGCTCCGCCGGCGCCACCACCTGGATGGGATCGAAACAGCTGCCGTCCGAGACGTTGACGAAGCTCAGCCCGGCCTTGGAATCGCGCCGGGTGCGGACCCAGCCGCGCACGCTGACGACCTGGCCGACATATTCATCGCCCTGCAGGGCGTCCACCACGCTGAGCACCGTCATGACTTCCTCTTGAACACCGCTGGGAAAAGGATTTGCAAGCTTGCAGACAGCCCGCAATCATAGCGGAAGGTCCGGCATTCGATGCGCCGGGCGTTCCGGCTTCAGCAGACAAGGAATCAATCCATGGGTATCCACCTGACCGCCGCCGCCGTCGAACGGGTCCGCCAGTACGTCGAGCGCGAGCCCGGCAGCCTCGGACTGCGATTTGGCGTCAAGCGCACCGGCTGCTCCGGTTGGGGTTACACCGTGGACGTGGCGCGCGAGATCCGCGCCGACGACACCGTGGTCGAGCAGGATGGCGTGAAAGTACTGATCAACGCCCAGAGCCTGCCGCTGGTCCAAGGCACTGAGATCGATTTCGTGCGCCAGGGCTTGAACCAGCAGTTCGCCTTCCGCAACCCGCAGGCAGCAGCGGCCTGTGGCTGCGGCGAGAGTTTCACTACCGCGGACTAGGACGCAGGGCGGCGGCACGCCGCGACTCGCGCCCATTCTTGCCAGCCTCAAGCGCTTGCGCTATCGTGCGCGGCTTGCCTGCGCCCTGCGCGGGCAACCTTGCCTCACCGCCGCCGGCGGGAGGCTTTCGCGCCGGCGAGCGCCGGAGCGTCATCCACAAGGAGTCATCCATGCGTCATTACGAAATCGTGTTCATGGTCCATCCGGACCAGAGTGAACAGGTCCCGGCGATGATCGAGCGTTACAAGACGCTGATCGAGAACGACAAGGGCGCCATTCACCGCCTCGAAGACTGGGGTCGTCGCCAGCTGGCCTACCCGATCGAGAACCTGGTCAAGGCCCACTACGTGCTGATGAACGTGGAAATCTCGCAGGCCGTGCTCGACGAGCTGGTCGCGGGCTTCCGCTTCAACGATGCGGTGCTGCGTCACCTGGTGATCAGCCGCGAGGGTCCGGTCACCGAGGCCTCGCTGATCCTGAAGAGCAAGGACGAGAAGCCCGAGCGCCGTCGTCGCGACGACGATTCCGAAGGTGAGTCCGTCGGCGCCGAGCGCGCCAGCGAAGAAGCCGTCTAAGCCCCGGAGCCTATCGAAATGTCCAAGTTCTTCCGCCGCCGCAAGTTCTGCAAGTTCACCGCCGAGGGCATCACCGAGATCGACTACATGGATCTCAACACCCTCCGCCAGTACATCACCGAGACCGGCAAGATCGTGCCCTCGCGCATCACCGGCACCAAGGCCAAGTACCAGCGCCAGCTGGCTGCCGCGATCAAGCGCGCGCGCTTCCTGGCCTTGATTCCGTACTGCGACAACCACTGATGAGCCCGTGCCGGGGCGCCTGCGCCCCGGCCTGCTCACCCATCCATCGGACAGCCCAAGGGCTGCGGCGACATCAAGAGCGCCGCTAACGATCAGGAGCACCCAATGAAGCTTGTTCTGCTGCAGAAAGTCACCAACCTCGGCAACCTGGGCGACCAGGTCAACGTGAAGCCCGGCTATGGCCGCAATTTCCTGGTTCCCCAGGGCAAGGCCGTGCCGGCTACCGCCGCCAATGTCGCCGAGTTCGAGGCGCGCCGCGCCGAGTACGAAGCCCGCGCCCGCGAGCTGTCGGCGGGTGCCGAAGCCCGTCGCGAGCGTCTTGAAGGCGCGAGCGTCACGATCGCCGCCAACGCCTCGACTGAAGGCAAGCTGTACGGCTCGGTCGGCCCGCGCGACATCGCCGAGGCCTTCACCGCTGCCGGCCTGCCGCTGGAGAAGAGCGAAGTGGTGATGGGCGAAGGCCCGATCCGCCGCGTCGGCGAGTTCGACCTGGTCGTGCACCTGCACGCCGACGTCGAAGCGACGGTCAAGGTCATCGTGGTGCCGGAAGCCTGATCAGGCTTCAAGCATCGCGTGATCCGAAACGGGCGCCGCGAGGCGCCCGTTTTCGTTGGGCCCGGTCTTGGCGCTCCTGCGGTTGCAGCCCTCGCGCCCAGGCGCGGTCGAGGTCGCGGAGGGCAGGGCAGCCCCGCACGTCTCCCTGTCTCAGATCCTGAGATGTGCCCAGCTTATCCACAGTCTTATGCGCAACGGCGCGGTCCTGAGCTTCCGTATGATCCTCGGTCCGCGTGCTGCGCCCTTCCGGCGCATCCGCCGCAGAGCATCCCAAGCCCATGGCCGCAGTCATTCCCGGGCGCAAGCCCGAACGCAGTTTCCCCTCGCATGACGAGCGCACCGACGGCCTGCGCGTGCCGCCGCACTCGGTGGATGCCGAGCAGGCGGTCCTGGGCGGCCTCATGCTGTCCGGCGAAGCCTGGGACAAGGTCGCCGACAAGCTCACCGAGGAAGACTTCTACCGCCGCGACCACCAGCTGATCTTTCGAGCGATCGGCCAGCTCGCGGAGAAGGGCCAGCCCTGCGATGCGGTGACCCTGGGCGAATGGTTCGACAGCCAGGGCGAGAGCGAGCTGGTCGGCGGCGGCGCCTACATCGTCGAGCTGGCCAGCACCACGCCCAGCGCCGCCAACATCGCCGCTTACGCAGAGATCGTGCGCGAGAAATCGGTGCTGCGGCAGCTGATCGACATCGGCACCAACATCGCCAATGACGGCTACCAGCCGGCGGGCCGCCCTGCGCGCGAGCTGTTGGAAGTCGCCGAACAGCAGGTGTTCCGCATCGCCGAGGCCGGCAGCCGTGGGCGCCAGGGCTTCCAGAGCATGCGCGCGGCGGTCAAGGACGCTTTCCGCGTCCTGCAGGAGCGCTACCAGAACCAGGGCAAGATCACCGGCCTGCCCAGCGGCTTCATCGACTTCGACGAGCACACCGCGGGACTGCAGCCCTCTGACCTGATCATCCTTGCCGCACGTCCGGCGATGGGCAAGACCTCGTTTGCGCTCAACGTCGCGGAGTACGCGGCGCTCAAGACCAAGAAGCCGGCGGCCGTGTTCTCGATGGAAATGTCGGCCTCGCAGCTGGCCTTCCGTCTGATCTCCTCGCTGGGCCGCGTCAACCAGCAGTCGCTGCGCACCGGCCAGCTCGAGGACGAGGACTGGAGCCGGGTGACGCACGCGATCACCATGCTGTCGGAAGCCAAGATCTTCATCGATGACACGCCGGCGCTGTCGCCCACTGAGCTGCGGGCACGCTGCCGCCGCCTGGCGCGCGAGCATGGCCTTGGCCTGATCGTGATCGACTACCTGCAGCTGATGCAGGTGCCGGGCAATCGCGAGAACCGCGCCACCGAAATTTCAGAAATCTCGCGCAGCCTGAAGGCTCTTGCCAAGGAGCTGAACGTGCCTGTGATCGCCCTCTCGCAGTTGAACCGCTCGCTGGAAAGCCGCACCGACAAGCGCCCCGTGATGGCCGACCTGCGCGAGTCCGGCGCCATCGAGCAGGACGCCGACATGATCGTCTTCATCTACCGCGACGAGTACTACCACCCGGAATCCGGCGAGAAGGGCGTCGCCGAGATCATCATCGGCAAGCACCGCCACGGCCCGACGGGAACGGTCAAACTGGCCTTCCACGGCAAGTACACCCGCTTCGACAACCTCGCCTCCGGAGGCTACGCGGGGAGCTTCGAGTGAGCCGGGCCACCTCGGCCACCATCCACACCGACGCGCTCCGCCACAACCTGCAGCTGATCCGGCGCCGAGCCCCGGGCAGCAAGGTGATGGCGGTGGTCAAGGCGGATGGCTACGGCCACGGCCTGGAGCGCGTGGCGCGCGCCCTGCAGGGGGCGGATGCCTTCGGCGTGGCGGCGCTCTCAGATGCCGAGCGCCTGCGCGCAGCCGGGTTGTCGCAGCGCATCGTGCTGCTCTCCGGGCCGGACGAGCCGGACGACCTCGCGCTGCTGCGGCGCCTGCAGGTGGATGCGGTCATCCACCATCCCAGCCAGCTGCAGCTGCTGGAATCGGACCCGGGCGGCTCCCCGATCCGCACCTGGCTCAAGCTGGACACTGGCATGCACCGTTTGGGCTTTCCCGCGACGGACGCCGCCGAAGTGCATGCACGCCTGCGCGCGTTCACGGGCGTCCACGACGACATCGTGCTGATGACCCATTTCGCGCGCTCGGATGAATTCAGCTCGGCGGCGACGCGCGAGCAGATGCGCAGGTTCGACGCCGCCGTCGCGGGACTGCCCGGAGAGCATTCGCTGTCGAACTCGGCAGGCGTGCTGGGCTGGCCCGAGGCCCATCGGCACTGGGTACGCCCGGGCGGCGCGCTGTACGGGCTCTCGGCCGTCGAGGGCCAGTCCGGACTTGATCTGGGGCTTGCGCCCGCCATGACCCTGTCGACCCGCCTGATCTCGGTCAAGCAGGTCGAGGCCGGTGCGGGCATCGGCTATGGCGGCGCTTATGTTGCGCCGGCCGCCATGCGTATCGGCATCGCGGCGATCGGCTATGGCGACGGCTATCCGCGCCACGCGGGCTCGGGCACGCCGGTCTGGGTCGGAGGTGCCTTGACCCGCACCGTGGGCAGGGTGTCGATGGATCTCATGGCCGTGGATCTGGACGCGCTGCCCGAAGCCGACGTCGGCACGCCAGTGGTGGCGTGGGGCAGGGGCCTGCCGGTGGAAACGGTGGCCGCAAGCGCCGGCACCCTGGGCTATGAGCTGGCCTGCGGCATCACCCGCCGAGTGCGCTTCATCGAGGACTGAACACAGGTCCGTGCTCGCAAGCTGCCCGCGTTCTCGAATCGAACTCGGCGAGCTTGCGTCTGATCAAGGTGCGATCTTTCCGGCTGCCTAGACTCCGCGCTCAATCGAATCCGGAGCGAGTCCATGGCTGTCGAGCTGTTCAGCACCTCTGAGCACAAGTGCGTGGTGTTTCCCGACCTGGTGCGCGGCGACGACGGCGTGCAGGCGAATCAGTTCCTGGTGGTGCACGGCAGCCATTCGGCGCTGATCGACCCAGGCGGCGCGCTGCTCTACACCCCGCTCAATCTTGCCGTGTCGCGATATGTGCAGACCCGCGACCTGACCTACATCCTCGCCAGCCACCAGGACCCGGACATCATCGGTTCCGTCGACCGCTGGCTGATGTACAGCGACTGCACCATCGTGTGCTCCAAGCTGTGGGGGCGCTTCATCCCGCACAGCGTGCCGCACTACCAGAAGGGCGCGGGCGGCGACCGCTACCTTCTGGTGCCTGACGAGGGCATGGAGATCCCGATGGGCAGCAGCAACATACGCGCGCTGCCCGCGCACTTCCTGCATTCGGTCGGAAACCTGAGCTTCTGGGATCCGGTCAGCCGCATCCTGTTCTCGGGCGACGTGGGTTCCTCGATGGTGGCCTCCGGCACGCCGTATGCGGCCTACGAGGACTTCAGCCAGATGGTCGGCAGGATGGAAGGCTTCCACCGCCGCTACATGGCCGGCAACCGCGTCTGCCGGCTTTGGGCGGGCATGGTGCGCAAGCTCAACCCCGCGATGATCGTGCCGCAGCACGGACTCCCCCTGCAGGGAGCCGCGATAGGCGACTTCCTGAGCTGGCTCGAGCAGCTGGAATGCGGCATCGACTTGCTGGGGCCAGCGAACTACAGAGTGGCCTGACGGCCTGATGGCAGGGATTTGGGATTCGGGATTCGAAAGAGCAGGCTGCGGCGAGCCTGACTGTCGTGGGGGCAGCGAAAAGGAGGCTCACAAAAGCCGAGGGCCCGCGCCAGCGGGCCCTCGGAAGCGCGTCGGATCAGAGCGAGCCGGATGGGACGAAGCAGCGCACTGCTTCGACTCCCCACTCCCTAATCCCTAATCCCAGGTCGACGTCAGTCGCCCTTGTGCTTCGCCAGCCGCAGCCAGGTGTCGACCACGGTGTCGGGGTTCAGCGACACCGACTCGATGCCCTGGTCCAGCAGCCACTCGGCGAGATCAGGGTGATCCGACGGTCCCTGGCCGCAGATGCCGATGTACTTGCCCTTGGCGCGCGCGGTGCGGATGGCCATCGACAGCAGCTTCTTGACCGCAGGGTCGCGCTCGTCGAACAGGTTGGCGACGATGCCGGAGTCGCGGTCGAGGCCCAGGGTCAGCTGGGTCAGGTCGTTCGAGCCGATCGAGAAGCCGTCGAACAGCTCCAGGAACTCCTCGGCCAGGAGCGCGTTCGAGGGCACTTCGCACATCATGATGATCTTGAGGCCGTTCTCGCCGCGCTTGAGGCCGTTCTCCTCCAGCACTTCGATCACCTTGCGGCCCTCTTCCAGGGTGCGCACGAAGGGGATCATCACCCAGGCGTTGGACAGGCCCATCTCGTCGCGCACCTTCTTCATGGCCCGGCACTCGAGCGCGAAGCAGTCGCGGAAGCTCGGATCGACGTAGCGGCTGGCGCCGCGGAAGCCGATCATCGGGTTCTCTTCATGCGGCTCGTACTGGGTGCCGGCGATGAGGTTGGCGTATTCGTTCGACTTGAAGTCGGACAGACGCACGATCACCGGATGCGGGGCGAAGGCCGCCGTCAGCGTGGCGATGCCTTCGGCCAGGCGCTCGACGTAGAAACTCACCGGGTCGGCATAGCCGGCCGAGAGTTCATCGATCTTGGCCTTGATGTCGGCGGGCTGCTTCGCGTACTCCAGCAGCGCCTTCGGATGCACGCCGATCTGGCGCGCGATGACGAACTCAAGACGCGCGAGGCCGATGCCCTGGTGCGGCAGCTGCGCGAAATCGAAGGCGCGCTCGGGGTTGCCCACGTTCATCATGATCTTGAGCGGGGCAGGGGGCATGTTCTCGAGATCGGTGACGATCCGCTCGAAGGGCAGCTCACCGTTGTAGATCAGGCCGGTGTCGCCCTCGGCGCAGCTCACCGTGACGCGGGCGCCATCGGGGATGCGGTCCAGCGCGTCGCCGCAGCCGACCACCGCCGGCACGCCGAGCTCGCGGGCGATGATCGCGGCGTGGCAGGTGCGGCCGCCGCGATTGGTGACGATGGCGGAGGCGCGCTTCATCACCGGCTCCCAGTCGGGGTCGGTCATGTCGGCGACCAGTACATCGCCGGGCTCGACGCGATTCATGTCCTTCAGCGAGCGAATCACCTTGGCCACGCCGCTTCCGATCTTGTGGCCGATGGCACGCCCCTGCGCCAGCACGTCAGCCGTGCCGGACAGGTGGAAGCGCTCGATCTGGGTAGCGCGGGCACGCGACTTCACGGTCTCCGGGCGCGCCTGCACGATGTAGAGCTTGCCGGTATGGCCATCCTTGGCCCATTCGATATCCATCGGACGGCCGTAGTGCTCCTCGATGGTCAGAGACTGGCGAGCCAGCTCTTCGACGTCGGCGTCAGTGATCGAGAAGCTGCGGCGCAGCGCCTCGGGTGTGGTCTCGATGCGCACGCGCTCGCCGGGCTGATCCGAATACACCATGCGCTGCTGCTTGGCGCCGATCTGACGGCGCAGCACGGCCGGCTTGCCGGTACGCAGGGTCGGCTTGTAGACGTAGAACTCGTCGGGATTGACTGCGCCCTGCACGACCATCTCGCCAAGACCATAGCTTGCCGTCACGAACACCGCATCGCGGAAGCCGCTCTCGGTGTCCAGCGTGAACAGCACGCCCGAAGCGCCGATGTCCGAACGCACCATCAGCTGCACGCCGGCAGACAGGAACACGTCCTCGTGCTTGAAGCCGTGGTGCACGCGATAGGCGATGGCGCGGTCGTTGTAGAGGCTGGCGAAGACCTCCTTGACCCGATGCACGACAGCGTCGACGCCAACCACATTGAGGAAGGTCTCCTGCTGGCCCGCGAAGCTGGCGTCGGGCAGATCTTCCGCGGTGGCCGAGGAACGCACGGCCACCGAGACGTCCTGTGCGCCGGCTTCGTCGCAGAGGCGCGCGTAGGCGCTGCGAATCTCCGCATCCAGGGCCTTCGGCAGCGGCGCATCGATCACCCAGCCGCGGATCTCCTGGCCGGCCGCCGCAAGCGCATCGACGTCTTCCACGTCAAAGGACGCCAGCTTGGCCTGGATGCGCTCGGCGAGCTGGTTCTCGTGGATGAACTCCTGGAAAGCCGACGCCGTGGTCGCAAAGCCGCCGGGCACCGACACGCCGAGACCGCTCAGGTGGCCAATCATCTCGCCGAGCGAGGCGTTCTTGCCCCCGACCTGGGCCAGGTCGGACAGGCGAAGCTCATGCAGCCAGAGCACGTGCGCGTTCAAGGGGAGGGCTCCTTTGGGGATGGAAAGCGTGATCTGTTTCAAATGCTGCGGCGCGGCAGCAGAGGCCGCGTATGATGCTGGCCGCGTCAGGGCGGCACAAGGCCAATTCCAGTCCAGTCCGACGCAAGCACCTGAAATCAAGGAGATAGCGGATGAGCTCGCAGCGCCCGGTGTTCTTCATCTCCGACGGCACCGGCATTACCGCCGAAACCATTGGCCATGCGCTGCTGACCCAGTTCGAGGGCGTCAGCTTCGACACCCAGCGCATCCCCTTCGTCGACACCTATGACAAGGCACAGCAGGCCGCCGAGCGCATCCGTCAGCGCGGCGCGCTGTGCGGCCAGCGCCCGATCGTGGTCAACACCGTGGTCGACGGCACGCTGACCGACATCATCGCCGAGAGCGGCGCTCTGATTCTCGACGTGTTCAGGCCCTTCATCAGCCCGCTGGAAACCGAGCTGGCCCAGCCGAGGCAACCGCGGGTCAACAAGGCGCATGCGGTGGTCGATTACAACGCCTACGAAGCGCGCATCAACGCGACGAATTACGCGCTGACCCACGACGACGGCATCGATGTGCACTACGACGATGCCGACGTCATCCTCGTCGGCGTCTCCCGCTCGGGAAAGACACCGACCTGTCTCTATCTGGCCCTGCACTTCGGTGTGAAGGCGGCGAACTACCCGCTGACCGAGGAAGACCTGGAGGGCAGGGAACTGCCCAAGCGTCTGCGCCCCTATCGAAAGAAGCTGTTCGCCCTGACCATCGACCCCGAGCGCCTGCGCCAGGTGCGCGAGGCGCGCCGGCCCGGCAGCCGCTACGCGAAGATCGAAACCTGCCGCAGCGAAGTGGCACAGGCCGAGGCGCTGTTCCGGCAGGAGAACCTGCCCGTACTCAGCACCACCCACACCTCGATCGAAGAGATCGCCAGCAAGCTGATGTCGACGCTGGGCATCGAGCGACAGCTGTACTGAGTCCGCACGGAAGGGAGCTTCCTTTCGCGGGAATCGGGCCGGACGCTCACTGCATCGGCCGCTACGCGCGCACGACAGCGCGAGTCCTCGGGATTGAATCGAAGCTGCTTTGCCTGGCGCGCGGGTCGTCTCGGTTTGTTTTCAGTGCGACGCGCAGGCCCCCAAAGGTCACGCGGGACGCCACGGGCTGCGTGCTAGTCTCCGGCGCATGTCCAGACTCTCCGTCCTGCCTGTCACCGCGCTGCCCAATCGCCTGGGCCAGCTCATGGACCGCTACGCCGACAACTACTGGCGGCTGGTGCGGCTGTTTCCTTTGCTTGATCTCGCGCCAGGCCATTACCGGTCGCTCGCCAGCGATGGCATCGAGCTGCAGCTTGAAGTGATCGAGCGCCACAGCTATACGCTGGAGTTGCGCCTCACGTACGGACTGGTCGATCCGATCAGTGGGCGCCGCGACCCGTCGGCGATGGTTCGCGTCTATACCGACGCGCGCCTGGCTGAAGTCACCCACTGCGAAGTCAGCCAGCGTTGGGAGGATCTGCTCGGTCTGCGCGGCGCCGCGCGTGAGCTCGTGGATGCGCGTATGCGGATGAACAGTTTCCTCGGACGCTGGCTGGAGTACCTCGAGGAGCGCGGCCATTCGCGCTTCACCCTGCGCGTTGTCGAGGCCTGCCCGCGCAAGCTCGCGGACGAGGGCAGCGCCGCCTAGAAAAAAGATCATCGAACCTGCTTGACGGTTTCGATTTTCGTCCCTAAGATGCGCGTCTTTCCAGCACGTGGGGCCATAGCTCAGCTGGGAGAGCGCTACAATGGCATTGTAGAGGTCGCCGGTTCGATCCCGGCTGGCTCCACCACCTTCCTAGTCCCCATCGTCTAGAGGCCTAGGACACCTCCCTTTCACGGAGGCGACCGGGGTTCGAATCCCCGTGGGGACGCCAAGCGTCAAGCAAAGAGGTCATGCGCAAGCATGGCCTCTTTGCTTTTGTGCGTTGCCTTTCTGGCTACACGCATAACAAAGCGTCAGCTCGATGCTGTTGGACCGTTGCGGCATCGCATTGAACTGGTTGCTCGACGCCTGGCGGTGATGCATCACCGCCGCGATGGCGGGATCTGGCCTGATCTCAGGCGGCAAACTCGCGCCGACCGCCGATCCACGTCGAGCGCACTTCGATGCCTGGAGAAAGCTCGACAAGGTCCGCGCGCGCCCCTGGGGCGATGCGCCCGTAATCCGGTGCGCCGAGGAAATCCGCAGGACAGGTCGAAGCCATGCGCAGGACGTCCTCGAGCGGCGCGCCCGTCTGTTGGACACAGCGCCTGATGGCGCTCGCCATATCGAGTAGGGCACCGGCTAGCGTGCCGTCCTCGGTCTCCAGTCGATCGCCGCGACGCAGAACCCTGCGCCCATCGAGATCGAAGGCCTCTTGTGCGCTGCCAACCGGCGGCATGGCGTCGGTCACCAGGAAGCAGCGACCGGGCTTCATCCGCATGGCCAGCCTCACGCTCGCAGGATGCAGGTGATGTCCATCCACGATCAGGCCGCACCAGGTCTCGGCTGACAGCAGGCTGGCGCCGAGCGCGCCGGGTGCGCGGCCGGCCCAGGGCGGCATGGCGTTGAACAAATGGGTCGCGCCGCGCACTCCTGCACTGATCGCGGCTTCGGCCTGCTCGAAACTGGCTGCGGTGTGCCCCATCGAGAGCCGGATGTCGGCTTCGGCAAGGCGGGTGATCGCGGACAGCGAGACGGCCTCGGGCGCCAGCGTCACCAGCAGATGGGGCAGGGCATGCGTCAGCAGACACTCGATGTCCTCACTGTCTGGCGAATGGAAGTGCTCGGCGCGATGAACACCCCGGCGCTCCGCGGCCAGATAGGGCCCTTCCAGGTGCAGGCCGATGACACCCGGCACGCCTTCGTCGACGGCGCGACGAGCAGCCTCGATGGCCTCGCGCATGGCCAGCCGCGTGTCGCTGATCAAGGTGGGCAGCAGGGCCGTGGTGCCGAACCTCCGATGCGCGGCAGCGATGCATCGCAGTGCGTCCACGCTGCGGTCCTGGTTGAAAAGAACGCCGCCACCGCCGTTGACCTGCAGATCGACAAAGCCAGGCGCCAGCAGCGAGTCGCCGAGATCGACGACCTGTTTCGCTGCGGGCGCATGCAGGGCAGGGCCGAGCCAGGCCACGCGACCGCCGGCCACACCGACGGCGGCGTCATCGAGCCAACCGTCGACACCCAGAACGCGCGAGGCGTGCAGCAGGAGATCCATGTCAGCGGCGCTCACTGTCATGCACTGGAAGCGGCCTCAAGCTGGATGTGCCGCGCGCTGCAGGCGGTCGTGCACTGCAGCCCAATCTGGCAAAGCAGGCGGTGTCTGCACCGCAATCCAGTCATAGCCCGCGTCGTCGAGACGGTGCAGCTCGGCATACAGCTGGCGCGCGTACTGCTCCGCGCCGGCAGGCATGCGGATGAGATCGCAGGCCGGAGGCGGGAAGGGCGCATCGATGGCGAGTAGCGCACCGCGCCCCGGCGGCAGCCGCTGGCCGGTCTGAGCGAGCATCAGTGGCGTACGCGGTGCGTAGTGCCGGGGGTGTTGTCCCGGCGAGGCGTGTACATCGTCAGTGGGCACCTGCGCATCCACCACCGCGTGCCCCAACACCTGCTCGATCAGCAGCCTGGGAATCGCGCCGGGACGCAGCAGTTGGGTTTCGCCGGGCTTGATGCGAACGACAGTCGATTCAATGCCGAACGCGCAGGCGCCGCCGTCGAGGATCATGCCGACCGCGTCACCCATGCCGCGGGCGACGTGTTCGGCCGTGGTGGGCGACAGCTGCATGAAAGGGTTGGCGCTCGGAGCGGCGAGCGGCTGGCCGGTCGCTCGAATCAATTCCAGGGCGACAGGGTGCGCCGGCTGCCTGACCCCCAGCCAGCCGAGACCGCCGGTAAGCGCGTCGGGCACCTGCGCGGCCTTCGGTAACACCAGGGTCAGCGGTCCGGGCCAAAAGGCGTCCGCAAGTTTCTGGGCATCCTCGGGCCAGGCCGCCAGCAGCGACTGGGCCTGTTCGACGCTGTCGACATGTGCGATCAGGGGGCTGCTGCGCGGACGCCCCTTGGCCCTATAGATGCGTTCGATCGCATCCGCATCCAAGGCATTCGCGCCCAACCCGTAGACCGTTTCCGTTGGAAAAGCGACCAGATCACCGTCGCGGAGAATCCGCGCCGCACGTTGAATGCTCTCGGCTGTTGCTGGTTGCGGGTTGGGCATGGGGAAATGATTCCTCAGGGCCCAGAAGTCTAGCAGCGAGTGTCGTGCGTACCGAGACGGCGCCATTGCTGACCGAGAGCAGGGTGATCTCGGGTGTTTGACGATAATCGAGTGGTTGCACGAGCCTTTGCCAGTTCAGACCCTATAGAGCACGCGCAAGCTGTTGATCTAGGCCACTTGCCATGACTCGCCAAGATTGGACATAATATACATTATGCGCTTATTTCCGTCGGGATGCAGCGGTGTTCTTGCCTCCGTAAGCTCCGCTGAATGAACCTGGTGTTCACCGCCAAGAAACCTAGGCCGCCGACGCCAACACTCCAAGCATCGAAGCCAAGAAACCTAGACCGTCATCGCGCAGTGCCGAAAGACCTGAGCCAGGATCACGCAAGCATCGACGTCGACCGCACCATAGGCGGGCCACCTCCAGCGCCAAGGCTCCTCGGCGCGGGCAGCGTTCGATGCTGAAGCGACGCGAAGTGCCGTCAAACTTGGACCACGTGGCTCTCTGCCGCACCTCGGCGCAAACATGGTTGGTCGTCCGAACGGAACCGGTAAGCGTTAAGCGTTAAGCGTTAAGCGTTAAGCGTTAAGCATCTTGTCTGCCTCGACGCCCAGATGTGCCGGATTTGCCAACGCCAGGCGCTGGGCGGGCGAGTTGGCGCTCAATCACCTTCAACCTGGCCTGTGCAGCGGCGGCCTCCCGCTCCGCAAACTGTCTGGCGGCGTCGGCGGCCTGTCGCGCCATTTCTGCGTTTTGTAACGCTGCCGCGTGCTCCCGGGCCGCCGCAGCACGCTCGCTTTTGGCGGCCTTGAGCTCCTGACGGAGTCGATCTACCTCGGCATGGGCCCGATCCTCAACTCGGCGAACGTAGGCCTGCAACTCAGCGCGCTCGGCTGCGGCTGCGGCTCTGGCACTCTCCGCTTCGGCCAGCGTCTGCCGGAGGCGGGCGTCCAGGGCGTCGCCTCGCACAGTCAAGTCCTGAATCCGAGCTTCGAGTTTAGCCCCCTGCCTGTACAAATCGGCGACCCGCTGGTCACTGACGGCGAGCGCCTGCCGCACCCCTTCAGCGGCTGCAACGGCCGCTTGCCGGGCGCGCTCAGATGTCTCGGCAGCAGAGCGCTCCCGCTGGATCGTGATCTCCATAGCCTTCCGTTCCTCAGCCAAAGCGGCGCGCTCTGGGGCCACGATCGCTTCCGCGTGCGCCTTACCCGCCTGCAGAGCTGCACTCCAAAAGGCGGCCGCGGCATCCACGACCGCTGCAGGCGCGTCTGGTACGGCAGCCGAGCGACGCTGTGCGGTCAGTCTCTCGCCAAGACCCTGCCACCAGACATCAAGCATGCGGGTGAGTGTGTTCGGTGATCCGGTTCCAAGAGTGGATCGGACCCGCTCGATCGTGGGCCGCTCGCCGGAGATCAACAATTGCTCGATCGCGGCATTGACCTGTTCCTGAGTGATGCCTCGTGCCATGGGAACAACCTCCTACTGCGGCGCCCTACCCCACACTTGACGTACTCGCGATAAGTGATGATTATCGCGGCTAAGATCGAAAGTGCGTAGTAAATACTACATAGTATGAAGCATAGTGATCAGTCAGCCTCCCTGCCCGTGACTATTACGGGAGTGCTTTTGCCCGACCAACTCGCCAGTACCGCGGCCGACGCCGTGCGCGAGCTGCTCGCAGAAGCCGCAGCCACCAACACCACGCGAAGCTATGCGACCGCTCTGCGCTACTGGGCAGGCTGGCATCAAGCGCGTTTCGGCGAAGAGTTCGCTCTACCCCTCTCGGAAGCGACCGTGATCCAGTTCGTGGTTGACCACGTAGCACGCACGAACGCCGACGGTCTGCTCGCCTGGGAGCTTCCTGATGATATTGATCGCGCGCTGGTCCAAGCAGGGCTCAAGGCGAAGCCGGGACCTTGGAAGCTGGCGAGCGTTGTCCATCGCATTGCCGTGCTGTCCACAGCACACCGTCTCAAGCGACTGACCAACCCGTGCGAGCTGCCCTCGGTTCGAACCGTGCTGAGTCGGGCGCGCCGAGCCTCGGTCAAGCGAGGCGAGCGGCCGGCCAAAAAGACCGCAATCACCAAGCCGGAACTCGAAGCGATGCTCGCGACTTGCGATGACTCGCTCGAGGGACTTCGCGATCGCGCCCTACTCTGCTTCGGGTTTTCCTCTGGCGGACGCCGGCGCAGCGAGATCGCATCTGCGAACATGCGGGACCTTCGGCGCATCGGGCCGGCGGCGTACATCTACAGACTTGAACACAGCAAGACTCAGCAGGCCGGACCCTCCGCGAGTTCCACGCCCGACAAGCCCATCCTTGATCGCAGCGCCGAAGCGTTGACCGAGTGGCTCGAAGCTGCAGGTATCACTGAAGGGGCGATCTTTCGGCGGCTCTGGAAAGGCCGTGTGGGCCCTGCCCTCTCACCCGCGGCTGTTGGTGAAGTGGTGCAGCGCCGCGCACTGCGGGCCGGTCTGGAGGGGGACTTCGGCGGCCACAGTCTACGGTCAGGCTTCGTTACCGAAGCCGGGCGTCAAGGGATTCCCTTACCGGCCGTGATGGCGATGACCGAGCATCGAGCAGTGTCGAGTGTCGTGGGGTACTTCCAAACAGGCTCTACCGAGCAGAATCCTGCGGGCCGCCTACTCGAATGATGGCCGCAGAGGCTGGATATAGGCCAATTGACCTAGAGCCGCGGTCACCGCTCGCAAGTTCTGAGACGTGACGGCCTGAGGCTGAGCTCCCAATCCACGCGGGATGCACCAATGGCGATGAGCCTGATTCGGTTTCAGGGTCTTCGCGGATCAGTGTGGGTGTAACCGAGCATTTCCGGGCAGCGAGGGCAGGAAGCTGGCGATGATCTTGAGCCGCAAGTAGGCCTCGTCGCGGTAGCCGTAGGCGCTGCGTTGGATCACGCGGATCTTGTTGTTGAGGCCCTCGACCAGACCCAAGCTGACCTTGTGGTTGGGCTGGCAGTAGGCAGCGATGCCTTCCCAGTGACGCTCGATCATCTGCACGAACTTCTGATACGGCTCCAGTCGCTGCCAGCGCAGGCTCTGCTTCCAGCGCTCGAAGAAGGCGCGCGCGCCGCGTTCGCTGCGGTAGTTCCACAGCTGGCCGAAGGATTCCTTCAGCAGGTAGGCCGTGTTCAGCCGCTTGTTGGCCGCGAGCAGTTTCCTGAGCGCCTCGCGGCCGTCGAGGCTGAGGTTCTCCTGGTGGCTGAGCAGGGTGTAGCGCTGGCCCTTGATGAAGCTCCGATCCTTGCCCTGCAGGCGCTTGTACTCATCCCGCCGGACCTGGTCGAGCGCATCCGACAGATGACGCAGGATGTGGAACTTGTCGAACACGATGGCGGCTGTGGGAGCGTTCTTGCTCACCGAGTTGCGAAAGGGCCGCCACATGTCCATCACGGGGTTCGGCCGAGATACGTGTAAAAATGCCCCATAGAGTCCGATTTCTTTTGTGAAATCATCCGGTTGCCGGATTTTTTTGGGTGCTCGAACCGTCAGTGTGATCGGGTCGCAGCTGCGCCAGCAACTGCTCCAAGGTATCCCGGCGCACACCAGCCCGCAGGGCCTCGGCCTCGGCCTGTTCGCGACGCTCCCGCTCCTTCGTTAGATCGGCGCGAGCGCAGGCCAACTCCGCCCGTACGGCTTCCAACGTCTGGGTATCTTGCGCCCAGCGCGTTTGCAGAGCTTGGTGCTCAACCGCCGTGAGCCGCAGCGCGTCCAGTTCCTTTCGCTGGTCGTCGGCGGCCTGCCGCACCTGTGCCAGTTCCCGCTCCAGGCGACTATGGCGCTCCAGCCACTGTCCGTTGTCGCGGTTGAGCTGCACCAACTCGTGGTTCTTGGCGGTCAGCGCCTCGTTGGCCTGGCGCAGTGCGACCTGCAGCTCCTGCACTTGGTGCTCGTGGCGGCGCTGCTCCTGTTCGCGCTGTTCCTTGGTCGAGGTCCGTTAGTGCTCCAGCGCCTCGCGGGCGTGCTGGTGCTTCTGTTCCAGCGACTGCGCGTGGGCCTCGTGCTCGGCCAGGCGTGTGGTCAGACCGGCGATGCGCTCGCCGAGTTGGGCAACCTCGGTGGCACGGTCGGCCAGGGCCTGCCGGGTGGTCGCGTGAGCGGTCTTTTCGTCGTGCAACGCCGTTTCGTTGCCCTGGATCTGGGCGCTCAAGGCCACGGCTTCCTGCTGCGCACGCTCCAGTGCTTGTCCGCGCTCCTGCAACTGCGCCTCGAAACGCTGCTGGGCCTCGGCGACAACGGCCTCAGCCTCCTCGTGCAGGCGCCCAGCGAGCCGGCCAATCAGGTCCTGTAACGCCTCACTGACAGCGACTTTCGCGCCCAAGCCTTGCCCTTCCTCTTCCTCCAGCTCCTTGAGGTAACGGTGGATAGTGGTCTTGGAGCCAGTGTTGCCCAGTGCCACCCGAACCGCGTCCACCGATGGGTGCTTACCCTGCACCCGCAAAGCGTCGCGGGCCCTCTGTACATCGCTCTTGTACAACCCAGCACGGGCCATGGCCGCCTCCCTGGACGATTTCGTAATGTATTACATACCATGTAATTACATACTATTTCAATTACAGAAATGACCACGAGTTGGCTGTAAATTAAAGCGGGATAATAGTAGTTTATCCCGTGTCAGCCGCCTGAGGCCTGCACCAGGGGGGGCATTCAGTACGAAACTGGAATGTGCCGCCGCGTGCTAGCGCTCGGTAAGCGCTGCATTTTCCGTTTGTCAGAATCATGGCCGGCAGCGTGCTGACGAGAAGCAAAAGCGGTCAAGGGCGCGCAGGCTCTCTTCATGAGCCCTGCCGCGTCTAGCCAACGTGGGTTCGGTACGCCAACAGCCGCAGCGCATTGAAAACCACGAGCAAGGTGGATCCTTCGTGAATAGCGACTGCTGGTCCGATCCCCAAGCCCAAAATCGTTGCGGGCACGAGGAAGGCGACAATGCTCAGGCTGACGAACACGTTCTGACGGATCACCTTGCGCGTGTGACGGCTCAAGTCCACCGCAAATGGCAGGTGGCGGAGGTCATCGGCCATCAGCGCGACATCCGCGGTCTCCAGTGCGACATCCGAACCCGCGGCGCCCATCGCGATGCCGACCGTGGCGCTGGCCATCGCCGGCGCGTCGTTGACGCCGTCACCCACCATCGCGACCTTGTCCTGCGCGCGCAGCTTGCGTATGGCCTCAACCTTGTCCTCGGGCATCAGGTCGCCCCAGGCTTCATCAAGGCCGACTTCCGAGGCGATCGCCTCGGCGACCCGTTGGTGGTCGCCGGAGATCATGATCATGCGGGTGATGCCGAGTTCACGCAGTGCCTTCAGCGCTTCAGGCGCACCGGCCCGCGCGGTATCGAGCAGGCCGATGGCGCCGAGATCGCGCGCCCCTTGCCTGACGACCATCGAGGTGCGCCCTGCAGCGCGAAGTTGTGCGATGGCGGCAGCCGCCGATTCCCCCAGCGGAGCGACGCCGTCGGCGCCGAACATCTCGGCCTTGCCAATCCAGACCGTCTCGTTGTCGAAGGTGGCAGTGACGCCGCGTCCGATCAGGTTCTCGAGCCCGCTCGCGGAAGGGATCTCGCGCCCGCCCAGCCGCTCGCGGCCATCCCGGGCAATCGCCGCGGCCAGCGGATGGTCGCTGAGAGACTCAACTGCCGTTGCAACGGTGAGCAGTTCCTCCTCCGCCACCCCATCGACGGCGATGACATTGGTGATGCGCGGACGCCCTTCGGTCAGGGTGCCCGTCTTGTCGAAGGCCATTGCACTGAGCGAGCCGAGTTCTTCCAGGGGCGCGCCGCCCTTGATCAGCACGCCGCCGCGGGCCGCGCGGGCAATGCCTGACAGCACCGCGCTGGGCGTGGCGATGGCCAGCGCGCAGGGACTGGCGGCCACCAGCACCGCCATCGCGCGGTAGAAGCTGTCCCGGAAGGGTTCGTCGACGACCACCCACGCGAACAACAGCAGGAAGGCCAACACAAGCACCGCAGGTACGAAGATGCGCTCGAACCGGTCGGTGAAGCGCTGGGTCGGCGACTTCCGCGTTTCGGCCTCGCTGACCATCTGGACCACTCGCGCCAAGGCCGAATCGGTGGACTTGCGCGTGACCTCGACCTCGATTGCGCCGCTGCCATTGATGGTCCCGGCGAACACCCGTGAGGCGGCATCGACGCTATCCGGCCGTGTGCGCGCGGTCGAGGGGTCGTCCACGGGCCGCTTGTCAACCGGGATGCTTTCGCCGGTCACCGGTGCCTGGTTCACGCTGGAGGTACCGAGTACGAGAAAGCCGTCGGCGGACAGGCGTTCGTTCGGCTTGATCAGGACGACATCGCCGACAACCAGTTCTTCAACTGCGATCTCCTGTATCCGGCCGTCGCGTCGTACGGTCGCGGTGGCCGGGGCGAGCTCAGACAAGGCCTCGATGGCGCGCTTCGCCCGGCCCATCGCATAGTGTTCGAGGGCGTGGCCCAAGCTGAACAGGAACAGTAACAACGCGCCTTCGGCCCACGACCCGATCGCCGCGGCACCGGCTGCGGCCACCAGCATCAACGTGTCGATCTCGAAGCGCTTCAGGCGCAGGTTGTCGATCGCCTCACGGAGCGTATAGAAGCCGCCGAAGAAGTATGCCGCCACGTAACAGACTAACGGCAGCCAGGCAGGCGCGCCGGCAAAGGACTTGTCCATCAGGAAGCCAGCGAGGAGCAAGCTGCCGCATACCAGCGAGAAGATCATCTCCGTGTTCGGCCCCAGCAGCCCCGCATGTGCGTGCGACTCCCCACCGGTGCCATGCAAATGGTCGTCGCCCTCACGGTGGACGTGGCGCGCCTCATCTTCTCCATGTGCATGTTGATCGTCATTCAGAGTCTTTACCGGGACAACCTGCATGCTGGCTAGCACGTTCAGGATGCGCGATTCGGACACCTCACGGCGGTCGAACTCGACATGGACGATGCCCGCCGCGCTGGCCTCGGCTTCGAGTACGCCCCCAAGCGACCTGAGCTGCTCGGCGACGGTGCGCGCACGACGCTGGTGGCCAATGCCCTTCACTTCCCACAGAGCATGACCGTAGCGTTCGCTGATCGCCGCGCCGGCACGCTCGACCATCTCGCGGATGCGGGCGAGTGGCACGACGTCCGGGTCATGGTGGACGCACAACTGCGTCGGCGTGCCGTCCGATCCCGCGCGCAAGTGCACCTGCACAATGCCATCGCGGCTTTCCAGGTCGTGAATCAGCCGCCTGACGCAGGCGTCGGACTCGTCCGGCACCTGCGGTAGCAGGATCTGCAGGTCGATGCGGAGCTTTCCGGTCATTGTTGTTCTCCCACGATTCGAGCGCTGGTGTCGCGCCTGCGCAAGCGTCTTGTGCATAGACCCATCGGCAGGCCACGGCGGCATGGCCGAACTCTATCCATCGGATCGCTTGTTCTCGCGGACGCTCTGCAGGATCTCGATGCCGCCTTTGATCGCGACAGCAGCAATCAAGGCACCTGCCACCAGGTCCGGCCAGGACGACCCGAGCCAGAGCACCAGTACCCCGGCCACGACCACGCCGCCATTCGAAATGAAGTCGTTGAAGCTAAAGGTCTCGGCCGCCTTCATGTTCACGTCGTCGGAACGGAGGCGGCGCAGCAGCACCAGGCACCACAGATTGATGGCTCCGGCGACGAGCGCCAGTCCGATCATGACGGGGCCGAGCGGCTCGGCCCCATACATCCATCGCCGGACCACGTCCGCCAGCACCATACCCGCGAAGATCAACAGAAGGACCCCCGACACGTTCGCCGCTCCCCGCTTCCAGGTGGGGCGGCGCTCGAGGGCAAGGTAGCTCAGCAGATAGACGGCCGCATCCGAACCGTTGTCGAGGGCATTGGCGAGCAGCGCGCTGGAATCGGCCACCCAGCCTGCCACCCCCAGTCCTGCGAACAGCGCGAGGTTCCATAACAAGACCTGCCGCAGAACACTCCTTTGCCGGGCCAGATTCGGGGTCATGTCGCGTGCCGCTTCGGACGATGCGCGATGGCCCGCGCCGCGAAGGTGGGCAGCACCACCAGCGTCAGCACTGTCGCCGTGATCAACCCGCCGATGACGACGGTGGCCAGCGGCTTCTGCACTTCGGCGCCGGCACCGACCGCGATCGCCATTGGAATGAAGCCGACGATGGCCACCAGCGCCGTCGTGAGCACGGCGCGCAGACGGTTGGCGGCGCCGGTGGTCGCCGCTTCCAATGGCGCATCTCCAGCCTCGAGCCGCTCGCGGATGGCCTGCATCAGGACCAGACCGTTGAGCGTGGCAACACCGGAAACCGCGATGAAGCCCACGGCTGCCGTCACCGAGAACGGCATGCCGCGCACCAGCAGTGCCAGTACGCCTCCGACCAGTGCCAGGGGCACGCAGAGGAACACCAGCGCTGCCTCGCGGATCGACCCGAGTGCCATGTAGAGCAAGCTGCCAATCATCAGGAACACAATAGGGATCACCAGAGCCAAACGTGCTTCGGCACGCTGCAGGTTCTCGAACTGGCCACCCCAGTCCAAGTAGACGCCACTAGGCAAGGAAACGTCTGCAACGGCGGCCTGGGCTTCCTGGACGAAGCCGCCCAGATCCCGGCCACGCACGTTGGCCTGGACCACGATGCGGCGGCTGCCGTTGTTGCGACTGATCTGGTTGGGACCTTCGCTGACAGCGATGCGCGCGACCGATGACAGCGGCACCACGGTGCCGTCGGGAGCGACCACCGGCAAGGCGGCGAGCTGCGCCGGATCGTTGCGTGCGTCCTCTTCGAACCGTACCACCACATCGAAGCGGCGATCGCCCTCGAAGATCTGGCCGGCCGCGGTGCCACCAACGCCGGTCGCCAGCGCCTCGCTGACGTCAGCCGCGCTCAGGCCGTACTGCGCCGCCGCCGCATGATCGACCCGCACGGTCAGCGTAGGCAAGCCAGAAACCTGTTCCACGCGAACGTCGGCCGCGCCGTCGATGCCGCGCAGATGGACCGAGATACGTTCTGCGACCGGCTGAAGGACGTCGAAGTCGTCGCCGTACACCATCACAGCAAGGTCGGTGCGCACGCCGGAAATCAGCTCGTTGAAGCGAAGTTCGATGGGTTGGCTGAACTCGAACGCATTGCCAATCTGTTTGTCGACAATGGACTCAAGTCGGCCGATCAGCGCTTCCTTGTCCACCGACCTGTCCGGCCACTCGGCTTTCGGCTTGAGCACGATCACGCTATCGGAGATGTTGACCGGCATCGGATCGATCGCGGCCTCCGCGGTGCCTGTCCGCGTGAAAATCGTCTCGACCTCCGGCTCGCCGGTGATGGCTTTCTCCAGCGAAAGTTGCATCGCCAGCGACTGCTCCAGCGAGGCGGAAGGCACCCGCAAGGCCTGCATCGCCAAGTTGCCCTCGTCGAGGGTCGGCATGAATTCCCGGCCCAACGAAGCGAATGCGGCGAAGCCGATGGCGAGCATGGCGACCGCCCCGATCAGCACGCGGCGCGGCCGCATCACCGCAGCGCGGATGACCGGTTCGGCCTTGCCGCGCACGAAACGGATGATTCGGGTCTCGTGTTCGCCGTCGTGCTTGCCTTCGTGGCTGTTGTCCTTTTCACGCGGCGGCGCTGCTGGCGCGGGCCGGGGCTTGGGATCACGCACGAACAGCGCGGCCATCGCCGGCACGAAGGTGAAAGAGAGGATGAACGCGCCGACCAGGGCCAGCATGAAGGTCGCGGCCATGGGCTGGAACGTTTTGCCCTCCACGCCCTCCAGCGTGAGGATCGGCGCGAAAACCAGGAGGATGATGAGCTGACCAAACGCCGCCGGTCGCACCATCTTGCGTGCTGCCCGGATCGCCACGCCCACTCGCTCGCCTGCGGAAAGTGCGCGTCCCAGTTCGGCCCGTTTCTGGCCGAGCATGAGCAGGGTGGCCTCGATCACGATCACCGCACCGTCGACGAGGATGCCGAAGTCGAGTGCACCCAGGCTCATCAGATTGCCGCTGATCCCGAAGCGGTTCATCCCGATCACCGCGAACAGGAACGACAGCGGGATCACCAGTGCGGTGATCGCCGCCGCCCGTATGTTGCCCAGCAGCAAAAACAGCACCACGATGACGAGCAGTGCCCCTTCGGTTAGGTTCTTGGCTACCGTCCTGACCGTGGAATTGACCAGCACGCTCCGGTCGAGCACCGGCTCGGCGACGATGCCCGGGGGCAGTGAGCGGTTGACTTCGGTCAGGCGCTCCGCGGCCGCGAGTGCCACCGTGCGGCTGTTGCCGCCGGCGATCATCAACGCCGTCCCGAGCACCGCTTCGTGGCCGTCCCGCGTCGCGGCACCCAGCCGTGGCGCCTGTCCGATGCCAACGCTGGCCACGTCCGCGACGCGGATCACAAGGCCGTCGCGATTGGCGACCGGCGCCTGTGCCAGATCACCGACGGTCTGCGCCAGGGCATCGGCACGCACGACCAGGCCTTCGCCGGCACGCTGGACATAGCCTGCGCCGGCCTGGACGTTGGCGCGTTCCAGCGCCTGCACCAGGTCAGCCAGGCCGAGGCCATGGGCAGCCAACTGCGCGGTGTCCGGGCGAACGGCGTACTCCTTGACGTAACCCCCGATCGTATCGACGCCGGCCAGGCCCGGCGTCGAACGCATCTGCGGCGCGATGATCCAGTCCTGCACCGTGCGCAGGTAGGTGGCGCGCTCTTGTGCCGTCACCAGCCGGTCGCCCTCCGGGGTCAGGTAGACCTCATCGGCCTGCCAGCCCGGTACGTTCGGTTTGCCGACGGTCTTCGGGTCGAACGGCACGTAGTCGACCGTCCACATCAGCACCTCGCCGAGGCCGGTGGTCACCGGTGACATCATCGGCGTCACGCCCTCGGGCAGGTCCTCCTGCACCTCGCGCATGCGCTCGGCCACCTGCTGGCGTGCGAAGTAGACATCGGTCTGGTCGGTGAAGATCGCCGTGACCTGCGAGAACCCGTTGCGCGAGAGCGAGCGCGTGCTGGTCAGCCCCGGGATGCCCGCAAGCGCGGTTTCGAGCGGATAGGTGACCTGGCGCTCGATCTGGCCCGGGGCCAGCGCGGGTGCGATGGTGTTGATCTGCACCTGCCGGTTGGTGATGTCGGGCACCGCGTCCATCGGCAGCTTGCCGAGCTGGAACAATCCGTAGACGGCAACGACCGCCGCGGCGAAGACCACGGCCCATCGGTAGCGGACCGCTGTTTCGATGATGATCTTGAACATGTCAGGTCCTCAGTGGCCGTGCTCGGCCTCGCCCTTGGCGAGTTCGGCCTTCAGCAGGAATGCGTTGCTGCCGGCGACGCGTTCGTCGCCGGAAAGCCCGTTGAGGATCTCGATGCGCCCGCCCGCGCGCCGGCCGGCCAGCACCGGGGTCGCGCGGAAGCCGTCGTCGCCGGACACGAACACGACCGGCCGGCCTTCCACCGTCTGCACGGCATCGGCAGGCACGGTCAGGGCCTCGCCGTTTGCCGCGGCGACGACGATGCCGGAGACGGGCGAGCCCGCCGGCGGCAGCGGGCCGGACTCGGGACGCGCGCGGATGATGGCCATGCCGCCCTGTTCGCGCACATCGGCGGCCACACCGATCACGACAGCACTGAAGCTTCCATTCGTGCCAGTGACTTCGACGCGCGCACCGGGCGCGATCTGCGAGGCGAGCGCGGGCGGAGCGGAAAAGACGAGTTCGGTCTGTGCGGGATCGGCCACATTGGCCACGACGTCGCCCGCAGAGACGAAGCCGCCGGGTGTCACCTGGACCGCGCCGACGACGCCGGACACCGGGCTGGTGATGGTCACGCGCCCGCCCGCGTTCGGTGAGCCGGCCGCCGCAACCTGGGCCGCGGCCGCGCGGGCCGCCGCTTCGGCCGCCAGTGAGCGTGCACGCGAGGCTTCGAGTTCCTGCCGTGCAACGACGCCCTGGGTCACCAGCGCTTGGTCGCGCTGGTAGACCAGCCGCGCTGCTTCCGCTTCGGCGCGTGCGGCATCCGCGCCCGCCCGCATCGTCGCCGCTTCGCCGCTGACGATCACCGCGAGCGGCTGGCCGGCGCGAACCGAGGTGCCGGGCGCCACGATGACGCGCTCGACGCGGCCGCCGACTGAGGCGGCAACGGCGGCGCGTGCGCCGATCGCCGACTCGACGCGACCGCTCAGGCGCGTTTCGCTGCCGCCGCCACGGCCCACGGCGACGACCTGGATGCCCGACGCTTCGATCTGCTGCTGCGTCAGCACCACCAGGCCTTCCTCGCCCTCGGTCTCTTCCCCGCCGTGGTCGTCATGCTCGCCCTTCTCGTCATGGCCGTCATCGTCCGGGTGAGCGGCCTGGGTGGGACCGGCGTCCTGCCCGCCGGTAAGCTTCGCAAGGCCGTAGCCTGCGATGACGGCGAACAGGAGCGCCGCGGCGAACATCACCAGTCGCCCGGTATCGGTTTTCATCGGGATTCTCCAAACGGGACGCGGCCTTCCAGGCGCGCCAGGTCGATTTCGGCAAGGACGCGCGCGATCCGCGCGTCCACGGCGGCGTTGCGCGAGGCGATCAGCGCCGCGCGTGTGCTGCGAAGTTCCAGCTGCGAGATCCGGCCGGCCTCGAAGCCGACGCGGGACAGGCGATAGGCCTCTTCGGCCGCCACAACGCCGCTGTCGGCGGCGCGCGTACGGCTGTTCGACGCCGCAAGCGCGGCCTCGGCACCCAGCCGTTCCGCTTGCGTCTCCTGCTTCTGCGCGATCAGCCGGGCTTCGGCGGCTCGTTGTTCGGCATATGCGGCGCGGATGCCGCCCCGGTTGCGATCGAACAGCGGGACAGTCAGTTCGATGCCGACCGTGAACGCCTCATCGCCGGTTTCCCGGTACCGGCGCATGCCGACGCCGGCGGTGACATCCGGGCGTGCGCGGCGCTGTTCGACCGTGACCAGCCGGCTGGCGGTGTCGAGTTCGGCTTCGGCGACCTGCACCGCCAGCGGGTCGTCCGCCCCGGCTCCGGGCTGTCCCGGCGCACGGTCGAGCAGGCTCGCGCCGATGGCCTGGACCGGCCGATCGAGCATGGCGATCGCCGACAACCGTGCGAACGCGCCGTCGCGAAGGGCCTTGGCTTCATCGACCGCCGCCCTGGCGGACTCGACTTCGCTCCGGGCCTGGATGCCCCGCAGGGTGGCTTCGCGACCTTGTTCGACCATGGCCGCGACCCCGCGCGCATCCTGCTCGGTCAGCGAAAGGGCCTCGGCCGCGAGGTCGTGGCGCCGTGCCGCGGCTTCGGCTTCGGCGTAGGCCAGCGCCAACCGGGCCGCGACCTGCCAGCGAGCCTGTTCGCGTCGCAAGTCCGCCACGTTGGCGTCGGAGCGTGCCGCCTGGATCCGGGCGCTGCGTTGGCCGAACAGTTCCAGAGGCTGGTTGATCGTCAGGGTCGTTTCGGCGTTGCCGACGCCGTTGTACGGACCGGTGCCGTAAACGTTCTCCCGGTCGTACGCGATCGAGGGGTTGGGCAGGGCCCGCGCCTGCTCGGCGCGGGCGACGGCTGCGTCGTAACGGGCTACGGCTTCGAGCGTCGACGGGAGTGCGTCGAGTCGAGCGATCAGATCTTCATAAGATGGGGCGGGCTCGGCTACAGGTTCGATCGCCATCGAGGGCGACGCGAATGCCAGGGCAGCCACCGCGAACCCGACGGCCACGAGCGGCCGGACACGTTGCGTGAACATGGGAACTCCAGAAGCAATAGTGACGTGGGAACCCGTCGTGACGGGCACGGCACGTCAGCCCTTCGGAGGTCTCATGGGTCCTTCGGACAGCCCGAATGCGCGACCGGGGTCCTGCGGTGCAGGCTGCACGTCATGCACGGCGCGATACCCCACAGCCGCGCTGAAAAAGAGGTTGGCCGCCGCATGGTGGCAATGGTTGTGGGCACACGCGGCATGCGAGCCGTCCGGAACGTCGCCCTTGCCGGCTTCGTCTTGCGGCGATGACCCCGTGTGGTCGGCCGTTGCGTGGTGCGCGTCGGATTCGAACGAGCAGACGAATGCATCGGCGACAGGCACGATCACCATCACTGCGAGCAGCAGTGTGGCGACGGCACTTCTCAGTCGGGCAAGGGCGCGATGCATCAGGCGAAGGTATCAGTCACGCGTACGCGTACACAATAACTAAGGTCGGCCGACAGCCTCGGCGGACGACAGGTGCGAGGTTGCATGGCCTGATGACTCGATGGCTTCTTCCGCCTAGTTTTTCGGCGACATCCGCGCGCCGATTGATGATGAAAGCCTGCACGATGAAGACCCCGATCGCCAGGAAGGACAGGATGAAGCTGTTGTCGTGCGGCAGCTTGTACAGGTAGAACAGTTCGCCCTTGGCAATCTTGTCCCACACGATGAAATGCTGGTTTGCGGCGACCACCGCGCCGAACAGGGCCAGCATGTTCAAGCCCAGCCTGACGAACCAGCCGCCGAAGGCGGGCAGGAACAGGAACACGCCGAGAATGCCGATCAGCGTCCTCTGGATGCGGCAGTAGATGCACGGGCCCACGAACTCGAAGTAGTCCAAGCCCCAGGTCAGCAGGCAAACGGCGATGGACAGGGCGCCAATGGCGCGGGCATGACGGACAAAGTAGTCGGGCAACATCTTCTTTTCCTGTTTCCGGAGGGAGCTGGCAGTCGCAGACTGCCATTCACTTGGGCGCAGAAAGGTCTAGGGAAGCTCGCAGGCACTGGGCGCCGGGGTCGCGCCCCGAAGTTCCCGCCACGCCCCGCGCAGCACCCGGCTGGCGGATCGCAGGAACATCAGCAGCAGGGCCGAGGCGATGACCAGGTCCGGCCAGCCCGTTCCGAACACCCACACCGCGAACGCCGCCAACAGGACCGCGAAGCCCTCGTAGATGTCGTTCCGGGAGCACTCCCAGGCCGAGGACAGGTTGATGTCGCCGTTCCGATGCGGGGTCAGCAGCCACAGGCAGAATGCATTGGCGGCCAGGTTCAACGCCCCTGCCAGCCCCATCGCCTCGAATACGGGCACGCCGGGGTTCTGGAGCCGCCAGACGATCTGGGCCGCGACCGCAATCGCTGCGCCCAGGATCAGCAGTCCCTTGAGGAAGGCGACTTTGGCCTTGGTCTGCAACGACGAGCCAACCACGGCCAGGCTCACCGCGTATGTGAGCGCATCGCCAAGGTTGTCCAGTCCGCCGGAAAGCAGTGACGAAGATCGGCTGAACCAGGCCGCGCCCATCATCATGACAAAGGTGGCGAGATTGATGGCCAGCACGATTTTCAAGGTGCGCCGCTGGGAATCCTCCATCGCCGCCACATCCACGACCTTTCCACAGCTGCTGCATTCAGACATCACAAACTCCGTTGACCAATATCAGGACTTCAATCGCGACCAGCTCAATCGCATGCGCCGGTCGCGCTCGGCAGCAGGTCCAGCCCATCGGCGAGCGGGCCGGCCTGATGGCAGTGAGCACCGGCACAGGGTAAAGTCCGTAGCCGCTACAGAGTCAAGCGGGGTGCATATGAAGATCAGTGAAGCCGCCGCCGCCAGCGGCTGCCACCTCGAAACCATCCGCTACTACGAGCGCGTGGGCCTCATCCCGTCGCCGAACCGGACTGGAAGCGGCTATCGCGCCTATACGCCGGTAGACGTGGAGCGCTTGCGGTTCGTCAGCCGCGGGCGCGAACTAGGTTTCAGCCTGGAGGAGATCCGTAGCCTGCTGCGCCTGAACGACGATCCGAAGCTGTCGTGCGGCGACGTCGATGCGCTGGCGCGCGTGCACCTGGCCGACATCCACCAGCGGCTTGAAGCACTGACGCGCATGGCTGGCGAATTGGAGCGGGTGATCGTCCAGTGCGCCGGTGGCGAGCGCGGCGCGTGCGCCATCCTGGAGGCATTGCGGTGTACGGGCGACGACTCCGCGTCGTGTGCGAGCCAGGAGGGCCGCCGATGACCTTGGACCGCTACCTGGAGGCCGCCACCCGCGAGAACACCCGGCGCAGCTATGCATCCGCGCTGCGACACTTCGAGGTCGAATGGGGCGGGCACTTGCCGGCCACATCAGACAGTGTGGCCCGCTATCTGGCCGATCACGCCACGCAATTGGCGAACACCACGCTTCGGCAACGCCTCGCCGCGTTGGCACATTGGCACCGCGAGCATGGATTCGTCGATCCGACCCGGGCGCCGCTGGTGCGCAGAGTGCTCAAGGGCATCCAGACCTTGCATCCTTCGATCGAGAATCAGGCCGAGCCACTGCAACTTGCCCGGCTGGCTCAGGTCGACGATTGGCTCGCAACTGCGATCGAAGCGGCTCGGGAGCACGGCGACCGCGCAAATGAACTGCGCCATCTCCGCGACCGATCGCTGATCCTGCTGGGCTTCTGGCGCGGCTTCCGCGGCGATGAACTGATCCGCGTGCAGGTCGAACACCTGCGGCTGATTCCCGGCGAAGGCATGACCTGTTTCCTGCCGCGCAGCAAGGGGGATCGCCAGGCTCTGGGCACCACTTACAAGGTGCCGGCATTGTCGCAGCTGTGCCCAGTGACAGCGACTTGCAGCTGGGTGGACGCAGTCGGGTTGACGCAGGGCCCTGTGTTCCGTGGGATCGACCGCTGGGGCCGGGTGAACGCGACGCCACTGCATCCGAACAGTCTGATCCCGTTGCTGCGCCGCCTGCTCATCGCCGCCGGGCTCCCGAATGCCGGGGACTACAGCAGCCACTCGTTGCGACGCGGCTTCGCTGGCTGGGCCAACGCGAACGGTTGGGACGTAAAGGCGTTGATGGAATACGTCGGCTGGCGTGACATGCACTCGGCCATGCGCTATCTCGATGGCGGAGATCCATTTGCACGACAGCGGATCGAAGTCGGTCTGCAATCGCCGGCACTTCCACCCCCATGACCGACTGAGAACCCGCATGGCGTCGATCGAACGGACCGCATACCCGCAATTCAAGCGTAATCCCGTCGTCCGGGAATTGGTCGCAGCCTATACGCCGGCCGACGCCGAACTGGCCTTCATCATCGAAAGTGCCCGGCAGCCCGGCCATCGGTTGACCTTGGCCCTCCTGCTCAAATCCTTCCAGCGACTGGGCTACTTCCCGGCAATTGATGACGTGCCCGCCGCGGTCGTCCGGCACCTCCGCAATGCTCTGCGATACCGAGTCCAGATCAAGCCGGCCAACATCGCGCCAAACAAACGCTACCGCTATTTCCAGCGTATCCGGACCTATCTGCAGGTCCGAGCCTATGCCAACGGTGGCCTCGACGTGGCGGCCCGCGCCATCCATGAAGCCGCGGCCGTCATGGACAACCCGGCCGACCTGATCAATGTGGCGATCGAACAGCTTGTCCGCGACCGCATCGAGCTGCCCGCGTTCTCAGCTCTGGACCGCTTGGCTCGCCGGATTCGTACCTTGGTCAATGGCCGTTATTTTGCCCTCATTGACGCACGCCTGACGGCGGAGGAAAAGCAACGGCTGGACGAACTGCTGGTCGTCACCGATGCCCGTATCAAGAGCCCACTGCAGGCCATCAAGCGCTTGCCCAAGCGTTCCTCCCTCCAGCACTTCCAGGAACTGATCGACCACATCGCGCAATTGGGTCAACTGGTGGGCCATGAGCAGCATCTGGCGGATATCCCCGAACTCAAGCGCAAGCACTTTGCCGCCGAAGCCCGCGCGTTGGATGCCGCTGAGCTGCGCGATTTTGGCCCGACCAAACGACATGCGCTTCTGCTGTGTCTGATCCATCGTGCCCGGGTCCAGACCCGCGACGACCTGGCCGAGATGTTCATCAAACGCATGGGGAACATCCACAACCGCGGAAAAGATGAGCTCGAGCGTCTGCGTGCACGCTACCGCGAGAAGACCGAGGCCATCGTCGCCACCATGTCGGATGTGATCCAGGTGCTCGATCGTCACCCGGGCGACAGTGACGCTGGACGGGAAATCCGGCGCTTGGTCGCCACACGCGGCGGCGCTCAGACCATCCAGGCCGATTGCGATGCCATCGCCGCCCACAGCGGCGACAACCACCTGCCGCTGCTGTGGCCGTTCTACAAGAGTCACCGCGCCACCATCCTGCGCATGGTGCGCATGTTGGACCTGGAATCCACCACCGAAGACTGTTCGTTGGTGGACGCAATCGAGCTGATCCTGTCGCAGGAACGCACCCGCGGCGATTGGCTCGACAAGCCGATCGATCTGACGTTCACGACCCAGCTTTGGCGAAAGACCGTCACTCATCGTACCGAACAAGGCGAGGAACGCGTTCACCGCCGGCTGTTCGAGGTGTGCGTGTTCTCCTCACTGGCCAACGAGCTGAAGTCCGGTGACGTGGCCGTGCGCGGTTCGGAAACCTACGCCGACTATCGCCAGCAGTTGCTGCCCTGGGAGCAGTGCGAACCGTTGCTGGACGACTACTGTCGCCAAGTGAGCTTGCCGGCCTCCGCGGTGGGATTCGTCAATGCGCTGCAGAGCAAACTGATGCAGGTCGCGGACCTGACCGACCAAGGGTATCTGGAGAACGGCCAGGTGATCATCGGTGACGACGGATTGCCGGTGCTCAAGCGCCACAAGGCCAAGGACATGAGTAGCGGCGCCCGCGCCCTGGAGAGCGCGATCCTCGACCGTCTACGCGAGCGCAGTGTCATCGAGATCCTGTGCGATGTGGCCCACTGGACCGGCTGGCCGCGGCATTTCGGACCGTTGTCGGGGTCCGACACCAAGATCGATCAACCCACCGAGCGCTACGTGCTGACGGCGTTCACCTATGGCTGCAACCTCGGCCCGGCCCAGGCTGCACGCCACCTGCGTGGCGCCGCTTCTGCGCACATGCTGTCGTTCGTCAATCGCCGTCATGTGGATGCGAACAAACTGGCGGCCGCCTGTCGCGACATCATCAACAGCTATGCCTGCCTGCAGCTCCCAAAATTCTGGGGCGACGGGAAGCGTGCCGCGGCCGACGGCACCAAGTACGACCTGTACGACCAGAACCTGCTGGCGTCGTATCACATCCGCTACGGCGGCTATGGCGGCATCGCCTACCACCATGTGTCCGACACCTACGTGGCGCTGTTCAGCCATTTCATCCCGTGCGGCGTCTGGGAAGCGGTGTACATCATTGACGGGCTACTGAAAAACACCTCCGACATCCAACCCGACACCGTCCACGCCGACACCCAGGGACAGTCGCTGCCGGTGTTTGGGCTGTCGCATCTGCTGGGGATCCAGCTGATGCCGCGCATCCGCAACTGGCGCGACTATCGGTTCTTCCGTCCGGATGAGGACAGCCGCTACGAGCACATCGACGCGCTGTTCCGGGAAGACGTGGACTGGGACCTGATCGAGACCCATTGGAAGGATCTGATGCAGGTGGTGCAGTCGATCAAGTCCGGCAAGATCGCCGCCTCGACACTGCTGCGCAAGCTAGGCAACTACAGTCGCAAGAACCGGCTGTACCAAGCCTTCCGGGCACTCGGTGCCGCAGTGCGCACGTTGTTCTTGCTGCAGTACATTTCCGACCGCGAACTGCGCGAGCAGATCACAGCCTCGACCAATAAGGTGGAAGCGTATAACGGGTTCTCCAAGTATTTCTTCTTCGGCGGAGAGGGCGTGATCGCCGACAACGATCCGCTCGAACAGGAGAAGGCGGTCAAGTACAACGATCTGGTTGCCAACGCCGTCATCTTCCACAACGTCGTCGAGCAGAGCCGGATAATCAAGTCGCTGATCCGGTCAGGCTGGAAGATCACCCCGGAGGACGTGGCCGCGCTCAGCCCGTACGTCACCGCGCATGTGAAACGGTTCGGCGACTACCTGATCGATGTGGAGGCGCTTCCGGAACCGTACGAAATCGAGCTGGCCCTGGCGGCGTAGCGCGGTTCAGTCAGCGTGTATTGCCGCAGCAGGATCTGTTCTGCTGGATGGGCGGGCACGGCACCGTGCCGTAGGAGCAGAACACGCAGCAATCGCCCGCTTGGGGGCGCAGGAGCGTGTTGCAAGCAGAGCACTCGTAGAAGAACTGGCACGCCGTGGTGGGCATGGTTTCAATCGCCTGGTGCCCGCATGCAGGGCACGTGAGCATGCTTTCCAACTTCATCTCAGCCACCGTTCGCGTTCACCTTTCCGGTGGCAGGAAATCCGGCATCGGTGATGGCCTTGGCGATGGCGTTTACGTTGGTGCGCTCGGCATCGAATGTCACCGTCACGATGGCGGCTTGTGTGTCGATTCGTTTCGCCGTGACGCCCGGCACCTTGTCCAATGCTCTCTCGATCGTAATGCTGCACGCCGGACAGGTCATGTTTTCCACCTGCAGGACAACTTGCTTGGGAGTAGCTGCCCAAGCCAGGCCCATCCATGCAGTGAGCGCCAAACTAAGAAGGATATTGCGCATGCGGAACTCCTACAGAAGCCAGCCGATGTAGTAAGGAAAGAGCAGCAACAGAGCGATCAGGGCGGTGGCAAACCACAGCCAGCGTCGCCGGCGTCGCAGCAGCGCGGGTTCGACGCAGGTGCCGTCCGTATGGCAGCGAGTGGCCTTGCCGTAGAGCATCCAGAAGGCCCAGCCCAGGCACACCAACGTGGCCGCACTGAACCACGGACGCCACGGGTCCAAGGCGGTGAGATTGGAAATCCAGGCGCCGCTGATGCCCATCAGGACCAGGGCCAAGGGCACGACGCAGCATATTGATGCGCCAATGGCAGCGGCGGCGGCCCCAAGCATGGCAGGTAGGGAGGATCTGGAATGAGGCTGGACCATAGCGTCATGGTAATCTCCGTACCTAGGTACGGAGTCAAGCCATGACTGTCAATTCGATGACGATCAGCCGGCTGGCCCAAGCGGCCGACGTACATGTTGAAACGGTCCGTTACTACCAGCGGCGAGGACTGCTGTCGGAGCCTGAGCGCCCGATGGGCAGCGTGCGCCGCTACGGATCCGACGATGTCGGTCGGCTTCAGTTCATCCGCCGAGCACAGGCCATGGGATTCAGTCTCGACGAGATAGCGGGGTTGCTGGAGGTCAAGGGCCTGCGCGCCTGCGAGGAGACGCGCCAGTTGACTGAACGGAAATTGGCCGAGGTACGGCGGCGGCTCGGTGAGCTACGACAACTGGAAGCCGATCTTGAGCACTTGGTGGATGAATGTCGTCACGTGGTGACCGGCGCACCTTGCCCGACGCTCGATCTGCTGGCGCAACCGGCAGAGAAGAAAAATACTGGCTAAGTTGTTGCCGAGAAAGAACTATTTGAACTCCATGGGGCATTTTTGCGCGTATCTCGGCTGAACCCCGACTTCTACTTCGCCGAACCCTACGCCTCGTGGCAGCGCGGCTCGAACGAGAACGGCAACGGACTGGTCCGGTACTACCTGCCCAAGGGCACCGACTTCGCGACCGTCAGTGACGAGCGGCTCCAAGAGATCGAGCGCAGGATCAACAGCCGGCCGCGAAAGACGCTAGGCTGGCGCACCCCTTACGAGGTCTTCGCCGAAGCCCTCAACAAGCGTGTTGCGATTCGGAATTGAATCCGCCCGGCATTAAAGCGGCGCGATAAGGGGGGCTGCGGCATTGTGAGGTCAGTCTTTGATTTATGGCTTCGACAGCGAATGGCTCAACCTGATCGTGGCGGGTTTTCGCCGAGAACTAAGGCGACGCGGCAGTTTCCTCGATGAGCATCCCTAACCGATCCCCAGCCAAACCCCCTTCCCCCGATAAACCTGCCTAATCCCCTGCCCTATCGATGTTCGCTTCCGGCCAAAGCGGCCTACGATCACGGCGCCGGTATCGTTTACTCGGCGCCCCAACGACTAGCTGTTGCTGAGCGATTTCAGGTCAGCGACGAACTGCTCGGGATGCGGTGGGTGTGGTAGACCATGACCAACGGGGGCATCCTCCGCCGCGCGAGGAAATCGCCCGGCGCGCGCCGCAATGACAACGTGTACGTACGGGCCACGTGGAGATTCCGGGCGACCCTGGTGATCGTGAGGCGACAGGCTTCGGCTGGCCGGACCCGCGCGCACAGCAGACAATGGTCGCCATGAAACCCCGCGACAGACCGGCCGAAGCCACGCCGGACCTGAGGAAATACGCCTGGCTGGCCATCGTGACCGCGGTGCTGACGGTGCTGCTCAAGGGCAGCGCCTGGGCGATCACCGGCTCGGTGGGCCTGCTGTCGGACGCCGCCGAATCGATGGTCAACCTGGTGGCCGCCATCGTCGCCCTGGTCTCGCTGACCATCGCCGCCCGGCCGGCCGACGACGACCACCACTTCGGCCACAGCAAGGCGGAGTATTTCTCCGCCGCGCTGGAAGGGATCATGATCTTCGTCGCCGCGGCCTCGATCATCTACCTGGGCATCGATCGCCTGCTCAACCCCCGGCCGCTGGGATCGCTCGGCATCGGCCTCGCCGTTTCGATCATGGCCGCCGTCCTCAACGGCATCGTCGGGCGGATCCTGATCAAGGTCGGCACGCGCCACCGCTCCATCACCCTGCGCGCCGACGGCAAGCACCTGATGGCCGACGTGTACACCTCGGTCGGGGTCGTGGTGGGCCTGGGGTTGGCGTGGCTGACAGGCTGGAACTGGCTGGATCCGGTGATCGCGATCCTGGTGGGCGTGAACATCCTGGTTGTCGGCTACCGGCTGATGTCCGAATCCGCCTCCGGCCTGATGGACGCGACCCTGTCCCCCGAGGACAACGCCCGGATCCAGGCCATCCTGGACGCGCACGCCGAACCGGGCCGGATCGAATTCCACGCCGTGCGCACGCGCGAGTCCGGGGCCCGCCAGTTCATGGAGATGCACATGCTGGTGCCCGGCGACTGGACGGTGCTGCGCGGGCATGACGCCATGGAAGACCTGGTGGAGAAGATCGTGGCGGAGTTTCCCGCCATGCGCGTGACCGGGCACCTGGAACCGGTCTCCGATCCCCGCAGCTACGAAGACATGGCCCTGTAGCCGAAAAGCGGGAGGCGACGTTGGGTCAGGCAGGCGACGAAGACCCGCGGCTCGATCCCCCGTGCGTTGTCACTGTATTCATCCGGAGTTTATATCCGCACGTATACTAAGGCGCATGCCTTTCCGCGCGCTCCTGATGCGGTTGTTCCTGCTCGTTGCCTTGCTCGCCAACGGTCCGGGCATCGCTGGCGCGTCCATGCACATGGAGCACGTGCGCGACTCCGCCGGTGACGTCACCTCGGCACCGACAGCAGCCGAGGCCATGGCGGCCTGCCATGGAGGAGCAGCGGCTGCTACGGGGGCCAATGAACACCATCACCCCCAGGCCACTGACGAGGCCGGAGCGGTATCGCCGTGGGACGACTGCTGTGAGGCGGGTAATTGCTACCCCTGCATGCACCATTGCGCAGCGGCGCTCGCCGGGTCGGCACTCGCCGATTTCACCATCCGGTACCGGCACACCGCCGAACCGTTCCTGTCGGTGCACGCGTCCGCGGCCCTGACCAATCTCTTCCGACCTCCGATCGGCTAAGTGTCCCTGCGCGCCTTCCGAGGCGCTGATGGATCCTGTCCGCTGCTCCGCACTGACAGGGTAACGCTCGTCCCGCGAGCCTTCGACCTTTCCCGGAGTTCCCATGTCATCCGATTCTTTCGGCCGTGCCGAGGGGCTGTCTGCCCCGTCGCGCCGCCGCTTCGTCCAGGGCCTTGCTGTTGGCGGGGCCGTCGCAACCTTGGGCCTGTGGCCCCGTTCCAGCTGGGCCGTCAAGGCCGAGGGCCTGCCCAACGTGCTCTCGGGCACCGAATTCGACCTGACCATCGGCGAGACGCCGATGAACTTCACCGGCGCCACGCGCCCCGCGATCACAGTCAACGGATCGATTCCCGCACCCTTGCTGCGCTGGCGGGAAGGCACCACCGTCAACCTGCGGGTCCGCAATGCCCTGCCCCGCGGCTCGATCCATGGCGAGCAGGCGTCGATCCACTGGCACGGCATCCTGCTGCCGGCCGACATGGACGGCGTGCCCGGGCTGAGCTTCAACGGCATCAACCGTGGCGAGACCTACCAGTACCGCTTCAACGTCGTGCAGGGCGGCACCTACTGGTACCACAGCCATTCCGGCTTCCAGGAGCAGGCCGGTCTCTACGGGCCACTGGTGATCGAGCCGCTGGAACCCGAGCCCTTCGCCTATGACCGCGATTACGTGGTCATGCTCAGCGACTGGACCGACCTCGATCCGAAGCGCCTGTTCGCCAGGCTCAAGAAGCGGTCTGACTTCGACAACTTCTCCAAGCAGACGGTCGGCGACTTCTTCGACGACGTGAAGCAGCACGGCCTGGCCGCTACGGTCGAGGACCGCAAGATGTGGGGCCAGATGCGGATGACGCCGACCGACCTGTCGGACGTCAACGGCAACACCTATACCTTCCTCATGAACGGCACGACCTCGCTCGGCAACTGGACCGGGCTGTTCCGGTCGGGCGAGAAGGTCCGCCTCCGTTTCATCAACGGGTCGGCAATGACGTACTTCGATGTGCGCATCCCGGGCCTGAAGATGACGGTGGTCGCGGCCGATGGACAGTACGTCCGCCCGGTCACGGTCGATGAGTTCCGCATCGCCACCGCTGAAACGTTCGACGTCATTGTCGAGCCGACCGGGCAGGATGCGTTCACCATTTTTGCCCAGGACAGCGGCCGCACGGGATACATCAGCGGAACACTCGCCGTCAGGGAAGGCTTGCGGGCGCCGGTGCCGGACGTCGACCCCAAGCCACTCCTCACCATGGACGACATGGGCCACGGCGGGATGGGTGGCGGCGGTCACGACATGTCTTCGATGTCGCACGGTGCGATGGCCGGCGGTGCCATGGCCGGAATGGACCACAGCGGTCACGACATGTCGTCGATGGCAGCAGGCACGGCCGCCGGAGGGAGCATGGCCGGGATGGACCACGGTGCCGGCGGGATGCAGGAGCATCCAGCCACCGAAACCGGCAACCCGCTGGTCGACATGCAGACGATGGCCCCTGTGCCGAGACTCGATGATCCGGGCATTGGCTTACGCGACAACGGCCGACGCGTACTGACCTACGGCGATCTGCGCAGCACGTTCCCCGACCCCGACGGGCGCGCGCCCGGCCGCACGGTCGAGCTGCACCTGACCGGTCACATGGAGCGCTTTGCATGGTCGTTCGATGGAGTGAAGTTCGCTGACGCCGAACCCCTGCGTCTGAAGTACGGCGAGCGCATGCGAGTCGTCTTGGTCAACGACACGATGATGTCGCACCCGATCCATCTGCACGGCATGTGGAGCGACCTCGAGGACGAGTCCGGCAACTTCATGGTGCGCAAGCACACCATCGACATGCCGCCTGGTACGAAGCGGGCCTTTCGCGTGCGCGCCGACGCGCTGGGTCGCTGGGCGTTCCATTGCCACCTGCTTTACCACATGGAAGCCGGCATGTTCCGCGAAGTGCGGGTGGAGGAATGAACGCCATGAGCCGTTCCAATCGTCACTCCCTAGCCATCGGCCTGACGTCCGTACTCGTTCTTGCAACTGGTTGCGCCCCGGCGTGGGCGCAGGAGACGGACCACGCCGCACACCATCCGGCAGCCAAGCCGGCTGCGTCACCATCGTCGCCAAGGCCCGCGGATCCGCACGCCGGCCATCTACCGACTTCACCGGACAAGAGTTCCGACGATCACGGGACGATGAACCACGGGAACATGCGGCACGGAGCTGCGAATCCTGCCGACAGCGAACACACCGGGATGGACCACTCCACGATGGATCACTCCGGGATGGATCACTCCGGAATGGATCACTCCGGAATGGATCACTCGGGCATGGATCACGCTTCCATGGGCCATCAACCTGGTGTCAGCGAGGACCTGCCGCCGACGGCCGAGCCGCGCGAGCCAATCCCGGTTGTCACGCCGACAGATCGGGCTGCGGCGTTCCCGGACCTCGACGAGCACCTGATGCATGGTGAATCGATCAATTCCTACTGGGCGCTTGACCGGCTAGAGGCGTGGGACGCGGACGAGGACGGCACCGGCATGGCCTGGGAAGCACAAGGCTGGGTGGGTTCCGACTTGAACCGGCTCTGGCTGCGCAGCGAGGGCGAGCGTGCAGGTGGATCCACCGAGTCGGCGGATGTGGAAGTGCTGTACGGCCGAGCGATCGCCCGATGGTGGGACGCAGTCGCCGGTGTCCGCCATGACTTCGCCTTCGGCGGCGGGCCGTCGCGCACCTATGCCGCGCTCGGTGTGATCGGTCTTGCGCCGTACAAATTCGAAGTCTCCGCGACGGCCTACCTAGGCGAGTCCGGTCAGCTCGGGGTAGGTGCGGAAGCCGAATACGAAATGCTGTTCACCAACCGGCTGATCGGCCAGTGGCTGGTCGAAGGCGAGGCCTGGAGCAAGGACGATCCGGCGGTGGGAATCGGCAGTGGGCTGAGCAAGGTCGAAGCCGGTTTCCGCTTGCGCTACGAGTTCCATCGACAGTTCGCGCCCTATGTCGGCGTGGTCTGGGAGCGTGCTTACGGCGGAACCGCAGACCTCCGTCGCGCAGCATCAGGCGATGTTGACGACACCCGGATTGTGGCGGGCGTCCGCATCTGGTTCTGACAGGAACTGGCATTGAGCCAGCGTACGCAAGGCTGGCTGAAGTTTCTTCAGCGACACACACACCACTGATTTCGGAGTTCACGCATGAACGTAACACCCGTCACCCTCGCCCTCGCACTGGCATTTGCCGTTGTGTCGCCCGCTATGGCGCAGACAACCCAGGCGCATGCACATCACCCCGCCACTGCGGCAGCGGCGAACGTGGATGTTCCTGCCGCCGCCACGGCCGCCGTCGCCGTGGTAGAGCGGTTCAACACCGCACTGTCCAGCGAAGACCTGGCAACGGTCGGATCCCTGCTCGCTCCTGACGTCCTCATCCTCGAGTCCGGTGGTGCCGAGCACAGCCGCGAGGAATATCTGGGCCACCACGCCATCAGCGACGCGGCGTTCCTCAAGGACGCCCATCGCCAACTCCTGCGCCAGCGCGCACGAACCGCTGGTGAGTTCGCATGGGTGGGAACCGAAAGCGAGCTGCACGCCCAGAAGGACGGCAAGCCCCTGACCGTTCTGAGCACCGAGACAATGGTGCTGAAGCAGACCGCCGACGGCTGGCGGATCGTCCACATCCACTGGTCCTCGCGGACCAAGCGCTGACTGGAGAAGCCGAAATGAATGCTTACAGATTGAGTCGACTGGCGTGGGTGGCTTTTGCGGTCGCCGGCTTGGGTGCCTGCACCCAGGCGGCTACACCCGCGCAATCCACCATCGCACCCGCTGCACAGGTCGTCTCTGAAACAGCCGACGCCACTCCCGCTGCCCTGCCACGCATGACCGTCCACAAGACTCCGACCTGCGGGTGTTGCGGTAGCTGGGTCGACCACGTGCAGAAGGCGGGCTTCACCGTGGATGTGCACGACATGGATGACCTGGGTCCGGTCAAGGAGCGCCTGGGTGTCCCCTATGCAAAGGGCTCCTGCCACACGGCCGAGGTCGGCGGATACGTCATCGAGGGCCATGTCCCGGCCGAGGACATCAAGCGCCTCCTCGAAGAAAAGCCGGACGCACGCGGCCTGGTCCTGCCGGGAATGCCGCTCGGCTCGCCGGGCATGGAGGTCCCTGCCGGGCGACAACAGCCGTACACGGTCGAGCTGGTCCGTCACGACGGAACCACCGAACCCTTCGCACAGCATTGATCCGTCGGAGCAACAGGGGCGGTGTTGCGGGCGCGCCGATTCTCGCCCGCGAGGAAGAAGGAGAACCACGTGACTCACCATTCCGCAGCCCACCGGTCCCAGGCCATGAACGAATGCATCGACAACTGCACGCAATGCCATGCGATTTGCCTGGAGACCATCAACTATTGCCTGACCAAGGGAGGTGCACACGCAGCACCGGAGCACATCGCCCTGCTGGCGACGTGTGCCGATATCTGTGCCACCAGCGCCGACGCGATGCTGCGCGGTACGAGCGTTCATAACGTCATTTGCGGTGCCTGCGCGGAGATCTGCCGCCAGTGCGCGGATGCATGCGATGCCATGAACGACCCCGAGATGACGCGTTGCGCTGAAGCGTGTCGTCGATGCGCGGAAAGCTGCAGCGCCATGGCAGCTTGATGCATCGAGGGTCCCGCCTGCGATGGCGGGATCCTCACCTCCGATTTCACAAGGCACGGCGCCCACCAACGGGGCTTTGCATCAGTTCACAAAGAGGTCCATATGAAGTCTTCAAGCGTTTTTCGCTCTTTCACGCTCGTACTCGCAATCGCGGCAGGGCAGTTTTCGCTGCAGGTCGCGCGCGCCCACGCGGCGTTACAGCAGTCCACACCGGCAGCAAATGCGGTCGTGGCCTCCCCAAGCCAGATCGATCTCGTGTTCAACGAGACGCTGATTCCGCGCGCGTCGCGTCTCAACCTGCTCATGAAGCACGGCAGTTCCACTATGCCGATCGAGATCGTCACGACCGAGATCGTCAACAACGGCAAGACCCTGCGTGCCAAGTTGCCTCGTCCGTTGGCTCCAGGTCTCTACACGGTGGAATACCGCGCTGTTGGAGGTGACAACCACCCCATGCCGGGCAGCTTCAGCTTCACGGTGCGTTGAGGAGTCGAGGATGTTCGACCTGTCGGCCTACGCACTGAGATTCCTGGAATACATGGTTCTCATGGTTCTTTTCGGGGTTCCGCTGTTCGGCTGGTATGGTTTGCGGCGACCGGCACTCGCCGACGCCCTGGCCGGATGGCCCTTCATGGGCATTCTGTTGGTGAGTGCCGCCGTCGGGCTCGTGCTCACCGGGGCCGATGTCGTATTCAAGACCGCCGGCATCATGGGAATGCCGATTGCCGACGTTGATCGCGAATCGCTTGGCTGGTATCTGCTCGAAACGTCCGCGGGCCGCGCAGCCATGGCGAGAAGCGTGCTGCTGATCGCCATGGCGTTCTTGCTCGGGTGGCATCGTCGTCGCGGGACGGTGGAGTCCGCCTTCCCGCTGGCGGCGACGCTGGCGGGCGGCGCACTCGCTTCGCTGGCATGGAACGGCCACGCCGCTGCTGGCGAGGGCATGGCAGGTGCGGTCCGGCTTGCCGCGGGTCTCGTCCACCTTCTCGCAGCAGGCGGCTGGGTCGCAGCGGTCTTGATGTTCTTGGGGATGCTCCTGCAAGGCAAGGAAGCCTCCCGCAACGACCGCCTGCGATCCACGCATGATTTTCTACATGGCTTTTCGACGCTGGGCACGATTTTCGTAGCTGCGCTCATCGTGTCCGGTATCGCGCACTACGGTGATCTCACCGCTTGGTCCTTGCCGACGCTGGTGCAAAGCACCTACGGAAACCTGTTGCTGGTCAAGCTCGCTCTATTCGGCGGAATGCTCGGACTGGGAGCGCTGCACCGTTGGGCGCTGGTGCCACGCCTGGGACGGGCGTTGACCAGCGGAAACCCTGCGCAGGAAGTGCGCGCCCTGCGGCAGAGTCTGGCGGCGGAGGCCATATTGGCCACGTCGATCGTGGGCGTTGTTTCCGTGCTTGGGACCCTCAGTCCCATGTAGCGCTGCAACCGTTGTGCATCACTGATTATCCAAGCGCTCCGCAGCTACCAGTACTCATTGTCTCGGAGCAGGTGTTCTTTTCATCAACCATTGAGATGGCTCTTATGGGAAGTTTCAGTATCTGGCACTGGCTGATCGTGCTTGCAGTCGTGGTGCTCGTGTTTGGCACCAAGCGGCTGAAGCACGCCGGGCACGACATTGGCCAAGCGATCAAGGGCTTCAAGCAGGGTGTCAGCGACGATCAAGTGACGCCGCCAGCCCAGTTGAGCATCGACGCACGAAACGCTGGCAGCCATGACGCCGAGCGCAGCCACCACGACGAAAGTGTCCCGCGCTGAGCACGCGACTCCGGTCCGAGCCCGACTCAAGGCATGTTCGACATTGGCTTTTCCGAGCTGTTCGTCATCGCGGTGGTCGCTCTGGTGGTGCTGGGCCCCAAGCGCCTGCCGAACGCTGCAAGGTTCGCCGGCCTGTGGGTCCGGCGCGCGCGCGCGCAATGGCATTCGGTGAAGTCCGAGCTGGAGCGCGAACTGGGCGAAGAGGAGCTCCGGCGCAGCCTGAGTCAGGCGCGCGAGGAACGCAGCGGCCTGGCCGCGCGGGTAGCACGTGCCGAGCTGTCGGGCCGCCTCAGTCCTTGACCTTGCCATCGTGGCAATCTTTAAGCTTGGTACCACGTCCTCGCTGAAGAGCTAGTTCCATGACTTCCGCTCCCATCCACGCGGTCCTCGATCCACCGAAGCGCGTCGCCACCCGTTTGAGCCTGCCGATCGAGGGCATGACCTGTGCCTCGTGCGTCGGCCGCGTCGAGCGCGCGTTGAAAGCCATCCCTCACGTCCAGACAGCCGCGGTCAATCTCGCCACCGAACGTGCCGACCTCACCTTCATTGGCCTGGTCGATCCGCAGGCGGCGGTCCGCGCCATCGAGAGTGCCGGCTACACCGTGCGGGAAGAAACCACCGAGCTCGCGATCGAGGACATGACCTGTGCGTCGTGCGTGGGCCGGGTCGAGAAGGCGCTCGCTCAGATCCCGGGTGTGCTCGACGCCAACGTCAACCTGGCGACAGAGCGCGCGCGGGTGCGCCACCTTGCCGGGGTCGTTTCCACGGCCGACCTTGAAGCAGCGGTCGAACAGGCGGGTTACAAGTCCCGCCGCTTGTCCGCCGATACGGGGAGTGCAGGCGATCAGGACGCCGAGCGTCGTGACAGCGAGGCACGGGGGCTGCAGCGAGCCTTGATCATTGCCGCCGTCCTCACGTTGCCGGTCTTCATCCTCGAGATGGGCTCGCACCTGATTCCCGCCATGCATCATTGGGTGATGGGGGTCGTGGGTCAGCAGACGAGCTGGTATATCCAATTCGCGCTCGCCACCCTGGTGCTGTTCGGTCCGGGCCTGCGCTTCTTCCGCAAGGGCGTACCGGCGTTGCTGCGCGCTGCCCCCGACATGAACTCGCTCGTCGCGGTTGGTACGGCCGCGGCCTACGGCTATTCGGTCATCGCGACCTTCGTCCCCGACGTGCTGCCCCCGGGCACCGCCAACGTCTATTTCGAGGCCGCCGTGGTCATCGTGACCCTGATCCTGCTCGGACGCTCGCTGGAGGCGCGCGCCAAGGGGCGAACCTCGCAGGCGATCAAGCGCTTGGTCGGACTCCAGGCCAAGACTGCGCGCGTCGAGCGCAACGGCGATACGGTCGAGATTCCGCTCGATCAGGTGACGACCGGTGACGTCGTGCTGGTTCGTCCGGGCGAGAAGATTCCGGTCGACGGCGAGGTCGTCGAGGGCGCTTCTTATGTAGACGAAAGCATGATCACCGGCGAACCGGTCCCCGTATCGAAGGGGGGGGGTGCCGAGGTCGTCGGTGGCACGATCAACAAGACCGGCGCTTTCAGTTTCCGCGTCACCAGGATCGGCGCGAATACGGTGCTCGCGCAGATCATCCGCCTGGTCGAGGAAGCGCAGGGTTCCAAGCTGCCGATCCAGGCGCTGATCGACAAGGTCACCATGTGGTTCGTCCCGGCAGTGATGGCAGGAGCCGCGCTGACCTTCCTGGTCTGGCTGGTCTTCGGTCCGGAGCCGGCGCTGACCTTCGCGCTCGTCAATGCGGTCGCGGTGCTCATCATCGCCTGTCCCTGCGCCATGGGGCTGGCCACGCCGACATCCATCATGGTCGGGACGGGCCGTGCGGCCGAGCTCGGCGTTCTCTTTCGCAAGGGCGAAGCCTTGCAGGCGCTGCGCGATGTAAGTGTCATCGCGCTCGACAAGACCGGCACGCTGACCAAGGGGCGCCCGGAGCTGACCGACCTCGTGCCTGCCGAAGGCTTCGAATACAACGAGATCCTGGCGCTTGTCGCGGCGGTCGAGACCCGCTCCGAGCACCCGATCGCCGAAGCGATCGTCGACGCCGCCAAGCAGCGGGACATCACGCTCGCACCCGTCGGGGGCTTCGAGGCCACGCCGGGTTTCGGCGTGTCGGCCAAGGTCGCCGGTCGCACCGTCGCCGTCGGCGCGGACCGGTTCATGACGCAGATCGGTATCGATGTGTCGGACTTCCTGCCTGTCGCCCAGCGTCTCGGCGACCAAGGCAAGAGTCCGCTCTATGCCGCGATCGACGGCCGGCTGGCGGCGGTGATCGCGGTGGCCGACCCGATCAGGGAGACCACGCCCGAGGCGATCAAGGCGTTGCATGCGCTGGGACTCAAGGTCGCGATGATCACCGGCGACAATGCCGCGACGGCCGCGGCGATCGCCAGGCAGCTCGGCATCGATGAAGTCGCGGCCGAGGTCTTGCCCGACGGCAAGGTCGCGGCGCTGAAGAAGTTCCGGACCAATGGCGCGCGGGTCGCCTTCGTGGGCGACGGCATCAACGACGCGCCGGCGCTGGCCGAAGCGGACGTCGGGCTCGCCATCGGCACGGGAACCGATGTGGCGATCGAGGCCGCCGACGTGGTGCTGATGTCGGGCGACCTGCGCGGCGTGACGAATGCCATCGCGCTCAGCCGAGCGACGATCCGCAACATCAAGCAGAACCTGTTCTGGGCTTTTGCCTATAACGCCCTGCTGATCCCGGTCGCGGCGGGTGCGCTTTACCCGGTGAACGGCATGTTGCTTTCGCCGATCTTCGCTGCGGCCGCGATGGCCCTCTCCAGTGTCTTCGTGCTCGGCAACGCGCTCCGGCTCAAGCGCTTCCAGGCTCCCATAACGATCGAAACCCGTACGGGGATGCCCCAGAGCGGGGCGGCATTGCCCAATCCGCGCCAGGCAATCGAACATTGATCCCAAGACACGGTGCCGCCTGACTGAACACCAAGACAGGATCGATGTGGCGGACGCCGGCCTAGCGTGTCGAACCAAGCATCCTTGGGTGACCAGGAAAAGAGAATGATGAAGATCGGTGAAGCAGCCAAGTTTTCAGGCGTGTCGGCGAAGATGATCCGCTACTACGAACAGATCGGCTTGATCCCCAAAGCTGCGCGCTCTGAGGCCGGCTACCGACACTACAGCACGCCTGACGCTTATAGCCTTCGCTTTATCCGTCGCGCACGAGACCTTGGCTTCTCTGTCGAACAGATCGCAGAACTGCTGGTCTTGTGGCGCGACCGTGAGCGCGCAAGCGCCGACGTCAAAGCGATGGCGCTTTCCCATGCCGCCGGACTGAAGACGAGAATCGCCGAGCTGCAGGCAATGGTGCAAACGCTCGAGCATCTGGCCGACCACTGCCACGGGGATGACCGACCGGAATGCCCGATCCTTGCGGATCTGGCCGAGCCAACAGCGGCGGAGTCGCGTTCGCAGGGTCCACATAGGACGCCTCGGTTTGGGGCCGACACGCCCGCCTCCTCGCGTAACCGCGGCGTCAGATGACTCATTCGTGGTCGGACATGCATTCGCAAGAGTTCTCGGCGCCGTTGTCGGCCAGCCGTGAGCAGCTTGCAAACATTCTGCTGATAGCCGATTGACCTTGCCACGCTGTCAAACCCCATATTGATCCGACACCACAGTCGATCAGGAGATCAAGATGCTTCGTTTCCACATTCCAAACATGACATGCGGCGGCTGCGCCAAGTCCGTCAAGAAGGCACTGCTCAGTGTGGACCCCCAAGCCCGCATCGAAACCGACCCACCGACGCGTCAGGTGAGGGTCGATAGCGACATGGACGGGGGCGCGTTCCTCTCAGCGCTCAGTGAGGCTGGGTACCCGGACGAGCGATCAGCCTGAAGCTGGTTCCGGCCGCCGCCGGCGCGCTCTACTCGCGCTCGGGGATCCCGCCGAGCCCGATGGTTGCGGCGCTCGCCATGAGACTGAGCTAGGTGTCGGTTGTGGCCCGCGCGCTTCGCCTGGCCGGGTCGGCTCCGGTTTCGGCGACACCGAAAGCGGCCTACCGGTCCAGTCACCCGATCTGCCCGGGGGATTGATCTGGATCAGTTGCATCTGACCGAGCAAAAGGTAACCTCAAGCCATGATCCGCCGTCGTCACCGTAGCTGGTTGCAGCGCGCCGCCCTCCTCGCGATGGCGGCGCTGCTCTGGTCCCAGTTCGCGCTGGCCGGTCATGGCGGTTGCCTGGATCTCCCGGGAGCGACCACCGCAGACGCGGCTGACGCTTACGCCCAACACGACCCCAACCACGGCTGTGACGCCGATCTTCCCTCAGCGGACACGGCGCTGTGTGCCGCACATTGCAGCGAAGGGGGCATTTCGGCTGACAGCAGTCGCATCCCCCCGGTGCCACCGCTTATTGTCGGTGCGTGGCTCTCCTGGTTCGCGGTCGCTCAGACCGCAGACGCCGGTCCCGGGGTTTCGTCTGCATGGGTGGATGCACCACCCAAGCCCGCTTGGCACCGCCCCACCGCCCATCCAGCGGCTCTCCTGCTGATCTGATGCCCGAACGCTGACTGCTCCGCACGCCTCTGTGCGGCGCAGTGCTGTGCGTTCGTGCCGTGCGCGTCACGGCATGTGTTCTGCCTCGTCCGAGCGACCTGCGTCGCGTCGGCCCAAGGACACTGATATGGCATCCCTGTTCGACCCGATGCAGGCCAGGCGCCTGCACCCTTACCCGCTGTTCCGCCGTCGGCCACTGCTCCGGCACCTGCTTGCCTGCGTGTTCGCCGGCGGCTTGTGGACGCTGGCGCTGCCCGCGACCGCCGCCGAACCCATCCCGGGGCACAGCCTCGAGTCGATCCGCACCTGGGTTCTGGAACACAACCCCGAGCTGCGGGCCATGGACTTCGAAACCCAGGCCGCCGAAGCGAGGATCCTTCCCGCAGGTGCCCTGCCCGATCCGATGGCCTCGGTTGGATTCCGCGGCCTCGATCCGGACAAGCCCTGGCGCACCGCCGGTGCCGAGCGCGAGGTGAACTACGCGCTGCGCCAGCGCTTCCCGCTCTGGGGCAAGCGTGGTCTGGCGCGGACCGCGGCCAGCCAGGACGCGGTCGCGGTCGGGCTTGACCGCATCACCGCGGCGCGCGACCTGCTGGCAGAGGCTGAAGCGGCGTACGTGCGCTACTGGCATGCCGATCAGGCCGTGGCCGTGCTCGACCGCCGCATCGCCCTGCTCCGGCAGGTCGAGGAAATAGCCGGCGTGCGCTACGCCCTGGGTCGCGCGGCGCAGCAGGATGCCATCCGCGCCCAGGTCGAGCAGACCAGCCTACAGCGCGAGCGGATCGAACGCCTCGCGACCAAGCAGGAGGCGGCCGCCACCTTGAACGCGGTGCTGGGGCGCCGGTCCGATGCACCGCTGGCGACTCCCGGCGAGGCGCCGCGCCTCGCCGTCCACAGCGCCTCGCTTGCCGAGGCACTGGATGACGCCGATGCGCATCCCGCGGTGCGCTCGCAGCAGGCCCGCGCCGAGGCGGCGCGCACGAACGTGGTGCTGCAGCGTCGCAACCGCTTTCCGGACATCACCCTGGGCGTGGGTGCGATGCAGCTCGGCAACGGCCTCGAAAGCACCGAGCTGATGCTCGAGGTCGAGATCCCGTTCCAGCAGCGCGCCCGCCGCGAACGCGAGCGCGAGTCGCGCCTGCTCGAAGACGCGGCGCTGGCCCGCAGAGATGCCACGTTGCGGGCCGTCGAGGAAAGCGGCGCCTCCGCCTGGTCGCAGTGGACCAGCGCACGCGAGCGCCGCGCGCTGGTCGAGAACACGCTGCTGCCGCAGGCCGACGCCACCTGGCAGTCCGCACTGGCCAGCTACCAGGTCGGCGAAGTCGACTTCGGGACGCTGCTGGAAGCACTCAATGAATGGCAGGGCGCCGACCTCGCACGGGTCGATGCACTGCGTGACGAACTGTTGGGCGCCGCCGCCGTGCGCGCCATCGAAGGAGAGATCCGATGACCCGTGTCCAGACCCTGTCGCTCGCCATCGGCGTCGCACTCGCCGCACTCGCCGTCGGCTGGATGGCGGGCCGCGCCACGAACGATTCGCCCACCGCAGCCACGTCCGCCGAGGCAGCGGCCGCGGAACGCAAGGTGCTCTATTACCGCAATCCGATGGGCCTGGCGGACACGTCGCCGGTGCCGAAGAAGGATTCGATGGGCATGGACTACGTCCCGGTCTATGCCGACGACGCCCCGCCGGCGGCGCCGGGTACGGTGGTGCTGCCCCCGGACAAGGTGCAGGCGCTGGGCGTGCGCACCGAGGCGGTCAAGCGAGGAGCCATGTCCGCCACCGTGCGCACCAGCGGCACGGTCGAGGTCGACGAGACCCGGCAGTACGCGATCGCGCCCCGCTTTGAAGGCTGGGTGGAGCGGCTGTACGCGAACCAGACCGGCATGCGCGTCCGCGCCGGGCAGCCGCTGCTCTCCGTCTACAGCCCACAGTTGGCGGCGGCGCAGCAGGAATACCGGCTGGCCGACGAGACCGCCCGCAGGTTGGCCGGGTCCGATCCCGCGAGCGCGGCATCGATGACCCGCCTGCGCGATGCCGCACGCACCCGCCTGCGCAACTGGGAAATCAGCGACGCGCAACTCGGCAAGACGGGGCTGGTGCTCACCGCGCCCGCGGACGGGGTCGTGATCGAGAAGCCGGTGGTCCAGGGCGCACGCTTCGAGCCCGGCGAAACCATCCTGCGCCTGGCGGACCTGTCGACGGTGTGGGTGATCGCCAAGGTCCCGGCGGCGCAGGCCGCGGGCATCCAGCCCGGCCAGCCCGCCCGCTTCGAAACCGTGGCCCTGCCGGGCCAGGTGGCCGAGGGCGAGGTCACCTTCGTGCAGCCCGTCATCGATGCGATGACGCGCACCGTGGACGTGCGCATCGCCCTGCCCAACCCCGACGGCGACCTCCGGCCGGGGCTCTACGGGACGGTGGTGCTGGAGGAGCCGGGTGCTGGACCGGTCCTGACCGTTCCGCGCTCGGCCGTGCTCGACAGCGGCACGCGCCAGGTGGTGCTGGTCGAGACCGGCCCCGGCCGGTTCGCACCGCGCGACGTCACCCTGGGTCGCCGTGGCGGCGATCGCATCGAAGTGCTCGACGGGATCGCCGAAGGCGAACAGGTCGTGGTCTCCGCCAACTTCCTGATCGACGCCGAAAGCAACCTGCAGTCGGCACTCCAGGGGCTTGAGGGTCATGCAGGACACGGCGCGCCTTCGGGCACCACTGAGGATCCACACGCCGGGCACGGTGAGGACGCCGTCGATCCGCACGCAGGTCATGTTGACGAGGTCGCTGATCCCCACGCAGGCCATGCCATACCGGCGACATCGGGAGATCCACCGGCTGCCGCCAGCGATCCTGGCGCGTCCGACGGCCATGACAGCCATGGCGACCATGGAACGATGAACGACCACGGCACACCTGCTCCCGCCACCAGCCACGAGGGGCACTGACATGCTTGGCCGTCTCGTTGAATGGTCGGTGCGCAACGTCTTCCTGGTGCTGCTGATGGCGCTGGCGATTGTCGCCGGTGGCATCTACGCACTGATGAACACGCCGCTGGACGCACAACCGGATCTGTCGGACGTGCAGGTGATCGTGTTCACGGAGTACCCGGGGCAGGCGCCCCAGGTGGTCGAGGACCAGGTCACCTATCCGCTGACCAGCGCCCTGCTCGCGACGCCGAAGTCGAAGGACGTCCGCGGCTTCTCGTTCTTCGGCGCCTCCTTCATCTACGTCATCTTCGAAGAAGGCACGGACCTGTACTGGGCGCGCTCGCGCGTGCTCGAGAACCTCAACGTCGCGTCGAAAAACCTGCCGGCTGGCGTGGCACCGGCACTGGGACCCGACGCGTCCGGCGTGGGCTGGGTCTACCAGTACGTGCTGCAGAGCGACCGCCACTCGCTGGACGAGCTGCGCGCGATGCAGGACTGGTACCTGCGTTACCAGCTCACCACCGCGCCCGGCGTGGCCGAGGTCGCCAGCGTCGGCGGCTTCGTGCGCCAGTACTCGATCACCGTCGATCCGGTCCGGCTGCGCGAGTTCGACATCCCGATTTCACGCGTGTCCGAGGTGATCGCCGAGAGCAACCGCGACGTCGGCGGCCGCGTGATCGAGATGGCCGAGACCGAGTACATGGTGCGGGGCCGCGGCTACCTGCGCGGTATCGAGGATATCGAGAGCCTGGTTCTGCGCGCCGAAGGGGGCGCACCGGTGCTGATCGGCGACGTCGCCCGGGTCGAACTGGTACCCGATGAGCGCCGTGGCATCGCCGACCTGGACGGCGAAGGCGACGTTGTGGGCGGGATCGCCATTGCGCGCTTCGGCGAAAACGCCCTGGCCGTGATCGGGGGGGTGAAGGAAAAGATCGCCCAGCTTGCGAGTGGACTCCCCGAGGGCGTCAGCGTCCAGGCGGTCTACGACCGCTCCGATCTCATCGTGCGCGCGATCAAGACGCTACGCACGACGCTGCTCGAGGAGAGCCTGATCGTCGCACTGGTGTGCCTGGTATTCCTGTTCCATGCGCGCAGCGCGCTGGTCGCGATCGTCATGCTGCCCGTCGGCGTGCTGATCGCGGTGATCGCGATGCGCATGCTGGGCATGAACTCCAACATCATGAGCCTGGGCGGCATCGCGATCTCGATTGGCGTGATGGTCGACGCGGCGATCGTGATGATCGAGAACGCGCACAAGCACATCGAGCGCTCCGACGGCTCCCGCAGCCGGACCCAGCTGATCATCGATGCCTGTCGCGAGGTCGGGCCGGCGCTGTTCTTCAGCCTGATGATCATCACCGTCTCGTTCCTGCCCGTGTTCGGCCTGGAGGCTCAGGAAGGTCGCCTGTTCAAGCCGCTGGCCTTCACCAAGACCTTCGCGATGGCCGGTGGCGCGCTGTTGTCGATCACGCTGGTACCGGTACTCATGCTGCTGTTCGTGCGCGGCAAGATCGTGCCCGAGCACAAGAATCCGGTGAACCGGTTCCTGGTTGCGGCCTATCGGCCGGTGATCAACGTCGTTCTGCGGCATCGCATGGCCACAATCATGTTTGCGTTGGTCGCCCTGTTTGCAAGCCTGTGGCCTGCATCGCGCCTGGGCAGCGAGTTCATGCCAACCCTCAACGAAGGCACGCTGCTGTACATGCCCGCGTCGCTTCCGGGCATGTCGGTGACCAAGGCATCGGAGCTGCTGCAGCAGCAGGACCGGATCATCAAGGGCTTCCCGGAAGTGGAGTCGGTGTTCGGCAAGGCGGGCCGTGCCCTGACGGCCACCGATCCCGCACCGCTGGAGATGTTCGAGACCGTCATCAACCTCAAGCCCGAGGACGAATGGCGGGACGGCATGACCACCGACAAGCTCATCGCCGAGATGGACGCGGCGCTGAAGTTCCCGGGCGTCGCCAACTCCTGGACGATGCCGATCAAGGCGCGCACCGACATGCTGGCCACCGGCATCCGCACGCCCGTGGGCATCAAACTCTTCGGCACGGACCTTGAGCAACTCGACGCGCTGGCCACCGAGATCGAAGCCGTGGTGCGCGAAGTGCCGGGCACGACCAGCGCGTTCGCCGAACGCCTGACCGGCGCCTACTACCTCGACATCACCCCCGACCTTGGCAGCCTGGCCCAGTACGGCGTCACCCTGGGCGAGGTGCAGAACGTGGTGGCCGCCGCGCTGGGCGGCGAGATGGTCTCCACCATCCTCCAGGGACGCGAGCGCTTCAGCGCGATCGTGCGCTATCCGCGCGAACTGCGCGACGATCCGCACCGGATCGGCACCCAGGTGCTGGTCCCGGTGCCCGGCGGCGCCCAGGTGCCATTGGGTGAGCTGGCGCAGATCGAAGTTAAGAAGGGGGCGCCGAGCATCCGCACTGAGAACGCGATGCTGGCCGCCTACATCTACGTCGATACGCGCGAAAGCGACTTGGGCCGCTACGTGAAGGCGGCGCAGGATGCGGTCGCCGAGCGGGTGCAGTTCCCGCCGGGCTACTACGTCTCCTGGAGCGGGCAGTACGAATACATGCAGCGTGCCGCCGAGAAGATGCGCGTCGTCATCCCGGTGACCCTGGCGCTGATCTTCCTGCTGCTGTACCTCAACTTCCGCCGCGTCACCGAGTCGCTGATCGTGATGCTGTCGGTGCCTTTCGCACTGGTCGGCGGCGTGTGGTTGATGTGGCTGCTCGACTACAACACCAGCGTCGCGGTAATCGTCGGCTTCATCGCGCTGGCCGGCGTCGCCGCGGAAACCGGCGTGGTGATGCTGATCTACCTCGACCACGCACTTGAAGCGCGTGCCGCGCAGAGGCAGGCCGAAGGCCGGGCACTGGATTCACGGGACCTGCGCGAGGCCATCATCGAAGGCGCGGTCGACCGCGTACGCCCGAAGATGATGACCGTGGTCGCGATCATGGCGGGCCTGCTGCCGATCATGTGGAGCAGCGGCACCGGCTCCGAGGTCATGCGCCGCATCGCCGCGCCGATGGTGGGCGGAATGGTGTCGTCCACGGTGCTGACCCTGGTCGTGATCCCGGCGCTGTACTCGTTGATCAAGCAGCGGCAGCTGGCCAGGAAGGCGCCGGCATCCGCCGCGCTGACCGTTGAAGTGCCGTGATGTGGCGCACGTTCAACGCAAGTAAGAACGGATTGTCCGCGCACGTACGGACGAGAACATCCGTCCGTTCGCGGCGAGGTCACGCGTTACTGGCTCCGTCCGCCCCAGGGCGGCTTGACCTGCGTGCGAGACACAGGTCTAGCCTGATCAACACCTTGCCGGGAGTACGCCAATGACGGCCAAAGACGAAGTCGCGCCGCCGCTGATGACGGTCCGCCAGCTGGCCCGACAGGGCGACGTCACGGTGCATGTGGTGCGCAACTATCTGCGTCGCGGCCTGCTGCAGGCGGCGAGGCACACCGAGAGCGGCTACCAGCTGTTCTCGGCTTCGGAGCTCCAGCGCCTGCGCTTCATTCGCACCGCCCAACAGCTCGGCTTCACGCTGGCGGAGATCGAGGAAATCGTCCGCCACAGTGTTCTGCGAAGGAGTCCCTGCCCGCTGGTGCGCGACATCATCCGACGCAGACTCGAAGACACCCGCCAGCAACTGGACAACCTGCTGGCCATGCACGGGCGGATGGAGCATGCCGTCCACGCCTGGACTTCGCTGCCGGACTCCATCCCGACTGGCGACGATGTCTGCGCATTGATCGAATCCGTTGCCGCCGCTGAGGGCGGCGGATTCGTCAGGTCCACCCCGGGGCGACTCCTTGGACGCCGCCCCACTCAGGAGAACTTGCCATGACTGTTCCTGGTCCTGCCACCTCAGGGTCCCGACGTTGGGTCTTCTGGATCTTCCTGGCGCTGGCCCTGTTCTATCTCGGCGTCGAGCACCGCGCCCACCTTGCGGGGACGCTCCGCTGGCTGCCGCTGGCCATCTTGCTGCTGTGTCCCTTGATGCATGTGTTCATGCACAAAGGGCATGGCGGTCATGGAGGCGACGGAAGTCATGGGCGCGACGGCAATGCCGACGACCCACCCCATGGCCACCATCAGAGCCGTCGGAACCGGGCATGGAACGACGAAACGTCCGACACCTCGAACGAAGGACACCGACATGCACGCACCTGACTCCGGCTACGGTCTTTGGCTCCTCGCCGCCATCAACGCCGCGTTCTTCATCTTCTTCGCCTGGAGCTTCTACAAACCGCTGACCCGTTGGGACTGGCGTGGGTTCGGTATGTTCTCCGCCTTCGTCGTGGCCCTGTTCGCGGAAATGTATGGCTTCCCGCTGACGCTGTACGTGTTGGGCGGGTGGCTCAGCGCCAACTATCCGCAGGTCAACTGGCTCAGCCACGACGCCGGCCATCTGCTGGAGATGTGGTTCGGCTGGCGCGCCAATCCGCATTTCGGTCCATTCCACCTGGCGAGTTTCATCCTGATCGGCGGCGGGTTCTGGCTCCTGTCGGCAGCCTGGCCCGTGCTGTATCGGGCACAGCGTGAGGGTCGGCTTGCCCGGGAGGGCGTGTATGCACGCATGCGTCACCCGCAGTACGTCGCCTTCGTACTCGTACTGACTGGTTTCCTCCTGCAGTGGCCCACGCTGCTCACGCTCGCCAGCTATCCGGTGCTGGTGTGGGCCTATGCCCGCCTCGCGCGTCGTGAGGAGAGAGATTGCCTGAGCCGCTTCGGCGAGGACTACGTGAGCTACATGCAGGAGGTGCCGGCCTTCATACCGCGACGCCGGCGCGGTCCTGTCCGATCGGCGGGGGAAGTCCGATGAAGGCCGACCGTCGTGTTCCATCCCTTTGTGCTCTCGCAGTCTCGCTGTTTCGCCTCACATCCATTCAAGGAGTCCACACAATGAACAACGTCACACATGCCGCCTGTTTTGCTGGCCCACGCACCAATCCCAATCGCTGGTTCGCCGCGCTGGCGCTGGCGGGCGCCTTTGCCTTCTCCTTCGCACTGCCGGGGGCTGCTTCCGCGAGCGAAGGCGGGTTCCGCCACAACGTGTTGATGCGCGGCCAGGTTCTGGAGACGCAGGACGACACACTGGTGGTCTGCGTCGGCAAGGCCGACGGAGCCCAGGTCGACCAGGTGCTGGATGTGATCCGGCACAAGCGCCGTAACCGCGGTCCCCGGGGTATCGGGCCGCGCTTTCGCCGGGAAGCCGTCGGTCAGGTGCGCATCACCGGGCTGTTCGACGACCACTTCGCAGAGGCTGAAGTGATCTCCGGAAAGCCCAAGGTCAATGACATCGTCGAGCTGATTCGACCGTGAGCAAGCCACGCGTCCGGCGCGATCTGCGTCGGACGTGTGCCCGCTGTCCGCCATCACTTCCTGCCAGAACCGGAGCTCATCATGACCTCGACTTCCCGCCCGACGCTGCAGTTCCTCGGTGCCGCCGGTACCGTCACCGGATCGCGCTACCTGGTCGAGGCCAATGGCCAGCGCGTGCTGGTCGACTGCGGTCTCTTCCAGGGCTACAAGCAGCTGCGCGACCGCAACCGGGCACCGTTCCCAGTCGATCCGGCGTCCATCGACGCGGTGGTCCTGACCCACGCCCATCTGGATCATTCGGGCTACCTGCCCGCGCTGGTCAAACAGGGATTCCGCGGCTGGATCCACTGCACCCACGCCAGCGTGTCCCTGTGTGGCCTGCTGCTTCCCGACAGCGGGCACCTGCTTGAAGAAGAGGCGAAATACGCAGCCCGCAAGGGGTACTCCAAGCACAAGGAACCTCGACCGCTTTACACCGAGGAGGACGCCCGCCGCAGCCTGAAGCAGCTCAAGGGGCATGACTACGAGCGCGACATCGAGGTCGCGTCGGGCTTCAAGGTCCGCTTCCATCCCGCCGGCCACATCCTGGGCGCCGCACACCTCAGCTTGGACGTCCAGGGCCAGTGTCTGCACTTCAGTGGCGATCTGGGGCGTCAGCAGGAATCGCTGATGAATCCGCCCACGCCGCTGCCCGCCTGTGACGTGCTGGTCTGCGAGTCCACGTATGGCGACCGCGAACACATTCCCATCGACCAGGAAGCGGAACTGGCGCCCATCATCCGCCGCGTGGCCGCACGCGGTGGCGTGATCGTCATCCCCGCCTTCGCCATCGGGCGCGCCCAAGCGCTCATGCTGCATATCGCCCGGCTGCTTGAACGCAACGACATCCCTCGCGTGCCGGTCTTTCTCAACAGCCCGATGGCGATCAACGCCACCCGGCACTACCACGCCCACCATGCCGAGCACCACGTGTCCGAAGAGGACTGCCAGCGGATGTTCGACGTGGCCACCTTCGTCAACACGGTGGAAGAGTCGAAGGCGCTCAACCGCCAGCGCGGGCCGATGATCATCATCTCCGCCAGCGGGATGGCGACCGGGGGGCGCGTGCTGCACCACATCGAGGCCTTTGGCCCCGATGACCGCAACGCGATCCTGCTCGCGGGCTACCAGGCCGGCGGAACACGCGGTGCCGCGCTAGCGGCAGGAAAGCGCACCTTGCGCATGTTCGGTCGCGAGGTGCCTATCCGCGCCGAGGTGGTGCAGCTGCAAGGCTTCTCCGGCCACGCCGACGCCGGGGAGTTGCTGGACTGGATGCGTACCGCACCGTCCGCGCCGCACGTCGTCTATCTCACCCACGGCGAGCCCGATGCAGCCGACACGTTGCGCGGGCGCGTGCAGCGCGAGCTGGGCTGGCGCGTGCGCGTTCCGGAGCACCTGGAGCGCGTCGGACTGGAGGATGCGCGATGAGCGAGCTGGCGGCTGGTCACACTCTGCTGCGCGTCACCCGTGCCGGCATCGACACCTACCAGCAGCCTGTGGTGTACATGCACCGGGACTGTGAAGTCTGCCGCTCGGAAGGCTTCGCCGCGATGACGCGCGTGAGACTTGACGTGGGTTCGCGCACGCTGGTGGCGACGCTAAACGTGGTCGTGGACGATCGGCTCGGCCTCGACGAGGTGGCTCTGTCGGAGGCCGCGTGGACGCTGCTCGATCCCATGCCCGATGTCCTGGCCCGGGTCCGGCACGCGGAGCGCGCGGCGTCGGCAGGTGCGCTCCGCGCCAAGGTGTTTGGGGCACGGCTGGACGACGCGCAGTACCTCGCCCTGGTGCAGGACGTGATGGAAAGTAGGTTGTCGGACCTGGAACTTGCCGCTTTCGTCACGGCCAGTGCGGGTGACCGCCTGGACCATGCGGAGACGACCGCGCTGACGCGGGCCATGATCACCGTTGGCCAGCGCCTGGACTGGGGCGATGGGCCGGTGCTGGACAAGCACTGCGTCGGCGGCCTGCCGGGCAATCGCACCACCCCGATTGTGGTGGCCATCGTGGCCGCGCTCGGCTACCGCATCCCGAAGACGTCCTCGCGCGCCATCACATCGCCCGCGGGCACCGCCGACACGATGGAAGTCATGGCGCCGGTGGCGCTCGACCTGCCTGCGATGCGGCGGGTGGTGGAGCGCGAGGGCGGCTGCATCGTCTGGGGCGGCAACGTGCGCCTGAGCCCGGCCGACGACATCCTGATCCGGGTCCAGCGGCCGCTGGACTTCGACAGCGACGGCCAGCTGGTGGCCAGCGTGCTGTCGAAGAAGATCGCCGCGGGCTCGACCCATGTCCTGATCGACATGCCGGTGGGTCCGACCGCAAAGGTGCGCAGTGAGGCTGCGGCCGACAACCTCGGCTCGCGGCTTGCACACACCGCGGGCGCTCTTGGATTGGAGTTGGGCATCCATCGCTCCGACGGCAGCCAGCCGGTGGGTCGGGGCATCGGTCCGGCGCTCGAGGCACACGATGTGCTCAAGGTGCTGCGCAACGCCACCGACGCACCGGCCGACCTGCGCGAACGCGCGCTTGCACTGTCCGCGGCGCTGCTGGACATGGCACCGGGCAGCAGCGCTGGCACCGGGCTGGAGCGCGCACGCGACGTGCTGGATTCCGGGGCGGCGCTGGCCAAGTTCCTGGCGATCTGCGACGCCCAGGGAGGCTTCCGCGAACCTCCCCGGGCGGCATTCACGGCTGACGTCCCGGCGGCCGCATCGGGCCGCATCGCGCAAATCGACAACCGCAGGCTGGCCAAGCTGGCCAAGCTGGCCGGCGCACCGACATCCCCCGCCGCCGGCCTGGAAACTGGCCTGCGCGTCGGCAATACGGTCGAGCGCGGCCAGCCCTTGCTGACCCTGCATGCGGAGTCGCCGGGAGAACTCGCCTACGCCCTTGAGCACGCTGCGGCGTTGCAACCCTTTGTCCTCGCGGAGATCCCATGAATCGTGTGCTGATGCCGTTCCCGGACGATGCAGTGTTGGCTGGCACCATCGCCACGCCCCTGCAGGCGCGGGTGTCACCCGTGGCCTGGCGGCACTTCCCCGATGGCGAGTCGCTCGTCACCCTGGACGACGCGCTGGCCGGCGCCGATGTCGCGATCTTGGCCAGCCTGCGCAACGCCGATGCCCTGGCCCTCCCGTTGCGCTTCGCCGCCCGGACGGCGCGCGAGTTCGGGGCGCGCTCGGTCGGCCTGATCGCACCCTACCTGGGCTATATGCGCCAGGACACCCGCTTCCATCCTGGCGAGGCGGTCAGTACGCCGCTCTTCGCGCAATTCATCGAAGAGGCCTTCGACTGGCTGATGACCGTGGACCCGCACCTGCACCGCGTCGAGCGCCTGCAATCGCTCTACCGGATGCCGACGGCCCACGTGTCGGCGACGCCCGCCGTGGCGCGCTGGATCGCGGAGGCTGTTCCCGACGCGGTGCTGATCGGACCGGACAGCGAGAGCGGGCAATGGGTCGCCGACATCGCCGCCCGCTCCGGCATGCCCTGGCAGGTGCTCGCCAAGGAACGCCACGGCGACTATGACGTGCGCGTGAGCCTGCCTGACCCGGCGGCCGTGGCCGGCCGGACCCCGGTGCTGGTCGACGACATCGTCTCGTCCGGCCACACGATCCTGGAGACCCTCGCGCACCTGCGCCAGCTGTCGCTGCCGCCACCGCTGCTGGTCGCCATCCATCCGGTGTTCGCGGGCGATGCCTATGACCGCCTGCAGGGGGCGGGCCTGGCCCGCATCGTCAGCACCGACACCATTCCCCACCCGTCGAACGCGATTGCACTCGGCGCGGACCTCGCCGCCGCGGCATCGACCCTGATGCGCGCTTCGGCCGATTCCCCGGAGGACCCATGAACCTGCATCTGAACTGCTGCACCGCGGACCAGCTGTCGGCCGCCGAGCGCCAGCGGATCCTTGAGCTCGCCGATGCCCACCGGCAGGCCGATCCCGCGTTCGCCCACTGGGCAGCCGGCTACGGCGTGATCCGGCATGACCCGCTCACCCAGCTCCGGGTGCGCCAGATGGTGGACGAGCTGGTGACGTTGGGCCGCACGCCCGATGCCGCCACCGCCTGGCAGCGGCTCGCCGCGGCCGATCGCGTCACCAGCGCCGGCATGTGGCTGGTGGCCCACATGACCTACAGCGACCGCGTGCGCACCGACGGTGCGGCGCTGGAGGCCGATGATTTCAAGGCCACGCCCGAAGGCCATACCGGCGGGTCACTCAACATGGTGCCCGCCTATGCCGGCTACCTGCTGATGGACGCCCTGGATGGCGTCACCCGCGCGTGGATGATGGGCCAGGGACATTGCGTAGCCGCCATCGACGCGCTCAACCTGCTGGTCGGCAACATGACCGACCGGCACGCCGAACGCTACGACCGCTCCGACGCGGGGCTGAGCCGTTTTGCCAGCGACTTCTACGCCTACACCCTCAATCCGGACGGGACGCCGGCGTCGCCACTGGGCTCCCACGTTAATGCGCACACCGCCGGCGGCGTGATGGAAGGCGGCTATCTCGGCTTTGCCGAACTGCAGTACGTGCATGCGCCGCTGAGGGACGAGCGCCTGGTGGCCTTCCTGAGCGACGGTGCGTTCGAGGAACAGCGTGGCAGCGACTGGGCACCTCGCTGGTGGCGTGCCGAGGACAGCGGCCTGGTCAGCCCGATCATCATCCTCAACGGGCGGCGCATCGAACAGCGCAGCCAGATCACCCAACAGGGCGGCGAGCGGTGGCTGGACCGGCACCTGCGCTTGAACGGCTTCGATCCGATCGCGCTGGACGGCCGCGATCCGGCCAGCATCGCGTGGGGCATCCACGTGATGGAATCTCGCCTGCAAGCGGGTTCCGCTGTTCCCGATACCGACGTGCGGCTGCCGTATGGCATCGCCGAAACCGTGAAGGGCTTCGGCTTCCCCGGCGCCGGGACCAACGCCTCGCACAACCTGCCCCTGCCCGGGAATCCGGCGAAGGATGCCGCGGCACGCGCGCTGTTCAATGAAGGCGCCGCGGCGCTGTTCGTGGCCGCGTCGGAGCTCGAGCAGGCCGTTGCCGCACTCAACAGCCACGACCTGCAGCAGCGTGTGCGCGAGCGCGACCATGCGCTCGCCGATCGCCAGATAGACCCGCCCCGCGTTCCAGCCATTGCCGATCGCGGCGTCGGCGGCGAGAGCTCACCGATGACCGCGCTCGACGAACAGTTCGTCGCCATCGCCGAAGCGAACCCGGGGCTGCGCGTGCGCGTGGGCAATCCCGACGAGCTGCGCAGCAACAAGCTCGACCGCACCCTCGATGCGATGAAGCACCGGGTGCACGAGCCCGAGCCCGGCGTCGCCGAATCGACGACCGGCGCGGTCATCACCGCGCTCAACGAGGAGGCTGTCGTGTGCGCGGCGCTTGGCAACAAGGGCGGGCTGAACCTGGTGGTGACGTACGAGGCCTTCGCGCCGAAGATGCTCGGTGCCGTGCGCCAGGAGCTGATTTTCGCCCGCCATCAGAAGCAAGCCGGACGTCCACCCGGCTGGCTGGGCGTGCCTCTGGTGCTGACCTCGCACACCTGGGAAAACGCGAAGAACGAGCAGTCCCACCAGGATCCGACCATGGCCGAGACGCTGCTGGGCGAAATGGCCGACATCTCGCGCGTGGTGTTTCCGCCTGACGCCAACGGCGCCGCAGCCGCCCTCGCCCACGCCTACGCGCAGCGCGGCACGGTCACCACCCTGATTGTCCCCAAGCGCCCGGTGTCGCATGAGCTGACGCCACAGCAGGCCAAGGCGCTGGCAGAGACCGGCGCAACGTGCCTGGCCGGCGATCCGGCGACGGCGGCCATCCTGCTGGTCGCCACCGGCGCTTACCAGCTGCAGGAAGTGCGTCGCGCGCAGGCGCGTCTGGTCGAACGCGGTGCGTCGGCAGCGATCGTCTATCTCGGCGAGCCCGGCCGGTTCCGCGCGCCGCGCGATCCGGAGGAGGCGCGCTACGTGCACGCCGACAGCGAGGTCCATACGCTGTTCCCGGCGGAGCGGCCGCGCATATTCGTCACCCACACCCGGCCCGAGCCCTTCCTCGGCGCGCTGCGCCGGCTCGACACCGGCCCGGCCACCACTGCGGCACTGGGCTTCGTCAACCGCGGCGGCACGCTGGACGTGCCGGGCCTGCTGTTCGCCAATCGCAGCACCTGGGCGCACGTGGTCGACGCGGCTGCGGGCGTCCTCGGCCAGCCCCGTGGCAGCCTGTTGTCCGAAGCCGAGTTGGCGGCAGTGGATGGTCGGGGTGATCCGGCCACCATTCTGCGTCCAGCGAGCGGGTTGACGCCATGAGTTGGCCAACCAGGAGCGCACGCTGATGGCGGGCACGGTGCGGCGCGGAGGGCAGATCGCCTGGGCCGGACTGAAGCTCGGGGCCGCCGTGCTGCGCCTGCGCCGGCGCGCACCCGAACGGCTTCCCGCGTACGTCAGCGCCACCTTGGTCGGGCTGGGCACCACCTTCGTCAAGCTGGGCCAGGGCTTGAGCCTGCGTTGGGACCTACTGCCGGTGCCCTATCGCGAGGCGCTTGCGCGGTTGCACAGTGACGTGCCGGCGTTTCCGGCGGACGAGGCGAGACGCATGGTTGAACAGGCGTTCGGCGCGCCGGTGGACGCGCTCTTCGCAAGCTTCGATGACAAGCCGTTGGCCGCGGCGTCGGTGGCCCAGATCCATCCGGCGCGCATGCAGGATGGTCGCGATGTGGTCGTCAAGATCACCCGCCCCGGGATCCATGCCCAGGTGCAGGCCGACCTGCGGCTCCTGCGGCGCACAATACGCGTGGCCCAGTGGATCTGGCCGCCCCTCAAGCGACACCGCCCGCTCGAACTCGTAGACGAACTAGGCGCATTCCTGCGCGACGAGATCGACATGCGTCACGAGGCGCAGAACATGCGGCGCATGGCCAAGGTGCTTGATGCGCTGCCCGGCATCACCCAGCCGCACGTCGTCGAGCCGTACGCCACCCGCGACGTGCTGGTCCAGGATCGAAGCCACGGCACCCGTCTGGAGGCCGCCTACGGGACAGCGGCCGCTCCCGAGCTGGCACGGGCGTTGCTCGATGCCTACGTGCATCAGCTCTTCGGCGCCGGCGTATTCCATGCAGATCCGCATCCTGGAAACCTGTTCTTCTTTGACGACGGTCGCCTGTGCCTGCATGACTTCGGCTCGATCGGTGTGCTCGACCCGGCATCGCGGCTCGCGCTTGGCGGCATGGTCGAGGCCACTGCGGCCGACGACGCCGAGGGTGTCCTGGATGCGGCAATCGCCCTGGGCTTCTTCCCTCCGCAGGTCGAGCGACGCTCGCATGTGCGCGAGATCCACCTGATCCTGGCCGAGATGGCCAGCCGCCCATTGGCGGCGTGGTCCATTGCCGAGGCGATCTGGCGCGTGGCACGCATTGGCCAAGGCGCGGGCTTCCGGCTTCCTGCCCACCTGCTGTCCCTGATCCGGACGCTTTTCCTGGTCGAGAACACGTTGCGGGCACTGGATCCGGATCTGGATCTGCTGGGGACGCTGTCGGCACAGGCCGCCGAGATCGCCGAGATCGCCGATGCCAGCCGCCCCGGCGGCAACAGGCCGCTCGCCATGCGGCTGGCCCGCACCGCCCGCCAGCTGCCCCAGATCGCCACCGACCTGTTGCGGCAGGCGCAACTGAGCGACGGACGGCCCGCCCTCTCCGTACATCACCATGGCCTGAGTTCGACGCAGGAGGCAATCGCCCGCACGGGCAATCGGCTGGCATTGGCCCTGGTCACCTTGGGCCTGTATGTATGTGGTGCGCTGTTGAGCCTGCACTCCGACGGCCCGCAAGTGTTCGGTCACATGCCTTTCCTGGCTATCGTGGCTTTCGCTGCTGCGGCATTGCTCTCGCTGCGGCTGGTGACGGCCATCGCCAGATCGGGGCACTTGTAAGCAGCTGGAGCCCCGACCATTGGGGATCGCGATTTCAGACAGTCCCTTGCAGAATCACTGATCTATCTCCCCGCTGATGCCCAGTGCATCAGTGCATCCAGGAAGGCAGACCCATGACGCAACACGACCATCATCAGCACGATCATCAGGCGCATGGCGGGCAACCGCCGCATTCCCGCAAGGGTGCTGACGGCGACGTCCATGCCGGGCACGACAAGCATGCCGGCCACAGCGTGGCGAGCTTCCGCGACAAGTTCTGGCTCACGCTGCTGCTGACCATCCCCACTCTGATCTGGAGCGGGATGATCCAGCACTGGTTCGACTACACCGCACCACAGTTCCCGGGGTCGGCGTACATCCCGGCGGTGTTCGGCACGATCGTGTACTTCTACGGCGGCTCGCCGTTCGTCCGCGGCGGATACCACGAGCTGAGAAATCGCCTGCCGGGCATGATGACGCTGATCTCGCTTGCGATCACCGTCGCCTTCCTTTACAGCGCGTTGGTCACGCTCGGCGTTGTCGAGGGCTTGGACCTGTGGTGGGAGCTGGCGACGCTGGTGGCGATCATGTTGCTCGGCCACTGGATCGAGATGCGTTCGATCAACCAGGCACAGGGCGCTCTCAAGGAACTCGCGAAGCTGCTGCCTGATATGGCGGTGCGGTTGGATGAGGCCGGTACCGCGAAGGAAGTCCCTGTCGCGGAACTGAAGCGCGGCGACCTGCTGCTCATCAGGCCCGGCGCGAGCATTCCCGCCGACGGCGTCGTGAAGGAAGGGACCAGCGCCGTCAACGAAGCGATGATCACCGGCGAGTCCAAGCCGATGGACAAGTCGACGGGCGGCCGGGTGATCGCCGGCACCGTCAACGGACAGGGCTCGTTGCGTGTCGAGGTGACGGGAACCGGCGACGAGACCGCGCTCGCGGGTATCATGCGGCTCGTCGAGCAGGCCCAGACGTCGCGCTCGCGCGCCCAGGCCCTGGCGGACCGGGCGGCGTTCTACCTCACGATCATCGCCATCGTCTCCGCCGCGGTTACCGCCATTGTCTGGCCACTCCTCGGTCGACCGTGGAGCTTCACGATCGAGCGCGTAGTGACCGTGCTCGTGATCGCCTGTCCCCATGCGCTAGGTTTGGCCATCCCGCTGGTGACCGCCATCTCGACCACGATTGGCGCACGGAACGGCCTGCTCGTGCGCGATCGACGCGGCCTGGAAGAGGCCCGTTTGCTGAACACGGTCGTGTTCGACAAGACAGGCACGCTCACGCTCGGTTCGCACCGCGTCGTGAAGACCACTGCCGCCGATGGACTCACCGACGACGAGGTGCTTCGCGTGGCCGCGTCGGTCCAGCGCGACGCTGAACATCCGATCGCGCAGGCGCTGATGACCAGCGCCAAGGTACATGGCATCGACGTTCCGATGTCGCAGGACTTCGAGTCCATGCCGGGACGCGGCGTGCGCGCAGTCGTCGAGGAGCGCTCGCTTCACGTTGGCGGGCCGGGTCTGTTGAGAATGCTCGCGGTCGAACCGCCGGAGACGCTTCGGCGGGCTGCCGAATCAGCGGCAGCCGATGGTCAATCTGCAACCTACCTGGTGGAAGGCGACCGGGTGCTCGCCGTATTTGCGATCGCGGATGCCATCCGTCCCGAATCGTTCGACGCGGTCAAGCGGCTGCACGACGAAGGACTGGAGGTTGTCCTGCTGACGGGTGATTCCACGGCGGTCGCAAACGCGGTCGCGAAGGAACTCAACATCGACACCGTCTTCGCCGAGGTATTGCCCGAGGACAAGGTGGCAAAGATCGAGGAGCTGCAGGCCCAGGGCAAGCGCGTCGCGATGGTGGGTGACGGTGTCAATGACGCTCCGGCGCTGCTCACGTCCGACGTCGGCATCGCCATCGGCACAGGGACGGACGTCGCGGTCGAGGCCGGCGACGTCGTACTCGTGCGCAGCGACCCGCGCGACGTGCCGGCGATCATTGCATTGAGCAAGGCGACCTATCGCAAGATGATCCAGAACCTGTGGTGGGCCGCCGGGTACAACATCGTCGCCATCCCGCTCGCTGCCGGCGTTCTCGCTGCATGGGGGATCATGCTGCAACCCGCGCTTGGTGCAGTGCTCATGTCGCTGAGCACCATCGTGGTGGCGATCAATGCGCAGCTGTTGCGCCGGGCGGTACGGTCCCCATGAACATGAACTGGCGACACCTATGACCACGCGCCGGCTTCTGGCACTCAACGTTGGCTCGTCCACCCTCAAGGGCGCGTGCTATCTGTTGCACGCTGAGGGGCCAGGCGCGCAGCCACGCGTCGTGGAGCGCTCCCGGGCCGAGATTGCCGTCGGCGCGGATGCGCAAGAGCGACTTGCCACCCTGCTCGAAATATTGTCGATACCGGCGCCCGGCCCCGACGTGGTGGTCCACCGAATCGTACATGGCGGCGACCTGCGCAACGCCAGCGAGCTCGACGAAGATGTACTTGCGAAACTGGATGCCTTGGTGCCATTCGCACCCTTGCACCAGCCGGTCGCCCTCGCGTTCGCGCGTGCCGCGCGCCTGCGTTGGCCGCAAGCCCGCCAGGGCGTGGCCTTCGACACGGACTTCCACGTGACACTCGCACCCTGGAGCCAGCGCCTGCCCATCCCCGAAGCATGGGATGCGCTGGGCGTCCGCCGCTACGGTTTCCACGGACTCGCCTTCGCCTCTGCACTGCGAGTCGTGGCCAGCCAGGACGCCGGAATCCTGCGGAGCCGCGCCGTCTTCGCGCATCTGGGGGGTGGTTGCAGCGTCTGCGCCGTCGAGGACGGTCGGAGCCGCGACACCACCATGGCGCTCACTCCGCTGGGGGGAATCCCGAGCCCTACCCGCTCCGGGGATCTCGATCCCGGTGCGTTGCTGTACCTGCTCAGGCACGAACGGCTGGACGCGCAAGCGATTGAAGATGGTTTGTCCCGCACTGCAGGTCTTGCCGGCATCGCCGGGCACGGCGATATGCGCGTGCTGCTTGCCGATCCTGGCCCGCAGGCCCAGCTTGCCGTGGACCTCTTCGCAGTCCGGATCGCGCAGTCCATCGCGGCCATGGCCACGGGAATCGGCGGACTCGACCATGTCGTCTTTTCCGGCGGCATCGGCCACCGCGCGCCGGGTCTGCGGGCGCGGATCATCGCGCGCTTGGGCTGGCTTGGCCTGGCGCTGGCACCTGACGACAACGATGCTGGGGCCACGCGGATCGATGCCGCGAGCGGGCCGGCCATCTGGAACGTCGCGATCGATGAGGAACGCGAGCTCGCCGAATCAGCATTGGCCTGGCTGTAGTCCACGGCATACCGCCAGGGCGGCCCCAGCCAGGATTACTCGCCGATCAGTGGCGTCGTGAGCACCGCTGCGAATCCACCACCTGGGGTGCGCATGTTCGTAGTCTGGCCCTGATAAAGCCGGGCCGCGAACAACAGCACACCCGCCTCGGACGCGAAGCAGCGCACGTCCGCCTTGAGGGACTGGCCCCCATGCACGATCCGCATGCTCGGTGGCGCGAAGGCCTGTGCGATGTAGGTCGCCGACGCCATCGACTCCCACGTTCGCCGGGTGAGCTTGTCGCCCCGATAGCTGCCACGGCTGCCGAACCCTGCTGCAGGCTTGAAGAAGTAGCCGTTGCGCGCTGCCCACAGCGCATCCCGGTTTCCGGGGACGACTTCAACCGTTGTCGGGATCACCTCGGCCAGCAGGGCTGTCAAACCCGCATCGACCCCGAACCCGCCGAGCAGAGCCGGGTCCCCGAGCACCGCAAGGTTGCGCTTGTCGGCAAACAGCGCGTGTGCTCGGGGATGCGGCATCAGCGCGACGTCCCCTGCCAGGTAAGCCTCACGAATGTCTGCATGCGAGGCATCCTCGAGCGCGAAATCGGTCAACCGGTTGTAGACAGTGTCGATTCGACCGTGGGCATCCTCAAGCCCGTCCGAACCAAACGACAAATCCTCGGGAGCGCTGATCACGAAGTCCACGCCATGGTCCCGAAACGCGTTCGCGTACAGCTCAAACTCGGGGTAAAGGAACTGCGCTCGCGGAGTGCTGTCCACGATGGCCAGGCGCGACGGCGTGCGCCCGGATTGCTGCCGAGCATCCTCCATCCAGGCCGTGACGGCCGCATCACGCGCTTGGGCCGCGTTGGTCCAGGTGGCCCATGCTGGCGGCGCGCAAGACCGCACGGCATCGAGCAACAAGGCATTGAGGAGCAGACCGCCTGGATTGGTGTTGACCTCGATCAGCCGCGGCCCATCGACCGTCAGGTGAAAGTCCAGACCCAGGACGCCCCCCGCCGAACCCGGATCATGGGTTGCAATGTCAGGGGCCCATTGCAGGACCCGTTGGCTATATCCCGGGTTTCCTGCGACGTCGAAGACCGCCGCCGCGACTCGTCCCATGGCCTCCAACGCGGGCCGATCAACGAACAAGGCATAGGGTGAAAATAAGTGCGCGTGTACGGCGGGATCAGTCGTGAACTCCGGAAAGGCACCCCGGATCGACTCGTGCAGACGGAGGATGTCGACCACTTCGCATGCACACCGCTGGTTGAGCGGCGCGCTTTCCAGGGTGGCACAGTCGATCTCGCAGCCTGTCTGTCCAACTATTATCGGAGTCCGCGGTTCAACCACAACAGGGATTGTTCTGTTGGATCGGTGGACATGGCACTGTTCCGAACGAGCAGAACACACAGCAGTCGCCTTGATGCGGACGCAAAACCGCTCCACAGCCCGTGCACTCATAGAAGAATTGACACGCTGCGATGGGCATTGTCTCGGTCGCCCGATGGCCGCACTCCGGGCAGGTCAAGATGCTTTCCAGCTTGACGTCACTCACCGCCAGTCCGCACCTTGGCCGGGAAGCCTGCTTCCGTGACTGCACGCGCGATTCCAGCTGCATCCGTCTGGCTCGATTCGAACGTCACCGTGACTGTTTCAGCCCGGGTGTCCACCTTCACATCGGCCACGCCCGGCACCTTCTCCAGCGCCTTCCTGATGGTGATGCCGCAGGCAGGACAGGTCATGTTCTCAGCATCGAGCATTACTACGGTTGCGGGCGTCGCAAGAGCGGCACCGACCGACAGAGCAGCCACCAGGGCCAGTATCCACTTGTGCATCGCGCCTCCTACAGAATCCAGACGATGTAATAGGGAAACAGCAGCAACAGGACGATGAGGGCTGTCGCCAACCAGAGCCAACGTCGCCTGCGTCGCAGAGCGTCCGGGGCGATGCAACTGCCATCCACACCGCACCGTGCCGCCGGTCGATACAGCATACAAAACGCCACGGCCAAGGACAGTACGGCGGCGGCGCTGAACCAGGGCCTCAAGGGATCGAGAGCTGTCAGGGTGCCGATCCAGGCGCCACTGATGCCCAGCAGGACCAGCACCAGCGGCACGACGCAGCAGACCGATGCGCCAATGGCGGCGATGCTCGCGCCAACGATGGCTGGAACAGACGATTTGGCCGGGGTTGTTTGCATCAGAGCATACTAGCCTCTGTACCTAGGTACGGAGTCAAGCCGTGCGTCCGAACACGTTTACGATCAGCCGGCTGGCGGCGGCGGCCGATGTGCACGTCGAAACCGTGCGCTACTACCAGCGACGTAGGCTGCTGCGTCAACCCGAGCGACCCATAGGAGGCGTGCGTCGTTACGACGAGAACGATGTCAATCGGCTTCAGTTCATCCGGCGCGCTCAGATGATGGGATTCAGCCTCGACGAGATCGCTGGCCTGCTAGAGATCACAGGCGAACGTTCTTGCGAGCAGACCCGTCAGCTGACCGAGCGAAAGCTCGTCGATGTCCGTCTACGAATCCGCGAGCTGCGACAGCTGGAGAGGGATCTCGAACAGAAAATAGCGCGGTGCGCCCAAGTGCCGGCGGGAGAGTTCTGCCCAACCCTCGATTTTCTGGAGCGGCCAAGAAAGCCAGCTGCGACAGGCAGTTAGCTCACTTTCGGCCCGTTTTTACACGAATCCCTGCCGACCCTCAGGTTGCGCTTGTCGGCGAACAGCGCGTGCGCACGCGGATGCGGGGTGAGTGCGACGTCCCCTGCGAGATAAGTCTGACGAAGGTCCGCATGCGAAGCTTCCTCAAGCGCGAAATCGGTCAACCGGTTGTAGACCATGTCGATCGGGCCGTCGGCATCTGCAAGCCCCTCCGGGCCGAACCTCAGATCCTCGGGCGCGCGTATCACGCAGTCCACGCCGTGCTCCCGGAATGCGTCCGCGTACAGCTCGAACTCTGGGTAGAGGAACTGCTCCCGCGGGGCGCTGTCCACGATGGCCACACGGGACGGCGCGCGGCCCGACTGCTGCCGGGCATCGTCAAGCCAGGCGGCTACAGCCGCGCTATGGGCCTCCGTCGCCGTGGTCCAGGTGGTCCACGCAGCCGGCGCGCAAGATCTCACGGCATCGAGCAGCACGGCATTGAGGAGCAGCCCGCCTGGATTGGTGTTGACCTCGATCAACCGCGGGCCGTCGACGGTCAGGTGAAAGTCCAGCCCCAGGACGCCACCCGCCGAACCCGGGTAATGGGTTGCGATGTCGGGGGCCCATTGCAGGACGCGCTCGCGGTATCGTGGATTCTCTGCAACTTCGAAGAGCGCCGCCGCGACTCGCCCCATGGCGTCCAACGCCGCACGGTCGACGAACAGGGCGTACCGAGAGAACAGATGTGCGTGAACGGCCGGGGCAGACATGGACTCCGAGAAGGCGGCCCGGATCGACTCGTGCAGCCGCAAGACGTCGACTACTTCGCATGCACACCGTTGGTTGAGCGAGGCACCCACTGAAGTGGCACAGTTGATATTGCAGCCTGACTGGCCAGCCATTCTTGGGGCTCCCTAGGTTTACGCCTCGACGCAGCCTGGTTGCTGCGCTGCTGCATCGATCCCGCCCAGCAGTCATGTTATCTGCTCTCAGGACAAGCGCCGCTTCTCGAAGAAGACAGAGGTAGGGCGTGATGCCCCAACTGAACATCCGCTCGGGTTGGCAATCCAGCCCGCCCACCCTCGATAACGTTCCCAAATCATCCTCCGCTTCGGGATACAGCACGGGACTCGGCGGTCTCAAGAATCAAGCGCAACACGTTTAGCGAACTCGGCCATCTCCTTGGCCATCATCTCTCCTGATTAGCGCCGAACCTCAGTGAACGAAGTTGCTCGCCGCACGCAGCAGCCGC
>VFQQ010000166.1_pt1 | contig 168653 bp, 137 predicted proteins | sample 3512341 | NCBI WGS metagenome assembly VFQQ01 (sample SAMN10412373, study PRJNA504923) | tailings metagenome | isolation source: Relicate 2 Philex TSF1 revegetated site | place: Philippines: Tuba, Benguet | collected 2017-08-29 | reverse complement strand
AAGAGGGAGATAGAGATCCCATTGTCACTCGTCACCGCCGTTTGGTCCCACGCGCCAGCGTATCCGTGGCAAGCGACACAGGCCTAGTGATACCGTCATGGTTTCGGCAGTGGCCGGACCGCATTGCCGTGGTGATGCCTGCCGGTACCGTTGACGAATGCGTTGTTGTTGGCTCTGACGGCCGCGAGGCCGTGCGTGTGCCTCAGGGCCGCCTACAGGCGTCGCCTATCGAGTTGCCGACGTTGGGCCTTGCCAGCGGCATGTACGTCTGCCGCGTGCGCACATCCGGCGAGTGGCGCTCGCAGTCCTTCATGGTTGTCAAGTAGAGGTGGGCCATGAAGCCAACAACGTGCAGCGTTTGTTTGCACAATCAACCCTTGGTACCTATGCCAACGTCCCCTGCAGCCCATTCGCTATTTTTGAGCCATGATAATCTCCGCACAATGGATTCGCGAACTGTTGCCCGCCGTATCGTGGAACCCGACCGATGTTGCACAACAACTTACGTTTGCCGGCCTTGAAGTAGAACACATTACCGACCAAGCAGCACGCCTGCAGGGGTTTGTCGTGGGCTTCGTAACCGACAAACAACCACATCCCAAGGCCGATAAGCTGAGCGTTTGTACCGTTGATGTAGGTCGCGACACAGCCGCCACTATCGTTTGTGGCGCTCCTAATGTTGCGGCCGGACAGTTTGTACCCGTGGCCCTACCCGGATGTCGACTACCTGATGCCGATTTCACCATTGCCGAACGCCCACTCCGAGGCGTTACGTCGCAAGGCATGATTTGCTCGCAGGCAGAGTTGGGTCTGGGCGACGACGCCGATGGCATCTGGATACTCTCCGGCGACCTCGTGGCGGGTTCCTCCTTGGCCGATGCCCTTGCTCAGACCGATATCCTGCTCGACGTTGCCATTACACCTAATCGTGCCGATGCTCTTAGCCATCTTGGCGTCGCTCGCGAAATCGCTCTACTTACCGACTACGCTACACCTCATACGGTCGATGTAATGCCACAGGCATACGAAGCCGACCCAACCGTTGCCAATGTGAAGGTTGCCATTGAGGCAGCCGAACTGTGCCACCGGTTTCTGGCACTTCCTATCGACGGGCTTACCATACAACCATCGCCCGAGTGGATGCAACGCAGGTTACGCGCCTGTGGGCTTCGACCCCGTAACGTTATCGTCGATGTTACCAACTACGTCATGCTCGAACTCGGTCAGCCGCTGCATGCCTACGATGCCCGCACCGTCGCTCAACGCACCTTCGTTGTTCGCCAAGCTGGTGCCGTTGCCCCCTTCACAACGCTCGACGGTACAGTGCGAACTCTTGCCGCCGATATGCTGATGATTTGTGATGCACATCAACCACTTGGAGTAGCTGGTGTGATGGGAGGTAAAAACTCAGAAGTTGCGCCTGATACCGTTGATGTGATTCTAGAAAGTGCATGGTTTCTACCATCAAGTATTAGAAGAACTGCCAAAGTCCTTGATATTCAATCAGATGCGTCGTATCGTTTTGAAAGGGGCGTCGACCCAAACATCGCGAAAACGGCGGTGCTTCGCGCCGCCGAATTGCTTGTGACGATTGCCGGCGGACGTCGGGGCGCGCTTACAGATGTCGTAGCTTGCGAATATCAGGCACCCACGTTTGCCGTCCGCTTTGATCGAACACGCCGCATTCTTGGAACACATGTGGAAAACCAAACGATCGTTAGGATCTGTAAGGCAATGCATTGCAATGTGTTAGAGGAAACACCTGAGAGTATTGTTGTACAGCCGCCGTCGTGGCGTGTGGATATCTCGTCCGAGATTGACATCATTGAAGAGATTATGCGTGTAGTGGGATTAGACGCAATCCCTGCGCCAAGCCATACTTCGGTGCCAACACAAGGGGCATCGTTGCCCGCGGCATTACGTGTAAATAAAGTCTCATCAAAACTGATGCAAGGTCTTGTAAGTCAAGGGTATTACGACTGTTGCACAACGTCGCAGACTAGTCCGCACATGGCGCAGTTATCGTCCGATGCTCTCGTACAGGTCGCCAACCCCCTAGGCGTCGACGGATCGGCGATGCGAACGAGTCTGCTGCCTGGACTTGTGAAGGCGGCTGCTTGGAATCTGCGTCACGGAGCCACCGAGGTACGTCTAGCGGAAACGGGGCGGGTGTTCTTGCCTGATGCCACAAATGTATTGGGGGTAGTCGAGGAGCGGCGCATTGCCTTTGTGGCATGCGGAAGCACGGCTACGCAGTGGCAGTCGGCTAGTCGAGTGGTAGACTTTTACGACGTAGCGGGTACCCTAGAATCGATCTGTGACCATGCTGGCCTTCCCCGGCCGACCGTTGCAGTCGATGATGTTGCGTCGGCCCTGTGGGGTAGCAACGTTGGAACCGTCGTTGTGGACAGCAAGGTGGTTGGACGTATTGGCCAGATTCATCCCGGCGTTGCTTCCGAATTCGGCATCGATCTTCCTACCTATGGTGTCGAACTTGCAGCCGACCTCTTGACGCCCGTTGTTACCCGCTATCAGGCGCCCAGTGCCTATCCCACCGTAGAACGTGATTTGGCCATCGTTTTACCTTCGCAGATTGCTGCAGGTGCCGTTCTGCAAGCTGTTGAAAACACAAGGCCCGATATCCTGTCGGCAATCCATATCTTTGACGTGTTCACCGACGAACGGTATGTGGGTGCCGGCAAGAAGAGTTTGGGCCTTCGGCTTACCTTTCTTCGCAGCGATCGAACCTTGGTTGACCAGGAAGTCGACGCAGCAGTATCGCACATTCTTTCGGTCGTTGAGCGTTCGTGTGGAGCCACGTTGCGCGGTTCCATCTCATAACGACCCATCTAGAACGTTGGAGTAACGATGCCACAGCAGCCCGTCACCAGTCCGTTGTTTTCTGCGCAGCCCGACCACGCACTGCCGGAAGTTGATGCTGCGCTTCAGCGGTTTTGGGACGTCGTTCGGCGGACTGCCGAGGCCATGGTTACTTTACGTCAGGACAATGCGTCGTTGGTAGCCGAGGTTTCCCGACTTACGAACCTTGTTGACGACCTTACGGCTCAGCTCGACGTTGCCCGCGCCACCCAGAACGCTCCAGTTCGCCATGAACGCGAACAGGAGTTGCTCGACCAGCTAGCCATTGCCTCTACAGAATATGAGCGATTTCGTGAGGCAGCCGAAGCCGTTAGTCGCCAGCGCGACACACTGGCCGAGGAACGCGAATCCCTTGCGACCGAGCTAACCACTCTGGTTGCGGAACGAGATGCGCTGAAGGCAGACGTTGAAGCAGGCCGTGCCCAACAAGAGACGTCCACCACACACACAGAGCCATCGTTCGAAGCAGCAGATACCCACGAGCTGTTGATGAACCGCATTGCCGAACTCGAACATACCGTTGCAGAGTACAAGGCCAAGGCAGTACTTGGTACGTCGGACTCCATGCACGACGGCCAAATGTCGTTGTTTGGCCCCGCCCCCACTTCGCTTACTGATAAGGGGGCGTCGACAACCACGACGAGCGTACACCTTCAGGGCCTAACAGGTAACGAGCTTCGCGCCATTGCTGCACGCCTTGATTCTGTTGCCGACCGTATCGGTGGTTTGTTCGGCATTTCCTAACTTTGCCTTCATAGTTAACGAACACGCCAACGCGAAGCCGATATGTCCAAAGCCATTCGAGTATCCATTGGCGGCAAAGACCTTACCCTCCGAGGAGACGACGAGGAGAAAATCAAGAGGTCGGTTCGAGAAGTAAATCTGCAAATCCAGTCCCTTCAACAGTCCCTTCGGGAGCATTCTACCCCGACTCTCTCGCTTTTGGCCGCTCTGAACATCGCAGAGCGCCTTCACGATGCCGAAGACCGCCAGCGTACCACGGCATCACACGTGGCTGGTGAACTGGAAAAAATGACGCAGTATCTCGAACGTGCCGCAAAAGCACCACTGCCATAGGCAGATGGGGGAGAGCTCGATGCATGGGCATTCTGCCACGCGCTGACGTGCAGGAACGTGTAGCCGCATTCCGCATCGTGAAACGCACACTTGATAAAAGAACCTATACAAATTGCCCTACTAGGGAACCAGTCTCTTTGCAGCAATGACAGGCCTCGACCTGCTATGCAGGTGCTTAACCCCGGTGCCCATTGGCCGGGACCATTAAGCCGTTGGAAGTCAGCGCTTCAAAGGATGGTACCCACTGTGTGTAGATTCCTTGGGTTCTTTACCCAATTGGGCTGGCAGGTGGCTTCCACCTGCCCACGGTCGGAATGCGGCTCTTTTTTACCCATCGCGGACGCGTGCAGCCGTAGTTCGCGACCAATCGTCTCATGATGAGACACAAGGAGTACGTATGGATCCATCAATCATAGGGCCCGTGTCGGGCGTTGTTGGTGCGTTGTTGGGCTTCGGAATAGCATGGTTTATTGGCCAAAAAGCCGCAGCGGCTACAAAGGCCGAAGCTGAAGCCCGCGCAAAGAGCATCGTCGATGAAGCACAAAAAGAATCCAATGCCATCAAAAAGGAAAAACTTCTTGAGGCAAAGGAAGAGATAGCCAAGCAGAAACGTCAAGCCGATTCGGACCGCGATTCCAAAGACTCGAAGTTGCGCAACCTCGAAAAGGATCTGCGTCGCCGCGAGGAAGGAATCGAGGAAAAACTCGCTGTGATTTCTAAGAAAGAAAAGCAGTTGGCTACACTCGAAAGCGACCTTACCACGCGCCACAAGGCCATCGAACTAAAAACGAAGGAAGTCGACGCCCTCGTAAACGAGCAAACCGATCGCCTTGAACGCATAACGGGCATGAGCAGGGAAGATGCCAAGAAGTACCTGGTTGATAACATGGTCAACGAGGCAAAGAGCGATGCGGCCCAAATGGTAAAGGACATCCGCGACGAAGCTCGCGTGAATGCCCGTAAAGAGGCTACCCGCATCGTCTTGCAAGCCATTCAGCGCACTGCTAGCGATATCTGCGTCGAGAATACTGCCTCGGTCGTGAACTTGATGAGTGACGAAATGAAGGGCCGTATCATCGGCAAGGAAGGACGTAACATTCGTGCCTTTGAAGCCGCTACAGGCATCGATCTCGTTATCGATGATACCCCAGAAGCAGTCGTGATTTCGGGCTTCGATCCGTTCCGTCGCGAAGTTGCTCGCGTCTCGCTCGAACGCCTGATGGGCGACGGTCGAATCCATCCAGCCCGCATCGAAGAGGTTGTTGATAAGGTCCGAAAAGAACTCGAAGAAGAGGTGATTCGCGTTGGCGAAAATGCCCTGATGGAACTTGGTATCCATAACGTTCACGCCGAACTGGTTCACTACATCGGTAAAATGCGTTATCGTTCCTCGTACGGTCAGAACCTACTTGCCCACTCGGTAGAGGTTGGATATCTAGCAGGCATCATGGCCAACGAGCTAGGTCTTGATGTGAACTTAGCAAAGCGTGCTGGCCTTCTTCACGACATTGGCAAGTGCGTCGACCGCGATATCGAAGGGCCCCACGCCTTGTTGGGTATGGAGCTTACCAAGAAGTACAAGGAGCACCCGCTGATTGTGAATGCCGTGGGTGCCCACCACGACGACATCGAAATGGAGTCGCCCATTGCGGTGCTGGTGCAGGCAGCCGACTCAATTAGCGGTGCCCGCCCTGGCGCTCGCCGCGAATCGCTCGAGAACTACGTGAAGCGCTTGCAACAACTCGAGAGCATTGCCACGTCGTACGATGGCGTTACAAAGACGTATGCCATTCAAGCAGGCCGCGAGATTCGTGTGATGATCGAGCCGGATCGTATCGACGATTTGCGCGCCGACCAGTTGGCGAACGACATTGCCCAGCGTATCGAGAGCGAAATGGAGTATCCCGGACAAATCAAGGTCACGGTAATTCGCGAGCGTCGCTCCTTCGGTCTCGCCAAATAACCTCGGCGGCTTGCCGCCCTCCTGTCGTTACTACTTCGGTGCCCCTTTCATGCAGTTGTGAAAGGGGCACTGTTATAAATGGCGCAAATGTTCGGGTAGTTTGATTTTGCCGTTGATGAAGTCGTCGGAATAAAACAATGGGCCCAGCTCGCGCCGAAGCATCATCTCGTCCTCGTACTCTTCTTCTGCTTCTCGCATCATGGCAGCAAACTTGGCCTCGCCGTCGGCAATGCGCTTTTCGGAACGACGCTTCCGCCATAACGTCACGATATCGTCGGCAAGGCCTCCCCAAAACGAACCGTGCGTCATGCAGCCACCGTCGCTCATATGTGCCCGAATGTAGTATTCGTGCATGATGTCGTCGAACTCGGTAGAAAGCACATCCGTTACCGTCTCTAACTCCTCGAGAACCTCGGCATATTGTTCGACGCAAATAAGGAAGTGTGCATAGGATTCGTTGGCAAACTGCCGTGTGGCAAATCCAAACTCATGGTGCAGACGAACGATAATGCCGTCATACTCCTCGGATATGGCCAGCAGATCGGCCTCTTCGGTTTTGCCAATGGCCCAATGTGTTGCCATGTGCTGCTCGTATGCCTGGCTCATAACGGCATCATTCGGAATGAATTCGGTGCAGCGTATGGGTTCAAAAAAGAACGATAGCTTGGGTGCCTGATCGTGCGGCATTCCCATTACGCGCAGGGCCTTGCGCTTGTGCTCGGATATTTGGATGTGGTTAACGACGTCCGACTCTATCCTGCGAAAATCGCCTCGACGCCAGTGCGATCGAATCATCGACAAGTCGGGAAACGTGCGCAGTGGATAACGGTCTAGGATCGAGCCGTAGAACATCGATTCGAACAACTGCCACGTCCCGTCGAACATCAATGGCAAAAACCGTTCGTCGTTGGGATAATGTGTTATGCCACGCATAACGTATCGCATGGCGCTGCCAAGTTCGTGCTGAAGGGCAGTCCACCGTATGATGTCGTTCTCGCCTCGGCAGACAGCACCTTCGAAGTCAGCGCGCCGAAAATGATAGTTTGCCTTCTCGAGTAACTCGTCAGGTGATGTACGGTAGGTATACGTTGAAGGTAAAACCATGATTTCCAACGTTAGTTTGTAACGCTGCAAACATGCAAAAAAGCAACAACCCCACGATGTGTGGGGTTGTATGCGTTACTTCTTCTTCTTGTGACGGTTCTTACGAAGCCGCTTCTTGCGCTTGTGCGTGGCCATTTTATGGCGCTTACGCTTCTTTCCGCAGGGCATGGTGTACTCCTCGATTGATGATGAATTCGTGTGTTGTTCGTTGTTAGTATTGCAGGCTGTAGGTGCTAGTATTCTAATCCTTACGAAGCTGTAGACAGCGACGTGATGATTTCTGCAGCACGCTTGCCTGCATCGGTTGTTGCATCAACCCGAACACATTTCTCCAGCCATGTGCGGCCGGCTTCGACGTTGTTCGAACGTAAATGCATAATGCCTAAGTTGTATAACGCTACCTGATTCGATGGATGACGTCGAATCACCGATTCGATAATCGCCATTCCATCTTCAGGTTTTCCCGACTCGAATACTGCGTATCCAAGATCGATTCGAACCTCGGTGGCATTGCCGTCAATGTTGTCAAGAAATGTCCGATAATACCGCGCAGCTGCATCGAATCTGCCAATATCGTAGGCCAGATTCCCCGCACTTCGTAGTAGCATGCTGTCAAGGGGCTTCGACACCAATTGCTGTTCTACGCGCGCAAGAAGTTCTTCGATCTGCTTGCGCCTTCCGTCGGAGGCATGCGCCGTCGAACGGCTGGCCTCCATCGAGTCGGCTACGGCAGCACCCGCTTCGCGGTCCGACGCAACGATAGCACGCGAAATCCCGAACGACGTTGCCGAAACGGCAACGGCAATGGCGATTGTAATCGCCAGTACCATGCCAATTGAGCGTCGCTGGGTTTCCTCGCTCATGTCTTGTTCGTCGACCCTTCGGCAACGTCCGACGCTGCATGCCGTTGATGCACGCGATCTTGGAACTCCGACGACACACGGAACGTGGGTACGTAGCGCTCCTCGAGCGGCACGGGGTCTCCCGTACGCGGGTTGCGGGCCATGCGAGGCTTGCGGCTCTTGACACTGAATACGCCAAACCCACGGAGCTCGATGCGCTTTCCTTCGGCCAACGCGTCGACAATGCTCAACAAGAATCCGTCGACAACGGCCTTGGTTTCGAGCTTCGTCAATCCCGTTCGCTCGGCAATCTTGTCCACGATATCGGACTTCGTAATATTCAATGCTGCCTCGGCCAAACGTTGATCGTTTCGGTACAATGTTCTCTCCATCACGGCGTCGGCAGCTAGCCCACGTGCCGTAGATAGGACGGCAAAAGTAGGCAAAGTCTATGAAACAACAAACCTTACGCAGATAATACTCTTCGTGAATCAGCACCGAAACATCGTCGGTACGTTCGTCGATTCCCGTACATTTGCAGCCATCTTGCATAACTGATGACACGCGTGGACTGGCTTACAGAAGAACAACACCCAGACGACAAGGCAATTCAAGAGCGGCTAACCTCGACGGGTAGCCTGCCAAGTCACATTGCCGTGATTATGGACGGCAATGGCCGATGGGCACAGGGGAGCGGACGACCACGCATCGACGGACACCGCGAAGGCATGGAATCGGTTCGTGCCGTCGTGAAGGCTACGTCGCAACTGGGCATCAACTTCCTAACACTGTATGCGTTTTCCATTGAGAATTGGAAACGTCCAGCCACCGAAGTGGGCTTTCTGATGCGCTTATTGGAGTCGTACCTGCGCAAGGAAGTCGATGAGCTCCACGCCAACCGTGTCCGCATTCGAACGATAGGAAACACGAATGCACTACCCAAAGCAGTACAACACGTGTTGCGCTCAGCCATGGAGCGCACAGCGAACAACCAAGGACTTACGCTGACCCTTGCATTGAGTTATGGTGCCCGATGGGATTTGATGCGGGCGATGCAGTTGTTTGCACTCGACGTGCGCCGGGGTAAGATGTCGCCCGAAGACGTGAATGATGAGACGATACGAGCGTATTTGCAGACGTCGTTCCTGCCAGATCCCGACCTCATCATCCGCACGAGCGGAGAGATGCGCCTAAGCAACTTCCTGCTGTGGGAGGCCGCATATAGCGAGTTATACGTGACCGATATCCCATGGCCCGAGTTTCGTCGTGCCGAGCTGTACGCAGCCCTGTGCACCTACCTTGAGCGCGAGCGTCGCTTCGGCAAGACGTCGGCCCAGGTGCAAAACGGCGATTCTTCTTCCGATCACATTTCGACCCTCCGTCAGATTCTCAATGCGTTTTCGTAAGGGCACCTGCCTCCTGATGTGGATGCTGGTGTCGTGCCTTTCAGTCATGGCGCAGACGCCAGCGCGACCACCAATCATCGCCGGCATTACCGTCGAAGGGGTCGGCGCAGGTATCGACGCCGAAACGGTTATTGCCATTAGTGGCTTGCGTGCTGGCGAAGTAGCTGCCACCGACAACATTGTGATGGCGATTCGTAATCTGTGGGCGCGGAAGCAGTATGCCGACGTCAAGATTGAACGAGAGCGAGAAACAGCACTTGGCGTGTTCCTTGTGATTAAGGTTCGCGAGTTCCCGCGCTTAGAAAAAATCGAGGTTCAAGGGAACGACGAAGTGTCGGCCGAAGCGATCATCAAGGCCGTCGACAAGATGAAGGGCGACATTATGTCGCCATACGAAGAGTACCAGATTCGCCAGCGCGTCAAAGCTCTCTACGCCAAGGAGGGTATGCTGTTTGCAAAAATTACCTCAACCGAAGTTGCTGGTGAACGCCCAAACACCATTGTTCTGCGCATCGACGTTGTAGAGGGTGTCGAATATACCGTTGGATCGATCTCGATTGTTGGCAACGTAGCATTCGATGACGATGAGCTTGCCGGAGCTTTCAATGACACCAAGACGAAGTCATGGTGGCAGTTCTGGAAGTCGGCGACGTTTGACCTTGACAAGTACAAGGCCGACCTTGAATTGTTACGCCAGTTCTATGCCAATCGTGGCTACATCGACGCCGAGATTCTGGGCGATACGGTGATGTACAACGAGGCCACCGAAAAAGTGGACATATCGATCTCGGTACGCGAAGGCAAGCCGGTCTACATTCGGTCGATACGTTTCGACGGCAACACGATGTTTGCCGACGATGTTCTGCAGCGCCGCTTGGCAGTAGAAATCGGTGAGGCCTACAATGCCGAACGCGTTGCGCAAAACCTGGAAATCAATGCAGAGCAAACCGACGCGAAGTCGCTCTACGCCGACAACGGCTACCTGATGGCCCGTCTGGTGCCTGAACTGACACGTGTGACGGAAGATTCGGTTGACATCTCCGTGAGGGTGATTGAAGGAGAGCGCTTCACGATTCGCAGGGTCGACTTCAAGGGCAATAACAAAACGCGTGACCGCGTAATCCGGCGCGAGCTCTTTACGAGGCCCGGCGACTATTTTAACCGCAGTGCTGTTATTCGCAGCATTCGTGGTTTGGGTGTGTTGAACTTCTTCAACCCCGAAACACTGCGTCCCGACGTCGTGCCCGTCGATAACACCCACGTCGACCTGGTTTATAACGTCGAAGAGCGTAGTACCGATACGTTCAACGCCTCTGTTGGCTTTGCCGGGGCCTTTGGTCTTACCGGCAGCATTGGCATTACCCTTAACAACTTCGACATTACCGAACCGCTGCGCGGTGGGGCAGGGCAGGTACTCGCACTGCAAGGCGAGTTTGGCCAAGCTAGCCGCTTGCAAACCATCCAGCTCTCCTTTAGCGAGCCATGGCTGTTTGGCCAGCCAACGACCCTTGGTTTTAACGTTTTCGACACTCGTCAGCGCTTTGGCTTCGACGTACGCCGCACTGGTGCACAGGTTAACATTGGACGTCGGTTCCGTTTCCCTGATGACTACTTCCGTGGGGACTGGTCGGTTGGCATCGAACGTATCAACTCGAACACCGAGACGCTGTTTAGTCGGGCTGGCCTCAACACAGCCATTACGCTCTCGCAGACCATTTCGCGCACAAGTCTCGACAACATCATCTTTCCAACGCAGGGCTCGCGCTTTGTTCTTGGCACCCGTTTCGCCCTTGGTGCGGCGGGCCTTGGCACGGTAGACTTTGGCAAGCTCACGATGCAGTTCGATGTGCTTAGTCCGCTGTTGAAGGTTGCCGACTTCAACCGATTGGTGCTGTTTATGAGTTCGGAACTTGGTTTTGTTGACGGCTTCCGCGTTGACACAACCATCCCGCCGCAAGAGCTATACTACATGGGTGGCAACGGGCTTGGCGGCTTCAACGTCACGCCATTACGTGGCTACCCCGACCGCGTGATTGGCCCCGCTGGTGGCAATGGTGGTCGCGTACAGGCACGACTTGTTGCCGAGCTTCGCTTTGCCTTGTCGCTCAATCCGTTCCCAATCTATTTGCTTAGTTTCGCAGAGGCAGGCAACGTTTGGGCTAACCTTCGTTCTGCCGACCCCTTTGCCTTGAAACGAAGTGCAGGATTTGGCGTGCGCCTTTTGCTGCAACCTATCGGTTTGCTTGGCTTCGACCTTGGCTATGGCTTCGACCCTGTTGGCGACGTGGGGGCCCGCAACGGCTGGCAATTCCACTTCCAGTTTGGTCGCTAAACCACAGAGTGCCGCAGCCTACGTACCACAATGCAACCATCACAACGACATCACTCACTAACACCACGTATGATTAGGACTCTCTTCACCACTGCCGTTTTCGTTGTTCTCGCACTACCGCTTTTTGCTCAACAAGGGGCATCGGGAACACGTATCGGATTTGTTAACGCAGAAGTTGTATTGAAGGAACTGCCCGAAGCTCAACAGGCGAATCGTAACCTGGAGGATTGGGGTGGCAGGGTGCAAGACACCTTGCGCATGATGCAGAAGGACTTCGAATCACGCATCGAAAACTATCGCAAGCAAGAAGCCATGATGTCGGCCGAAGCCAAGCGCAAGGAAGAAGAGGGGCTTGCCATGCTACGCCAACGCTTTGCGCAGTACCAAGAGGAAAAACTTGGTAATCAGGGCGAGCTAGCCCGCTTGCGCGAGTCGTTCCTTGCGCCCATCCGCGAAAAAGTTGCTGCTGCTGTGAACGCCGTGGCCAAGGAAGAAAAGATTCAGATTGTGCTTGATAAGGTTGCCGGTCTGGTGTTGTACTCGGACGACAAGCTCGATATCACCTACAAGGTTCTCGACAGAATTAAGCGCGGAGAGAAGTAACCGATGCCCCTTTTGTGCCACTTTTCACTACCACACACAACAACAGAATGAACTATACAGCACGTACGCTGTTCGTTGCCGTTCTCGTCGTGGGCCTGTGGTCGGTAGAAACCATGGCGCAGAAAATTGGCTATGTGGCTACTGATCTCATCCGCTCCAAGTACGAAGCAAACGAACAAGCAGAGCAGCGCCTCGAAGCTCAGGTAAACGAATGGAAGGCCGAGCTGGCACAAGCCCAGCGCGACATCGAAGACCTCGAACTCGACCTGAAGAAAAATCGGCTAATCTGGAGCGATTCTGAACGGCAAAGCCGCGAAAAGCAGCTTGATGAGAAACGACGCGAGCGCGACAAGCTGGCACGCCAACGCTTCGAACCCGGTGGAGAGTACGACCGGGTGTCGGAACAACTGTTCAAAGGCGTGTGGTCGAAAATCTATATTGCAGTGCAAAAGGTGGCTGCTGCCGAGGGCTACGACATGGTGTGGGACAAGAGCACACAGCCCCTCGTGTATGTAAACGCCAAATTCGACATCACCGTAAAGGTGATGCAGGAGCTGGGTATCGATGCTGGCGACCTAGACAAGAAGCAAAAAGATGCCATTGCGAACGACCCTCGCAACAAGAAGCTGGAAGAGCCGCGGCGCCGACGCTCACGCTCGGCTACGCCCGACACAAAGCCAGTGCCTGAAAAGGCAAAAGAAGAGGTAAAGACCGAAGACGGAGATATGTGGATTAACCCCGATGGAAGCCGCACACCAAAGCGCGATGTTGGTCCGGTACCAGTAGACACAACGTTCCGGCCTACGCCACGCGACGCCGAGGTGCCACGATGAGCGACGTTGCAGCGCGTGGACGCTCGGTACAGTCTATCGCAAATGCCGTACACGGCACTGTTCACGGCGACCCCGACGTGCAGGTGTTTGCGCTGAATCGCATTGAATATGCCAAGAGTGGCGATCTGTCGTTTCTCTCGACGGCCTCATACGCGAAGTTCCTAGGCGTTACGAAGGCCTCGTGTGTGCTGGTAAGCGCAACCCTCGATCTGGCAGTACCAGAGGGCCTTACGGTTGTAGTCGTCGACGATGCCTACAGAGCGTTCGTTGCACTCATGCGTGAGTTCTATCCTCCGCTACGTATTGAGTCTGGATTGCGTCATGCCACAGCGTCGGTTCATCCTTCTGCCACGATTCATCCCTCGGCAGCCATAAGTGCGGGCTGCTCGATTGGCGAGGGCTGTGTTGTGGGCGAAAACGTACAACTCTATCCCAATGTAGTACTCTATCCTGGCTGCACTGTGGGAGCAGGTACGGTTATTCACGCCAACGTAAGCTGTCTGCACGGCACCGTAATTGGTACCAACTGTCTGATTCATGCAGGTGCAGTGCTAGGTGCCGACGGCTTTGGATACATTGAGAACGCCGACGGTAGCTTTGATAAAGTGCCTCAAGTTGGAGTTGTTCAGATTGGTAACGATGTAGAAATTGGTGCCAACGTGACCATCGACCGTGCCGCTGTTGGTGCGACATCGATTGGCGACCGAGTGAAGATTGACAATCTTGTCCATATCGCTCACAACGTGTCGGTTGGCAGCGACACGGCCATTGCTGCTCAGGCAGGAGTAAGCGGCAGCACGCGCATAGGCAACCGCAACCGTATTGCTGGACAAGTAGGCATCGTAGGTCACATTACAACGGCCGACGATGTAATCGTTGAAGCACAAAGTGGTGTTTCGAAGACGATTACATCGAAGGGAGCGTACTTTGGTTCGCCTGCTAAGGAACACCGCACGGCACTGAGAATGGAAGCGGCGTTGCGCCAGCTTCCTCAGCTTTTAACGGATGTACGCGAAATGCAGCAGCGTATCGCTGACTTGCTTGCTAACAGCGAGCCAAACGACGAATCCTTGACTCAACCATGAGCACCAAACAACGTACCGTTGCCGATCGTGTGACCTTCTCCGGCGTCGGCCTCCATACTGGCAATCTTTCGTCGATTACGTTTGCCCCGGCAGACGTCAATTCGGGCTTCGTGTTTGTACGAACCGATCTCCCCAGTAGCCCAGAAGTACCGGCTCTCGTAGATAACGTCGTCGATATATCTCGCGGAACGACGATTGCTGTTGGCGACGCTCGCGTCCATACTGTCGAACACGTACTCGCTGCCTTGGTAGGCATGGGCGTCGACAACTGCCGCATTGAACTGTCAAACAATGAACCTCCGGTGGGCGACGGATCAGCGCTACCATTTGTCGAAATGATTAGGTCGGTGGGCCTAACGGAACAGTCGGCTGACCGCCAAGAGGTGATTGTTGAAGCACCTGTTCGATATGTTGATGAGGGTCGAGGAACCGAAATCGTAGCCCTCCCTAACGATGCGTACCGAGTGACCGTAATGGTTGACTATAACAATCCGGCCTTAGGTTCTCAGCACACTGGATTGTTCAATCTCGAGCAGGAGTTTGAAACAGAGTTTGCACCAGCCCGCACGTTTTGCTTCTTACACGAAGTCGAGACGTTGTGGAAGCAAGGATTGATACAGGGTGGTAACCTTGACAATGCCATTGTGATTGTTGATAAAGAAATGTCCGACGACGACCTACGAACCCTGTTAACCGAGATGGGAATCGAGGGTAATGCTGTGTTGGGCTCGAATGGTATTCTTAACGACAACGCCCTGCGGTTCCGCAACGAGCCGGCTCGTCATAAGCTCTTGGACATGTTAGGCGACCTTGCGTTGATTGGGCCTCGGCTGCGCGCCCAGGTTCTTGCAGCGCGCCCAGGCCATGGGGCAAACATCGAGTTCGCTCGCAAGATGCGTCGAATGTATGAGTCTCAGCAAACCGTGAAGCGCTATCAGAAGAGTGCCACCGCTGGAACTGTGTTTGATATTAACGCGATCTTACGAATGCTACCGCACCGGTATCCGTTTCTTCTCGTGGATCGTGTAACAGAGTACGATGCCGAAAACAACAAGGTGGTGGCGTACAAGAACATTACGTTCAACGAACCATGTTTTACCGGTCATTTCCCCGACAGACCGGTCTTTCCGGGTGTCTTGATTGTTGAAGCGATGGCCCAAGCTGGCTGCATGTTGCTTATGGCTAGGGGAGTCGACCCTCAGCAAAAACTTGTGTTTTTCATGACGATGAACAACGTGAAGTTTCGCAAGCCGGTGATTCCCGGTGATACGCTGGTGATGCACCTTGAAATGACACGTTTTCGCCTGAATACGGCGCAGCTCGTTGGTAAGGCCACGGTAAACGGTGTGGTTGTTGCAGAGGCCGAACTGTCGGCAGCCGTCGTTGATCGCGAGGTGGCGTCGTGAGTTCTCCCGTCATCCATCCTTCGTCGGTTGTTCACCCAGACGCTCACCTCGGCGAAGGCGTCACAATCGGTCCGTTTTGCTCGGTTGCTGCCAACGTTGTGGTTGGCGCACGCACGCAGTTGCGCTCACATGTTGTTCTCGACGACGGAGCCCGTATTGGAGCCGACTGTGTGCTCTATCCAAGCGTTGTTGTAGGCGCACCGCCGCAAGACCTAAAGTATGCCGGCGAGCCAACGCTGGCAATCGTTGGCGACCGCACGACATTGCGCGAAGGTGTTACCGTAAATCGAGGAACCACGTCGAGTGGCCGCGCTACCGTTGGCAGTGATTGCCTTATCATGGCCTACGTTCACGTTGCCCACGATTGCAGCGTTGGCGACAACGTTATCATCGCCAATGGCGTGCAACTCGGTGGCCACGTCGAGGTTGGCTCGTGGGCCATTATTGGCGGCCTTACTGGCATTCATCAGTTTTGTCGCGTCGGTGCCCACAGCATGATTGGCGCGTGTTCGCGCGTTGTAAAGGATGTGCCACCCTACGCGCTGTGTGGCAAGGAGCCACTGAGTGTAGAAGGCATCAATGCTGTAGGTCTGCGCCGCCGCGGCTTTAGCGATGCTACGGTTCGTGCTATTGATGAGTTTTACACCGTCCTGCTTCGCTCGGGACTCAACACTACCGACGGTTTACGCGCCTACGAGTCTAGCTATGCAAGCCCACTGCCCGAAGTTGCCGAAGCCATTGCGTTCATCCGGTCATCGAAACGCGGTATTTATCGCTAGCCTTGTTGCTTGTATTGCTGCTGGCACATTGAGGCTTCAAGCTCAGCACTTCCAAGCCCCTTTGGCCAGTCCTATGGAGTCGCGTGTTGGCACGCTCTTTATGCCAGGCCCAAAGCATCTGCGACTCGACATTGGGTACCGCTTTGATGTGGCCACGATATCGCTTGGCGATACGGCACTAAAACCGATTGTTGTTGATAGTGACTTCTTTACGCTTACGCGCCTGCGATCCGAGGGCAACTTTAAGTTTCCTGTGGAGACAATCGACTATTGGTTTGGCGTAGGCCTTCACTGGCAACACAGCGTGTGGGAAATGCGCATGCGCCTAGCCCACGTGTCTACACACCTTGTTGATGGCTATGCCAACGCAGACGGAGTGTTCGACCGCCAAAAACCATTTGTTTACTCCCGCGAATTCGTTGAGTACATGGTGGGGCCACGCCTTGGCATCGTTAGGCCGTATGTTGGATTAACCTATGTGTGGGCCACCATACCAAGGTCGATCAACCGACTAATACCACAGATTGGCTGCGATCTACAAGCTCCTGTTGGCAACGGCCACGTTGTTGCTGGCGTCGATGCCCGTCGGTCTGGATTCGAAGGCATCTCGGCGTTCTCCACCGTTGTTCAAGCTGGCTACAGGTTTACTGGATTAGGCAGCACCTCTACCACGGTCTCGTTACTGCGCTACGATGGCCGAAGCGTTCACGGCATGTTTGCTGCCCAGAACGATCATTATTGGGCCCTTGCCGTTCAGATAACGCCGCCATAACTCCGGCACGTGAAATCGATGCCCCTTATCACAACATGGTTAAGGGGCAACGAGTACAATGCGACGAACTGGATGACCAGCCGACGGTGCGATGATGGCATACACGCCGCTGGGAACGTTGGGCATGTAAGGCGCGGAAGCGTCGATGGTTGCGCAGAGGGTTCCATTCGTGGACACAACAGACAACTGGTGAGGTGCTGTAAGATCGGGCGGAAGGAGCTGGCCTACTCTGAGCATCAGGGGCGAAGCCGACGGTGCAAGGCGTTCATCGGATACCGACGTAGGAATCCAGCCATCACCGAGCAGCAAGCGTTCGCGAATAACAGGAGGAGCTACCTGACGTCCACCTGAAAACAATCGAATGGTGTCTAGCATGTATTCGGCAATGGGCAAGCTGCCCCGCTCTGGATACCATGAATAGCAGACGGTGACGGTTTGTTGTAACAGTGTGCGGTTATTGACAACAAACTCGTCGGACCGCGTAATGTGTGTAACCGTGCGCTTTACATCTGGGATTGGCCCAGCAGCATTGTTGAGCGTTAATGTTCCAACAGCATCAAAGGTCGTTGTTGCCGTTGCTACGGTAGTGCCTTGACTGGTGGGGTAGAAGACCGAACCAACGAACTGATCGATATGGCGTTGGTTTTGTGTAAACTCGGTGGGTCGGGTCTCGTAGGGATTGTTGGGTTCTGCTACGTTCGTAACGGTGCGCGGCGTAACGATGCCGATAACGCGAATGGTACGCGTAGTGGGTGCATAGAGGTAGGTGTTGGTGTCGTCGACGATCGCGAACGTAGCAGTCGGAAAGGCCGTTTGAATAGCGTTGGGTAGTTGACTTCGGAGGATTACGCTTCGTGTCGTGGGGCTCAATCGAGCGATGTCGCTGAAGTCCCACGTGGCGTTGAAACCGCTTGCACCAGGGTTGAAGCCCTGCGCTGAAGCGCGGTCGTAGGCAATGGATTCACCCGGGACTGGATTGTTTGCCGACGTAAAACGAACCTGCGACGAAGCGCTCGACACAAGGAAGAGAAACGCCAGCAGGAGGGATGTGTGGTGGCGGACAACTCGAATCGCATCAGTGGCTAGGCAGAATGTTGAAGTCATGGCCATGGTGGTAAGTGAAGCGAACATCGATTGGCGTACGTGCAATATGTCACGAAGCAGCATGACATAACCACTACAAAACCACTACATGGTCGAAAGAGATTGCAGATACCGAACAAGATGATCGGTCTGCTGTAGGCGTAGCTTGCGGCGGATGCGCGTCCGATAGACTTCAATGGACTTGGGATCGACATTCATGATAGCACTGATTTCTTTGCTGCTAAGATCTAGACGTAACAGCATGGCCACCTTACGTTCGGAGCTGTTGAGTAATGGGGCGCGCTCTTCGAGCACACGAAGGAACTCGCGATTAACGGACGTCAGCCGTTCGTCAAAGACGTGCTTATCTCGTCCGGTGCGAAGGTGCATCGTAATGCGTGCTAGGGCATTCTTTAGATGCGATGCCTGGTCTGACTTGGCGGCGAGGGCGTTGCGGATATCGCGCTCGACGGTTACAAGCAGGTCGTTTGTCTGGCCAAGGGCAATTGCACTCTCGGCCAGTTCTTTGGAGCGAATTTCCAGGGTAGCTTCGAGTTGAAAGGACTGCTGCTCGGCGAGAATTCTGCGCCGTTCGGCGCGTTCAACTTCTAGACGTAGCTCCATCGAGCGAGCGTGATTGGCGTGTAGCTGGTTGGCTTGTGTGAGTTTGCGTTCGTAGAGTGCCTCGCGGTGATGCAGGGCTTTGACGAGGTTGCCGTTGGCTTCGTATACGTTGGCAAGCAGGGCATGAACGTCGGCAAGTGCGTCGATACTCGACGACTCTTGAGCAATCTTAAGGGCACGGCGCAGCATACGAAGTGCTTTAGGCTCGGCTTCGAGAGCTACGGCCACCCGTGCTTCACGAACGATTGCATCGGCCAGCTTGGCAGAGTTCTGGGTCGATTCTAAAATCTTGCTGGCCTGGTGGTAGAAGGCCGACGCCTCTGAACGTCGGTTCTGGGCTTCGGCAACTTGCCCTAGCACTACAAGGGCGTCTGCCGTGTATTCGTGATCGTTGAGATCTGAGAATAGCAATCGTGCCTTCTGGGCGGATTGGACTGCCAACTCGTAGGCGCGTCGCCGAAGCGAGAGTTCGGCTAGAAACAAATGTGTGCGTGCCTGTCCTGCAGCGTCGCCGAGCGCCACCATTACGGCTAAACATTCAGTGAAGTACGTCTGGGCGGCCTCGAACTCGCCCATGTTACGATGCACACGCCCCAGGTTGTTGAGCGCCATGGCTACACCGTATTGGTCGTTTCGTGTGCGATGAACTTCAAGACTTCGCCGCGCCCACTCTGCGGCCGAAGCGTCGGCGCCGATGGTAACATAGACGTCGGCGATGTTACCGGCCACGTAGGCCTGAAACCCCTCGTCGGACAAGCGCTCGCTAATACTGAGGGCCTCGCCGTAGGCCTCGAGGGCCTCTACGGGGCGCTGAAGAAAAGCAAACGTTGCTCCGTTGTTTGTAAGGACGTTCATCAGGAGCGGTAGGTCGTCGATGGTTCGCGCAAGCACCAGAGCACGTGAGTACATATCGAGTGCCTCGGTATGTTGGCCAAGGCGTCGCAGCGTTAGGCCAATGTTCTGATACGACTTGAGAACAGCGGTCGTGTCGCCTAACTTCTTCGACTTCCGCAAGACCTCGGTAAACACGCGCAGTGCATCGTGATAGTCATGGGCAGCAAAGTGGCAAATGCCTACCATACGAAGGGCCTGGCACTCAAGGTCGCCACGACGCCCACCTCGCGCTTCGGCCAGGGCCTCCTTGGCATACCCTAGTGCCTGACGAGGGCGCTCGTACTGTATCTCTCGACATGCGGCAAGCCATATGTCGATGCGCCGCTCGCGACTGCGCGTTGCGGTGAGCTTCTCGAGGATAAGTGGTTCTGATGCCGTACCAGCGGGCCGAGACATGTAGTGGTTTTGTAGTGGTTTCGTGAAGTTAATCAAGGATAGGTTGCCGGCGTTACGGACATCCTCCCACCTACAATACGGAAAGACGCCATGAACCGGTACATCTTCGTTTTCATGATCATGCTGCTGCTATCATTCGAAGCGGCATGGTCGTCTGGGTCGCTCTTCGTTCGACCGATACGATCCCAGCAGACGTATCAAGCAATGAACATTAAGAGCTATGATGCGACAATACACATCCGTGATCACGTAGCTACTACGCACGTCGACCAAGTATTCGTCAACACGCTTTCAACAATCGTTGAGTCGACCCTCATCTTTCCTTTACCACCGGGTGCCATCATTGTGGACATGGCATATTGGTTTAACGGCAAACGCTACGTGGCCGACGTTCGTGAGCGGAAGGCGGCGCAGGCCACCTATGATTCGAAGATTCGGGTTCTCGTAGATCCTGCATTGCTCAAGGAAATCGGAGAGAATACCTTCCAGCTTAACATCGCCCCGATCGATCCACGGAGTGAAGTGCGCGCCGAGATAACCTACGTTGAGATTCTGCCCTATGCATCAAACACGCTATCGTGCACGCACTTGCTGCGGTCGACAAGCCTATCGCCCAAGCCATTGGAACGCGTGTCCATACGTGCTAACGTTCGCTCGCAGTTCGACATTCGCAGCATTCAGGTACCGTCTGTTACGCAAACCGGAATCCACATCGCGAAGGAAACCGACCGTGAATTCAATGTAACATACGGCGACGAGCAAGCACTCCCTACACGAGACCTTCGTATCGACATCGGCACGAACCGCTCCGAGGCCTCGATGCTGGTGGCTACCTATCAGCCAGTACCTGCCGACTCGTTCGGTACCGATGGCTTTTTTGCAACGTTCGTTACTCCGCCCGATGAGTCATTGGTGCCGTTGCCACGGTCGATCGTCGTTGTTGCCGATGTAAGTTCAAGTATGACCGACGTGCGAATGCGTCATCTACGAGCGGCTATCCACGCCTTCGTAGATCGCCTTCACGAAGGTGACGCGTTTAACATCCTCACGTTTTCGACGGCCGTCTCATCGATGGGGCCCGACCTGATGCCCGTTACCAACGAGTCGCGCGAGGAGGCGCGTCGATTCATTGATTCTCGCACAGCACTTGGCCTAACGAATATGTCTGATGCCCTAAAGGCCGCGTTGTCCATGACGTTTCGCGAGAACACGGCCAACATCGTTGTGTTTCTCACAGATGGCGATCCAAGCTGGGGCATCACAAATCACGCAGCACTGATCGACTCGGTGAAGGCGTGGAATACGCAGGATGTCCGCATCTATCCCATTGGTATCGGCGAAGAGCCAACCGACGCCTTGCTACGAGGGCTGGCACGTGCTGGAAATGGACACCTTACTCGCATTGACAAGGATGACTCCATTGCCATCGTTGTCGACAACAACCTACGTCGAATCTCAATGCCCATCATGCGAAGTGCTACGCTGGCCTATGGTAACCTAGATGTTACGGAACTCCTTCCGCAGGCGCTTCCAGACGTGCCTGCCGGAGATCGATTACTCCAGGTTGGGCGATACGCACTTCCAGGCCGGTACGACGTAACGTTCACGGGTACCGTCGAAGCCGATACCATAACAATTCAGTCGACCGTGGATTTTGGTTCGGCCGAGCTCGACCATAAAGCAGTTGCACGTCTATGGGCCACGTCGAAGATCGAACAACTACTTGACGAGATAGCTCGCTACGGCGAGCGCAAAGAGCTTGTCGATGCCGTTATCGCTCTTTCGATTCGATTTCGCATTCTCACGAAGTATACCGCATTGTATGCCGACCCTGACAATACCAGCACATCCGTTCCGAATGGATGGCCAGATGAGCGGCCACTCGAAGTGATGACGCTGCACTGTGCTCCGATACCCGCTGCGTCGGAGTTTACCGTCCGTGCTCGAGTCCCATCGTCTGCTATCGGACAACGAGGAGTAATCGAGTTAATCGACCTGTCGGGACGCCTCGTTGCTACACTCGCAAGCATCGAGCGGCTCGAGTCAGATCTTGCTCTTGTAGTGCGCCTTTCGTCGTTACCGGTGCGCCCCGACGCCGGAGCCTATGTTGTGGTTCTTCGAACGTCAGTTGGCATGGCCTCAACGACGATACTTCTTCAATAAGCAACCGTCCGGGTGTGGTACTCGGACCCGTACATGTGCAGCCGTGGTGAACTTGGCGAGTGGTACATGTACGGAATTGATGGGGTCGGGCCGTGGTGTTCCGACCCCATTGTATTTTTGCGGCTTCCTTTCACGCATCCAACCAACACATGGCCATCGCCTGCGGCATTGTAGGACTTCCCAACGTGGGAAAGTCCACCCTTTTTAACGCTCTCACCTCGAACGAGGCCGAGGCAGCCAACTACCCATTCTGCACCATCGAGCCGAATCAGGGCATCGTACCTGTGCCCGACCCACGACTCTCGGCACTAGCCAGCGCCTACGAAACCGATCGCGAAGTTCCCACAACCGTAGAGTTTGTCGACATTGCCGGTCTTGTGAAAGGGGCATCGAAAGGCGAGGGGCTGGGTAACCAGTTCCTGGGTAACATTCGGGCGTGCGATGCTGTGGCCCACGTTGTACGATGCTTCGACGAAGAAAATGTGGTGCACGTACACGGCAAGGTTGATCCACTCCACGATATCGATATCATTGAAACCGAGCTTATACTCAAGGATGTTGAAAGCGTCGACAAAATGATGCTGAACGTGCAAAAAAAGGCACGCTCAAACGATAAGGACGCAAAGGAAGAACTTGCCACTCTAGAGCAACTTCAAAAGCACCTCGACGGAGGCGCACCAGCGCGGACCTTTGCTCGAGACGACAAGGCAGCAAGTGTGATCAGTGCCATGCAGTTGCTAACCGACAAGCCAGTGATGTACATAGCAAATACTGATGAGGCAGGTGTTCGTGAAGGCAACGACATGCTGTCGGCCGTACGAAAGCGCGCAGAAGCCGAAGGAGCTGTAATGGTGCCGATTTGCGCCAAAATCGAAGCCGAGATTGCTCTTCTAGACGAAGAAGATCGAACGCTGTTCTTACAGGATCTCGGAATGGCAGAGCCCGGGCTGCATCGCGTGATACGCGAAGCGTATCGACTGCTGGGGTTGATAACGTACTTTACTGCTGGTAAGAAGGAAACCCGGGCGTGGACGGTACGGGCCGGAAGTACAGCCCCGCAGGCGGCAGGCGTTATTCACTCGGATTTCGAGAAGGGCTTCATCCGTGCCGAGGTAATGAAGTATGCCGACTGGGACAGACTGAAGAGCGAGCAAGCGGTACGTGATGCCGGCCTCTATCGCATCGAAGGCAAGGAATACATCGTCCAAGACGGCGACATCATGTACTTCCGCTTTAACGTATAGGTTGAACTACAGCTGGCCGTCAAGTGTCCATGCACTAACAAGAGTGGCATGCTCTTGAACGTATTCGAAAAGCCGTTGGTAAAACGGATGAGAGCACACCGTTGCACCATCGCCAACAATGATGAGTCGCTTGCGGGCACGCGTCATGGCAACGTTCATCCGTCGTGTGTCGGAAAGAAAGCCGATTTCGCCATCGGCGTTGCTGCGTACAAGCGAGATAATGATAACGTCGCATTCGGACCCTTGGAAGGAGTCGACCGTATTTACATCGATGCTTGCAAACCCTAGCGCCGAGGAATCTCCAAGGAGTTCCCGTAGCAGTCGAACTTGGCCGCGATACGGCGAGATAACACCCAGTGATGTTGCCGCAGCTTCTGCTGCGGTAGCTAGTGAGCGCGTAAGCTGAACGCAGAGTTCGGCTTCACCCTGATTCTGGAGTGATTCGGCATTGTCTCCAGGCGACTCATCCCATGCCTTGCCCGACGTATCAACGATGGAGAACGACTCCCTCAAAGGTAGGTCACGTGGAAACACATGGGCTTCCACATCGGCATGTGCAGTTATTCCGTCGGCATAGAACTCCTGGTTAGAAAACGACATGATGACCGTGTTCATGCGATACTGCTCGGTTAGCAGCGCAATGGCCGACGGATGGGTCGTGATGACTCGTTCGAGCATGGTTGACGCTAGGCCAAGGCGACTTGCTTCGGCAGAAACAACCGTGGGTGGAAGCTGGTAGGGGTCGCCTGCAAGAATTACACTGTTGGCACGTGCGATTGGTATCCACAACGAAGGGTCGAGAGCTTGTCCGGCTTCGTCGATGACGACGGCAGAGAACTCGCGACCGGCCAGTTCGCGATTCCGAGCCGTCACGGGTGTACATGCCACGACGTCGGCGTTGTCGATAATCAGGTCTGTACACTGATCTTCCATCGACCGCACATCGTCGATGATTGACCTCGCTTCTGCGAACAACAGCTTGCGCTGCGTGGCCTCGTCGCGTCCGAACGAACGTTTGTACTGGTGAGCCATCCGTCGAAACTCGTTGGCGCGCTGCCGCAGTTCTTTTACCGTGCCAGCCATTGGATGCTGCTTCCAGCGTTCGTCAAGGGTGTGTTCAAGCACGGCGGCGTCGACTCGGGCCAGGTTGCCCAGTCGAACAACGTCGAGGTTAGCTGCTGCGCACCGTTCAACGAGCAGGTCGACGGCGGCGTTCGACGGTGCGCAGACAAGGACGGGTCGACGACGTTGCGCCAGATGGCGGATTACCTCGACCAGCGTTGTTGTTTTACCAGTGCCGGGCGGGCCATGGATAACGGCAACGTCGTTGGCGGCAAGGCAAAGCTGGACTGCATGACGCTGGGAAGAATTTAAATGCGGAGCATCAACGGATGACAGGGCATTGAAGGTTGGCTGGGTGGTGCCATAGAGGACATCCCGCAGATGGGCTAGGCGCGATGCGTCGTCGTTGGCCGCCGCGTCGAGCGCTAAACGCATGTCGCGAAAGCCAGACGCATCGAACGTCACTTGGACGCCGATGCGTCCATCAGACAGCCACTCCGGATGGTCGTTGCCACGCAAGACGATGTGCGCCATCGAGCCATTCACCCAGTGAATCACGCCGTCGGCGGTTTGTTGCTGTGCCCCTTGAAGTGAGAAGACGTTGCAGGGTTTGCCGCCGGACAGTTGGTGGGGGGTAGGATTGCCGACCCGCTCGACAACTACGAATGGGAACTCGCCAAAGCCGTAGCCAGTCTCACGAATCTTCACGGGGTACCATGCTACGCCATCGGCAACACGCTGGCGAACCGGGGAGGAGGTTAACACGTGTGAAAAGCGAAGGGACTGCTCGGCGCGCTCAGCATCGAGGGCTGCAGCCAGTTGGCGAAGGACGTCTAACGATTGACTCATGGGCGGCAAAGGTACGGAATCATGATAGCGTTGGGTAACGTGCGTAGCATAACGTACCGTGACTAGATGGTTCTGCCGTATTTTTGTGCCCTTCGCTGCGCTGCACACACCAACAAGCGTTCACCGTGGGTTTCCCAAGAGGTATTGCGATCGATTATTTTTCTTCACTCCGGAAAGGGTAGGTATGTTACAAGGGTACATTCGTTCACTAGCAGTGCTTTGCTGCGTTTTTCTGCTAGGAAGTGTGCTTACAGCACAAGACGCTGTAGAGCGTCACGCACCGTGGCGCTTTGGTCTCAACCTTGGATTAAACTATAACCTTGCAGGGGTGGGATTTGCAAAGTGGGACGGCGAGCGCAGTCCTGATGGTCGGTTTATCCCCCTTGTCCTGAATGACGGTTCTGGAATTGGCCCGTACATCGGTCTCAATGCCGAATACGTATCCAAGTCCTGGTGGGGCATTGGTGCCCGACTTAGCTACGATTCGCGAAATCTTACTGCGTATGATGATCAGTCGTTTGCCAAGTCCGATGGTGGGTTCTTCAGCGACGAGTTCCGGTTTTCGAACCAGTACTTGGCCTTTGAACCCCGCCTGCTTATCCGGCCGATGGACGACCAAGGTTTCCATCTCTCTCTAGGGCCATCGCTGCACCTTGCCATGAATTCTACCTACGATTATACCATCGAAGGTGGAGCGGTAAAGACAGGCAACGAGCTTCCCGACGCTGCGTCGATGACAACGTCGTTTGCGTTTGGTTTGGGCTGGGACTTTCTGCTCAACGATCGCAAAACGGCAGAGTGGGGCTATTTCCTCTCGCCCTTTGTAGAAACCACATGGCTACTGGCACAACGCGGTGTTGATTTTGCAGACATGCAGAGTTCGTTCGACGACGCGTTGAGTACCGTCACGGTTCGTGCAGGCGTTGCTATCAAGCTTGGACGGTTGCAGCCAGATCTCGAAGCAGAATCGTCGAGCACAACCTTCTTCACCATTACTCCTCCCGAGGATGGAATCAGTGATAAGGTTGTTGTCGATGAGTTCTATCCCCTCATTCCCTACGTCTTTTTCGATCGAAACAACCAGGAGATTCCTGGTCGCTACGTTAAGCTCGCTCCCGGGGGCGGAGCCGAGTTTTTGGACAAGTTTCCAGATCTTATCGACGTCAAGGACGAACAACCTCGCGAGTACCGCCAGGGCGAAGTGTACTATAACATCATGAACCTTTTCGGCAATCGGTTAAAGCAAAATCCAGCCGAAACGGTTACCTTGATTGGATCGGATCCACAAGAAAAAGATGGCGATGTGTTGGCCGAACGTGTTAAACAATACATCGTTGATGTATGGGGCGTCGACCCAGCACGCGTGACAACCAAGGGCCAAGTGAACCCTCGAATTGTAAGCGGTACAGCACGAACGCCGGCCGAAGACAAACCCTTTGCCGAAATCGAAAATCGCCGCGTTGAATTCGACTTCAAAAACAAGCAGCTTATGCGCGAAGTTCATCTCGTAGCCAAGCGGGATGCGACAATCGAAAACGATGTTCGCATCGAACTACAAACGAACGAGCAAATCGAAAGCTGGACGGTACGCATCCAAGGCAATGGTGTAAATCGCACGTTCGGTCCGTTCTTCGGCATGGAAGAACTCATCAGCGCAACGGGATTCCTGTCAAATGCTCCTAGCGGACGCTTCTTCGCCGAAGTAACAGCGCGCACTGCCGACGGCCGTACACTCAACGATACTAAGTCGTTCGAGCTTCGCCGCGCTGCCGAAGAACGCAAGTCGGCTCGCTTCTCCATCGTATTCGACTATGCCGAAGACGATCCGATTAAGCGCTACGATCAGTTCTTGCAGAACGATGCCGCCGACCGAATTCCCGATGGCGCCGTTGTTGTTGTCCATGGCCACACAGACAACATCGGCCGCGATGAGTCTAACAAGCGTCTTTCACTCGATCGTGCTAAGGCCGCCCGCGAAGCACTCGTTAAGGGGCTGCGCGCCAAGGGCAAGCGCAACGTCAAGGTTTACGCCATCGGACGCGGCGAAGACACAACCTACGCTCCGTTCGACAACTCAACGCCCGAGGGTCGTCAGTACAACCGTACTGTAATCATCGACATCGTCCCCAGACGATAGTTTTCTTTCAACGTAACGTCTACCCTAAGCCCCCGTCCACCCCTGTGCACGGGGGCTTTTCCGTACTTTTGGCCCCCATGGCACTATTTGGACACAGCTCGGCCGTCGTAATCTCCACCCAGGATGCCGAAGCTTCTGCCGAGGCGTGGACGACACTTGGATTCTCAGGTATTACTCCCACTGAAGGGGGCAGCCGATCGGCAATACGGATGACTGATGGACAACTTTTCGTTACACTGCTCGAAGAGGAATTCAATAGTCCTTCGCTAGCCTGTTTTACGGCATCACTCGACCGAGTGCTACAGCGATGCCGCGACAAAGGCGTTCCAGTCGATGCATCCGATCGTTCGAACGTGGTTGTGCCCGTTCCCGGTGGTCAGCAGATCTTCTTGCATCATCGCGATGCCCAGCTCACCTTGCGACCCGATAAGACACAGAATCAGGTCCTAGGCTACTTCGACGTCCTGCTTGTGAGAGTTCCCGATGTTGCAGTAGCCCGACAGTGGGCAGAGAGCGCCGGCTTTCTCGTTGAAAACGAAAGCACCATTGGCCCGTCGCGAGTAGACATGACCGATGGCGTGAGTCGGATTGGATTCCTTCAGTCAGAACAACTAGGAAGCGAACTTGTCTATATCACCGAGCTCGACGGTGCGTTTGTCGACGATATCACTGAAGTGTTTGCAGACAACGCAACCGTCTATCGTCTGCCCGATGGCACACCAACCATGGTGCGCCTCTGCATGCCCGAAGGAACTTGGTTGACCATTGTAGCTGACGACGATGAATAGCACGATCTTGACTCAGCCGCTTGTGATGTTGGATCTCGACGGCACGATCATCGACTCACAATCGGGTATCGTCTCATCTCTGCGAGGCTCGCTGACTGAGTTAGGTGTCGAGGTTGAAGACAACCACGACTTTACATGGTGCATTGGATCGTCGCTGTGGGACATTTACAAGCACTACCTTGACACCTCGGATGCCCGGCGTTTAGATTACGCCGTTGCGCTGTATCGAGAGATTTACCGTTCGGGCCCGATGTTTGATTATCACGTGTACGACGGCATAGAGTGGGCCATGACCCAGCTTGTGAACCGTGGATATCGCCTCGTATTGGCCACAACTAAGGCCCGCGAATATGCCGCCCATGTTGTAGCATCGAGCTCGTTCGCTTCCATGCTTCATCACGTCTATGGCTCAGAGCTCGACGGCACTAACGTTCACAAAGCCGACCTGATTGCCCATGTTCTTCGGTCGGAAGATGTTGCGCCAGAGCGCGCCGTCATGATTGGCGACCGTCACCACGATGTCGACGGTGCCGTTGCTAACCGCGTAGCTGGCATTGGCGTTACGTATGGCTATGGCCATCCCCGTGAGTTCACCGCGGCGTATGCCGTTGTAGATCGTCCACATGACCTTCCCGACGTCATCGCCTCCATTATCGCATCATCATAAGTCATGCTCGTCATTCTCCACGGAGCCCTTGGCTCTGCACATCAGTTTCACTCCCTTTGCGAACATTACCCACATGGTCGTGTCGTCGAGTTTTACGGACATGGGGCACAGGTTGCCTTGCCGGGCCAACCAACCATTGACGCATTTGTTGACCAGTTGGAAGCCGAACTCGTTGCGATTGGTCTGCCGTGTAATGTGTTCGGCTATTCCATGGGTGGATATGTAGCCATGATGCTAGCCTTGCGCCGTCCTGAGCTCATTCGTGCCATTCTAACGCTTGGAACGAAGCTGGCGTGGTCGCAAGACACGGCTGCAGCTGAAGCGATGAAGCTGCAGCCGGATGTTATCAGGGCAAAGGTTCCGGCCTATGCCGAAGACCTTGCCAGGCGCCATGGTGATGATCGATGGCCTAGGCTACTGGCCGAAACAGCCGCCGTAATGGCTGATCTTGGTATCAACCCACGTCTAACGTCGGATTCTGTGCGTGCGATGTCGGTGCCCACCCGGTTGTGTGTTGGCGATCGCGACGAGATGGTTTCCATCGACGAGACGCTGGGACTGTACCGTGGGCTTCAGGCAGGTGCCGACGGCAAGCGCCACCAGATGGCCGTTCTTCCAGGTGTGCGACACCCAATTGAGAAGGCCCCAGTTCACGTTGTTCGCCAGCATATCGATGAGTGGCTCGCCGGCTAACATTGCCAATTCGCGCACGTTGCTAACGGCAGCAGTTAAGCAGGCAGCATACGACTGCGGATTCGATGCCGTGGGCATCGCCATGGTCGAACCGTTGACGTCCGAAGTTCAGCGGTTTCACGAGTGGATAGACCGCGGCTACCATGGCACCATGTCGTGGATGGAGCGTGGTGCCGACAAGCGCGCAGACGTTGCCGTCATTGTTCCCGAGGCACGAAGTGTTGTTGTTGTTGGTCACACCTACGACACGGCCGAACGACATCCGCCTGAAGCCACGGGCAAGTTGTCGCGCTATGCTTGGGGCGACGACTATCACGACGTGTTGGCGGTGCCCCTTGCCAACCTAGCGGCAAAAATGAAGGAGCTTGATCCCAGTATGGAGCACAGGCGGTACATTGACACCGGACCCGTGCTGGAGAAACAATGGGCAGTGCGGGCAGGATTGGGCTGGCAGGGAAAACACAGCAACATCTTGCGGCGCGACATTGGCAGCTTCTTCTTCTTAGGAGTTGTGATTTCAACGATGGACCTCGACCCAGACGAGCCGATGGCCGACCATTGCGGAACGTGCACGGCCTGTATCGATGCATGTCCGACGAAGGCAATCGTTGAACCATATGTTGTTGATGCTCGACGCTGCATTTCGTACTGGACGATTGAAACCAAGCCCGATGTTGAGTTTCCAGAGGACATACGCAGCAACCTTGACGGCTGGCTGTACGGTTGTGATGTGTGTCAGGACGTATGCCCTTGGAACCGCTTTCGCAAGGAAACGACGGTGGAGGCCTTCCGGCCGCGATACGGGCAGACCTTTATGAAGGCCGAGGACGTCGTAACTTTGCAGCCCTCCGAGTTTTCGTTGCGATTTCGTCACAGCCCTATCAAGCGTGCTAAACATGCCGGTATGGTTCGCAACGCTCGGGCCTTATTATCTCCCCAACAACAGCACCTACCATGCAACACACCAACGTCGCCATCATTGGATCTGGACCAGCAGGATTTACTGCAGCCATCTACGCCAGCCGAGCTGGGCTCTCCACTAAGCTCTTCGAAGGAAGCCAACCCGGAGGACAGCTTACCATAACGACCGACGTGGAGAACTATCCGGGCTTTGAGCATGGAATCATGGGACCAGAACTCATGGACGCCATGCGTAAGCAAGCGCATCGTTTCGGGGCAACATCGCTGTATGAAATGGTGGCCGCTGTCGACCACACCACACGACCATTTTCGATTCGTACCGAGCGGGGGGATGTGCACACCGCCGATGCCGTGATCATTGCAACCGGAGCGTCGGCAAAGCTACTTGGTGTACCCGGCGAGCAGGAGTTTATGGGATTTGGAGTCTCGGCCTGTGCCACGTGCGATGGCTTCTTTTTTCGAGGCCTCCACGTTTATGTGATAGGGGGCGGCGATACAGCCATGGAAGAGGCAACGTATCTTACGCGGTTTGCCGAGAAGGTGACGATTGTTCACCGTAGGGAAGAGTTCCGTGCTAGCTCAATCATGGTAGATCGTGCCCGGTCGAATCCAAAAATCGACTTCATCCTCAATTCCACCGTTGCCGAGTTCGTAGGTTCAACGGATGATGGCCCTAAGCGCCTTACGAGTCTGGTACTCGAAGACACGCGAAGTGGCGAGCGCACAACGGTGCCGGCCGACGGTGCGTTTGTAGCGATTGGCCATCAGCCCAACACGTCGATCGTTGCAGGGTTCTTGACGCTTGATGCTAGTGGATACATCGTTCGGCCTGGAGCGTCGACAGCAACGAACGTCGAGGGAATTTTTGCCTGCGGAGACGCAACAGATAGCGTGTATCGCCAAGCCGTTACAGCGGCGGGGTCGGGCTGCATGGCAGCTATCGATGCCGAGCGATGGTTAGAGCATCAGCATCACGCTGCCAAGCTAACAAGCTAACAAGCTAACGGGAACATCGACCTGCAATGATAGCCTCGGGCATTATTCGACTGAGGCCTGAACCTTGAATCTCTTCGTAACATCACGCGATACCCGCAGGGCATCGTCGTATGTTGCATAGCCCCACAACACAACTTTATAGGCGGGGGTGCGCTGCGTCATCACTGGCTCGAAATAGGCCTTGAAGTTCCGGTCCTTCCACTGTCCGACCGCTCTTTCGGCCTGCTCTTCGCTCGCCACTTGGTCGACGACGATCGTGTACGGCGTTGGGTCGACGGTTACTCGCCGAACCTCAACACGATTGTTCATTCGCCGTTGCCACTCTTCGAGCTGGAAGTAATACAGTGGCTTCGACGACCCCTCGCTGCGCACCTGAATCGACTTGGGCGGTACGCCCCATCCCATCAAAGCATCGGCAACACTTCGCGCACGTTCGTAGCCAAGCGGAACTGCATCGGTCAAAACATCGCGCCCGGCATGTCCAATCAGCTCGATCTTTGACTCTGGATTTTCAATCAGCTCTTCGGCTAAAAGTGCCAACGATGGATAGAACGCTCGAACCATATCCATCGTAGAATCTGCAAATAGCGCAACGGCTAAATATGGTGTACGATAATCCAAGTCGGTAAGCGGTAGGCGCATAGAGTCGGCAACTACCTTTTTGCCATGTACCAATCCAACCTTTACCGATAACATCTCACAAGGGGCGTCGGCTTTCGGCAAGCGTACACTGCCGCGCAAATGCTGCCGATGGGCGTAAAGCATTTCACGAATGACGTCGCCGGCTGACATGGCTTCGGACGCCGGCAAGACATATGAGCGCCCACCAGTTGCAGCAGCCATGCTGCGATACAGGTAGCCCATGGCCGACGGGCCAACTCGAACGGTGTGAATCCGAACACCCAGCGACCGAGCTCGCTCTACGACGGCACTATGCGTATGCTGCAGCGATGCATTGTCGTTGCTCGCAGCAATAACGATGAGCAGGCGTTCGCTGTTAGGTGCCGTTGAAAGCATCGACAGGGCGTTCATCGCAGCAGCATACATGCCTGTAAGCCCGTATACGGGCGGCACAAGCTCCGGCGAACTGACCCGTCCGGCCTCTGAGGCCTTGGCGATGGGACTTAACTCCACAATTCCGTGGTCGTATACAAGAACGCCAACAGAGTCCATGCCGGGAATCCCAGGTAGTACCTGCTGAAGTCCCGTTACGACTGGCTTGGCAAGTCCATTCGATATCAACGAATTATCCACGCAAACAACTGCAGCGATAGACGGCGACGCTGTGGTCCAGGCATGATTGGCTGGTGGGGCACTCGTCGACTCTGATGCGCCCGTCGCACGACACGTCACCTCGGCAAACCACTGCCCGGTCAATTGGTCGTTCGAAAGCGCATTGCCCATGGCGTCCAACACAATGCAGTCGTACACGATGCGATTGTCGCGCTGTACTGCGCCAACAATGCGTACCGAAACGGCCTCGGCTTGACGGTCCGACGCTCCGCGCATCCATGCCGATGGACTTTCGTTGCGAACCAGCAACGGTGTTGCCTTGCCTGCCGCAGGTCCCGTCGAAATGTCCGACCCCGTGCCGCCCTGGCGCGGTGCAACCGTAATCTTCCATGTGTGCACCAAGGTGTCGCCACCAGCACGGAAGGCTCGCAACGCATATTCGGTCGTGGCCGTGGGTACAACCACCGCGTGACCTTCGGGCAAATGGTACGACCCCACAGGGTCTAGGCGCACGCTGTCGGCGTAGCGAAACTTCCAGAACATCTGTGCAGCCTCGCCCTCCTGGATGCTACGTGTGCCTGAAAACGTCTCAAGCACGATTGGTTTTTTTGCGCAGCCAACGGCAACGACGGAGGTTACAAGAGCAAGTAGCCACAAGCGAGAGGTCATAGGTTCTTACGGTTGGTTCACATCAGAAACGACGGTGAACATCATCTGGCCGTTATCGTCACTGTCCAGTACAATGCTTTCACCACTGCGAACTTCCGCAGATAAAACCTTGATTGCAAGTGGATCGGCAACATATCGTTGAATAACCCGCTTTAGTGGTCGTGCGCCGTACTGAGAATCGTACCCTCGTTTCGCTAACCACTCTAGTGCATGAGGAGTCACGCGAAGGCCAATTCCTATCTCTTTGAGCCGGTCTTCGACTGACTTCAACTGTAGCTTCGTAATCAGGTCGATCTCGCTCTGTACCAACGGCTTGAACAGAATAATTTCGTCGACGCGATTGATGAACTCCGGACGCAGGCGGCGCTTTAAAAGATCAATGATCTCGAGGCGAAGGTGCGACATCACGGCGTCGCGATTGTCCTCTGTAATCGACGTCAGTCGATCTTGCATGATCTCCGTGCCAAGGTTTGACGTCATGATGATGATGGTGTTCCTGAAGTCCACAACGCGACCTTGGCCGTCGGTCAAGCGCCCGTCGTCGAGCACTTGCAGCAGAATGTTGAACACGTCTAGGTGTGCTTTCTCGATTTCGTCAAGTAGAATGACTGCATAGGGCCTACGCCGAATGGCCTCGGTTAACTGTCCGCCCTCTTCATATCCAACATAGCCGGGAGGTGCTCCAATCAGGCGCGACACCGCATGTTTTTCCATGTATTCAGACATGTCGATGCGAACTAACGATGCCTCGCTGTCGAAGAGGTACTCGGCAAGAGCACGAGCCATCTCGGTTTTACCAACGCCTGTCGTTCCAAGGAAGATAAACGAGCCGATGGGGCGCTTTGCGTCTGCTAAGCCACTACGGGAACGTCGGATAGCATTGGCCACGGCACTCACGGCTTCCTGCTGGCCTACAACGCGCTCCTGTAACGAATGCTCAATGGTAAGTAGGCGGTCGCGCTCGGTTTGCAGCATTCGCTGTACTGGAATGCCTGTCCATTTGGCTACTACCTCGGCAATGTCGCTGCTGCTAATTTCCTCCTTGAGCATGGCCCCTTTGGATTGAATCTCTGCAAGCTCTTTGTTGGCCTCTTCAAGCTTGCGTTCCAACTCGAGGATGGCGCCATACCGAAGCTCGGCCACACGGCCGTAGTCGCCCTGACGCTCAGCATCGGCTGCGTCCAAGCGCGCACGCTCAATCTGCTCCTTGATCTGCCGTAACGTTGTGATGTGCAGTTTCTCTGTCTCCCATCGTGCGCGCAAATCGGCATGTTGGCGGCGCAACTCCTCAAGCTCGGCGTCGATCTCGGCCAAGCGCTCACGTGTTGATGCCGAAGGATCTGTCGTCATTGCTGTCTTCTCCAAAGAATCTCGTGTCTCGTTTTCGCGGGACAATGACGAATCAACGCCCTTCGTTGTGTGTTCGTTACATCACAAGCGTACCGTTTTAGAATCAACAATCCATGTAACTTTGCACCGGACACTCTGTGAAACGCCCCCCGCAATGGATCCACTCCTACGTCTCATCATTATCGTCGTTCAGAGCTATCTCATCGGCTCGATACCAACAGCTCTCATCGTTAGCAAGCGCATCTTTGGCTTCGATATTCGCCAAAGGGGCAGCGGTAACATGGGATCGACCAACGCCATGCGAGTACTTGGCTGGAAGTGGGGCTTGGCGGTTCAAATTGGCGACGTTCTAAAGGGACTCATCGCCGTTCTCCTTGTGGGCTACTTCTTCGAGACGGAAATGCCCTTCGTAAACAGAACGCCCTTCGAAGATGCCACAGTCGTAAAGATGATTGCAGGTTTAGCGGCAGTGTTGGGTCACATCTTCTCTGCCTTCGCTGGCTTTAAGGGCGGCAAGGGCATCAATACGTCCTTGGGAATGCTGATTGCCGTCGCCCCCGTCGAAGTTGCTGTGGCAGCAGGTTTTTTTCTCGTTGCCCTGTTCGCCTCTGGCTATGTCTCACTGGGTAGCATCGTTGCTGCGATTACCGTCCCGAGTACGATGGTGATACGGTACAACGTATTTGGCGTCGAAATTCAGGGCTATCACACCTTGGTATACTTCCTTGGAGTGTTGAGTCTTATCGTGATATACGCCCACCGTGCTAACGTAGGAAGACTTCTACACGGCAATGAGAACAGGTTTACCAACCTTATGGTGTTCCGACGCTTGTTCGGCAGCCATCACCGTTAGGCGTCATGCACGTTACCATTCTTGGTGCCGGAGCGTGGGGAACGGCTCTTGGCCTTGTTGCTGCCGATGCCGGACATTCCGTCAGACTGTGGGCTCGTGAAGATCACGTTGTAGCAGACGTCAACGAACGCCACATCAATCCAACGTTTCTGCCCGACGTGGTGTTGCCCACGTTGGTTGGCGCAACGTCGAGCATTACCGATGCCCTCGAAGGACAGGAACGTGCTCTTGTGATACTGTCAATCCCGACGCAACATATTCGGACGGTATTGGCCCCTGTGGCTTCACATCTTGCAGGAGCATCCATCGTTGATGTTTCGAAAGGGATCGAACGAGGCACACACTTGCGTGTTAGCGAGATCCTCTCCGACATCGGCGTTAAGATGCAGTCTTATACGGTTCTTAGCGGCCCAAGTCATGCAGAAGAAGTAGGTCGCCGACTACCCACAACGGTTGTTGCAGCCTCGCACCTGCCTGCGGCGGCAGAGTTTGTTCAGCGAACACTCACAACCGACGCGTTCCGCATCTATACGTCAGACGACGTCACAGGCGTGGAAATCTGTGGCGCTCTCAAGAATGTGATTGCCATTGCCGCCGGAATGATTGATGGCGTAGGATTGGCCGACAATACAAAAGCCGCCCTCATCACGAGAGGACTAGCCGAGATCGCTCGATTGGGTGTGGCCTTGGGGGCGCGTACCGAGACATTTAGCGGCTTGGCTGGCTTAGGTGACTTGTTTGTTACGTGCACATCGCGACATTCGCGGAATCGCTACGTCGGTGAACAGATCGCCAAGGGAAGGACGTTAGACGACGTCCTAGCCGATATGACGGCTGTTGCCGAGGGAGTGCCAACAGCGATAGGTGCCATCGAGTTAGCCCGCGATCTTGACGTCGAGCTTCCGATAACAGAGAAGGTTGCTGCCATCCTGTTTGACGGCGTCGACCCACGCGAGGCGTTGCGTGATTTGATGGCACGGCCGATGCGTACCGAAACCTGAGTTTAGGCCTTCGTATCGCCTTTAGCAAGTTCGGTAACTCGTAGCTCTGCCCGTTCTAGGTCGGCGCGACAGCTCTCGGCAAGGGCCATACCTTCTTCGAACGCCTTAAGCTGAACGTCGAGCGGCTTGTCGCCGGCGTCAAGCAATCGAGCAATCTCTTCAAGTCGGCGGAGCCGTTCTTCCAGTGGTCGCGGTTCAATGCTGTCCGTCATGATGCAATGATGTGTTGGTGGTTGATTCGATGATTGCTGTCGATACGTCGAATGCCCGTCGGATTGTGACGTGCTGCCCTGGTTGCAACGCTTCGTCGGGCTTCATAAGCACACCATCGGATTCGACGATGGCAAAACCGCGCCGAAGGTTCGACAGGGGGTTAAGCGCTGCGCAGACTGCCGAGACGCGGTCGACTGATGCGCGGTGCGCCGTGATGCGCTGTTGCATGGATCGTGGTAGGCGGCGCTCAATGTCGTCAACACGCAAGCGCGTCATTGCCACGTGGCGCCGCAGGGCAGGTTCGAAACGCGTCACGAGGTCGTCGATTCGTTGCATCCGAGCCATAATGCGTTCGAGGATTCGGCGAGCGCCCGCGCCGTCTAAGAACAGGGCTACGGTGCCTAGCAGATTGGTAAGCACACGCGACATAGCGTCGATGCTACGGCTGCGTAGTTCGGCAACAACGGCCATCATGTCGTCGCGCGTTACTGGCGTTGCCAGCACCGCGGCATGCGTTGGTGTGGCTGCGCGAACATCGGCCACCAAGTCCGAAATCGTCTCGTCGGTTTCGTGGCCTACGGCGCTGATGATTGGAATCCGTGAGTTGAAAACTGCCTCGGCAACGACGAGTTCGTTAAATGCCCACAAGTCTTCGATTGAGCCGCCACCACGGCCGACAATGAGCACGTCGACGTTCGCTGGCTGAAACTCAGCAATTGCCATGGCAATGTCCTCCGCTGCCCCTTGTCCCTGAACAAGTGTGGGACGCACAATCACGTGTGCAATAGGAAAGCGGCTCGCAATGGTGGATAGGATGTCTTGCAGGGCAGCCCCCGTGGCCGAGGTAACGACGCCGATGGTCATGGGCAGATCTGGCAGTCGACGTTTACGCTGCCAGTCGAAGAACCCACGGCGGGCTAGGTCGCGCTTGCGCTCTTCTAGGATGCGTTGTAGCGAGCCAGCTCCAGCAGGGCGCACTGCTGTGACGTCGATTTGATACTTACCCTGGGGAGGATAGACGGTAAGCTTGCCAAACACGATGGTCTGTGCACCGTCTTCCATGGCAAAGGAAGGAACGCGCGTTCGCCACATAACGCAGGCGATCGAGGCCTCGTCGTCTTTGAGCGTAAAGTACCGATGACCGGAAGAATGGTGTTTATAGTTCGAGATTTCGCCAACAACGGCGACGTCGAGAAACGACTGTTGCAATACGTCGCGTATCGACGCCGTGAGTTCGGCAACACTTACAGCATCATTAGACATGGCGCAATCTATCGAATTGAAGCAGGACGTTTGCGTGTGGAGTCGGCGCAGGGTGGTAGGTTCGCAATGATATCAACAACGACACTTGGCACAGCATGATAGGATTTGGATTCGACATACACCGATTGGCGGAGGGTGAAAGCTTGGTGCTAGGTGGGGTAACAGTGCATAGCAGCGTTGGAACTGTTGCACACAGCGACGGCGATGTGATTCTTCATGCCTTAGTCGATGCTCTGTTAGGAGCCGTTGGAATGGGCGACATTGGAGAACACTTCCCAGATAGTGACCCTCGTTGGCGCGGTGTTTCGAGTAGCATCTTCGTGGCAGAAGCGATGCGGATTGTGACACATGCTGGCTGCAGAGTTATCAACGTGGACGCAACCTTGGTTCTAGAACGTCCAAAAATTTTGCCCTACAAGGATGCCATGCGCACAGCGATTGCCGAAATGTGCGGGTTGCCACGAGAGCGCGTTTCCATTAAAGCAACAACCAGCGAAGCTGTCGGGGCCATTGGTCGCGGCGAAGCGGTGCAAGCATGGGTGGCCTGCGAGGTGCAACCCGTGTGATGATGGCAAGGACCGTCTTACGTGTTGTGCTGTGGTTTGCCGCATTGGCGACCGCTGTAGCCGACGCTGATCATCCACTACGGATTCGACCGGTTAACGTCGTTCGCGGACGTGTGATAGAACTTGGAATGGCTGGGACTGACAAGTTTGTGGTCACGCCTCGGGCGGCTTGGGAATCGAATCGGCCGGCTATAGAGCGGCGCAACGCTGCTGGCAATGTTGTAGCTACGGCGCTGCCACAGTGCGATATCGTGGATGCCGTTGCAAGTGCCCATGGAATCGTTGTCGCCATTCGGCGACCTTACGGTGTCGAGCTTCAGGTGCTCGACGCACAACTGCGGACGACGACGCGCGGCGTAATAGAGCGACAGACGTCGGTTCGACGCTGCCGTATTGGAACACTGCCTACCGATTCGCGCAGCGTGGTGCTAGTCGACGATGACGTGTATGTTTCGACAGGACTTGCCGACTCGCTGGTATTTACGTTGCTTCAATCGCAATCACATGGTTTTGTCGTACTTCCGAAAACGCATTCCATGGCGTTGGCCGTGGTTCATGCATCGGGGAGTGTAGGGTATGTGACGTTCTTCGATCGCTCCTTACGTGCGCGAATGTCGCCAACACTACCGCTTGCCGATGCGGCCTATGTTGACACTCGCGACTCACTTGTTGTTGTGCGAAGCCCCCTTGAGGGAGGACTTGGCACCCATGTGTTTGTGATTGGCTCGGATATTGGGCAGCCACGTTACCTAACCGTAGCCACAACGCCAGAGTTGGTGGCGGTTGCTGGCACGGCACGCGGTTGTGACATAGGTTCTGTTGTGGTTACCAATGGACGTTACACGTTGCGAGTTGTACGGGTTTTGCCGCGCCAATCGGTGATATTTGATGCACCCCTGCCGGCCGATTATGGACGTCCGAAGGCGCTACAGTCTGCTAACGGCCGCTGGTATGTTGTAGCCGATGCTGGCCTTGTAGCTATTACCGAAGCTGGATCAATCGAGGCATCAGATACTGTAGCAGCAGGTATGCTCGAGGGACTAACGTTTTCATCCGATGGCCAAGATACAATCGTAGCTACAGGGCGAAACACCACCGTCACACTTGTTGTCGAGTCACAGCCCTTCTGGTGGTTTTATGTGTTTGTTAACGAGGCACTGGCCTATGTTATTCCTGGGGTGCTTGTTCTGTTGGTGTTCGTTATTCGACGGCATGCCCGGCATCTTGCAACCATGTTGGACGCCATGCTTGAATTGCCGGGGGCGGGCATGGTGTTTCATTTGGACGCCAACGCCCGCTTGATTCGAGCCAACGATGCAGGATCGCGGTTACTTCGTCTGTCAAAATCCGTTCCGATGCGCCGGCTGTTCCGCAGTTATGCCACGCACAAGGACGCTGCGGCCTTGCTTGACTTTGTACAGAAGTCGCATTCCCTACGGTTGGTTGTCACAGAAAATGTCGTGGTTGGTTCCGCCACTGGCCCTCGTGAGTATCTGTTCACCTCCATTCCCATTCGCGGCACGCTAGGTAGGTTCGTTGGAATGCTCATCACCGGCGTCGACATCACCGAGGAGTTGGAGCGTCGGCGTCTCGTAAACTGGGCTCAACTCGCCCACGACATGCAGACGAATCTTTCCACCATCCGCCTTAACGCCGAGCAACTGCAAGGGGCATCGCCTTCCGATGTTGAACGCCGCCGGCGCATTCTCTTTCAGGTTGGAGTGCTAATTCAGCGCGTGCGCGACTTGGTAAGTGTGGGCCGAAGCGACACCTTAGATCGCATACCTGTGCACTCCGCCGAACTATGCACCGACATACGTCACGAGTTCGACAGCGCTGTGTTCCCGCACGTGACGTTTCAAATGAAACTGCGTGGAACGATTATGCACGTAGACCGACTCAAGGTGTCGAGGGCTGTGCGCAACGCCGTGGAGAATGGTATTAAGGCACTGCGCAATCAGCCAGGGACGATAGAGATTGCTACGTGGTTCGACAGGTCGAATGTGTATATCCGTGTAAGCGACTCGGGCATAGGCATGGACTCCGAGACGCTTGCCAACATGATGAAACCACACTTTACAACAGCGCAAGACGGTTCGGGAACAGGAATTGGCACAATGATTATGCAACACGTTGTTACGCTTCACGGTGGATCGCTTCGCGTAATGAGCGCTCCGGGCAAGGGAACACAAGTGGTGTTCCGCATTCCGCTTGGTACAACCGTCGAGACGTCGGCAACGGAGTTTACGCAGTCGTTGTCATGAGTCGAATCGACATCGTTGGTAAACGTATCATGGCCTTGGACTACGGGCGGGCCAGAATTGGCGTTGCCGTATGCGACCCGCTGCACATTGTGATATCGACGAGGCCTGTGATCGAGAACCGCGGAAGCGCAGAAACCGTTGTGGCGGAACGGATTGCCGCGGAGCGTGCCGACATCGTGCTCGTTGGTGTACCCTTGCTACATGACGGACGTGTGACCGATATCATCGCAGAAATACAGGCGTTTGTTGTGCGACTGCGGGCCACGGTTGCCGTTCCAGTAATCGAAGTTGATGAGGCCTTTACAACGGCCGCTGCGAGGGGAATCATGCTAGCCTCTGGCATGTCGAAAAAGCGACGTGCAACGAAGGGCAGAAAAGATGTCGTAGCCGCAGCCGTCATGCTACGTGACTTTTTAGAGGAGCAATCATGAACATAGCAACGATTTGTCTTGCCATCCTGCTGGTGCACACAGCCACCGTATCTACGTGGGCCCAGAATGCTCGGCGAATACAGCAGTCGCAGGTGTTCTTGGACTACGGTGATCGCTTCTTTGGCGAGGCCGTGGTTGTTCCAAGGTCTGACGACTCGGCCTCGATGATCGTTCTGTTCCGCATGGCGAATGACTTTTTGTCGTTTACGCGCGTAACAGACCGGTCGGATTTGGGTGGAAATTTCAAAGCCGACGTCAACGTGGGCATCGAAGTACGGGACAGTATTGGTGTGATTCGTCAGCGCACGTCATGGCGGGGCACGGCGTATGCGAATACCTTTGAAGAGACGAATTCGAAGACGGACTTTACGCATGGTTGGGCAACGTTGCTTGTGGGCGTTGGCAAGTATGTTATCACCCTGGAAATCATTTCGCAAAAAGAGAGTAGTCAGAAGCGGATTACGCTGCCAGCCGTAGAGTTCGCGCCGGGGCGGACAAACGTTCCCGTTGCGGTGCCCCTTATTGGAGAGAGTTTGGAGGGCGGCGATGCTTTGCGACCGTTTGTGTTTGGTGGCGTAGTGCCATTCCAAGCTAAGGATGCGGAGGCCATCGTATTGGTGCGAGACAGCCGGGACGGGTTGTACGACGTTCGGATTGATCAGGAACCATACGACGACAAGAGCATTCGTTGGTGGATGGTGGGTGACGTGGAGGGAGAGGCTACGGCAACCCCGGGACTGTTGCCAGAAATTTCGGAGTTATCGACAGCGCAGCGGCCGATCGTGCGGATGAAGCCCACGGGCGTTACGTCGATTGCCTCGGTACGTGTTCGCATTCCTGTTACGGAGATGGTGCCGGGCAAGTACAGACTGCGCATCGTTCGGAAGGGCGGCACCGATACGCTCACAATCCCTTTAAGCGTGTATTGGGAAATGATGCCGCTCTCGCTACGTAATCTGAACTATGCCATGACAATTCTACGCTATGTTGTCTCAGATTCTCTGCATACGAGTCTTGACGAGGGTACTGATGCAGAGCGTAGGACGAAGTTGATGGCATACTGGCGCGAGCGCGACCCGACGCCGGCCACGACGTTCAACGAGCACATGTTTGAGTACTATCGTCGAGTTGATCAGGCGTTCTACGCCTACAGTACGATTCAGGAACCTGACGGTGCTCGAAGTGAGCGAGGGAAGGTGTACATTCTGCACGGATCGCCTTCGGCGGTTAAGAAGAGTCTTAGCACGAAAGACAAACCGCAGGAGATATGGACGTACCTAAACAAGGTGAATACGGTGTTTACGTTCGAGTTGGAAGACAACGGCATGTACAAGCTGCGAGACATGAAGGCCGCGCAATAGCGGTGTCAACGTGGTTCCCAGTCGAGCGCCTCGCAGGGAGGAGCGTCCGAGGTAACGTGGACGTCGAGTACCCGACACACCTGATTTGATGTGTTGAAATGTCGGCACGAACCACACAGTGTCGATTCAAGAATCGTTTCAACGGCTTCGTTAAACGTCGAATACTGCCTCCATGCCGGATAGACCCCTACCGCCCAAACAGCAAACATTGTGACGGTCCACGTTGTTGTTGCAGAAGCATAGGAGCGAAGGGCAAAACCCAAGGCAATAAGGATCACGATGCGCATCAGTGCCGCCGAAACAATCGAGCCCGTGGTATAGAACGGCTGGTCGACGGCATACGGGGGAGGGGACAGTCTGAGCAAAAACATGTCACGGATTTGCTCGAATGGTGTGGGCTGATTCATGGTTTGAGCATTGTTGAGGAGTATTGACGATCCTTCCACCGTGGACCTTTTGCTGACAGTGCCCACAACATGGAGTTGATGCCAATGGCCGCAGCCATGGCGGCAGACAGGGGCATAAGAAACGCATGCCACGACGGCATCGCAAACCGCATGGCAATGCTCCCTCGAATGGCAGTAGCCAAAAACACTTGGATGGCAGGTAATACAACCGCTGGTATAACAAGTTCGGGTGGCCAGGGTGTAGGGTCGATGATCGATGTGATTGCAACTCCGAACAGCCACAGCCATGGCATCACCCAGACAACAACAAGGTGAATGACAAAGCCCACCATAAGGGCAACGTTGAAGTTCATGGCTGGGAAGAAGTTCTTGGAGAATCCCTCGACGACTTCACGCAGAGATGTGTACATCCGACATGACACATCGCGGTGACCATCGACCAGCGCTATGCGGAATCCGTGCTGCTTGACTCTTCGCGCAAGTGCAATATCTTCGACGATGTTGTTTCGAACCGAGGCGTGGCCATCGATGGCATCGTAGACGTCTCGCCTGAAGCACATAAACTGGCCATTAGCTGCTGAGAATGATACGGACTTGTGCGACAGTATGAGATTGTTTGGTAGATAGGCAGTGTACAGAACGTGGACCATTGGGATTACGACGTGTTCGGCCCACGTTCCCATTACTTGGAAGGGGACAAGCGAGAAGAAGTCAATTTTGTCGCGTGATAGAAGCTCGACCGAAGAGTGGACGACGGTTGGGCTATGAACCGTGTCGGCATCGGTAAACAGCAAGACCGTGCCACGTGCCGCTTGCGAAAGTTGATGGCATGCCCATGGTTTTCCAACCCACCCTTCGGGGAGTGGAATACCACGAAGTACCCTGAGAACATGACCAAATTCGGCTTCGAGTCTGGCAAGAATGTTCGGTGTAGCGTCGTTGCTACCATCGTCAAGAACGATGACTTCGAGGTTTGCCCACGTCTGTGTACAAAGGCTGCGAACGCAAGCTTCGATGCAGCGCTCCTCGTTTCGAGCGGGGATGAGAACTGATACCATGACGTTGTCCAACGCCGTAGAACCAGATGGAAGCCGGCGAAATCTGGCGAGGTTCCATGCTGTGACACCTGAAAGAGCGACAAGGGCAAGAGTGACGGCGATGTGGTACCAATAGATCATGATCGTTGCAGGAGGTGTACGTTGCCAAACTACGGTAGATTTGCCCTGTAAACGTACGCAATGATATGCAGGTTCTCACGGGTGAAGGTCATGATGGATGCCATAGGTGCGACGAGCCAGGTGCGTACGAGTGGTGGTATGTAGATGTGCGCGATGCTAACGGCGAGTGGGGTGCGGTGGTAATCCTCTTTCGGGGGATGCCGATGTCGCCCGACTATCTTGCCGCGATGCAGCGGGGAGCTGCGATCCCTGAGGATGCCTGCGGTTACTCCGTAAGTGTGTACCATTGTGGTAGACGTATCGCCATGGCCTTTCGAGGGGTCGACGCGGAGCGTTGCACGTTTTCTGATCGTGCCAGCGTTGACGTTGGGCCTGCTTCGCTACGCTTTGCCGCTGGACAGCTTACGGTTGCCGTAGATACGCAGGACGAACGTGTTCCACAGCGAGTAATGCTGCGGATGCAGCTACAGGCGCCATGGAGCGGTACGTCGAGCGATGCCCCTTTTCAGGATCAGCATGGATGGGTGATAGCCGCACCATTGTTGCATGGGACAATGGAGGTAGGGATAGAACACGACCGCCAATCAAAAGTGCATCAAACTGTGCAGGTAACGGGATATCACGACCACAACATGGGACGCAGGCCGATGCAATCAGATTTTGGAGATTGGCACTGGGGCCGTGTACATTTGGACGATCGGATGTTTGTCTTCCTCGGTACGACGAAGTTTGTATGGGCGGGTATGTTTGAAGAGCGTGGTTTGACGATGTGGACAAACGTACGCTGCACAGCACTAGGCAAACGTCCGACGATAATGGGATTACTATCGCCAAGACGCTTAGTTGTTGCCGAGCCACAACATAACGGCAAGTCGTGTACGGTGGTTCACGATACCGTGCTTGAAGACGGGCCGTTTTACAGACGGTACGGCAGTACATTTATATTTGGGGACGGAATTCAAGGGCGGGGTTATGCCGAGTACATGAATGTTCGGCGATTTGGCGATTCATGGATACGACCATTTTTACGACTACCATGGCTGACGTAGAACAGTATCGGTCTGTACAATTGCTGCCGGAGTACTTGGCCAACCAGATTGCGGCTGGCGAGGTAGTGCAGCGTCCCGAATCGGTAGTGAAGGAGTTAGTGGAGAACGCCGTCGACGCTGGAGCTACGGCTGTGACCGTAGTTGTGCGACAAGCGGGAAAGCAGTTAATCCATGTGATTGATAATGGATCGGGCATGCGCCGCGAGGATTTGGAGTTGAGCGTGGTTCGGCATGCGACCAGCAAGATTCGAACTCCCGATGACCTACATGCCATTGGAACGTTAGGATTCCGTGGCGAGGCGTTGGCATCGATAGCTGCTGTAGCTGATGTGGAGATACGCACGCAACGCAGGGGTGAAGCAACCGGGTGGACGCTAACGTCAAGGCCAGGCGAGGCCCCAGTTGTTGTGCCTGCACATCACGAGACGGGCACGCAGGTGCTTGTGCGCAATCTGTTCTACAATGTGCCTGCACGGCGAAAGTTTCTGAAGGCCGACCTAACAGAGTTTCGCTACATCTCGGAGACGATGCAACGGCTTGCACTTTCGCGTCCCGACATTCGATTCGCATTCTTCGATGGTGGTGCTCTTACATTTGACGTTCAGCCCCAGCAGCTTGAACAGCGAATGGTTGCACTATTGGGACTTCAAGATGCCGGGACGGTCGTGCCTGTGGAGCATCGCGAGGGAGACGTTGTTTTGCAAGGATTTGTTGGTGTCCCATCAACGGCGCGTCAAAGTAGGAGTGGTCAGTTCCTGTTCCTCAATCAGCGAACGATTTCGAGTAGGTCGTTATCGCATGCCGTAGTGTCGGCCTTTGAACATTTGCTTGAACCAGGACAGCACCCCGTTTTCGTTCTGGCGTTAACGGTGGATGTACGCAGGGTGGACGTTAACGTACATCCTCAGAAGCACGAAGTGAAGTTTGACGATGAGCGAGCAATTTACCTTTTGGTTCAACATGGTGTGGCAAAGGCCTTGCAGGCGTCGAATATTATCGCCCCTTCGGTTGCGGATTTGACGCTGTCGGCCCAGCCGCTGCAGTCACTTGGTGGCAGTGCCGAAGGAACGTCGTTCGTGGTAAATCGGCTTACAGGCGAGATTTTGCCCTCGACGCCTTGGCCAAAACACCAAGGCGGTTGGGCGTCTGCAAACAAGCCACAGTCCTTCGGCTCTGCTGCCCAGCAGGGCTATTCGGCGTTGTTCGGTGGTCATGACAGCGGTCAGGTTCGCACGCAGGTTCGCGACATTTTGAGCGTTGAAGGTCGATGGGCGGTCCTTGTGCGCAACGTTGGCCTTACCGTTGTGGACGTTCGTTCGGCCTACGAACGTGTTGTCTACGACAGAGTCGTCCGCAAGGAGTCGACGATATCGAGCGAGCAAGCGCTGTTGTTCTCTGTCACGACCACGCTATCGATTGCCTACCGCGCATTACTTCGGGAATACACATCTGAATTCGAGTCGATTGGCTTTCGACTGGTGATCGAGGAGAATGGCGACGTTCGTATTGATGCGGTGCCGGGCGACGTTGCACCCGGTACCGAGGAGCAAGCATTACTTGAGATGTTGCACGAACTAGAGGGGTCGGGCCGTCTTCCCGCCGATCAACGTCGGCTTCGGTTAGCAGCAATATTCGCAAAGCGTCAGGCCTCGAGGAAGTCGATTTCGATGTCGACCGGCGAGTTATCCACGCTCGTTGATGCACTATTTGAAACATCAATGCCGCACGTGTCGCCGTCTGGCAAACCAACATACATTACCATTCCGTTTGATGAGATTGAACAGCGTTTTCGGTAACAGCTTCATTCGATTGTGTTTCGTTGGCGCGTTGCTATGTGCTTCAACGTCGGCTCATGCCTTTCAGCGCGATCCCGACATTGAGAGATTACTTGGCTGGCTTGAGGGGACGTTTAGTACCGTCGAGCAGTCTCTGCATGACACGACCGTCCACGGGCATCACCTAAGAGTTCGGCGATGTTTATGGACCGAGCCAAAGACCGACTGGCTATATGCAGAGTTCATCGACACCACGACCGGTGCCCCCTTTCGGCAAGAGTTTTGGAGGATACGAACTGTAGAGCATGGATTGATAGAGCATGCGATGTTTGTGCCGCGAGCACCGGAACGATTTTGTGGAGCGACGACTGACACGACCTTACTCGACGGGGTAGATGTGGCGAAGGACTTGGTATTACGCCGTGGATGTGAAGTGTATTATCAGATTGGCGACCGATTCTACTATGGGCGAACAACCGGTTTGGCATGTCCATCGAGCTGGCCGGGAGCTACGACGATGATACTTACGCTATCTCCCAAGGAGCATTGGATTGAGATGCACGAGCGGCATATCGATAGCATGGGACAGGATGTTAACAACCGATCGAATCCCGTCTTTTACATGAAGCGAGCTATTGTTGCGGGCGACTGAGAGCAGCGCTTGCACTTCGATTCCTAACTTTGCCGTTCTACCACGGAACATGAATTGAGAGAAACACTATGTCGACACAGCACTACGCGTTGATTTTGGGGGCATCGAGTGGATTTGGACGTGCAGCGGCGAGAGCGCTCGCGGCTGACGGCATGCACATCATTGGCGTTCATTTAGATCGTGCCGCTGGTGTGCAACAAGTGGAGGAGCTGAAGGCCGAGCTTACTGCGCTAGGAGTACGCTCGCTTTTCTTCAACGTCAACGCTGCCGACGCCGATCGTCGAGCAGACGTGTTGAAGGCGGTTGAGGAGGAGTTCGCGCAACATCCTGGAAGCACGATCAGATTGTTGCTTCACTCGCTAGCGTTTGGAACGCTCAAGCCGTTTATTGCCGATGCGCCAACCGACGCCATCTCGCAGAAGAATCTTGAAATGACGCTCGACGTGATGGCTAATAGCCTCATCTACTACGTTCAAGATGTCGTTCGGAGAGGCCTTATGACGAATGGTGGCCGCGTAGTGGGTCTCACCAGTGCCGGCGCTACCCGCGTGCTGCCGATGTATGGTGCCGTTAGTGGTGCCAAGGCCGCCATGGAATCGTATCTACGCCAGTTAGCACTCGAATTGGCACCCTTTGGCATTACAGCAAATAGCATACGGGCAGGCGTTACGTATACCCCAGCGCTATCGAAGATTCCTGGCAGCGATGTTATCATGGGTAACGCTTATATGCGCAACCCATACCATCGATTGACAACGCCAGAAGATGTTGCTAACGTACTGCGTCTGTTGGTACGCGATGAGGCAGCATGGATTAACGGAGAAATCCTTGGCGTTGATGGTGGTGAAGACGCCATCGACCTTACATGGTGGAAGCCAGAGCAACAATGATAGTTGCCCTTCTTGCCATCCCCATCCTCTCGCTTGTACTCGGTCAAGATGCTACGAAGTACAGCCGCCATCCTGTTTCGGGTGTCGTTATCCAGCACCCATCATCGTGGGAGGCGGTTGTTACGACCTCCTACATCGCCGCTGTGAGCCCCGCCGAAGACGTCGCTGACCTCTACCGCGAAAACGTCACAATCATGCTACAGCCCGTCGTTCGTGGTACCACGCTGGCAGCGTATGCACAGTCAGCTCAGCAAGCTCTTCAACATCCAGAGGAAGGGGGCAACGGCGTAGTGATGACCGACACAACATGGGCAACGTCGTCCGCTGTACGCTTCACCTACACGGCCCGACGCGAGATTCAAGGCGTACAGCGCACCCTGCGATTTATGCAGCTCATGCGTATGCTGTACGATGACGTGGTGATGATCTCTACCTATGCTGCCGATTCGGCTAAGTATGAGTCGCATCTGTCCGCAGCCGTCGCAATCAACGAATCCGTCACTATTCAACCTCGATGATGTTCGTTCGCTGGGCCCTTGTTCTCGTTGTAGTTTTTGCCGTTGCAACGTCGGCTGCTGCTCAGACCTTCGTGAGAGATAGCGCAACCTCGATTTCGCTCAGGGTTCCTGAAGGTTGGATTGCAACGAGTCGGCATGGTTTCGTTTCCGTACGCGAAGAGGAGCCCGATGGCATGCCGCGCTACCTTGTTAGCATACTTGTCGAAGAGCTTGCCGGACAGCGCGTTCGTATTGACCAGTACAAACGAATCATGTACGAAACGCACTATGAACACTATGGAGCGCCGCAACGCTGGGTGCAGCGGGACACAACGTTCCGCGGAATGCCGGCCTTTATCGTAGACTTTAGCTATCCCTACGGCGGTGACGGGGAGGAGATTTCCGTCCGACGAATTGTTGCCTTCCGTGAACGCACGGCCTTTCTTATATCTGCCGAGTCGCGCGAGGAGCGCTGGCGAGAACTGTTGCAGCAGTATTCCGCCATGCTTACAACGCTTACGCTGCCGAAGTAACTGTGCTTATAGGAATTCGAGGACATCGTGACGAGTGACGACGCCCGTGAACCGTCCATACTCTCGAACCACAACCATGGGCACGTCCTTGAGTGCTTTGATACCAACGTCGATAGACTCCTGGGCTTCGATGATCGGGGCTGGTCGTTCCATGTAGGCCGCAATCTCGTGCTCGATTGTCTCACGGTTTGCAATGACAGCTCCCATGAGTTTCGCCTCGCGTACAGTGCCAACAAGTTGGTCGGCATCGACGACCGGCAAATCGGATACTTCGTATGAGCTCATGAGCGACAGCGCCTCTTGAACCGATGCGGAAGCAGGAAGCGACACCATGTTTGGAATTGCGGATCGGCTTCGCTTCGAGGCCAAGACGTCTCTGACGGAAAGACGCGCATCGTCTAAGAGGTCCTTTTCCTTGAGCCACTCGTCGCTATGGTGCTTCGTAAGATACCGTTCACCGGTGTCGCAAACGATAGCAACGACACAAGCCGATGCCGGAAGGACCTTGGCTACACGCAATGCAGCGGCAACGTTCATGCCCGACGAACCGCCGCAGAAGATTCCTTCTTCGCGTACAAGAGCTCTGGCTGTCATAAACGACTCACGATCGCTGATGTTCATGATATCGTCAACGAGGTCGACATCGAGGTTCAAGGGAATGCGCTCCTGTCCAACGCCTTCGACGAGATAGGGAAGAGCTTCGACGAGTCGACGTGTTTCCTTGAAGGTCTTGATTGCCGATCCAACAGGGTCGGCGCCAATGACCTTGATGCTAGGGTTTTTGGATTTTAGGTAGCGGCCTGTACCAGTAATCGTGCCACCCGTACCCATACCGGCCACGAAGTGAGTAACAGTGCCATCGGTGTCGTTCCAAATCTCGGGGCCCGTTGTACGAAAGTGAATATCGGGGTTTGCCGGATTGTCATATTGGTTGAGCATGATGGCATTCGGCAGCTCATTCGCAAGGCGATGAGCGGTATTCCAGTAGTACTCTGGCGAACTCATGCGGGCTGCACTCGATACGATAAGTACGTCGGCACCTAGGGCCTTAAGGTATCGAACGCGTTCCTGTGAGGCTTTGTCTGTCATCACAAACAAGCATCGATACCCCTTTAGTCGGGCTGCCAACGCCAATCCAATTCCGGTGTTTCCGCTTGTTGGTTCAATGATCAAGGCACCAGGTGCAATCTTACCGTCTCTCTCCGCTGCCTCCAGCATGGCAATGCCGATGCGGTCCTTCACCGAGCCACCAGGATTGTGGCTCTCAAGTTTGACGAAGACAGAGGCTTCGATGCCCGACGTGAGGGAATTCAATCGAACGAGCGGCGTTTTGCCGATGAGTTCAAGAATTGACGTATACGTGTTCATATCGATAGGGAAGTAGGGACAGAAATTATGCGGCAACCTCGCGCTCGAGTTGTTGTCGCGCAAACATCGAGGCGTAGATTCCGCCACGAGCGATGAGTTCATCGTGGGATCCTTGTTCGGCAATGCGGCCTTCGGCAAGTACGGCGATGGTGTTGCAGTGCTGAACGGTTGAAAGACGGTGCGCAACGATGAACGTCGTGCGACCTTTCATAATGGGCTCTAGAGCCCGTCGAATACGTTCTTCGGTGTGCGTGTCGATAGCAGAGAGGGCATCATCGAGAATAAGAATCGAGGGGTTGGACGCGATGGCGCGCGCTAGTGCTGTGCGCTGCTTTTGGCCACCTGATAGCGTTACACCACGTTCACCCACGATCGTGTCGAAGCCATCAGGCATGGCGCCGACTTCGTTGGTAAGTTGAGCGGCAGCAGCGGCGCCGAGGACTTCTGCATCGGTTGCATCGGGGCGTCCGAATCGGACGTTTTCACGAATCGAGGTGCTGAACAGGAACGACTCTTGCGGAACAACAGCAATGCTTCCGCGAAGGTGATGCAGTGGTATAGAGCGCACGTCGACGTCGTCGATGAACACGGTGCCCCCTGACGCATCAAACAATCTTGGGATGAGATTGACAAATGACGACTTACCCGCGCCGACGGCTCCAACGATGCCAATCGATGAACCCGCAGGAACCGAAAGTGTGATATTGGATAGAACCGGTCTGCCGCCAAGCGTGAGGGAAACGTCTTCGAACCGCACTGCTCCAGTTATCGGGTGAGGAGTTGCCTTGGAGACGGATTCGTCGCGTATCAGTGGTGCATGATCGATGATTGAGGCAAGGCGTGTCATTGACGCCGCTCCACGTTGAATCATTCCAGTGACCCATCCAATGGCTGCAATAGGCCACAGAAGTTGGTTAAGGTAGATGAAGAATTGGGTAAGCTGACCAACAGTTAGATCTTCGTGCGAAATCAGCCAACCGCCCACGCCAAGGACAGCAACATAGGTAAGGTTGAAGAGCACCGTCATCGCCGGCATCATCAGCGCTTGCACCCGAGCAAGGTTCATGTTCTGACGGTAGTAGGCATTTGAGAGGTCTCGAAAGCGCTGCGATTCTTCGCCTTCTTGTGCGTAGGCACGTACAACGCGAATGCCCGAAAACGACTCCTGTGCATGCGTGGTGATTTGCTCGTACTGCTGTTGAACAACCTTATAGCGTTCATGGATGCGCTTGCCAAGGGTGTAGGTTGCATAGGCAATAAACGGGATTGGTACAACAATGGTGGCAGTGAGCCAGCCATGAAGCATGACCATCCATGAGAAGGCGAACGTAAACGTGGTGATAGTGTTCGCCGAATACATGATGGCAGGACCAATGAACTCTCGTACGGCACCGATATCACTCGATGCATGAGCCAGGATAGATCCCGTGGACCGAGTTTGATAGAACGATTGATCTTGGACGCGCAGGGCGTCGACAAGGTCGTTACGTAGGTCTTCTTCGATGAGGCGAGACGCAATAATGATGGTGCGTCGCGTTGCAAACATGAAGAATCCGCTACCTATCGTTAGCAGCAGGATTGCGAGAAGGTGGAGGGTGACTTCGGATTGATCGACTGATGCAGCTCGGAGTTGATCGATTGTACCTCCAACAACGCGAGGGATTGTGGTGGAGCAGACGTTCGAAATCGTGATGAATACGATGCCAAGGATGATCTTACTTCTGTAACGGATCAGGTAGGGTACAAGGCGACGCAGTTGACGAATCAGACCAGCAGATGGATTGGGAGTCGACATCAGGCAATCGTTACTTCGGGAGTAAGGTAGACGTCTTGAATGGCGTGAAGCAACTGGACGCCTTCGGGCATTGGTTTTTGAAAGGCCTTTCTGCCACTGATAAGGCCCATCCCGCCAGCGCGTTTGTTGATGACAGCAGTGGCAATTGCTTCGGCGATGTCGTTTGTGCCCGATGGTCCTCCTGAGTTAATGAGCCCCATTCGTCCCATATAGCAGTTGGCCACTTGGTATCGACACAGGTCGATCGGATGGTCGGAGCTTAACTCTGAATACATTCGCTTGTCGAGTTTACCGTATGACGAATCGCCGCTATTGAGGGCAAGAAATCCACCGTTGTTCTCGGGCAATTTCTGCTTGATGATATCGGCCTGAATTGTGACGCCTAGGTGGTTCGCCTGACCTGTCAGGTCGGCCGCCACGTGATAGTCCTTGTCTTGCTTAAAAGCGGGATTCCGCAGGTAGCACCATAAGATGGTTGCCATTCCAAGTTCGTGGGCTTCGGCAAAGGCGCGAGCGATATCGACAATTTGGCGCGATGACTCTGGCGAGCCGAAGTAGATCGTAGCACCCACAGCGGCTGCCCCCATGTCATAGGCTTGCCGTATCGTACCGAACTCAATCTGATCGAATGTGTTCGGATAGGTGACGAGCTGATTATGGTTGATCTTGACCACAAACGGAATCTTGTGAGCGTACCGACGCGATACAGAGGCCAGAACTCCAAACGTTGAAGCGACGGCATTGCAGCCGCCTTCGATAGCGAGTTGCACAATGCTCTCTGGGTCGAAGTATGTGGGGTTCTTCGCGAAGGACGCGCCCGCGCTATGTTCAATGCCTTGATCAACGGGTAGTATGGAAAGGTAGCCAGTGCCACTAAGTCTACCCGTATGAAACAGACGATGAAGGTTTGCTAACACTCGGGCATTCCTGTTCGAAGGTCCGTAAACACGGTCGACAACAGTTGGCGACGGCACGTGGAGTACCGACGACGGAATTGTCGTGCAAACGTGATCAAGCAGGTACGACGACTGTGTGCCAAGTGCGTCAGCGATGCGGTCAATCATGGTGTAATCGAAGAGGGGTGAGTGGACGACAACATGCAAAGATACGGCAGCGGGTCTGCCAGCAACCGCTAGCAGACCCGCTGAGGAGAGAGTCGCGAAGATGAGAGGGATACCTATCGCGTAACGACAACAGGCACCGACGTAGAGTACGGACCCGAGACCATGCGAAGTGAATAGACGCCTGAGCCAAGGTCGTGGACATCGAGATTGAGTTCGTAATCACCCGAGGGTAACGTTGGCGTGACGATGGTTCGAACTACCGAACCCATTGCATCAACCAGAGCGAACTGTGTTGGTACTGTAATGCCCGTGCTATACGCAATCGTTGCTACGTCACGTGATGGATTAGGCCGTGGCGGTTCAAGTTTGAAGGAGGATTGACCGATGTTAATGAGGCGTCCCTCGGAGTAACACACTTCCTTCATTTCGATGGATCCGTTGCCCCCTGTCGGTACGAGACATTGGAGAGACGTAGTGGCTGTCATCGAAAGAGGAATCTGAGCATCGGCGTTAAGGAAGATGTCGAAGATTGGGGTAACAAGTGTGCCACTTGTTAGAGGAGCATTGTTGGGATTCGTTGCTGTAATGACAAGTGTACCATTTGTTTCAGTATGGTTGAACACCCAATCCTGAGCTTGGACAGGGCCATAGGAGTTGAATCGAAGCTTTGTTGGGTCGTAGCTAACGGATACTGTAACTTGCGGAACAACAACCACGCCGAGGTCTGGTACTGTAATGTTAATTGGCTTTGGAGCAGTCTGCCCTACGGTAAAGACGCCCGAGGGGCCAAACGCTAGCGGCATATCATTGGTAACACCTGTACCTGACAGATTGAGGGATAGGTCGATTCCTTGATTATTATCGAACACGTATCGCGCGCTGAATTGTTGAGCGGCTGATGGGCGAAACGTTACGAAGACATCACGGCTGCCGCTAGGGTCGATCGTAAACGGTGCAATCGGTGCAAATGGGAAGTTGACTGCATCGCCCGATGGCGTGACGCCCGTGATCTGGAGAGGGCTAGTTGGATTTGGGTTGACAATGGTTCTTGATACGGTTACCTCGGCACATGACAATACATCGCCGAAGTCGATCGGCGGTATCGAAGCTGGCTCTGCACCAACGCCGTTGACGGCAACGTTCAATGTAGACGACGGAGGTATTGGGCATGCTTTTGCGTCGTGGTCGATAACAATGCGTGCACTGCGGTTGCCTCCTGCACTTGGGGTGAAGCTCACGTCAAGTCGAATCGGCGCACCACCGGGGAGGACCGTAGCTGGAAAGGTAGGTAGGGCACTCGTAAACGCGAACTCCGTTGTTGGCGGGTCGAACCGGATACCTGTAATTGTGAGAGGCGCAATTGGGTCGTCGTTTCGAATGTTAACAACACCCACTTCAGGAGATGTTTGTGATACTGTCCAAGGGGCAAACGTTACGTCATTAGCTGCAATTGTTGGCTGAATGCCGCGACCAGTGATAGTACCTTCAACGGGAGCAGCGATTCCAACGACCGTAGCGCGGATGGTAACTGAGTGGGCGCCGCGAACCTGCGGTGAGAACGAAACCGGAACGGAAATGACTTGGTCGGGTTGGATCGTGAACGGCGTAGGTGGAAGTGCAACGGTAAAATGCGGAGACGAGGCCGGGTCGGTAACAACCGATGTGACTTCGACTGGCTCTGTTGTGCTATTACGGAGGTCTAACGTTGCAGACTCTGAGCAACCAAGCCGAACGTCACCAAACGGATGAGAAGAGAGCGTTACGATTGGTTGAACGCCTTCGGCAACCACACTTCCAACAGCCACACCGCATTCTTCAGGGAGGTTATAGCTGATTTGCCGCTGGACGATGCCGTTACCAGTTGCCGTGTATGCGATATCAACAGTGAAGCAGCCACCAGGAGGAACCGAGAACGGACCATCGAGAGGTGCACCTCCAGGTCGGGTTATCGTAATGTCATTGGAGCCTGCACTTGTAATCGACCCCGTAAGAGCTGACGGCCCACTGTTGCGGAGTACGCAGACGTTGGTTTGTGTTGCCGTTCGATCCTTGACAACTTTTCCAAGGTTTACCGGCGACACGGTTTCCCAAACGCAAGGTGCTAGACCTTCGGATGTAATATCAAGAGTTGCGGTGGTGTTACATGCACCAGTCACGACAAGTGTTGCACTACGCGGTCCAACTCCTTGTGGGCTGAAATCGAATTCAACGGAGATGGACTGTCCACGCTGGAGATTATGCCCAATGATGGACGTCGTTACGAGCTTGAAGTCGGTAGCGTGTGGACCCTGCATGCTTGCACCAACGATTCGAACGGGGAAGTTGCCAGTGTTCGTCAATGTGGCGGTTTGAGGAACCGATGTCTGTCCTTGCGCTACCGGTGTAACGGCGAACGCATTCGGATTGAACGCTATCGATGGAGATTGCACGCTAAAATTCGACGTGCTTTCGGACGACGAACCTGGGGCCGATCCGAACATCGAAACAAACACATCTCCCTGGCCGGAATGATCGATCGGCGTAAGTGGTGGGAATGCTCGAGGAGCGCTATACACGCCGGTCTCGTACGTGAAGTTGTTCTGTGAAACGGATGTACGTAGATACTGATATCCCCCTGGGCGGTTGATTACAGCCGAATTCGTCACGCTTTGAGGCACCCCAGCGAAGGAGTATGTTGCAGTGAAAAACTGCCATGCCGGTGAACCTATGATCTGTGATTCAACTATCGTTGTTCCGTTGATTCCAGCCCGGAAGTACCTGACATAACGTCCGATGACAACGAGGCGCTGCGTCTGTGTATTGATACCAAGATCGAGAATCTCGACCTGGCCCTTTCGGACACTGGTGCCTTGCAGCTCCACCTGCCATAGAGGCGCTCCGTTTTCAATTGCCATCAGAAAGCCGTTTGACGCATCGTCGATAGGGCCTAAGCTAAGCGTGCCATACGGCGCGAAGGTCACGGATTGCGAGGTGTAGTTGCCTGCTACGTAGGCTACACCACGCGTATCCGTATGTACGCCTACCATTCGCTCGGGGTTGTTGCCGTTGCCTTGGAGCAGGGCGACTCGGGTAGCATTACCGTTTGCGTCGAACTCTGCAAGGAATCCATCTTGGTTCCCTTGCGTGTTGGTAACGTTGGTGGTGCCATATGTAAATGGTCCGTCGTACCAGCCAGTCACAAAGGTCTTGTCGCCATTCGGCGTGATGGCAATTGCGTTGGAAGAGTCCTTGCCAGTGCCGCCGAGCTTTGCACGCCATACATATGCCGAAGCAGAGCTTCGTGAAACACGAATCTTGTACTGCGTGCCTGGAGCCGGCGGTAGCCAACGGAGAAACAAGCCACGTGCATCATTTCGTATCAGATTCCATGATGCGCCGCCGTCGTTCGAATACTCAATGGTCACTCCGTCGGTTGGAAGAACGCCTGCCCACGAAATCACAACAGAGTCGCAAGACGAAAACAACTCACCACCAATCGGGCTGATAAGCTGAACTTGACCAGCTCCACCAACTAGCTTGACTTGCTGGCCGCATGGCGAGGCATCGACTCGAAGGAATGCCTCTCGATACGTTCGAACGGGCCCTTGGGTAAAACGAACGGCTAGAGTTCGCGACTGTCCCTGCTGAAGGGTAAAGGGAGTAAACGTTGTTCGGTTGTTGGGGGATTCGTAATCAGCGATATCAAAGCTGCCGGGTGGATTGACTGAGATCCCCGTCACTTGCATCGGTCCGTTTGTTGCCGTAAGAGTAACGGTTGCTGTTGCCGACGTATTCGCCGCGGGATCGCCGCAGAACAGAATTGGCGTACTGACATCCGCCTTCCCCAGGGAGTTGGGCGGCGTTTCGTAGGTGGCACGAGACTCGTAGTTTCGGTTCAAGTAGTTCAACACAAAGAGGGCGTTGCGTACGCGCGCTTCGTCGGTACAGACGAACGGAGATTGCCACTCCAACGTACAAATTTTGTTGATGCGGGTTTCGAGCGCAAGCAAACCAAAGATCTCGACAAGTTTACTCTCGTCATTGATGAGCAATGACTTTCCACCTGTCCGTGTAGCAAGCGTCGATATACTAAGGTGCGTGTTCGGCACCATAAACGATACAGCAAAGAATCGGGCGCCAATTGCGGACAGCTGACCGCCAATTCTAGCACCCCAAGCTAGCGATGCTGCATCAGAATTTAACTCTGGTGTCGTGGGCTCTCCATCAGTTAGAAAGAAGACAAATTTTGGAATGTTCGAAGGGCGTTGCGCAAACAAATCAAACACATTGGGCTTGTTCTTGTCATTGAAAGGGGCGTCGTAGTCAGTGTGGCCCGCCGGGAAACGCTTCTTCAGCGTGTCCATGATTTCTTTCGGATTGTTCGTCCAATCGTTAAACAACTCATAGTTCGATGCAAAGGCAACGACCGCGACGCGAGTTTCGCCAATGAATCGCACACGACCAACGAAGTTCTCGACCGCCTGTTCAACGTACTTCCAGCGATTCAATCCATCGCGTTGGTTAAGGAGCATCGATCCCGACCGATCAAGCACCAAAATGATGGACGCTTGTGGGTCCTCGGACAAGTCCCGGCAACCGTGCTTAAGCGACGGCGTCAGGTTTGCAGTCGCGCCGCCAGCAGGTGTCTCCTGTATGGTAAAGTTGCTAACGTCGAGGTTCGTGATTGGATCACCCGCCGCATCCAAAGCTAGATAGTCTGCTTTGATGGTTGGAAAGTTTGAAACGTTGATGTTGTAGACGCTGAGCGACTGACCGACGCTTGGCATTATGCTCAAGATGCACGTTATAACAACGATAGACAGTCGGACAAGTGTAGACACGGCAATCATAAGGTAAGTGGACAGGTAGAAGAATTCTGATTTTAGACGACAGCGATTTACGTTGCGTTACGTAGTAAGGGGCGGACGAAGGATGCTCAACCTGCCGGTTGACGCATCAAGTTCAGCTACAACGCCAACGGGCAAGGTTAACTTGCTTTTGACGTGTCCGAACGGCATACCATACACGGCGGGCACGCCCAGACTTCCAATTCGATCCATGAGCACTTGCATAAGTGCACGTCCAGGAGCAACACGAGATGCAGGACGCGTTTCGCAGTCGCGGAAGTATCCGAGCAGAATTGCCTTACATGTTTGAAGCTTGCCAGCTAACCACAACTGGGTGAGCATTCGGTCGATGCGGTACGGTTCCTCCGATATCTCCTCCAAGAAGAGGATCGCATTCGTTGTGTCGATCTCGTAGCGCGTACCTAGTGTGCTGACGACCATCGACAGGTTGCCGCCAGTGAGTCGTCCTCTCGCAACACCTGGGACAAGGGTCCGGACTTCCTTAGCCTGTGCGATCGAAGATGCGTCGCTGATCTCTGGTTGCTCGTTCTTCGAGCCAAACACGCTTCCAATGAAGCTTGCTTTCGTGAAGGCGTCGAACGTGCTGGATGCGACAGGGCCATGAAAGGACACAAGGCGGGCATGCTGTTCAATTGAAATGAGCAATGCGGTGATATCGCTAAAGCCCATCACAATCTTGCGCGCGTCACGAACCGCTGCAAAGTCAAGCGAAGGTAAGATTCGCATTACACCGTAGCCGCCGCGTGCACAAACAATAGCGTCAATCTCTGGATCCTCGATGAAGCGCATAAACTCATCGGCTCGAGCTTGGTCGCTAGCGGCAAGGTATCCACTACGGTTGTTGACGTTCGACCCAAGGCGTACCCTAAGTCCCAACGATGTACATAAGGCAATAAATGGAGCAACATCCTTTGTGGTGACCGCTGAAGCAGGACATACGACGCCCACCGTACTCCCTGGTGTTAACGCACTTGGCGCCAGGAGGGGCACTGGTGCACGCTCCGAGGCCGCCAAAGCTGCACTCGGAAGCAAAGGGAGCAAGCTCGCAGTCGAGAGAAATCGTCGTCGGTTCGTCACAGAAGTCAGTCTTGTTGAGACAGCGGGGTATAACCGATTTGTTTGTCGATGGTTACAGCGATTGCACTGTGTGGACAAATGCACGGAAAGATGCCCTCGCTTTCATCTGTGGCGCCGTATATTTGCCTTCTTTGCAATGGAAAGGTGCAAGAGTGGTTGAATTGGCACGCCTGGAAAGCGTGTGTACCGGCAACGGTACCGCGGGTTCGAATCCCGCCCTTTCCGCAATCCCCATGTGCGGTTTGCGTTGGTGATGAATGAGTGACTCCCCGAACGACGCTCTTGATGAGCAGAAAGAGGACGAATCGGTCATACGTGCCGTTTTATCTGGCAATGTGAATGAGTTCGCTCGCCTAGAGAAGAAGTACCGGCGTATCGTTTCGTTCCTCGTTCGAAAGATGATACGGAACGAGCAAGACGTCGAAGATCTTACCCAAGATACCTTCGTACGCGCATTCGCGGCGCTCCACACCTTTCAGTTCGAGTATCCGTTTTCACGGTGGCTGTATCGCATCGCTTCGAACCGGTGTATCGATCATCTTCGGCGCAAGCGGTTCGCGATGTACTCGATTGATGAGCCGAGGAGGGGCAAGGACGAAGGTGAGTTCGTTGTGGAACTCCCGGATTCCGGTCCTGCTCCAGACAGCATTCTGCTGGCGAAAGAGCGAGCCGACCTACTTCGCGTTGCATTCGATGCCTTGCCAGAAAAGTACAAGGTGGTAATCCGCATGCGTCACGAGGAGGAGTTGGATTATCAAGAGATTGCTGATCGACTTGACCTTCCCCTGGGCACTGTGAAAGCTCACATCTTTCGAGCCCGAAAGCGTATGTATGCCGTTCTCACAAGGAACAACGACCACGCTTTCGAGGAGTACATCATCGATGAAGATCCTTCATGAAGCTCAAAGGCTCGGTGTGGGCTTGGGCCGGTTTAGCATTGCTGGGTGCCGTTGTTGTAGTTTTGGCTATCGCCTTCGTGCAGAGATTGCTACATCCACCCGTAAGTGCCACGATTGAACGCGTGCACGGTAACGAGCCGGCAGTTGTTATTCAGTGTGACATTGTGAACGCCTCTGGTCACGACGGTCTGGCTCGAGTGGTAATGCAGTACCTTCGAGACAGGGGATTCGACGTTGTTGATGTTGCAACAGCTCCTACAACCGCATCGCCATCGGCTGTTCTTGACCGCCTTGGTAACAGACAGGCTGCACTTAACGTTGCTCGAGCGATTGGTGTGCCTGATAGTCTCGTTCGATCGGACATCGACTCGATGCTATTCCTTCACGCAACCGTCGTTCTGGGTAACGACGCCATGACTTTAGACTGTTTCTCGAATTGAATCAACACCACTGATCCGGACACACTTTGACGACTTTTGCTAAACCTCGCTCACTGAAGGGACGAGCCGTGCTCTGTGCCCGCGTCGCTCAGTCGAAACTGGCGCACGATCTGCTTATTCTTGACCTCACCAACATCGAATCTGCCCCGGCTGAGTTCTTCGTGCTTGCATCGTGTGACTCGGTTGCACAGCTTCGCGCTGTCACAGAGGCGATAGATGAACAGTGTAAGCAACTGGGCATGGGAGATCCCCGAATCCATGGTAAGTCGTCGGAGTCATGGGTTGTTCTGGACTATTTCGACGTTGTTGTTCACGTTATGACCACCGAGGCTCGGGCGTTCTACACACTTGAACGCCTGTGGGGCGATGCCGAGATGTATACCCTCACCAACGCCGGCGCCGCTAAGTCGGTAGCGATTCGTAAGAGTTTGGCCTAAGTTCATCCTAGATCCATGTTGCACACCATTGTAGAATCGATTCTTCGCGACGCGCTTCGGCACATCAATGCACCAACCGACGTTGCTCTTGCCTTTGAGTACCCTCGTCAAGAGGGCTTTGGTCACCTGTCAACGACTGTCGCTATGGCCTTGGCGCGCTCGATGCGCCAGAACCCGCGCGCGATAGCACAGTCAATTATCGATGCGATGCCCCCTTCTATCGAAGGCGTTGAGTCTGTGTCTGTTGCGGGTGCAGGCTTTATCAACTTCACCTTCGCACCATCAGCGTTCCAGTCTGTAATGCGCACCCTGCAATCGCGTGGAGATGAACTCGGTTCGTCGACAATTGGCAAGGGCACGTCCGTGAATGTTGAGTACGTTTCCGCGAATCCAACGGGCTTTCTTCATGCCGGGCATGGCCGCAATTGTGCCGTCGGGGATACGTTGGCAAATCTGTACAGGTGGTGCGGTTACGACGTTACGCGAGAGTACTACTTTAATAACGCCGGCAACCAGATGAATAAGCTGGGGGAGAGCATCATGGTGCGCCTGCTGCAGCGGCTTGGACAGGGAGATGCGGTGTTCCCCGAAGACGGCTATCACGGCGAATATATCAGCACGATTGCCGATCAGATTGCTCAGACACAGAGTGCCGTTGTTGATTCGATGACTCGTGATGAGCTACATGCGTTTTGTCGTAAGCAGGGTGAGCTCTGGTGCTTCGATGCCATACGTGCAACGCTCAAGACTCTTGGTATCGAACATGACGTCTTCTTTAACGAGGACTCGTTGTATACGGATGGTAAGGTAGAGGCAACTGTTGCTGCACTTCGTTCATTAGGGTTGGTGTATGAACATGAGGGGGCAACGTGGCTTGCCCTTACGAAGCTAGGGCAGCCACAGGACAAGGTGATCATAAAGAGCTCGGGAGAACCAACCTACCGGCTTCCTGACATCGCCTATCACCGCGATAAACTGGAACGTGGGTTTGATGTAATCGTCGACATTTTTGGTGCCGACCACATCGCAACAATCCCCGATGTTTTGGCGGGTGTGAAAGCGCTTGGATTCGATACGTCCCGCGTCCGCGTCGTTATTCACCAGATGGTTACGTTTCTCGAGAACGGCGAGATCGTCAAGTTCTCTAAGCGCTCGGGCACATCCTTCACCCTCGATGATCTGATTGACGAGGTTGGTGCCGATGTTGTTCGGTTCTTTTTCGTCATGCGGGCCGTTGGTACCCACCTAGAGTTCGATCTTGCGCTTGCTAAGGAAGAAGGCGATAGGAATCCAGTCTTCTACCTTCAGTATGCTCACGCTCGTATCTGCTCCATCCTGCGCCGTGCTGCTGAAAAGGGGCTACGACCATCCATTGATCATCAACTCAACGTGCTAACGCATCGCGCAGAAATCGATCTGATCTTGGCCTTGTCACGATTTCAAGAAACCGTCGAGCGTGCATGTGGTAACCTCGAGCCGCATACGTTGTGCGACTACTTGCGAGATCTTGCCGGGTATTATCACGCATTCTATCATGATTGCCGAATCCTTGGCGAAGCCGCCGAGGTGGAACAGGCCCGGCTTGCGCTGGCCGATCTTACGAGGGTGGCCATGAAGAACGGACTGACAATCCTTGGTGTGGCTGCACCCGAGCAAATGTGATGGTCCGACGAGGTCTGTCGCCTAGTCTAGCTTCCATTTGATACTACAGCCAATGCTCGGAATCTGATCCGCGTCTGGCGCTCGTCCGTCTAGTACACAGTCAACGGCACGAGAAAGATCGGCCCCAGTAAGAGCTGCTCCATTGCCGGGACGGGCCTCGTCATAGCGTCCGCGATACTGAACTCGGAGATCGCGATCTAGGACGAAAAACTCGGGCGTACACGCCGCTTGATAGGCCTTTGCAACGGCTTGTGATTCGTCGTGAAGGTACGGGCCAGGCCACGCATGTCGATCGGCGAACTCGGCCATGCGTTCAGGTGCGTCGTCGGGATAGCGCGCTGCGTCGTTCGAGCAGATGCCAACGACGTTTACACCACGCGAGATTAGCTCGGTAAAGAGCTGTGACATATGGTCAATCAAGTGTACGACGTATGGGCAGTGATTGCACATGAAGACGATTACTGTGGCTTCGCTCGAATGTTCGCCAAGTGTCCACGGTGCCCCTTTCAAACGCACGTCAGGTAGTGTAAATGCCGGGGCTGTTGTACCCAGCGGGAGCTGTGATGATGTTGTTGCGGCCATGGGTGTAAAAATAGCCGATACTCCCTAACCACGATGACAGTGGTTGGAACGTCATACCAAATCTGATGAAGCGAGACTACTTTTACGAGGTCGATGTACGTGGTGTTGTGACGCTTGAAGGACACGAGCAGGACGACCCTTGGTTCCTCGACACGCTCTATCGGCGGCTGGCTGCCTCAGCCAATCCCGAAGTTCCAGACTATCCGTTTGTGAGCCGCTGCGGAGAGGAAATGAACTACCTAAGACCGGCTGATACGCCCATCGTGTATACATCGTTTGATGGTAGGCGTCTAGGTTATGGTGGGTCCCTATCGATTGCGTTCAGACCAGAAGAGTTGCGCGTTTCAGAACATGGAGTGCTGTACCATGCTGCACCCGTTGGGTTGATTGGTCGGTGCGCACCATCTGTGGCAGTTGAGATTGCAAAGAGCATCGTTCCGTGGGGGCCTTGCTTTGCGTACCGATCAGACGATGGTCATGAGGTTGTGATAGAGTCAATGCAGGCAGATGACGCATGGATAGTTCTGCGTCCTCGGCCTGATAATCACTGCGTGGGCTGCGGTGGCGCAAATCCACTGTCACTTCGATTGTCGTTTCTGCATAACCTTGATGACGAAATCGTTCAAACATGGATTACGCCCACCTCTACAATGCAGGGTGCCATGGGTACCGTTCATGGAGGATTGGTATCGCTGTTGCTTGACGAAGTAATGGGTAAGGCACTGTCGGTTCGTACGATAAAAGCACCTACCGCAAGGCTGGAAGTGAACTTCCGGAAGCCAATGCGAGTTGGGATTCGCTATCACTGTTGGTCGCGCCTAGAGGAAATGCAAGGAAGGAAGTTCAGAGTACGTGCTTGCATTGAAGACGCTGACGGTACCGTCATTGCTGAAGGGCATGGCCTCTTTGTGTCACCAAGATCCGATTCCCACTCATGAGTCAGTCGCCATCAATTATCATGATCAGCGTATGGATTGGTGTCTTCCAAATGCTCGTCGACGTCTACGTTCTGGCGCACTGGACCTCGGCTGTGCGCAAGATGCAACTGTCGGTATGGTGGTATCGCATCGCATGGGGCCTGGCAATCGTCATGGGTGCACTGTATTGGTACGTGGTCTACCGCCGCAACTTCTACCGTCTTGATGGATTAGATGTGACGCTCTTTGCAGCCGTCACACTATGGTCATTGCCCAAGCTCGCAATTCTACCTGTTCTTCTCGTGCGAGACGTCGTTGCCCTCATACGCCGTGTGCGCAACATCTTTACATCACGTGGTCAAGTCAACCTGACTGCAGTGCCAACAGCCGTTGTTCCTAACGAATCACGGCGGCGCGTGCTTGCAAAAACGGCGTGGGGGCTGTCTGTCCTTCCGTACGGAGTAGCAGCAAACGGTATGTTCAATACGCTCTACGACTTTCGAGTGCACAACGTCGAGGTTGAGCTCCCAAATCTGCCGCGTGCACTTGACGGGCTGCGCATTGTCCAGATCAGTGACATTCACGCAGGTTCGTTCCAGGACCATACGCCGTTTCAAGAGGCTCGTCGCATTATTGACTCCTTGAAGCCAGATATCCTTGTGATTACTGGCGACTTTGTTAACGCAAAGCCAGATGAATTGCGAGTCATCTATACTGAGTTCGAGAAGCTCCGTGCCGCCGAAGGCGTCATTGGTGTGCTTGGAAACCATGACCATTACCACAGCAAAGAAGACCATGCCCGGCTTGTATCAGGAATTCGTGCCGCAGGAATCGACCTGCTCATCAACGAGCAACGAGTCGTTACTGTAGGTAGTGAGCGACTTGTTTTAGCAGGTACCGATAACACCGGCTTTCGACAGAACTATGCGCGGTTGGAGAGGGCGCTGGCAAACGTAACCACGGATGATGCTGTCATCCTCCTCGCTCACGATCCGACCTTTTTCGAGCGCGGAGTGCAAGGGGCGCCGGTTGGCCTCATGGTTTCGGGGCACACGCACGGCGGTCAAGTGGGATTATCGATGCTTGGTATGGAGTGGAGCCCGGCACAGTACGTATACAAACACTGGGCTGGCCTATATAAGGAGGGCGAACAGTTGATCTACGTAAACCGAGGATTAGGCACCGTAGGTCCGCCAATGCGTATTGGTATTCAACCAGAGATTACGCACTTTACGCTGCGCAGCCCGACGTTAGACCAGCGTAAGGCCTAGGTCGCATCTGGCGTTCATCGTGACCGAAAAACGCTACAATGAAAGTGCGCGCAGCGCTGTCTGAACCAGAAGATTCGTGCCAAGACTTAGAGCTGACTCGTCCGGTGTGAATCTTGGATGGTGAAGGCCCGGCATATCGGTGAGATCGCTAGGTCGAACACCAAGCATCCAAAAGCAACTCGGTGCGATGCTGCCATAATATGAGAAGTCCTCGGCCCACATTTTAGGAGCAAAGTCGCAAACGTCAAGTTGGAGTTCAACGCCAACTTGACGTGCCACGCTCACCGCATCCGGATTGTTGATGAGTGGCGGATAGCCCTTTGAAATCTCAATGGTCCCGGTACAGTCATGAAGCGAACAGAATCTCGTAGTCTGCTCTTCCAGCCAATTCCATGCAAACTCACGCCAGTCTTGGTCGAAGGATCGAAGGGTACCAAGCATGTCAACTCGTTCGGGGATGATATTCGTGGCGGTTCCGCCGTGAATGCTCGTAATCGATAACACGCCCGACTCCAGAGGATCGCGGCGTCGGGAAACGAGGGTTTGCAGGTGTTGAACGAGGCCAGATGCAGCCACGATTGGGTCTCGCCCTACATGCGGCTGAGCCGCATGTGCCCCCTTGCCGGTGATCGAGATAAATAGCTCGTCTGCAGCGGCCATCATGGGGCCAGAAACGTAAGAAACAGTTCCGACGTGGGCCGAAGGATCTACATGTTGTCCAAAAATAAACCGTGGAGTTGCCTCTGCAAATGCTCCGTCGGCGATCATCAGCGACGCTCCTCCTGGCGTCTTTTCTTCACCCGGCTGGAACAGAAGCATAACCATGCCGGGAAGCTCGCTCTCCTTGTCTCTCAGAATACGGGCGGCTTCAATCAACATCGTTGTATGCATGTCATGGCCGCAAGCATGCATCACACCGTTACGTAGCGATGCATATGGCAGGCCTGTTTCTTCGGTCATTGGCAGCGCGTCGATATCAGCACGAAGCGCAACACAGCGTTCTCCCGAACCAACTGTAGCCACAGTACCCGTTCCGGCACAGGCCTTCCATGGAATGCCCAGTCGCGACAGCTCACCTCTAATGTAGGACGCTGTGTCGAACTCATGGAACGATAGTTCGGGGTGTTGATGCAGATGGCGTCGAATCGACAACAAGCGTTCAACGTTAGGTGGACTCGTAGGCACAAGGTTCATCATACGACGTAGAAGAGGGAATTGAGTGAAAACTCCACTGGAGCATGGTCAATCGTCGTCGGGCCGCAAAGCGAGAAACCGATGCCCCCTGCTGGATGAGAGGTCTGGGCTACAATGAGCTGTTGGCCAGAGGGAGGTGTAATAGTAACTGGACTCGTTGCACTACCGTTGAGCAGCGCAACAACGGCCGTCGAGATTGCCCCGGTACCACATGCGCCTGTCACGCGCTCAACCCCGCGTTCGAAGGTTGTTAACGTGATGGCAGATGGGGAGGTAATGCGTGCCATATTAACATTGACTCCACGCGGGAAGGCGGCATGATGTCGGAGCACTCGAGGATCAAACGACTCGCTAACATCAAACACTACTGCGTGATCACTTCCAACGTCGACGTACCAAACGTCATATGGCACTCCATCTAGTGTGCCTGCAGGGTACTTTTCCGTTGCAGTAGGTGTTGGGAAGACGATCTCGGCCTGATTGGGTAAAGGGCAATGTGCTGGATACCTAATACCCGACACGTTGAGAGTCAGCTGAGTGGATGGTTGTTCTAGTCCGGAATCGACCATCCATGCTGCAAGGGTCCTGCCTCCGTTACCACACATTGGACCTGTTGAACCGTCCGGATTGTAAAAATCGGCGACAATCAAACTGTGTTGCACTTCACGTACAGCAAGGACTCCCTCGGCCAATGGTAGACCTAGAACGTGGCGATCGCAAAGGGCTTCGATCACTCGAGGGGAGAGTTTGGCGGAGTGCTGGCGGCAATCAATAATAACCATCGCATTCCCGCTACCTGAATAGTGCCAAGTCATCATATAGGCATTGCTGCTGCTGACAGGGCTTCGCTTAGTTCGTCATGGATACGGCTGTTGGTGGCAATCACACTCTCGAGGGCAAGTGAAAACGGAAGGTTATTGTAGTGGGTAATGCGACCGCCTGCTTCTTCGACAAGCAACGAACCAGCAGCAACGTCCCACGGCTTCAATGCAATCTCCCAAAACCCATCGAACCGACCAGCTGCTGTCCATGCAAGATCTAGAGCGGCACTTCCGAGGCGTCGTATTGGCAGGCCTCGTTTTAGCATAGAGACGAACTGTTCATGACAACTACCGGGGTTGTTGCTTACGTTGTATGGGAATCCCGTCACAAGGATAGAATCTGCTAGCTCACTCGTCGCGCTCACGTAAACCTGCTCGTCGTTACAGAATGCACCCTCTCCACGTGCAGCGCACCATGTTTCGCCGAGAGAGGGGGCAACGATCACGCCAGCGACAACCCTGTCGTCGATAACTGCCGCGATGCTGACGCAATACAATGGAATTCCGTGAGCGTAGTTCACCGTTCCGTCCAGGGGGTCGATAACCCACGTAACGCCTGATGTTCCGGTTTCTCTGCCGGACTCTTCGCCAATGAACGAGCAGCCAGGAGTTCGAGATCGGAGTTCGTTAACAATCAAGCGTTCAGACTCGACGTCCATCGCCGTGACGAGATCGTGCCGAGTTGACTTCGATGAGATTTCAAGTGCTGACCTGAAGTTTTGCGCAAGCAGATTTCCTGCAAGTGTGGCGGTGCCCCTTGCGTGGAGCATTAGTTCGTGGTTCGGAGATGGCATACGAATCAGCAAGTTACGAGGATGATTGAACACATACGTTACACTATCTTTGCCGCGATATGATTGAACTCTTGCGTCGTACGGGCGCTAATCCCATGACAAGGGCTGCTGCCTTTATCGTGATTTTAGCTGCCATCATGGTGCCTTATAGCGCGCACTCGCAGCTCGACAACTTCAGTAAGAAACGTTACGTCCCAGTGCGCCCGGGCGAGTTTGACACTGTCGGTCGCGACAATGCCGCGGCGATGGCAACATCGGCTGCCGTTGCGCTTGAACGAGAGATTGAACCGAGTGAGTACATGTTGGGGCCGGGCGACAAGGTTACCGTGAGCGTCTGGACGTCAGAGTCGATGCACCTCACAGTAGACGTTACGCCCGAGGGTAAGGTTGTTGTACCTCGAGCTGGTGTTGTAAACGTTAAGGGCCTAACGCTCAAGCAAGCCTCGGAGATGATAGAATCGGTTGTGAGGAAGGTGTATCGAGCCACTCAGGTAGAAGTGACGCTGTCATCACTGCGCTCCTTTCGAGTTTATGTGTTAGGCGCAATACGTCAACCAACGGTGTTGACAGCGAATGGTACCGATCGAGTGTTTGACATTATCCAGCGGGCTGGAGGAATTCTGGATACTGGGACTGTTCGCGGGATCACTGTGATTCGGGATGGGGCCACGCAGCCGATTGTCGTTGACTTGCAGCGGTATCTCTCGCTTGGAGATCGATCAATGAATCCGCTGTTGACGGGTGGAGATCGAATCATCGTCCCCGTTCGATCAGAGCGCAATACCATTCAGATTTATGGCGAAGTGGCACAACAGGGAACGTTTTCCTTTCTTGATGGCGATAGTCTATCAACGTTGATCAAGTTTGCGGGTGGTTTCTTGCCATCAGCTAAGCTGGACTCAGTGTTGTTCGTTCGAGTCTCGGAGACCGGATCTCTCGTTGAGCAGTCGTACATCAACCTTTCATCGTGGAAGAATTCACTTGTAACAACCAGTTTCCCAGGTGACATGCCTCTGCGAGCTGGCGATCGAGTTTATGTTCGCAACATCCCAAAGTGGAGAGAGCGACACGAGGTTGTCGTCCGCGGAGAAGTGCAATACCCGGGTAAGTACCCCATTCAGCCTGGTTTGACTCGGTTGAAGGAAGTGCTCAACCTAACCGGCGGCTTTACGCCTCTAGCTTCACTCGAAGATGCCGTGATTATTCGTACGAGTGAGATTAACATCGAAGACAAGGAGTTTAAGCGCCTTGAGAAGATGCAGGTTTCTGAAATGTCCAAGAGCGAGCAACAGTACTTCAAAACCAAGGCACGTGAGGTTCGTGGCGTAATGTCTGTTAACTTTCTAGACCTGTTTCAGAAGGGTGATGAGAGTAACAACCCAATTCTCCGTGACGGTGATAGCATCTATGTTCCAGAGCGCAACTCATACATTAACGTCACTGGCTCCGTACGGAATCCCGGCCGAATCGTGTATCGCCCGGCCTTGACCTACGACCGATACATTGAGTTAGCAGGGGGCTACGGATTTCGTGCCGACAAAAAAGCTACGCTTGTAGTTAAGACTAAGGGCGACGCTTTTCCAGCCGAAAGCGAAAATTATGCTCTTGAACCAGGCGATAACATTCTGGTGCTGGACGAACCTGAGAGTAAGTTTATCGAAGTGTTTACACAAGCGCTTACGATTCTCACGCAGTTAGTTACCGTGGCCGGCGTTGTATACACGATCGTGAGATTACGATGACACATCCACAGTCCAGTCTCACAGAGACTACCGTGTTGCTTGACTTGTATCGTAAGCACCTCCTAAAGTTAGTGCGTTATGGTGGTGCTGTTGTAGTCGTCGTGCTTGTGGTATCGCTGCTAATGCCACAGAAGTTTGTTTCCGAGGCCACGATTATGCCTCCAGAGGCTGGGTCGTCGGCATCGAGCAACCTTGCCACACTGTTGAGTGCAGCTCCAATATCGTTGACGGCATCTGGTGCAGAGGCAAAGACTGCACTCCTATTTATGGAGATACTTCGATCTCGAACGCTGCGCGAGAATGTTGTCGATAGCCTACGCCTAGAGTCGTCGATTGTGTTTTCGGGACAAAGCCGCGACGAGATTGTGAGGAGCTTGGACAAGGCGATTGCCGTTGAGATCTTCAAAACAGGTAAAGTCGCCGTCGAGATTCAAGTGGGAACACATTGGTTCCCATCATCCGACGAGATCGACACTGCACGCCAGTTGACTGCGCGCATCGCGAATGCGTTTACTGCGGAACTCGATAGGATGAATCGTGCCACGTCGACGATGCGCGCCAGAAGGACGCGCGCGTACCTTGAACGTGTGATTTCGCAAACGATATTGGCAACGAGTCGTCTTCAAGACAGTCTTCAGAGTTTTCAGCAAGACAATAACGTGCTTGGTCTTCGCGAGCAATTAGAACTTATGGCTGCGAACTCCAGTGCTGTTGGAACTGAACTCGCGAAGGAACGGATGACGCTTGCGCTGATGGAACAGGAGTTTCAGTCGAATTCACCTCAAGTCCGATTACAGCGTCAGAAAGTTGAAACGTTGGAGCGACAGTTCGAGATGGTTCAGAGCGGCGGCATGGTGTCATCAGACGAATTAAGCATACCGGCAGGCAAGATGCCGGCACTGTCGAGAGAATATCTGAACCTCATGCGTGATCTGAAGACCAACGAGCAAGTTCTTGCATATCTGCAATCACAGCGAATGCAGGAAGTTGTTCAAGAGGAGCGCGATGTACCAACCATCGTTCTCCTTGACACAGCAGAAGTCCCTACAAGTAGGTCCTCGCCATCGCGGCTTTTGATGTTGATGGTGGCCACATTTGCTGTTACTGCCTTGTACCTGCTTCTCGTGCCAATGGTAGATGGTATGCGTCGTAAACTAAGCCTAGATTCTTAGCAGTTGAATGCCACTTCCGGCTTCGACTTAGCCGAGAAACTTGTTTGCTTCGGTACGAATAGCACCGCATAAGTATGTAAGAGCCGGGGAAGAGCGCTCTTCGACCAAGGGAAGGTACCGTTCCGTTGTGTTTCGAATGTAGATGAGCGGATTCCGCTTTAGATGGAAGGACAAACAGCGGAAGTTATCGAGGCGAGACGCAAGTTTGATGATGAGGCACTCGTCAGGTGCGGATCGAAGTAACTGCACATGTGCAGTGTCGACACCTTCTGGGTCCACGTTCGCTTGCGCAAGATCCTTTGTGAGTGTATCCACAATCATCCCCACGTACGACCCAAAGTTAAACTCCAGAACTGAACGCGTAATCGTGTCGGAGTCCTCGAGAACGTCATGAAGTAGAGCCGCGATCACAAGATCGGGATCAACAAGTTGAAGCTCGTCAATCAGAATCTTGGCAACACGACTGCAGTGCCAGAAGTACGGGGTTCCATCGTTCCGTCGTTGAAACTCGTGGACACTTAGAGCGACGTTATACGCCTCGGTTACACGTAGGACATCAACAGGATTACAGTGACTGGATAGCCGAGATTCTAGCTCTTCAACCCGCAAAAAGGTCTGATTGTACCGGGGCACGTCTTCGATAGAATTCATCGAGGTTCCATGGAGTGTTTCGACATGAGCTCGCGTGCTGACTGCACGGCTGCGTCGGTTACGTGCTCGCCACTAATAAGGGCGGCGATCTCGTGCTGCGCTTCGGTTGCATCAAGGGCGGTAGCAGAGACGGTTGAGGCCTCGCCATCATCATGCTTGGCGACTTTTACGAAGCCATCAGCGATGCTCGCAATTTGTGGCAGGTGTGTGATACAAATGATTTGACTCGTCTCGGCGATCTCTTCCATAACAAGGCCTACTGCTCGGGCTACTCGTCCACTGATACCAGTGTCGATCTCATCGAGTACTAGCGTACCGATTCCGCGTTTAGTTGACGCAAGGCGTTTTAGCGCCAGCATGACTCTAGAAAGCTCACCGCCAGAGGCGATTTTGTGAAGATCTTGCGGTTCCGTTCCACTATTTGTTGCAATACGGAAAACAACAGTGTCGATACCCCATGGAGAGAGTTCAATCGGCTCGATCGAAACGTGAAAGCGACTTCGTTGCATGCCCATTCGGCCAAGCAGATCTTGCACTTCGGTTTCGATCTCAGCAACTGCGTTTTGGCGGGCGCGAGATAGTCTCTTTGCGTGCTTTGTTGCGGCGGAACGTGCCTCTTGCTCACGCAGGGCCAGCTCTGCGATGTCTGCCTCAATGTTGTCAATAGTCTCTAACTGCCGACGTGCCTCGGTCGCTGCCTCGCATGCCTCGTTCAATGAACCAAAGGTCTTTGTAAGCCTTTGCAACTCCAGCCATCGTTGGCGGAGCGCATCAATTCGATCCTGTGCGAACGCCTCAGGATCAGCCAGTCGCAGAACTTCGCTTGACGTCTCGTTGCATGCAACGATGGCTGCTCGCAGCTCGATGATGAGGGGTTCAATTGTTGGCGAGAACGGCTGTAGTTCGGATAGGGCGGCACAGGCAGCTCGTAGCCCCTCCTGGACCGCTTGTGGGCCTTCGGTGAGAAGATCACGAACGTGCGCGACGCGCTCGACGATGAACTCCGCTGACTCTGCTCGTTCGAGATCAGCGGATAGAACCGCGTCTTCATCCGGAAGTGGGTTCACCGACGAAACTTCCTCGATCAGTCTCTCTAAGCGATGGCGATCCTCGGCAGCGCGGGCACGACGATTCGTTGCTTCATCGAGTTGAACCTGGCAGGTACGCCACTGCTCATAGAGAGAACGTGATGCTTCTGCCATCTCAGTAAGTTGGCAGATATCGTCGAAAATTTCGCGATGACGTGTCGGTGAGAGCAAGCCATGGGTGTCGTGTTGGCCGTGGAAGTCGATGAGTAGTGACGAGATGTCACGTAGAACAGTTGCCTGGGTAGGCACATCATTGACAAAGCACCGAGACGTGCCGGATTGGGCAATTTCTCTACGTATGAGCAGCTCAGCGTTATCCCACTCCACGTCGTGGGTCGTCAGTATCGACAGGCATAGATCATATGCACTACTATCAAAGCGAGCTTCGATTACCGCCTTCTTGGCGCCACGTCGGACAACGGCAGCCGACGTTCGAGCTCCTAATGCTGCGCCTAGGGCATCAACAAGAATCGACTTGCCAGCGCCAGTTTCGCCCAGCAGCACCGTCATTCCCTTATTGAACTCGACGTGCAGGTCCTCAATCAAGGCGTAGTTCTGAACCACTAGGGATATCAGCATGTCAATCGGTGCCCCTTTGGTGGATTACAGCCGGGTAAAGCGGTGCTGAAACAGCTTGAAGGCCCCGTATGCAATAGCGGCGAATGCGGCAACACCGGCGACGGGGTGGACCTCTTGTGCCACAACGACGAGTGATATCGTGAGCAGGAAGGTAGCAATTGTGATGACAACAATCCAGATGAGAGCCATAGTTGGATACGGTTAGCAGCGAGGGCTATGATGACGAAGAATGCAGAAGGTCGGCATATCGTGTTTTGAAGGACGACAATTTATCGCTTGGCACACGCACAGACAACCGAATGCCATCGGCTTCTTCGGTTCTGGCGATGACGTTCGTTTCGGTGTAGATGCCGTGTTGGCGTTTGCCATCTTCGTACGAAACCAGTAGAGTGAGAATGTTGCTACTCTCGTCGTACGTTTGGCACATTGACTCGAGAAGCCGATTGACGTTAATGCCGCGTAAGGCGCTCACGAAGACAGCGTGGGGAAACTCAAGTTCGATATCGTTGAGCCGGTGGCGATCTGATATTGCATCGATCTTGTTAAACACCATGATGGTGGGCAGATCGGAAGCGCCGAGCGACGCTAGTGTTTGCTGAACAACGTCGACGTGGTCACGATAGGCTTCGTTCGAGGCATCAACAACATGCAGAAGTACGTCGGCCTCAAGTGTTTCGGCAAGTGTGCTGCGAAACGAAGCGATGAGCTGAGTTGGTAACTTTCGAATAAAGCCGACAGTATCCGAGAGCAGAGCCTTTCGACCATCGGGCAGATGCATAGCGCGCACCGTAGTGTCGAGCGTAGCGAACAGCCGATCCTCGATGTGGACATCGGCCTGGGCAATCGTCTTTAACAGACTAGACTTTCCGGCATTCGTATAGCCAACCAAGGCGAATCGTGGTATGCCTTCACGCGTTGCGCGTTGAACGGTTCGCTGCGTTTCGACTTGAAGAAGCTTCTCCTTGAGGCGTTGTATACGCTGGCGAAACATCCGTCGGTCCGTTTCAATCTGCGTTTCGCCTGGGCCACGGGTACCAACTCCGCCGTACTGCTTGGAGAGGTGCGTCCACATGCGCGTCAGACGAGGCAACAGATATTCATGCTGTGCGAGTTCGACCTGTGTGCGTGCCTCGACACTGCGAGCACGAGAAGCAAAGATGTCCAAGATGACTCCGCACCTGTCCAACACTTTTACCTTCGTCTCCCGCTCGAGATTTCTTACTTGACCCGGTGTTAGGTCGTCATCGAACACAACCATCGTCGCGTTGGATTCTTCAAGAATCTCCTTTAACTCGGCTACCTTTCCGCTGCCCAGGGCCGTGGCAACGTCAGGTCGCACCCGTTCTTGATACATCCGGGCGCAGACATCAGCCCCTGCTGTGTCGAGCAGAAGTTCGAGCTCATCGAGATGTTCTTGAATCACGCTTGGGTCGGTGCCCTTTCGAATGACCGACACGATTACGGCTGACTCTCGCGGTTTTATTCCTACGTCGTACACGATTAACTTTATAGTATGAAGGCAAAACTACACAGATCGCGGCCCCTATCAGCCCCGTGTAGTTCCGTAGTTTCGGCGATGCCCCTTACGAAACATCTCATCGTGGTGATAGGTGTGCTGGTGCCGATGGTAGCATTTGCTCAGGATCCGCGTCCACCTGTGTTCTTAGAGCACGCAGATTCGGTTCTTGGCACGGGAACACAGGAGTCTGGTATTCGTCGTTACGAAGGCAATGTGCGTTTTCGACAGGGGAATGTGACGGTACGAAGTGATCGAGCGACGGAATACATCGGAGCGAATTCGGTTGACCTCATGGGACGTGTAGTGGTTCGGCAGGGCGATATGGAGCTTCGGGCGCCGATCGTTTCCTACGACGGTAACGTTGCGCTGGCTACGGCTCGAGGAGGTGTGTATGTACGTGACGGTGCCCGTACGATTCGAGCGCAAGAAGGTGTGTACTCGCCAGAGTTGCGTCGAGCGACCTTCACCAGAGATGTCCTTGCACACGATGACAGCGTGATTGTTGGATCGGATACCATGACGTTACATCGAACATCGCGAGTAATTGAGGCCTGGGGCAGGGTAGTGATGTCGACGGTTGACTCTGCAACATGGATTGTTGGAGATAGTGTTGTTCACGATCCAAATGTGAAGCAGGTTGTTGTGTTTGGGAACGCCCGTCTTTGGAGCAAAGAACGGTCGCAGCGTGAAGAGAATTCAGTCACAGACATGGCTAGCCCCGACACCATGTCTGTTGATACCCTATATTTAGAATCAGATACACTCCATCTTTTGTATCAAGGGTATGTTCGAAGGTGGGCAAGGGGCAACGCAAACCTGCGCCGCGGGAACGTGGCGTCACGGTCGCGAGTGTTGTTTCAGGATGACTCGCTTGAGCTCGTAACACTTTCCGGAACGCCGATATTATGGTCAGATTCTTCTCAGATTACTGGGGATAGCATCCTCGTGTACGCGCCCAAGCAGCGTGTGCGGAAGCTCACGTCACGTGGTGCGGCGTTTATGGTCTCGCGTTCGGGATCTTCTGACGACAGGTTCGACCAGATTTCGGGGGCACGCATCGAGATAGACGTCGAACAGGACACGATACGAGAGGTGTTTGCACAAGACGACGCCAAGAGCCTGTATTTCCGATTTGAAGACGATGATCCGCAAGGACTTGCGCAGTTTGCGTCCGATTCCATTCGTGTAACGTTCCTGCAGGGCGTACCCGAAGACATCCGCTGGCTAGGGGGCGTTCGTGGGGAGCAGCATCCGGAAAACGTTGTCGCCGGTCGCGAGTTGGAATACCGTCTGCCGGGATTCAAGTGGAGAACTGATCGGCCGCTCGTTGCTCCCCATCCGGAATCGCACGGTGGCACGTGGCGTACTCGCGTCATTGAGTCAAGCAACGAAGTACCGTAGTACTCAACGTTCGATTGTGCCGCACTTGGATGTAACCTATTGCGGGGCGTGGTGTTATACGGGACATTCTTCGTAGCCGTGAAACAGTTTCAACACTCGTTTATCCTCATGCTGTTTGTGGCCTTCGCTGTTGCGGAGGTTGCCGGTCAGGTTGTTCGAGATTTGCCAAGGCGTCGAGAAGAGTCGATGGAGGGGCGTGAATTTGTCATCGGCTTCATGCAGAACGAAATCATCTTTCGAACTCTGACGAATCCCGAACGACAGCTTGTACTATACATCGCATCTGAGCGAGGGGCTACGGTCCGGATTCAATATGGCGACTGGAGCGAGTTCGTTGTAACGATTCCTGCTGGAGGAATTCACGTTGAGAGAGTTCCTGACGAATTCATGGCTATACGTACGGATCGGCCCGAGAACAAGGGGATATTCATATCGGCCTCGACGCCAGTTGTCGTATATGGGCTGAACACCATCCAGTACTCCACCGACTCATTCATGGCGATTCCGGTGCAGCACCTTGGCACGGAGTACATCGGAGTTTCGCGATCCAATGAAACGTACGACACGTCCGCGACGGGCACTGACCGTCGTTCCGAGATGAGCACCGGCATCCGCCAGGGTTGCATGATGATTGTTGCTCCACAGTCGGCAACTAGGGTCGTCATCACTCCTTCTGTTGACTTGGAGGGCGGGCGTCCAGCAGGTATGCCCTTTGATGTCACACTAGAGCGCGGACAGTCGTTCTTTATCAAGAGCGCTGACACGAATGCGAGTGTTTTTTCGGACCTAACCGGAACCATCGTTCAGAGTAATCTTCCGGTTGCTGTGTTTTCGGGCCACGTTCGCGCCTCGGCATTCGACAACCTCATACCCTCACACAAGCTATCTAAAGATCATCTCGTCGAACAGCTGCTTCCAGTTTCTAAGTGGGGCACGAAGCACGCAACGATTCCTTTCGCAACCATTCCAGAAGGTGACCAAGTTCGTATTGTACCCTCGGCATGGCCTACGGTCGTTGAGCTCTATACGCCTGGTGGAATTCAGCCCTACACCATACGCAATCGTGGAGATTTTCTCGAGGTCAACCTTCGACAGGTAGCATATTGGGTTGCCGATAACCCAGTGTCTGTGGTTCAGTTTATGCGGACTATTCGTCCGAATGATGCTGTATCGACCGGGGATCCTGCAATGGTTGTCGTTCCCCCGATAGAGCGATATTCCGATCGTGCTCTCTTTCAAGTTCCTCGACTCATTCGCCAGTCCAATGCTGTTGAGTCAGATTATAGCTATTACATCATTGTCGTGGCAGAGTTAGAGGCGGTCCCTTCGCTTACGCTCAATGGTGCCAGTGTAGTCGCCCTTGATGGCAACTTTCTTATGCGAAGAGTGCCTGGTGTCTCGCTGTGTTACGGTTACTTTAGGGTAATACCTGGAACCATTAACACCATCAAGTGTGACCAAGGGAGCTTCTCTGGGGTTATGTACGGCGTGGGACCTGCAGATTCGTACGCAAACGTTTTTGGAATGTCATTCGACGCACGTAAGCGTACCGAGCCGCGTACGCCACCGCAGTTCGACTTGGGAGTGGTGTGCGGTGCTGTTACCGGTGTTGTCCGCGACTCGGTTTCGCCGAGTGCCTTACTGGACATTGTGAGCGTGGACCGCAGTCGTACGTTCAATTATGAGTTCGACCTCGCTGGACCCTCGGCACCAGATCGGCGTTATCGATTCACAGCAACGGTGACTAATCCTTGGCAAAACGCTCGAATTGTTGTCCAAGCGTATGATACCGCGGATGCTGGCCGCGAGTGGGACTACACGTATGATGCGCCTGAATTTCGAGCGCCGTTGGAGATGGTTGTTACCGCTGGCATAACGCAGTCCTGTCAACAGTTTTCCATTGTGAACACCGACTCGACACCAATGAACATTGAGTCTCTATCATTCACCGGCGACGACCGCTTTTCAACGATTCCGCAGTCGTTTCGTGGAAGCGTCGCTCCGGGAGACTCGCTCGTTGTTACAGTTTGTTTTGACCCGCCACGCGAACCATTGCCAGCTCCGGGGCGCCTAACACTCACGTTCGCGTGCGACCTCGTTCACAACATTCCGGTTCGTGCACTTACGAGCTTCTCGCTCCGAACCGAAGACGTGGACTTTGGAACGGTTCGCCTAGGTGACACGGCCTGTAGCTCTGCATGGATTGTAAACAACGGTCCGAACGCTATCAGGATTACCGCGTTAGACATAGCACAGCTGTTTCCCGAGTTTACCCCTCAGATCAGTCGCATGGCGCTTCCCCGCGACCTGCTGCCGCAGTCACGACTCGAAGTGCCAGTTTGTGTCGTTCCGCAGCAAGTGGGCATTATAGAACGCCGCGACACGGTGCGCTCGAGTCCGTTCGTTGGTGCAACTGTTGGATATCGCGTCAACGGTGTTCGTCCGGACATTTCGGGCGTTGTTCTGCGCTGGCCCGATCGACGTGTTGGAACTACCGACGATAGCACGGTGATCCTGTTTAACCGCGGGCTCGCCGATGCCGTCCTTACTCGGTCAGCCGTTACGGGGAATGCCGCTGCTTTCGACATCTCTGCGTTTTCAGCTCCCACACTTGCAATCGATTCTGTCTCATCGGTCGTGCTTCGAGTACAGTTTGTTCCTGATGTCATCGGAGAGCGTGAGGCATCCATTGTCTATGTTGTAGACTGGAAGCCACATGACACAGTTCGTGTTGTGCTTCAAGGTACGGGCACACTGCCAACAATCGAGGGCTTCGACGCCAATGTTGGATCAGCTGTTATTGGCAAGTCTGTCAGTCTGGCCTCCCACACCATGTTCGCGGTAGGGGGCAACGAGCGACTAACGATTGACGCTATCGCGATCGAGGGTAACGACAAGGACGCTTTTGAACTGCCACAGGACTTCTTCTTACAACAGGGTGCGAATCCTGGATTTCAATCCACTATCCCTATAACGTTCACGCCACGACGTGTCGGACAGCATACGGCGCTTGTGCGAATAACCCACGATGCTGCCCCTCGCTTTGAGCGTAGATCGACGTTGATACAGCTTGCTGGGTATGGACTTGCTTCAGATGGCGATACGGTGGAGTTACCACCCGACCCTATCGAGGGAGATGCAGCGTTTGTTGTTCCCGCAAACGTAGTGTCGTGCGAGTCATTCAGCGGTTATGTTGTAGTAAACGGCACTGGGACGCGTTCGCGTTTCCTTGAGACAGTTGATGCAACGATTGATGGACAATCCGTTGCGCTCAATGGACCTATCTTACCAGTCGTTGTAAACCCAGGTGACCAATTACGATTCACGTTCGATCATCAACTCCGTGGTGGTGTACAAGTTCCTGCTACGGCGCGTGTTCGTTGGCAGGACGGTGGTGACACTTTGATGTCCAGAGCCATTGTTGCAGCCAGAACGCCGACGCAGATGACTATTCAACTGCCCACAGAGCACACATCGGGTAGCATGGTCGTAGTTGAGGGTTTGACGTCAATCACGTCCGCTCTGCGTGATCAACAGTCGATTGCATTCAGCATTGAGTACGACGTAAACAGACTTCAAGTGAATGCCGGTTCCTTGACGGTGCGCGACCAGAACAGCAATGATATCGTTCCAGTAACGGTTACTCCTCGTCCCAACGGACTACGCGTTGCTGCCAACGAACCGATGTCAAGCCCAGTAACTCTAGAATGGCAGGCCGAGGCCCAAACATTTTGGGTGTCGACGGAGCCACTTCAGGTGACGGCCTCATTCGCGGAAAACGACTGTTTGTTGCTGTCGACAGCCAGTGCTTCATCAGAAGTCATTAACTGTGGTGGGGCGCTTAGAATGGTCCGCCTCGATGGTGGTTTTGCGGTTTCGATACCCCGAACAGTTGTTCAGCACGGCGAAGAGGTTGTCATACAGTTCCAATCTGGATCTCGGCAGGTTGTTAGCATTGATTTGATCAACGTCGCGTCGCGCGTCTACCCCTTGTGGGAAAATGTTCACCTTGAAAGTGGTCAATCCGTCGTAAATTTCGCCTTCATCGACCAACCGTCCGGAGTCTATGTACTCCGAGTGCGGTACGGTGAGGAGGCGATTACAGTTCCAATCCTCGTCATCAAGTAAAGGTTCAAAGGAATGAAGAGAGTTTTTCGCGTATTAGCAGTATGTATGTTCGCATCCGCTACGGTTGCGGTTGCTCAACAGGAGCTTGCAAACCCGCTCATCCCTGCAAAGGGTAGGCCCCGGATATTCATCGGCCCTGTCGGTGGGTATAACAGTTCGCTGCATTCATCGGGATTCCAGTCAGTTGCTGGAGACGTCCTATGTCCGCAGTTTGAACAGGGCACCGCCAATGGATACTACTTTGGATTCTCAGGGGAGTACTTGCTTGGCAAGCCCCAAGATTCCAAGTCCTCCATTATCGCTCGGATAGTTTACAATTACTTGCCCGCATCGTATCGCGAGGACGGGGATCGGCTGCCGTCGATCAATCCAGCAACGAACGAGGTCGTGTTCTCGTCTGTGCAGCACGTTGCCTCTATCGAGTATGGCCTCGTCGATTTCGAAGTGGTATATAAGCTCAATCTCTTCAATTCGAACTTTGGTGTTGTTGTTGGCCCCTCGGTTGGCGTTCCGATTACAGCAACGCTGGAGCAGCGAATGGAGCTTATTGAGCCGCTGAATGCCGTGTTCGATCCTACACTTGTACCCAACGCCGAGTACACGAACAACGGCCGAGCAATTGTAACTCGCCAGAACAGCGACATTGACGATAAATCCGGAGTTCGCGTTGCGATTAAAGCCGGTATTCAGTACGAGATTCCGATTGGCCGGCTTTTGCTAGTGCCATGTATGTACTACAACTTTGGTGTTACCGAGGTGTCGGCGTCGAACAACCTGCGCGTAAACGCACTTCAGATTGGTGCAGACCTGCGGTTTGCCATCTAGGACAACACAATATCGCGACATACAGAATGCCCGCTTCGGCGGGCATTCGTCGTTACAGCATCGTCAATTCGTTCGCGTATGACACAGTACCTATGGTCGGAGTGGAGGAGCGAATATGTTAAGCACTCGTCTGAACCCGATGGCTGCTTCCTCTGTAATGCCGCAGGGCAGGTTCCCAGCTTGGAAACGCTAGTGGTATACAGAGGCGACTCCGTAGTTGTCTTACTTAATCGATATCCGTACAACCCTGGACATCTCCTCGTTTGCCCTGTGAAGCACATCGGAGCACTTACCGAGCTAGATCCGATTGATGTCGCTTCTGTGTTCTACGTTGTTCGGCACGCAGTGAAGATTGCGGAGCCCCTTTTCAGGGCGCATGGATGGAACATCGGAATCAATCAAGGGCGAGCTGCTGGGGCTGGAGTTCCTGGACATTTGCATGTGCATCTCGTGCCACGATGGGAGGGGGATGCAAACTTTATGCCTGTTGTTGCCGATGTGAAAGTTGTTAGCCAGAGACTTGAGACCCTGTGGGCAGAGTTGCGGGATGAGTTTGAGCGCCTTCCACCTGATTGATATGAAGTCGTTTGCCCCTAGCCGTCGATTCAGTCAGAATTTTCTTACCGACCCTCGAACGGCTCAGAAGATCGTCGATGCGCTTGGGGTTAAGGCCGGCGACGTTGTCTTCGAGATTGGCCCTGGCAAAGGTGTGCTAACCGAGCGGCTGCTAAGGACCGAGGCGGCTGGCGTTGTGGCTGTGGATCTTGATCCACGGGCAATACAGTACCTTAAGCAGCAATCATGGGCACAGTCGCCCCGGCTTCGTCTCGTTGAGGGGGATGCACTACAACAAGATTTATCAGCTATCGCCCCTAAGAGCGGACGCTTGCTTGTTATTGGAAACATACCGTATGCGATTACTACGCCTATTCTTTTTGCGTTGTTTGAACACAGGGCAATCGTCCATCGAGCAGTTGTGATGATGCAGCGTGAAGTTGGGCAAAGATGTGTGGCATCGGTGGGAAGTAAGGATTATGGCATCCTTGCGGTTGCAACATGGTATGCTTCTGTCGCGAAGATTGCCTTTACGGTTCCACCTGGGGCGTTCTTTCCCAAGCCAGCAGTGACAAGCGCAGTCGTTCGATTCGAAATGCGAACAGTCGATCCGTTCACGACATCCTATGCGGACTTTATGGACTTTGTTAGGTCGGCATTTAGCCAACGGCGAAAGGTGTTGGCCAACGCACTAGCAAGTTGGTCACAACGAATTCGGGGCTGCTCAATTCGCGAGCTAGGACTTGTGTATGGTCCGTTTGACCTTGGTCGACTTCGTGCGGAAGAGCTTTCTCCAGAGCAACTTGAAGATCTTCGAGTACAGATTGTGTCGGGGGGCACGACGGAAACGTGAAAGAGCTTCACACCTCGCTCGTATCGCTGATAGCTACCCTGCGCTCAAACCTCCTTGCGTTCGACGTTTATACGGTCGTCCTCATGGCAGTCTATTCGATACTGGCTCTGGCATTCTACCCATACGTCTCGAATGCGGCTGCCATTATCCTGCAGAATGTCCTCATTGCCACGACGATTGCGGCTCTCGTCTTGCTTACAACGCTCACGAATGCACCGTTGTTTGTTTTACTGAGGATGTTCTACATCATTCCAGTTATCTACATCATGTATGGCCAGGTTCATGCCCTCGTGCCGGCCGTTCACCCCAGGGATTATGACGACGTTCTGATTGCTGCTGATCGAGCATTGACAGGGGGCGTCGACCCAACCGTGTGGATGGGCCAGTTAGCAATGCCAGCCCTTACTGAGTATCTGCAGATCTGCTACTTCCTTTTCTACGTTCTGCCGATTATGCAGGCGGTCGAGCTATACCGCCGTAACGACATGGAGGAGTTAACGGCTTTCGCTAGGGCTATGTCGTTTTGCTACTTCGTTTCCTACGTGGCTTACTTCGCGATGCCAGCCATAGGGCCTCGATTCACGTTACATGATTTTCATCGCACGGATCACGAACTGCCAGGAGTGTTGTTCACGGTCTGGCTCCGCGATATCGTCAACGCTGGAGGGGGAATAGCGATAGGAACGGCCAACCCAGAGCAGATTGTCAACAGAGACTGTATGCCGAGTGGTCACACGATGCTAACGCTAGTTAACATCATCATGGGATTCCGCAATCGTTCGCGCTTACGATGGATGTTCGTCTTGATAGGCGGAAGTCTAATCATAGCAACAGTTTACCTTCGTTATCACTATGTTGTTGATCTCATCGTCGGAGCTGTCTTCGCTATCGTGTTTCTAGCACTCGAGCCTGCGTGCAACCGCTTTCTTATCAAGAAGTTGCAAAAAGTTTCACCACGGATGTAACCAAATCGCAGTTCTGTTGTTGTTGTAGAGTCAGATGCCTCCGTCGATTTCGTTCGTTGCGTTCGATAGCATGTCCGAAGACGCGGCTCAGGGGGCACCAATTACGTCAAAACTCATCTGTTCCACCACTTTCCCCAATGGGAGTGTCTATATGAAGGTTGTTTCATTCACGAGATCTGCACTGCTTATCGCACTCGTTGCGATGACAGCGGCCTTAGGGCTCTCGGCAAATACAACGTCGTCTGAACGCTCGGGTTCGATGTCCTTGATTGAAGGACGTCGGTATCTTGTAGCGTTCCCTCAAGTATGGGCTAGTCCGACGGAGCGTCCTCTCGCTCGTCCGATGCAGCTCTTTATCTCGTCTCGAGGCGATGCGAAGATTACCATTCGCACCCCGGCATTGGTTGCTGATGCTCCTCGCATCAGCCGCGACCTAACCGTCAAGAAAGACCAAGTTCTGAAGTTCGAGGTGAACATGGGCTACATGAACACCGAGTCTGAGTCGCGCAAGGGATTGGCGATTGAAGTGGTCGGTGATCGTCCGATTTCCGTAAGCACGTATCAGGCATGGAACGGAAACGGTGAGTTGGCTCGCCATCTTCCAGTGGAAGCATGGGGTAAGGCCTACTTTACGATGAACTTCTTCCAAGATCGTTACGGTACGAGCAGCAGCCACAAGCTGCGCCCTGCGCAGATCTTGATCATGGCCAATAAGGACAATACGGTTGTTACCTACCGTCCAACGTATGACACAGAAGGTGGTTCTGAAGCCGTTTCTACTCCTAAGGGTGGCTCGCAAACGGTAACACTCGATCGTGGACAGACATTCTTGATTAAGGCCAAGATCGACCCAAATCTCACAAAGGATTTCGACTCTGATCTTTCAGGAACATTCATTACCGCAAACAAGCCAATCGGTGTTGTCTCAGGTCACACCAAGGTTGGCGTAATGCGTTATCCTGACGTTTTGCCTCCAACTGGCGCATTCTCTGCCGAGGCACACTTCGTTCGTAACAACGTTCACGACGCCATGCTACCGCTAGAAATGGCTGGTCGCGAATTCGTTACTGTTCCATGTATGTACACGCCGACGCGTGTTGTTGGTCAGGCCGCAACCGACTTCGGTATCGATGATGATCGTGGTGATGTTATCCGTGTTATTGCACTCGAGGAAAACACTACCGTCGAGGTTATGCGCCAAGATGGTAGCGGTCTTGCTTCGAAGTTCACGCTTCGCCGTGTGGGTGAAACACGTATTGATCCGGTTGTAGAACGCGCAACATACTGGAAGGCCGACAAGCCAATTCTGGTTGGTCAATACGGTAAGTCATGGGCCAAGATTATCCCACCAGTTGGAACATCGAAGGGTGACGGAACACAAGGCCACCCAACGGTTGAATCTGGCATGCCTATGCTTCAGTACGTACCATCGGTTGACCGTTGGGTAAACTATGGTGTATTCTCCTCTCCAGAAGGAATGGATAACTTCTTTAACATCGTCTTTAAGATGGAAGAAGTTGCCAAGATTCGCGTTGACGGTCGCCCTCTAACGTCTGCCTTTGGTGGCTCGATGCGTCCTATCCTCGGAACACCGTATGCACAAATTCGTGCAGGCATCGGCGCAGGCGATCACGTTGTTGAATCAACTGATCCCAATGTTAAGTGGGCAGCATGGTGCTATGGTTCACTCGATGGTATGAACCAAGGCCGCGCTTACGGTACACCAATCGCTATCGATCTAGCAATCCCTTGTGATGACTCACTTGCAGTAAAGGAAACCATTGTCTGCGGTGACGTCGAAGCAGAAGGTAAGATCTTCCCAGAGAACACAGCATGCGGAAGCGTTTTCGCAGTTTATGCTGAGGAACTTTCAAACTATGAACTCATTGTTGATGAAGAGTTCAACAGTGGCGACAAAAACGTGAAGTTCTGGGTTAAGGTTCTCGACAAGACCAAGGATGCACAAGCTCGCGTTCTTGTAGTATCACGCTCAGGCAAGTTCGTCGAAAAGACGTATACATACGAAGCAGACAAGCTTACATTCAACCCAGAACGCTTCAATTTCGGTGTGATTCCGTTTGGCGAAGCTAGCTGCACCAAGGTTGTTCTAACGAACCCACTCGACCGTGATCTCCGCCTCGAAGAGATTCGTGTCAAGTTGTTCCCCAACGTCTTCAATGTAACGCCAAACTCAGCCGTTATTCCTGCAAAGGGTTCAATCGACGTCAACGTTTGTGCTACCATCCAAGATGGCCGTGAGCGCATCGATACACTTATCGTAAAGTTTGAGTGCTTCGATCTTCCAACCACTGAACTTCGCGTACGTGGCGAAGAACCAAAGATTAACGTCGGTGATCAAAACTGGGGTATTATCCCTGCCAATGCCGAAGTTCGTCGTCCAGTCGTTATTCAGAATGCCGGAACAACGCCTGTGATCATTCGCGGGTATGACCGTTCATTCTTCGATCAAGCAACGAGCAACTTCTATGCTCCAGAGAATCTCGATGGGGTTCTTCCGCTGACTCTCGATCCAGGTGCAAAGCATACCTTCACTGTCGTGTACAGCCCTAAGGGTGTTGCTGATGTTCAGCATCGTGTAGATGTGCCGTTCTTCACGAACGCCAAGGAATACGATACCATCGCCACGCTTATTGGTCAAGGTAATCTTTCCAACGTAAGTGTCAATGGTCTTAGCTGGAATGAGCGTGTAATTGACCGCGTCGTAACGGCTGCCGGAGTTACGTCGTACAGTGGCCGTGTTGAAATCTCCAACGTCGGTACGGGTGCTGTAACGATCAACAACGCAACGATTGTTGACGATGCTCATGGCGTGTTCTCAATCAATCGTGCAGCTGGTGATCTTGATCTCACGAATCCAGTACAGATTGGTCAAGGTTCGGGCACACAGTATCTAACGGTTCACTTCACACCAACTGAGAAGGCAAACCGTGCTGCCGAGCGCAATGATTATAAGGCTGTTGTTCGTTTCACCGTAGTTGATAATAACGAAACGAAGACATTTGACGCTGAACTGAATGCAATTGCATGGCAGCCACAGGTCAATATCAACGTGCTTCCATGTGAGTCGTTTGATGTATCGGCCAATCGTCAGTACTCGGCAATTATTCGTGTGACAAACGAGCACCCAACAGCTTCGAATGCCATTACAAATGATACGAAGGGCTCTGCAGCCCTCCGCCTAACGAATGTTCGTATTGTTGGTGTAAATCCAGGATTCGTAATCGAGCAACCAGCTGCTGGTGGCGACGTTATTCTAGGTGGAGATACCCGTGAGTACCGCGTTGTAATTAACGATCCACTTGTTAGCTGGAATGGACAGTACACTGTTGAAGCTGACGCAGCATACGATGTGAACGCTGATGTTGCTATCTGCGTACCGAACGAAGGTACATGGGAAGTCGTTGGCGACGCGGGTGAAGTGTACGTTTACCACACCAAGGTTCTTAACGCAACTCTCCGTAACTCCACAAATCAAGATAAGTTGTACGATGTCTCGATTAGTGGCGCTGACGCGTCTGCGTTCTCCATTGCAGTGAACCAGATTGCCGTCCCGGCCAATTCTACAGTTACAGTCCCTGTTGACTTTGCCCCTGAGGTTCCTTCTAAGCTTGTTGGTAATCAGACGATGGAGTTCTTCAATAACGCGAAGACTCGCTTCAGTGACATGAACAAGGCATTCCGCGGCGAGTATGTTGCAGCAGTAGACTTCCGCGAAGTTGTCTCTGGTGAAATCAAGAGCGCTAGCATCTCTGGTCAAGGTCTGATGATTCAGACGACTGCTAAGATTGGTAACGCCTATCGGATTCAACCTGGTAAGACAACCGATGTGAGCATCGACCTTGAGCCAACGCCTGAAGGAATCGATCTTGCTGGCGTTCGTGACATGACGATTCGCGTGTCGTTCGACCCAACGATAGCCCGTCCTGACCTCACAAAGATCCGCCTTGACGGAACACTTGCGGCTGGTTGGACGATTCAAGAAGCAGCTCTCGTAGGACCACGTAACATCGAAATCAAGATGTTTGGACCATCGGCTCTTGCAAATGCTGCCAATAAGGTCGCCATCGTTATTCCTTTCGAAGGCTTCCTTGGACGTAGCAGCGATTTCGCTGACGATCCGATGAGCATCAGCCTTGGTCTAGATGCATACGTACTTGCTGACTTTGATGCTTCTGGTGAAGAGTATCGTCACGTTGCTCTCCTCAGCATCGACGGTAAGATGACACTCGAACTCAACTGTGCTAACGTCAAGCGCTTGACGTCGATCACAGGCACATCGTTCGGCGTCAACGCTCCTGCACCAAATCCTGCTACCTCAACAACGGTCATTAACTATTCAGTGGGTCTTGATGGACACACGCGCATCGTGCTGTTCAATAGCATGGGCGAAAAGGTTGCTGATCTTGTAAACGGTACGCTGGCACATGGCCAATACGATCTTACAGTTGACATCAGCCAGCTTCCTGCAGGCGTGTACTACTTCCAGATTGTTTCTGGTCCATTTACAAGCGAGCCGCAAGCGCTTCACGTTGTGAAGTAACATTCGCTGTTTCGATTTTCAACGGCCTCCGTTCGTACCGAACGGAGGCCGTTGTCTTTTTTGCTCATATGTTTGATAGTCTCAAAGCATTCAAAGGGTTGTCCTCTATGTTTTCATTCTGCGCCTCATTCGTTGTAGCAGTGGTGGTTAGCGGTACCGTTCTTTTTTCGCAACCTGTTCCTGGTACTCAGCCGTGGACGCCTGTTGTTCGTAGCGGCTTGCAGCCAGTGCGTGTTCACATTCCGGTAGGGTTCGCAGCGGCGGGCCTCAATGCTGACGCGATGCCCCTTAGCCTGCCTCCTGGTTGGACGGCGTCGGTGTTCTACGCAGGCTCGGAAGTGAACAAGGGCCGGTTTATGGCTTGGGGCCCAGATAGTGTGCTGTATGTTGCCTCGATGAATAGGGGAACAGTTGTGGCACTACCTGATGTAGACCGCAATGGAGTAGCAGATCGAGCTGTCGTAGCGGCGTCTGGTTTTGTGGTAGGACACGATGTGCGTTTTTGGCGCGATACGATGTACGTTGCTACAGAGAATGGACTATTCGTTCTGTTGGATCAAGACGGTGATAGGGTTTTTGAGAGTCGGACTCTTCGGATTGATAAACGAAGTCAGCCAAATCAGACTGGAGGTAATCACGCTACACGTACAGTCGTGATAGATTCGGTTCGATCGTTGATCTACTATTCGGTTGGTTCGCGCGGGAATGCCGAACGTGAGTCGAATCGAGCTGTCATCGAAGCATATGACCTCAATGGTGCTAATCGACGATTGTATGCTACTGGGGTGCGTAATGCCGTGGGTATGACATTGCATCCAAGAACGGGCCGACTATGGGCAAACAACAATGGAAGCGATAATGCGGGTAATGACACTCCGGGGGAATGGGTCGATATCGTTCGTGAGAACGGTTTCTATGGATACCCTTTTGCCCATCACCATCAGACGTTCTTCGACTTTACACTTCAGGCTTATCGTGGATTGCTACCCATAACATCCATCGACAGCGCTCTCGTTGCCTCAATGCAACCACCAGCGGCTTTGTTAACCGGTCATTGTGCACCGATGGCTATGGAGTTCGCGCATCCAAATATGCCAGCGCCGTATAATCGAGGGGCGTTCTTGGTTATGCGCGGCTCTTGGAATCGAAACCCTGCAAGTGGTTCAAAACTTGTGTGGCTTGAATATGATGACGATTCCGATACCGTCGCCAATGCAGTCCATGACTTCTGCACTGGCTTTATGCTTGATTCGAATGCACGCCCCGCGCGCCGTTGGGGACGTCCCGTGGGGATAGCTCTGGCCGCTGATGGGTCTATCTATCTTTCGTCGGACGATATCACGCATGTCATTCTAAAGCTCACGCCCCCCCCAACTACGTCTGTTCCTCCCACTCCGCTCAATACAGGCAGCTTGCGACTCTCTCCCAATCCCGTTTCAAATACGGCCTTCGTAACATGGCCTAACGCTCCCACGATGCTGTCGTACGCAGTTGTTGATCTTCATGGAAGCGTCGTCAGCAAAGGGGCACTGCAACATGACGATCTACGCCAGGGCGTTCTGATTGACTGCTCGCAAATGGCTCAAGGGGCCTATGTGTTGTCGCTTCGATGTGCAGACGGCCGGCTTGTGGACATGCCTCTGGTTGTTGCTCGCTAGCTCGTCCGACAATCAACAAGCCCCCGAATCTGGTCGGCGACAACTTGGCTTGACCCTGCACGATCCACGAGCCACTGACGGTTGGCCGCGCCAAGCGCCGTGCGACGCTCTGCATCGAGCACTACATCGCTTAACCACGTTCGTAACTCATTGGACGTAGTAATCACTTCGAGGCCACCCGTAGCGACTAGCGCCTTAGCATCCACGGACCGGCCATAGTTCGGGCCGGATGCCACGGGTATGGCGAATGCCGCAGGTTCGGCTACTGAGTGAACGTTGAAGCCAAACCCACCGCCAACGAAGGCGGCGTGCGATAGTCCGTACAATCGTAGCAGTTGGCCCACAGTGTCAACAACGATGTGATCAATCGAACCTACGATTGAATCAAGATCACTGGAACGGCGAACCGGTAACACCGTGCCAATCCGTTGCACGATAGATGGAGACGGCTCATGTGGTACAATTACAAGTCGAAGTCCATCAGGTAATCCGTCTTCGATGGCTCCACGAAGAATCTCAATGTCTTGCTCCCAGACACTTCCGAAAATTACCGTCGTCAAACTCGATGATTTCTGTGGTTCTACTCGAGTCGTAACGGCTAAGATTCGGTCGTATCGCGTGTCGTTAAGTACGTCAACAGATTTGCTAGTAAGCCGACGTAGCGTCGACGCGGTTTCGTCATCAACGGCATATACTTTTGATAGGGAGGAGTACATCCATTGATAGAACCCCCGCAATGGAGCATTCAACCGAGATGGTGCTGTGGCATTCACAAGCATACTCTTGACGCCTTGTTGTGATAGCACCGACAACATCACGGGCCAAACGTCGTAGCGGGAATAGAGTACAACTGTAGGAGAAACAGCGTCTACGAGGCGGCGCATCGAGCGAAGTGAGTCCAAAGGAAGCAAGAACGACGCATCCAGCAGGTGCGACATCCGGCGTCCATGCGCCAAGCCTGATGGCGACGTGAACGACGCTACAATGCTCCATTCAGGATGCAGTAGTTCTGCAATGGTAATCACCTGTTCGAATTCACCCATCGACGCAGCGTGAATCCAAATGCGTGGCTTAGACGCGCATGGCGAAACAGCAGGGAAGCGACGAAGTTCGGCCAACCGCACGCGCATCTTCTTGTTGAAGATTGCGCCAAGTACTGATGCAATCCACATCAATGGAATCAGGAGAAACCTGTACGTCAGCAACCACAATGATGGCACGACCTAGCGTCCCACGAATGTCGCCTGGCGCTTCTCAAGAAAGGCCTTTGTACCCTCCAAGAAGTCCTCGGTGCCGCATGTAGCCCCAAACATTCGTGCCTCGATGTCGAGGCCATCGCGAAGCGATGATGTGGCAGAACTCTGCGTTGCCTCAAGGCACGCCCGAAGGGCTAGTGGAGCTTTATCTGCAAGGCTCGAAGCAAACGTGAGAGAATCGTTCAGAAGAGATTCCTGCTTCAGAACTCGATTAACTAAACCCAGCCGATGTGCTTCGGCGGCGTCAATGCGATCGCCTGAGAGAATCAGTTCCAGGGCTTTTGCTGTGCCGACGATGCGTGGCAAGCGTTGCGTACCCCCGTATCCAGGAATAATTCCTAGGTTGATCTCTGGTTGGCCAAACACTGCGTTCTCGGACGCGAAGCGTATGTGACATGCCATTGCGAGCTCACATCCTCCACCAAGGGCAAATCCGTTGACGGCGGCTATGACAGGCTTACCCAAGTTTTCAATCAAGGTGAACACCCGCTGTCCGTGTTCAGCAAACTGGCGCCCAGTTTGTTCGTTGTTCTGATGTAGTTCGGCGATGTCGGCTCCTGCGACAAAGGCCTTACTGCCCGCCCCTGTGATAACAACTGCGCGGATGTCGGCATTTGCTTGTATGCCCAACAATGTCTCCCACAAGTGACGAAGAACGTCTGCGTTCAAGGCGTTCAGCTTGTCGGGTCGATTGATGGTCACCGTCGCAACGGCGTTGGAATGGTCAAAAAGAATCACGCTCACGGTTGGTACAGAATGGTGGATTGAATGGTTGTAGTGCAAAGATACCGTGTGCCAACTGCAACAGACCACTCGCTTTGCTCGCATACCGTACCTTTGCATGTTGTGACAACAATCCGCTCTTATCGCTTCTGGACGCTTGTGTTGATGGCAATTGTCCTTACGTTTCCGTTTGAAAGCACCTATTCGGCAGCGCTTCAACGGACGCGTACCACCAATTCCAAGCGTGTTGTAAAGAAGCCTTCGAAGCGAGTAGGAACTACGAAGGGGCAAGCAAAACGTAAGAAGTCGCGCCGGTCAACATCTCGTTCTAGCGCTCGGCGCGGTACCAACGTAGTCGTTCGGGGACTAACCGTTGTCATGGAGCGTGAGGTCGCACAAGGTGTTCGTTACCTAACCTACCACACTGATGGACCCAAGCCGATTGTTGTTCATTCTGTACGCATCGACCGTACAGTTCCATCGAACGCGATCCGAATCGCGAAGGCTCAGAACCGCTTCGACGGATTGGAGCGTCTGCCCGATTTGACGAAGTCCTATGCAAGCGATCAGGCCACACAAGTTATAGCGGCCGTTAATGCCAACTTCTGGAGAGCTGGGCGTTCGTCACCCATCGGGCCTTGCGTTGTTGACGGTGAGATCGTAGAAATGCTCTCTCACAAAAGCTGGTCCTCGGCTTTGTTTGACGTCGAGGATCGCTTGACCATCGACACGTTCCGCATGCGAGGAACGCTTACGCTAAATGGTGTCGAGCATGATATCACATCAGTGAATCGCCGTGTCGACTCAGGATTTGTCCTCTTCAATCGTTTCTGCGGTGGAAAGGTGCCGACGGTTCATACCGGAGATATCGACCGTCAGATCACAGAACTGATGCGCGACACCTTGTTTATGAATGGAGATTCGACTGAACAAGAGCTTACCCGCGAGCAGTTACGTCGCGAGCTTACCAAAGCACAGCAGGAGTCTAATCGAGAGTTCAGCACGTGGAAAATTCGCCTTCGTTATCTGCGATCGCCGGCTGTTAACCTAGATGTACCTGTTGAAGTCATCGACGTAGATACGGGCTCTGTTGAAGTGCCCCTTCGAGGATGCGTCATCTCGATTCCACGACCAAACACCGTTCCATTGCCGAAAGTTGGTGCAAAGGGCATCATTCGTTTCTCCACGAACAAGCACCAATCAACCAAGTTCATGAATGCCGTAAGTGGCACACCTAGACTTGTGCGTGATGGCAGACAGGGCCACGAGGCATCGATCGAGGGTGTTACGGCGCAGCGATTCATACAACAGGCACTAGCGCGTACTGCGATTGGTACCGACCGCTCTGGCAACGAGCTTACGTTTGTCGCCGTCCCTGCAGGGTCGGCTACTACGTCTGGTGCCAACCTCACGCAACTGTCAACAATTATGAAATTGCTTGGCTGCCATCAGGCAATGAACCTAGACGGAGGTGGGAGCTCCGGCATGGTTGTCGAAGATGATCACGTCTTTTTCGATGGTGAGACCCCACTCACACGACGCATCGCCGTTGCGCTCGCCGTCGTTCGCCGCTCCCATATCCTACGATCCGTTATAGGGGGCACCGCCCAACCCTAAGGGTACAACAAGTGTCGTGCACGACGCTCCCTGAACGCAGGGATGCTGCCACTTGCTATGTCGTCGATCTGCGCCGATGTTGGCTTCGACCGCAATAATGGCAATACCGCAGTCGAACCAATGGCCTTCTCAAACATGGCGATGCTCTGGGTGGATGTTTCGGCGATTCGGTGCGCTGGTGACTGTTCAATGACACTCGATAGAATGTCGAGTGCAGCCCGAATGGGCTGCGCAGAGCGGCCAACGTCGATGAGATAACCCCTGCAGATCTCCTTCGCAAATCGTCCGGTCGTAGGCGTAAAGACGTAATCCAGCAGCGTGACACCATTACGCGTGCACCGACGCACTAGCACACTGTCAAACGTTATCGTCGGAGAGCCAACAACCTGAAAGGGCAGTGCCGAACCAATCCCGATGTTTACAAGACCTAGTTCGCCCAATAGCCCCGCAACTGCATACGCTCGCGCTGCGGCCGGCGTTGGAATATTTGGAGACGTTGGATACCATAGCCGATCAAGATCTTCCCATCGCATTTGCCGCGTCCAACGCTTAAGTCGAACAACCGTCAGCTTGCAACGACGAACTCTGCCGCGTCGATCTGGACCCATGTCGTAGTCCTTAAGCCAGCCTTCTGCATTTGCCATTGTTGCAATCTCGGCGATTGTCATACCGTGCACGTAGGGCACCGGAACACGACCGATAAAGCTAAGACGTGCGTCATCTACAATTGGCCCGTCGATAATCTCACCACCCCAAGGATTGGCTCGATCCAGAACGAAAACGGGCTTGTTCGCATCAGCACAGGCAATCATGACTTCAATCATGGTGCTCACGTACGTGTAGCTGCGAACTCCAATGTCCTGAAGGTCGATAACCACGACGTCGATGTCCTTTAGCATTGCTGTGTCTGGCCGACGTTGCAGGCCATAGAGCGACAACACGGGAACACCGAATACACTGTCGTTTTGAACCGGCTTGCCAGCTGCGACAGCGCCATAGAAGCCATGTTCCGGAGACAAGATCTTGGCGAGCGTTACATTCTTTGCCGAAGAGAGGATTTCGGCCGAAGTTCTTCCGTCGAGAGCCCTAGCTGCAGCATGCGATACGAGGGCAACTCGCAGCCCACTAAGTAGTTCAAAATTGGTATCGACCAGGTTGTCAATGCCAAACTTAACCGGCTGCGTAAGGGCCGAAATACACGTGATGAGTCCAAAAAACCCAAGGGCCACGAGGCGTTTCATGGTTCGGAATGACGTTTGTTACGTGGGTGAAACAGTGCGTGCACCTCGCTCACGTATGATCTGTCGACGTGTGTATAGACCTGTGTAGTTGCGATGTCGGCATGTCCTAGCATGTCTTGCACGGCACGTAGGTCGGCGCCCCCTTCAAGAAGGTGCGTGGCAAACGAATGGCGAAACATATGGGGATGAACATGGATTTCCAGTTGAGCCTGACGTGCAGCATCGTTCACGATGTTCCAAACCCCCATACGTGACAGGGGGCGGCCGTGATGATTGAGAAACAGGACGTCGTCTGTTGAGGTCTTACCAAGCAAGCTGGGGCGCGCCTCGACGGTATAGCGTCGTATCCAAGCAAGAGCTACCTCGCCGATAGGAACGAGCCGCTCCTTCGAGCCCTTGCCAAGCACCCGTACTACGCCAACGTCTTCGGCGATATCTCTGCGGCGGAGCATTCGAACTTCACTTACGCGCAAGCCACAGGCATAGAGGATTTCGAGGATTGCTCGATTGCGCAATCCGAAGGGAATCGTTGGAGCGACAGAATCGAGGAGAGCAATCATCTGATCGGAACGAAGCACGTCTGGAAGGTGTCTTCGGCTTCGCGATACGTCAACTGCGTCGGCCGGATTGTTCGTTACTACAGCCGATGAAGCCAAGTAACGATAGAAGTGTTTGACAGTCGACAGATATCTGGCCCGACTTGACTGCGCCAAGCCAAGCGTTGCCAGGAGGTCGAGAAAGGCCGACACGTCGCTTCGGGTAACCCTAGAGACGTCACCGGTTGGTCGAGATTCGACGAACGTAACGAACGTCGTGATGTCGCGCTCATAAGCTTCACGAGTTGCATCGGCAAGGCCTCGCTCATGAATCAGATACTGCAAGAAACGACGCACGTGACGGTTGGGAGCTGTCGTGCGTTCCGTTCCGGTCTCTGTCACTCTTTCACCTCGCTACGAACCTCGGTGTCAGGTGGAATCTGCATGTAGCGTACACGCTGATGGGTCGAACCAATGAGATTCTTGACGAAGGACTCTCGAATGCGCTCGATATCAGCAGTTGTTAGAGGAGCTAGCGAGAGCTGGCCATCGTTGAGGCGGTCGGTAATGATCTGCTGAACTGCGGCGTCGACTTCGTCACGGCTCGAGGTGTCGACAAGACGAGACAAGGCTTCAACGGCATCGGCGAGCATTACAATGGCAGCTTCGCGACTCGTTGGCTTGGGTCCCGGATAACGATAATCTTGTTCATCGACGATTGACTCCTTGAGCAGAGTCTCATCAAGGGCCTTTGCATAGAAGTGCTTTATGAGGATTGTGCCATGATGCATTGGAATAAACTGAATGATTCGGTCGGGAAGGCCGGATCTTCGAGCTAGATCAATTCCGTCTTGCACGTGTTGTCGAATAATTGCCGCGCTTCGCTTTGGTGTTAGGCGGTCGTGCTTGTTGTCAATGTCAATCTGATTTTCGACAAAATACTCGGCCTTTTCCAGTTTGCCAATGTCATGAAACAGGGCGCCAACCTTGGCAAGAACAACGTTTGCCCCAATCGAAGCCGCGGCAGTTTCTGCTAGTCTGGCTACTGCTAGTGTATGTTGATACGTGCCTGGCGCACGCTCGGCAAGTTGCTGAAGAAGAGGGTGTGAAAGGTTGTCGAACTCTTCGAGGCGCAGATCGGTAGCAACATTAAACACCTTTTCCAGCACAATAATGACGGCGAAAGCGATGAGTGGGGAAACAACGGCGTTCGCAACGGAAAATGCAAGCTTAGGCCATATCAGGGAAAGCGGAACGGATCGCTCAATATCTACAGCAATAACAGAGACGACAAGCCCAGCACCAATTGCAAGCATTGATGTGAACATTTGTGTTCTGTTCTGGAGGTTGTTTGTGCTGTAGGCTCCCAACGAACCTCCAACGAACATGATGAGAGCTATCCCATAGTCATTGCTTCTGACTCCTGCTACGGTCAATGCCATTACGAGCGTCGTGGTCAATGCTACGCGGACGTCGAACAGCACGCTGATGAGCATTGAGAACGCTGGAACGACAATCAAGAACTGTAGAGGTATGTTGGTAGAGTATGCAACGCTAAGCCAGGCAAACGCCGCCGAAATGACGACAACAGTCGCAAGGCCAGCACACTGACCTAGAGATTCCCACGAAGTCCTTCGAAGAGTAAAGATGTACAGGAAGAGGATAGAGACAATGACCGATGCATGCAATATGCTGCCTAGAACGATGAGCAAGCCGGTGCCGGTCTCGCCGCGCAGATTCTGTGTTAGTCGGTAGGCAGATAGCACGGCAAGGTCGGCCTTCCCGATGAATGCTCCTTTTTTTAGGATGACGTCGCCACGTTGCACGATGCCCTGTGTTCGCGCTACGCTGGCCTCGGCACGTTGCTGCGTCTGCTTAGACAGTTTCTCGTCAATACGTAGGTCTGGAAGCAGCACATGGTCAACGATATCGACTATCAACGCTGCCACTACGGCGTTAAGCCGTGGATCGCGATCAACGAGATAGCGATACAATCGTGTTGTGTCTGCCAAGGCGGCGGTCGCGATAAGTGTCTCTTGGCCATCCTCAAAGGCAACGATATGGGCCTCTGCAGTGCGCTGTGCAACCGAGGCATCGGCTACCCCGTGGCGATAGGCGGCAGAAATCATATCAATGCCGTATCTGCGAAGTCCCTCGACTACCGTCGACCGTGTGCTACCATCAAGCGCTGAAATCGCATCGACGATATGGCGAGGCAGGTTGGCGCTGGCGAATTGATCATCGTTCATCGCGCTGGCAATTCGCCGTAACGCCATCGTGGCGCGAGTACGTGCCGTGCTGTCGAATCGGAACACATATGGCGCTGCACGCCTGGCCGAGTCGCGGTCGCGTTCAACGTCGTCGCGTGGCCTTGCCACGGGGAACGTCAGCTCGGCCACAATCGACTCGTCTGTCCATATCGTTCCAAGCAGGGCATCGTCATAGGTCACTTGCCCAGACTCATTCAGTCCACCTGGAAACAGCACGGCAAGCAGGGCCACGCAGGCAACGATGATGCCTGCACGAGATAGTGCATGCCAGCGACGATCCTGTGCGGCGTTGGCGTCGGCAGACCGAAGCTGTTCAAATACGGTGGGCTTGGCCTTTGGCATGGCTATCGGCCGGAGAAGACAGGCCGGCGTTTTTCGATGAAAGCGCGTACGCCTTCGGCGTAATCGGCCGAATCGCCGGCGCGCTGCTGGAAGTCGGCCTCAAGGTCAAGCATCTCGTCTAACGAGCTCGTTAGCCCTTGTTGAAGCAGTTGTTTTACATAGCCAATCGTTGCCGTTGGGCCATCGGCAAGCTTGCGGGCATAGAGGTCGAGGGCGGTTGAGAACGTCTTTGGTGTTACGACCGATGAAACGAGCCCAAGGCGAAGGGCCTCCTCGGCCGAGATTGGGGTGTTGAGCGTTGCAAATTCAAACGCCTTGCTATAGCCCATCATCCGAGGGTAGAACCACGTCGCACCTGAATCAGGAATAAGGGCTATGGCGATGAACGCCTCAACGAGGCGTGCCGATGAACTCATGATGCGAACATCAGCAGCTAAAGCAAGCGAAAGCCCAGCTCCGGCGGCAACGCCGTTGATTCCAGCGACGACGGGCTTAGGCATCGATCGCATGGCACGGATAATCGGGTTGTACCGTCGCACGAGAGAGTCGTTAAGGTTGCGCTTGCCGTCACCAGAGGCCGGCGCGTCCTTCAGGTCTTGACCGGAGCAGAACGCCTTCCCTGCTCCAGTTAGGACAACGCAACGCGTTGCGTCGTCGTTACGAGCTTCTAAAAGTGCCGACTGAAGGTCGGTTGTTAGCTGTTCATTTGCAGCATTGAACACGTCCGGTCTGTTGAGCGTGATGGTGCAAACGCCATGTTGCACGTTGTAGGTAATTGTTTCAAATGTCATGGTATTACTTTCCTTTCCACTGCGCCTTGCGCTTCTCGATGAAGGCTGCCATACCTTCTTTCTGATCGTCTGTGGCAAACAACAGATAGAAGTTTTTACGCTCAAACTCCATGCCCACTTCCAATGTTGTACTGAATGACTTTAGCACGGACTCCTTGGCTAGTCGGCTGGCGATAGGGGCCTTGGTTGCAACGTCTTCAGCAAGCGCAAAGGCCTCTTCGAGATACCACTGAACCGGAACGACACGGTTGACGAGCCCCGCCTGAAGCGCCTGCTGCGCGGAAATGGGCCTACCAGTAAGGACCATCTCCATTGCCAGGGCCTTGCCAACGGCACGTGTAAGTCGCTGAGTACCGCCAGCACCTGGCATCACGCCAATGTTGATTTCGGGCTGGCCGAACTGCGCAGTGTCCGACGCCACTATCATATCGCACACCATTGCCAACTCACAGCCGCCACCTAAGGCGTAGCCACTTACAGCAGCTATCACCGGCGTCTTGGTCTGACGAATTCGCTCCCAGCGCGCGAACTGATCGCGCTCGAGCATCGTGACGGCTGTTGCATCGGTCATCTCGGAGATGTCTGCACCGGCTGCGAACGCTTTTTCACTACCATGAAGTACGATGCATCGAATCTCTGGGTCGGCATCATAGGCCGCAAAGGCATCGACAAGTTCAATCATCGTTTGCAGACTCAGAGCATTCAGCACGTCTGGCCGGTGAAGCTTGATCGCTCCCACCTTAGGGCGGGGAGTGTACGTCTCAATACACGTGTAGGTCATGGTTCCTTCTTGGTCGTTTCTTCCTGTGGACTGCCCGAAAATACCCAAATTGCGGGGTATGGATTGGCTCGTAGAAGAATCATTGACTGCAGACATGCATGACGTCCAGCTCGTAGGTGACGTCGTTGAACATTGTCACGCTTTGCGTTTGTCACAGAACGATCAGGTTGGATTGCTCAACGGCCGAGGACTTCGAGCCCAATGCATCGTCCGAGAGGTTACGCGTCGGATCGTCCGTGTTGAAGTCCTCGAGGTCAACCAAGAACCAGCACCTCCCGACGTAGTTCTTTGTCTTTCAATTCTCGATGCACGTGATCGCCTTGAGTATGCAATCGAGAAGTGTACCGAGCTTGGAGCCTCGCGTATCATCCTTGTTGCTGCGGATCGGTCGCAACAGCGTACAATGCGTACCGACCGATTGCATCAAAAAATACTCGCCGCTGTGCGCCAGTCTGGCAGAGCGTGGATCCCGGCCATCGAGGGTCCGTATTCACTGCAGCAGACGCTTGAACGCCTGCCTGCCTATCATATCATCGTAGGCGATCAGCATGGGGCACCGCCACACGCCGTGCGAATGCCAGTGGCTGTTGTTGTTGGACCCGAAGGTGGCTTTTCGGAACGGGAACGTCTGTGGCTATCCGAGAGCAACGCCACGCTTTGGCGCATTGGCTCGAGCAGGCTGCGAACAGAAACGGCCGCCGTTGTTGTAACGGCGGCCGTTGTCCAGTGGCATACGTGATATGCGCCAAGTTACCTCGCGATTACAAACGGTAGCATTGAAACTGCTCCTCCAACCTGCGCACGAATAACGTACATTCCCTGTGGAAGTGCTGTTGCATTCAGGGGTAGGATCCGCGTAGCCGAGGTCGGGGCTACCTCGTTGGTAAGAACATCGGCAACGACACCTAACATGTTAACAACTTCGACAACAACGTGAGCCGGTTGGTCGATCGTAAGTTCAACGGTGCCCCGTTCCGACATTACCGAGGGCGCAAGTCGTAGGTTGATGTTGTTGGATGCGATATTCTGTTCGGCGACGGATGTAAATGCACCGTCGGCAAACAAGCGTAGTGTAACAGGGACGTGGTCGGAGACCGTGGCCGTATAGGAAGACAGGTAGGCCGTTGGTGCTTCAACATAGGTGCGATGCACAAAGGGCGATAGGTCTTGACTAATGATAATGTGGTCGAGGAACGAACGATTGAAGCCAATGTACGTAGCTAGACCGCGCTCTTCCAGTGGTTTGGTAACGACGTTCCACGCCGTTGGATTGTCGATGAACGGCAATAAGGGCGAAGGAAGGTTGGGGTCGACGACAGAACCAACGGAGATGTCATTGACATCGCCAAGAAGGATGACCGACGTGTCGGCATAAAACTGGTTCAGGTAGTTTGCAAGTGCTCGAAAGTCGTTCACACGTCGTTCGTAGTCGCGCTCACGTGTTGCAGAATCCGTTGCCTTACCATGAATATTGAACGCGCTAATCGTGCGCTGGCCACCGGCAATGTCTGTACGGAATGTGAATCGGTAGGGGAAGCGACCATTAGCCCAAGCATCTCCAGCGCCAACAACAGCTAGTCCATTCGAGATGGGGCGAATAGTCTGATTGTTGTATACATAGGCCATTTTTTGATCGGAAGGTACATCGTTCGCTAGGATGGCGGACCACGAACCCGAGAGTGAATCTGCTACGCGTGAAAGCGCCTCGGACGTAACGACTTCCTGAAGGGCAACAACGTCTGCACGAATCGAATCAATCACTTGACGAATGCTGCGGATCTGACGGTTCTTATCACGCGGGCCGCGTGTGGTATCAGCCCCAAGCCACTCTGTGTTCCACGTTGTAACGTCGAGCGTACGATTGCGATTTACTGTATCGCGCTCAACTGGGGGAAGGCCGATGTCTGTTGAAAAACGTGGCTGAACTTGATAAGCCCCTCGGAACTGTGATACTACGCCAATGACGTCGATGGTACCCGACGGAATCGAAAGCAAGTTTGTCGCGATCTCGGTTCCTCCGTCGAGTCGTAAATCCAAGTCGTTGCCAAGTCCGTCACGAATGGTATAGGTTGTTTCGCCCTGAAACGTCCCAGTTTGAATGATAGAGACGTTACGGATGCGAACAAGCACCGCCTCGAGCTCCTCTCCGCTGGATCCAGCCAAGCGAGAGATAGCCACGTTGCGCGGTGTTGGCTCTTGCCGGGGAACAGGCACGACGGTAAATGCCAAGTTGTCGCCGGTAAGCTGGGTTAGACCAGTTCCTGGAGCGCCAGACTGTGGCTGGAATTCGGTAAGCGTGGCGTTTTCGATAATAACGCTATCGCCGGGTCGCACGCCAACACGAAACTGGTTGTTGAAGACGGCGATTCCGCCCGAGGCGTCTTGAAGGTATGCTGTGTTGCGGAACTGGCCGGCAACGGTTACTCGCCCTGCGACCTTTGAAACCGTTGATCCAAGCGTCTGCTGTTTGGCTTCGAAAATGGGAATCGGGGCCTGTGCACGCAAGAATGTTGGCGATGCCATCACTACAACCATGAGTGCACAGATTGTGAGAGTATTGAACTTCATACGAGAGTAAAATATGTGGGAATTATCTGACAAATTGGGGTTACTCGACAAGTAGTCGAATGTTGTCGATTGCGGGGGGAGCTGCATCGATGGTGTAAACAAGATACGATCGGCCAGCTTGAAGTGCAACGGGCACACTTGTAGCTGCAACACGTCCGCCACGTGCTACGCGAGCCTCAAAGGTATATGTTCCTGGGGCAAGAGCATGCCATGACCGCGACGTCTGATCGGGGTCGAATGCCTCTGGCAAAAGGCGCTCTGTTACGGGGCCGGAACGCCATAGTTCTAACGTGTAAAGCTCGTCGACAAAATCTGGCTCGGCTGCATGGCAAAAACGAATGAAGGCGTTCGGCGTGCCTGCCGGCAAAATTGTGTCTGTAATCGGAGGTAGAAAGCGTACAATTCGCGTATGCGAGCCACGAGCTATGAGGAAGATCCTGCCCGCACTACCAAGAGTGAAGAATGCAGTGTCGCGACCAATTGGTTGACCCCGGTACGAAAACACAAACGGTACACGTCGGCCGGCAGGAACAACGATGGGTGCACTGACAAGCGTGCGTTCAATCAGAGCAGACTGCGTAGAATCGATTGTAACAACAAGGGAATCAGTGTCACGTGTCGCATTCAAAAGTCGAACCGAAGCAGGAACAAGATCGGGAAAGATGAGCGTGTCTTCGGTACACGATACGAAGGCAACCGTCAGAACGAGTGCCAGAGCACGTAGGCGAGGAGCAAAGATCATTGGAGTCAATTGTTAGAACGTGTAGCGCACGCCAAGTTGCATACGCCATCGCGAGAAGAAGTTGTCGGTAAAGAAGATGCCGGGCTGTCCGTTCGTTGTTGGCTCGTTATAGGTCATGCGTAGCCGACCCTGCTCATCAAACGGTGAGCCGCCAACGGAAACGAGCTGAAAGATATCGAAGCTCTGGAAGTTCACGTAGCGTTGCAGACCCCACGACGAATTTAGTAGGTTGAATACGTTCTGAACATCGAGGGTAAGGTCGAAGGAGTGTCCGTCGACGAGCGACGGCAAGGACTGCGTGATTCGCAGGTCGAGCTGGTTAATCCACGGTTCGCGAAGCGCATTGCGCGGAAGTATGCGTCCCTGATATTCACGCAGTACCGGCGTGCTTTCAACGAGTCCCATAATTTGCTCCCACACTTGCGCCGCAGTGCGAAGGTCGGTTCCTGATGGCTCGGGGATGACAATCTTTGTTCCGAAGTCTTCGCGGCGCGGCACGTAGATGAGGTCGTTGCTGCCCACAACGTTGTCGCCGTTTAGATCACCGATATAGCTAAGCGAGAATGGTCGTCCGCTGTTTCCCGAATAGAACAAGCCGACGGTAGTGGCGATGCCCCTTGCCCACTCCTTACGGTAGGTTGCAGACACGAGGATACGATGGGGGACATCAAAGTTGCTTCGGCCGAGTGTTGTGTTGTTGGGGTCGATGGCATCGGTGCTGGAGTACTGCGACGAAGCCGTTGCGGCTGTAGCTGCATTCAGGTCGAACGTACGACCAAACGTATAACTCAGGTAGGCTGAGAGTCCAGGTACCCATGGGTTGCGAGCGTCGAGATTCAACTGGGCGGACGTCGAGTACTGATAGCCTTCGCTGCGACTGCGGAGAAGGAGTACTTGGGTAAAGTTCCTTGCAACCACAGAATCTGGTCGGGTGCTTGCGGTACCTGTCGCATAAAGTGGGCGACCATCAACAGGCGATCGACCAATAATGGTGTCCACTCGTTGCTCGCCGTTAACCGATTGAGAAACAAACCACGTGCGGTTGGACTGGCGAAGGTTGAGATCTTGGTAATCGACAGTATTCAAGAATGCGCCGTACATACCTTCGATCGTGAATGTCAGGCCGCTTGCAATCTTGAAATCAGCGCCGACTGAAGAACGCCAAACTTGAGGAAGACGAAAATTCTTGTCCGTAACATTGACAGCCGTGGTGGGAAGTGGTCCGCCGGGGAACAGTGAGTCTCCCGGCCGTGGAGCGCGTTCGGCGTTGAGGTCAATCACGTACGGTTGGCCGTCAGGGCCGATGATTGCGGCATTGCCGTTGTTCTGGCCGATTTCGACACGAGAAAGGTCCATGCCCGTGTTCGCGTACTGGTTCGAAATCCACACAGCTGCAACCCGACCGGTAAACAAGCCACTACCACCACGAATCTGGATTGACTTGTCATCAAAAGGGTCATAGTTAAACCCAATCCGGGGAGAGAATAGTGGCGTACCGTTGGGAAGCTCACGCGTGTCTCTGCCAGGGAAGGCCGCCGCAAAGGTGGGGTTATAGAACGTTGTATCTGGATACAGAGGAACGTCTACCCGGAATCCACCTGTGAGTCGAAGGTGCGAGCCAATCTTCCATTCATCGTTTACATAGCCACCAAGTTGGAACAAGCGCCATTGTGGTCGCGGGCGCAATTCACCACCGGTAACGTCGGTATTGGCGTAACTCACACGGTAGTGATTGGGTGTTCCAAGACGAAAGTCTTCGACACTCGCAAACTGATAGCTACCATAAAAATCTGGAATGAACAGGTTGTTGAACCACGACAATTCGTTGTGGGTGCCTACAGTGACGGTATGATCGCCCAGAAACATTGTGAAGTCGTTTGTCAAGGCAAGCTGCTGTTGGTCGAGGGCGTTCGCTTGCGAGTTGCGCTCGGGTCCTAGCGTTACGTTGATGCCAGATGCAACCTGAACGCGCACCTCTGGGAATGGGCGAGTGGTGAGCATGCGTTCGTCGGACGTCTGCGTAAACGATACACGAAACTCGTTCGCGAGAGCATCGCCGAGAATACTGTTGAGCTGAAGCACGGTTTGATTGTTGATACTTGTAAACTCATTGCCGTTGCTGGCCATCGAGAATCGACGAGCATCGCGAAACACGTTGCGATCTTGGACTGCCTGTGTGAAGTTGTGCCGAAGCTGGATCTTGTGGTCTTCCGAGATATTCCAGTCGAGTCTTGCTGTAAGGTTGATCGTGTTGTTCTTTGCAGCAAAGCGGTCGAAGCCACCGGCGTCGTATCCCCATCGGGTGCGAGCCACAGAGTCGATATCACGAAGCACGAACTGACTAGCAGGAAAGCTGTTAAGTGCTCGTGGATCGTTCAGTCCAACCTCTATTGGCGTCATGCGTTGACGAGCTTCTGCCGTTACGTGAAACAGCAGAGTGTTTTCGATTATGGGTCCTCCGATACGTCCGCCAAACTGAAAGTCGGAGAACTGTTCGAACGGCAGTCTGTTTGCATCTGGACTTAGGCCAACGAAATCTTGGTTGCGACCAAAGACAAATACCGATCCCTTGAATCGGTTTGTACCACCGCGTGTAATGGCATTGATGAGACCACCAGTGAACCCACTTTGGCGAACATCAAAGGGTGAGACGTTTACTCGCAGTTCCTCGATGGCATCAAGCGAAATCATGTTGGCATTTGCCTGACCGCCGGCTGTACCTGCGTTCGAAAGGGAGAAGAGGTCGTTGGCCACTGCGCCGTCAACTTGAAAGTTGTTGAACCGTGAGTTCACGCCGGCGACGGAGAGCCCCTGAAGCCCGTCGGATCCTGCTGTTTGCGACTGGTTTGCGTACGGATTCATTCGCGCCATGTCGGAGATGCTCCGGTTGATCGTTGGAGCCGCAGTTATCATCTCGTTAGAGATGACGGAGCCGATGCCAGTCTTCGACTTATCGAATACGTTGTCGCCAAAAGCGGTAACCACGACTTCCTGCGCCAACGTAGACGACTCACGCATAACGATGTTCAGCGTTTGCGTTTCACCAACGCTGATGGCAACATCACGAGCCACGTATTTGTCGAAGCCAACGTAGGTTGCAGTCACAGTATATGGCCCACCGGATCGCATTCCGCGTATCGAGTACTGCCCGTTGCTACGCACCACGGCACCGTAGATGGCCCCTGTGGGCTCGTGAACGCATCGAATCGTGGCACCTACGAGGTAGCGAGTTTCAGTTGAGGAATTCGATCGAACGGTTCCCGTTAATCCACCAGTCGTAACACCTTGGCCTAGGGCAATGGCTGGTACAAGCACACATAGTGCAACAACGAGTGGAAGGAAGGGAGTAGCAAATCGTGGCATGCGGTAGGTTTGTTAATCCAAGTCTTCGACTTCACCTTCAAAACTACGGGTTTTCGAGGGTTCCAGCGGGAACGTTGTATATTCGTTACATGCCGTACAAGTTTACCTTCATTGTGGATCTCTTGTTGTGACCGATCAGCGTGGGTCCAATGCGTCGTTTGCGGATCATACGTTTGCCACGTCAGCGTCGAACCTCCAGTTAGCTTTAGCGAGGGTGGTCATGCGCTGTCATGTGCGAAGCGCATGCGTGTATCGATTCGCCGAGGGAGCCTGTACACTTGTTGCAGCACAAGGAGTTCGACCTCCTATGTCGATGCCCCTTTCAGACTGGACGTTTGAAGAGGATCGTGTGCATGGTAGCGTTGAGAGTTTAATGGAGCTGCGACATCTTGAGATGTCGTCTTGGCAGGTGCTTCGTGTTGGCTCGCGTGCTGTGGGTGTTGTGGGACTGGGCCAGTTGGTAACGAATGAACGGGTGCACGAGGTTGATTTCCTGATTGACACCGAGTTGCAGAATCTTGCGCTTCTTTTGCATTGCGACAATTTGGAGCGCCAAGTGTTGGACTCTGTGGCATCGCAAGAGCGTCTCGGGCTTTTGGTACAGGACCTTGTATCCGTATCTCGAGATCTTGTGGCTATGCGTTCCGAGCATGCTGTGGTTACAACGATGACGTATCGAATCATGGGAAGACTCATGATTTCCGAGATTGCCTTGATTCTGGCTTCCGCCGAGGGCACGGTGAGTGTACTCGAGCGTCGGCAGCCGCGACAGCAGCTGAGCGAGCTCTACTATGTGGCGTCGTCGCTCGATGGGGCAGTTAGTGTTGCCGAAATCCAGAACGCCGAGATGCAATCGGCGTTTGCCGAACATGGAATCTCGCTTGTTGTTCCGTTACGTGTCCATGGCGTCTATAAGGGCTGCCTAGTATGTGGCGATCGTTTAGACGGTAAGGTACTAACGTTGGATGGCATTGCCTTTGCCGAATCAGTTGCAGTTACAACGTTGGCAGTACTTGAGAACATTCGCCTCGTTCGCGAAGAGGTTCGCAAGCAGCTACTTGAGTCGGAAGTGCAGATTGCGACCGACATCCAACGCAACCTTCTTCCTGTCCAGCTTCCACAAACGCCGATGATTGACGTGGCAGCACATTCGGCTGCAGCGCGTGGAGTATCGGGTGACTACTACGACGTAATACGGATGAATGATGGTCGTACGTTGGTTGCGATTGCCGATGTCGCTGGCAAGGGGATTCCTGCTGCCATCCTCATGGCAAATGTTCAGGCTGCTCTCAATATCCTCGCACGCCTCGACCTGCCCATCGATGAGGTTGTAACGAGGATGAATACCCTCATTTGCGATAACACCGAGGTCGAGGTCTTTGTAACGATGTTTGTTGCATACATCGACCCAGATCGCGGTGTTCTAACCTATGTGAATGCGGGACACAACCCACCAATACTGATGGAAGACACTGCGGCCGTAGATCTTATCGTTGGCGGACCACTTCTTGGAGTGATTCCTAATCCTCCGCCATACAAGGTTGGCGAACATTCGTTTCGGCATGGTGATGTACTGATTCTGTACACCGATGGTGTTTCGGAGATTGGTGCAACACGCAACGATGAGTTTGGCGTCGAGCGCTTGGTTAACTGCGTTAACGAACGGCGACATCAGTCTGCTACAGACATCTTGACATCGGTCCTCGATCGGCTACATGAACATGCACACCCCCATTCACCCGATGACGACTACTCGCTCATCATCGTCAAACATCTATGATTCAACGACATAACTTCGAAGAGCGATTGCGTGCTGCCGTCGTGGCCGCGGGCTTCTCTCTTGAACTCGAACCTCACGCACTTGCATCGTTAACGTACGCCCAGGAGTCTCGAGTTAAGAAGTCCGTCATTGCTGAGCATTTGCGCTATAGTCTTGGCCCAGACGTTCCCTGGTCGTTTGTCCCATCGCCAAAGCCACGACACTACCGCACTACCAGCCGTCGTATTGTCCGTAATGCCCGCACGTCGTCATACTTGGCCTTTGCAAATGGGGCACCGACAGCACCTTCGGTGCTCGAGCCCGAAGAACATGGAAAGGTCTTCGCCTATGTGTCGGAAGTATTGAAGGACCGCCGGAACGCCTTTGCCAAGGTCTTGCAGCACGTCATCGTGCGTGGTACCTATGATGAGCACGTAGTGATATTCAATGTTCACGAACTTGACGCCGACATTGTTCGCGCTGCTCGGTCGGCCATTGCTGCAGTGCAGCAATTGGTGCCATCGGTGCGTCACGCATGGTTATATGTCGACCCACGCCGCAGTCGGTACTACCTTGATTCCGACCGTTTGTTTAGCGGAGTACAGCAGAAGCGAATGACGGGCGAGTCGGTTTGGCGTCAGTCTGTGAATGACATTTCGTTTCAAGTAGGCGTGTTCTCGTTTTCGCAGGTTAACCTTTCAATCCTTGATACCTTCGCATCGACCGTTGTGGCGATGGCCGACGTGCGCCCAGGCGACGCGATGGCCGACCTATACTGCGGATATGGCTTGTTTGCCGCCCACGTTAGCGACGTGGCATCTTCGATTGTTGCTATCGACGCGGATGCTACGACGGTAGCCAACGCTCGATATGTGCTTCAGCGCCGAAAAGCACGTGCCAAGGCCATTGCGGCTCGTGTAACGCCAACATCGCTTCGTTCAGCCATACGTTCGATGGATGTTGCCATTATTGACCCACCGTACTCGGGTCCCGATGAGGGCGTCATAGAAGCAGTTGGATCGTTTGGTCCGCGCCGCGTAGTTCAGGTGTATTGCAATGCCAACGACGTCCGCCGTTGCACGCAGTCATGGAAGCGCGCTGGCTATACTCCAGTATCGGCAACAGTCTTCGATATGTTCCCGGGTACGCTCGACATCGAGATTGCAGTCTCGTACGCGAAGCAGGTACCGACACCGAATGTTACTTCTCGCCAGCCCAAGCAAAGATCTCAACGTAGCGGCGGGCGCAGGTCGTAATCGAGTTGTCTTGCTTCATGGCATTGTTGCGAATAGCATCCCAGTGAGGCGCACGTCTGTAAATGCGTAAAGCATCATACATGGCTGTTCGCAATGCTTCGGCATTGTAGCCAACGAAGCGGAATCCCGTGCCCGAGAAGGCTATCGGATCGTACTGCGTTACGGTGTCGGCAAGTCCACCGGTGACCCTTACAATGGGAACGGTACCGTAGGCAAGGGCAAACATCTGTGTAAGACCACATGGCTCGAACCGCGAAGGCATAAGGTAGTAGTCGCTGGCGGCCTGAATCAGGTGCGAGAGCGGCGTGTTGTATCCGGTGCCAACAAGAGCGCGGGTGGGGAAACGTTGCGCGAGGCCAAGGAAGAACGACTCGTAACGCCGCTCTCCACTGCCAAGTATAACAAAGCGGCAGTGGCCTGCCGAGATAAACTCCTCGAGGACTTCGACGACAAGTGGAATGCCTTTTTGGTCGGTAAGTCGAGTCACCATACCAACAAGAGGCAGATCTAGTTCAAGGTCCGATTCTGGTACATTGAATTGTCGAAGCAAGGCGAGTTTCGAGACGTCCTTGCGATCAATAGTTGACGAGTCGTAATGTACGGGAATGTGGTGGTCAACGCTCGGACTCCACTCATCCGAGTCTATGCCGTTGAGTACGCCAATAAGGTCACCACTGCGTGCTTGCAGCGCTCCCTGAAGTCCCATGCCTTCGGGCGTCCAACGGATTTCTTGAGCATACGTTGGGCTTACGGTTGTAACCTTGTCGGCAAACATGATGCCTGCTTTCAGGCAGTTGAATACACCGTCTTGTTCATACCACGAGCCGTGATAGAAATCCTCGACGGGGAATCTGCAGAACTCCATGGCCCGTGCGGGGTCGTAGAGTCCTTGGTATGCCATGTTGTGGATCGTGAAGACGCCTCGACAGTATTGAAACAGCGGCTCGTGACGAAAGCGCACTTTTAGCAGGGGCATACACGGAGCTGTGTGGTAGTCGTGGGCGTGGATGATGTCGGGAGCGAACTTGATGGCACGACACAGTTCAAACGCTGCACAACTTAGGAACAGAAAACGGCGGTCATTATCCTCGAACCCTTCATGATAGCCGTAAATGCCGGGTCTATCATAGTACTCCGTTGATTCAATGAAGTAGACTGGCACATCGGGAGCGCCTGGCATCGGGCATGTCCAGATGGTAGCGTACTCCGTCCAATGTCCAAAGGGAACCGCAATGCCGTCGGCGACCTTTGTAATGCCATACGTATCAACGTCGATATGTCCGTACTTCGGAAGCACAACGGCGACAGAATGACCGTCCTTTGCCCAAGCCCGTGGTAGTGCGCCTGCCATGTCGGCCAGGCCTCCAACCTTTGCAAAGGGGGCAACTTCAGCAGCAACGACGAGGATATTCATGAGGTGATCTACATATTACAAGGTGTGACAGACGACGGCAACGTAGGGTGCAAAGATATCGTCAATCACACTTGGGACGGTACCGGGTGCGAACAAGCCGAACATGGCAGACCCACTGCCCGACATAGAAACGTAGAGCGGGCCGAGCTCTTCAAGTTTTCGGCGGATGATAGCTAGCTCAGGGTATTGGGCAATAACGACTGATTCAAAATCATTGACCAAGACGCCTTCATCGATATGTCCGGTTTCGACGAATGACAGAAACGATGATGCCATGTCTGATGGTGGGCGTCTAGACGTTCGCTGTAGTGCACGATATGCCCATGCCGTGTTTACATGAACGTTGGGAGTGACAAGAACGACGTCCCACGATGGCTGACAATCAAGTGGTTGAATAACTTCACCACGACCTGTGACGAAACTCGGGCGCGAGCTGATAAAGAAGGGGACATCAGAGCCCAGAGAAGCAGCCATCGACATGAGTTCGTCGACGGGCACTCTGGCATTCCACGCAGTGTTTAAGGCCAAGAGTGTTGTTGCAGCGTCCGACGATCCGCCACCCAGGCCCGCTCCCGCAGGGATGTTCTTTCGAAGCGTTATCTTTGCGCCCCAGTCGGGCTTGCCAGCCGTATCCTTAAGGAGCGTGGCTGCCCTGTACACCAAATTGTCGCTTGCATGTACAGTCATTGCTGGCTCGCAATGCAGCTCGATGTTGTTGCTGGTTGACCTAAACGAAAGTTCGTCGCAAAGGTCAACAGCTAAGAAGATCGACTGAAGGGTGTGGAAGCCATCGTCACGGCGCTCGAGGACTTCGAGGCCGACGTTGATCTTGGCAGGTGCGCGGTATAGCAGTGGTGAAGTATCGTTTGGGCTCACGTAGGGCGAATTTATGGCGCAGGGCGCACAGATCACATATGCAAACGAAGTCGCTCGCAAGGCGATCCATCTTTCTTCGCTGCTGATTCCAATCATCTACCTCCAGATAGATCGGTATTCGGCCGTCGTTATCCTCGCATCGATGTCTGCAGTGGCTGTGGTTATCGACGTGCTCCTGCAACGCCATACGGCCACACGTTCAGCGCTCATGCCGCTGCTTGGCAGAATGCTACGACCACACGAGCAGGCTTCCTCGAAACTGCGCCTAAATGGTGCGTCGTGGGTTCTTATTGCGGCACTACTTTCGGTGGTTCTGTTTCCAAAGATCATAGCGATAACAGCGTTCACGATCTTGATAGTATCCGATACGTTTGCGGCACTCGTTGGTAGAAAGTATGGCAGGCGCCGCTTCCTCGACAAGTCTGTTGTAGGAACCGTCGCGTTTGTCCTAACGGGAGCAATCTGTGTTGCCGTGTATGGTTGGCTGTTTTCACTGCCTTGGACGTATTGGCTGGCCGGCACGTTGGGTGCAGTTGCAGGTGCCGTTGCCGAGGCTGCTTCTGTGCGCCTTCGACTCGATGACAACATCTCCATTCCTATGAGCGTTGCCTCGTCGATGTGGGCCATTGGGGCCCTCGCAGCGATGGCGTCACTACCCGACTTTGCATCTTTCCCGCTATGAGTCTATCATTCTCGCGTTCGCTAGTTGTCGCCATCATCCTGTTGGGCATTGGTATTGGCGTTGCCCTCGTCTTTGTAATGCAACGCATCGACGAGAATCGACTTGACTCGTTCTTCGTCGTAGCAGATTCGCTCGTCGATCGGTCGTCGTCGCTCAACTCGTACGTCTACTTCGTGAAGGTCGAATCGTATGATACCTCAAAGATGGCTCGTGTGGCAGATCAGATAGCTGCAGGCAGGGTGCTTCAGTCCGAAACCTCGGCTACAGCCCCTAGTGATCTTCTCGTGCTGTTTTACGAGGCGGGCGATACGTCGTCGCTTACTCCAGACGAAGTGGAGGATCTTGCGTACACCAATCGCAGTCAAGTGAATCCGCAGGAATCATTATTTGCCGTTCGAAACGGCTTTCAGTTACGAGCCCGCTTTCCTCAGAACTCTCGTACTCCCGTTACTGATGTCGAGCTTGTGCCCTCGACGTTCTTTCGGCCACGGGCCGGTGTTCGTGCAGCCGATTTGCGCAGCTACTAAATCAAAGATCAAGGGGCACCGACCTTATTTTGAGAAACGAGTTCCGCGGTATTCGCGAAAGAGATGGCGAACCTTGGTGCGCTGGTACTTACCCGTTGACGTAACCGGTAGCTCCTCGACAAACAACACAACCTTGGGTGCCTTCGTAAAGGGCAGTCGCGTACGACAGTATGCAAGGATGTCCTGCGCAGCCACACCTTCGTGCTCAGGAATCACCAAAGCCCCAATCTCCTCGCCATACATATCGTGGTCAAAGCCAACGCAGATTGCAGCCCGCACACCGGGAGCCGCTGCTAGCACCTCATCGATTTCAAGCGGCGAAATGTTCACTCCGCCTCGAATGATAAGCTCCTTAAGGCGTCCCGTGATAAAGTAGTAGTGGCGTCCATCGGCAGAGCGAAGTCGAAACCCCTCATCGCCTGATCGGAACCAGCCATGTTGAAACGCCGACGCATTTGCCTCGACATTTCCATCATACTCGCGCATGACGTTCCACCCGCGTACGACGATCTCGCCACGCTCGCCGTCGGCGACGTCGTTGCCATGGGGATCGTGAATTGCCATTTCGTTCACAGGCAGGGCAACGCCAATGCTAGGAAAACCATAATCACGCATCCATCGCCGGTGCTCGCTGTCATCCAAGTCCGTCGGAAGAAAGCAGCTATAACAGGTCGTTTCGCTTAACCCGTATCCATGAACAACGCGAATTCCAAACCTATCTTCAAACGCGGCGCCGAGCTCTACCGTCAGCGGTCCTGCACCACAAATCAGATGCCTAAAAGGGGCGTCGACTGCCTGGGAACTTGAGTTGGTCTCCAACAAGAACGCGAGTAACGTTGGAACCACACTCACAATGTGAACGCCGAAGCGACGCGCAGTCGCAAAGAACGACGTGGCGGAGAATCGGCGGCAGAGGACAATGCTAGCGCCAGCCAGGAACGGTGTACTGTGCGTGACAATCGTTCCGTTGACGTGGTGAACGGGCAGAACGCACATCATGGTAGTACCAGTGCTTATACCATGCCACTCAGCGATGGCATGGCCGTCGGCAAACAAATTCTGCTGCATGAGCACGACTCCCTTCGGAGCACCGGTCGTGCCCGATGTGTAGACCATGAGGCAGTCAACGAATCGCATGTCGGCAATTGATGGCGCAGGTGCTGGATCGTAAGACGCAACACGTTGAGCATACTCTGATTGCGGTGCATCAGTGTCAACTTCACAGAACGGCACATCGACAGGCAGCAGTGGGAGTAGGCGCTTCGTGTAATCGCGTCTGACGAAAACGAGACTGCTATCGGAGGCTCGAAGGATGAAGCCCAATCGTTGGTCGTCTTCGGTCATATTCAATGGCACGGCGCAAGCGCCAATGAACCAACATGCGAACATCTGGATTATTGTATCAAGATGGTTATGCCCTGCAATCGCAACGCGAGAGCCCATCGTTACGCCGTTGTCAAGCAGTAAAGCCGCTGTCCGCCTGCATTCATCAACGAAGGCCGCGTAGCTATAGCACGTCGTTCGACCGCTTTCGTCAACGTACGTCATCCACTCCGATTCGCCATGCGTATCTGCCGCGTGCATCATAACCGAGTGCCATGCATCGTGAGCGTATCGAACGTCGTCCGCTATTGTGCCATGAGCTGCGCGTGCAGGATTTATACGTGGGTCGAGTTCAATGGTCATATCGTTTGTAAACGGTTGGTGTAATCGCAAACGGACTGCAAAATACAACCGGCTACCATGGTGCAACGGCACACTGCCTTGCCTGTATCTTTGCAGTATGATTGACCTACGAAGCGATACTCTTACCCGGCCTACTCCTGCGATGCGAAACGCAATGGCTCGCGCACAGGTGGGAGATGATGTGTATGCTGAAGACCCTACCGTAAACCAACTACAGGATCGCCTTGCCGATATGTTCGGAGTGGAAGCTGCGTTGTTTGTACCCAGCGGAACAATGGGCAACCAGATTTCTATCGCCGTTCACGCACCTGCTGGCACGGAGGTGATCGTCGATGCCGACGCCCACGTGTTCCATTACGAGAACGCCGCTACCAGCGTGATTGCTCGAGCACAACTCATGCCCATACGTTCCGATCGCGGAGCCATGCCGCTCGACGACGTCCGCCGTGCAATCCGTCCAAAGGCCTACTACTATCCCCAGACGGTTCTTATCGCTGTTGAGTCGACGCACAATCGCCATGGTGGGACGATTCCCAGTCTCGAGTGGATACGGTCGTTGAAAGATCTTGCAACTGCTGAAGGGCTGGCGTTGCACCTCGATGGTGCTCGCGTTTGGAATGCGATTGCTGCTGGTTACGGACAGCCTCGCGACTACGGCGCGTTGTTCGATTCCATCTCTGTTTGTTTATCGAAGGGCCTAGGCGCACCCGTTGGATCTGTCGTATTGGGCTCGAGAGTGTTCATCGAGAAGGCCCGTCGTTGGCGCAAGATGTTGGGCGGCGGACTCCGTCAGAGTGGAACCTTGGCCGCAGCATGTTTGATTGCGCTCGACGAGATAATGCCCATCCTAGGAGAGGATCAGCGGCGAGCACGCCGATTTGCATCCGCAATTGCGAACGATGCTCGGATTCGCCTCGACGTAGACCGAGTGGAGTCCAACATCGTTGCGTTTCAGACGCCTGGCATCGACGACGCCGTAGTAGTACGAGAATGCGAAGACCGTGGCCTTCGTATCGCTCCCATTACGCCGGGTACGCTGCGCGCTGTGTGGTATCATGAGATTACGGACGCGCAAACCGACGTGGCAGCCGAGATTCTGTTAGATGTTGTTGCTCAAAATGTGCGTGCATAGGAAGAACGCCGTAGTTTTGTGCGTTCATCGAACACCGTTAAAGCTCTACACTCATGCCAGTATCAGATAAAGACGAGGCAACCGTCGGTCGGGGGCCCATCACCATTGAAGGTCATGGTCAGTATAACCATCGGCTCCACAGCCGAGTGCGATCATACGATGTCGATCGACAGGGCATTGTACACAATGCCGTTTATCTTTATTGGTTGGAGGCAGCGCGCATCGAGTACTTCCGTGACATAGGAGTGCCAATCGACCGGCAGTCGTTTGTTTCCAAACATCGATTTGTTGTTGCCTCTACGCAGATCGAGTACCTTCGTGCAGCGCAGTTCGACGACCCTTATACGGTGTTTACGAGGGTATCGTTTGTTAAGAACTCATCGTTTGGGTTTGAGCACGTTATACAACGTGAGGGTGGCGAGTTGATAGCAACTGCCCGAAGTGTACTGGTGCACCTTAATCCAGCAACCCACAAATCGGAGCGAATCCCCGATGCGTATCGTAGCTTGATACGGGAGTTCGAGGGAATAGACGTCGAGGATCAATAGTCTAGGGTAAGCAGGCCGTAGTAGGTAGCAACATCGTTGTTCCGGTACGGGTCGGTGATGTTTATAATCACACGACCCTTCACTACGCGCTTGTCGCGCTCGTGAATAAAGCCAACGCGTAGACGCCGTGTAACCCCGTCGATAAACCAAAGAAGACTGCGCGTGGATACGTTGTCGCTTTGTAGAAGATTGACGTTGAGAAAGGTGGATCCGTTGACAACATCGCGGACCACTTCGTCGGTTGGATGGTCGTGGAGACCAAAACCAAATGCCTCAACCATAACTGGCTGGTTTGGCGACGGTTGTGCGGCGAAGCGAGGAGAAACGATTTGCGAGATGGTCACCTTCGCTGGCGTCGTTGACGTATCGATACGGATTCCGCTTAAGAGTCGAGGATCGCTATAGATTGCCTCGTAGGCGCTGTCGGCAAAGTAATAGAAGAGCGTAGCTCGATGTGGTGAAACCACGTCGTCGACGTACTTCATTGAACGGTCTACATCAAGCTCGAGTGGCGATGAACAGGCGCCAAGCGTCAAGGTGAAGAGCATTATGGACAGGAATCTCGTCATACGTGGTTTATGGCCAAGAACCGACATCGATGGTGATACCTGTGGTAAAGCCACTCTTTGTGGTTGATTGCCAGAGTCCATCGTGTTTGAACGTTAACGCCGAAGCGTCAAATCCCAGTGAGAAGGCGATTGGGCCAATTGGGCGATACTGAAGGCCGGCAGCGGCGCGTGCCAGGGGACCCTGTTCGAGGGCATATCCAATTGTGGACTCGACGAAGGGGCGAAGGCCGTCGAGGCCAAAGATGGACTGGGCAACGAACTGATAGTTCGCTCCAAACCAGAACAAGGTTGGTGTTTGTAGGTACTCGACTGGGCGACCATTTAGCGTCGTACGGAACTGCTGGCGGAATGCCTCGCGGCCGAACTCGACGCCTACACGGTGCTCTTCGGATAGTGGAAGCGAGATGCTAAGTGCTGTGTTGGGTAATGCGGCGTCTCGCACAGAGGCCGGGACGGCTTCGTCGGAACGCAAGCCACTTGCGAGGGTACGGAAACGAATCTGAAGGGGCAGAGGGTCGGCCAACGTATACGACCGTGTTGGAAACGCCGCCACTTGGGCGGGCTGAACCGTTGAGGACTGCATTGTGAGGATGGCCATTTGAGACTGTGCTGTTGCAACGACAGGCTCAACGGGATTACGAGAATCTTGAGCGGCTGCATCGCGCTCCCGAATGAAGGCATCCTGTGCATCACGCAAATCCGTCCATGCTTGTGCAATGTTGGCACGTTCGCGGGCCAATTGTTTACGCTGTGCGTTAATCGCAGCATGGTCGACTATTGGTACTTCAACTCGCAGTGTGTCGATGCGCGGCTCTCCGGCGATACCGGTCGACGCTTGCGGCGGTGGCAGAACTGCGCCACGTTGTACGTCGCCCGTCGTACCCGACATCAAGAAATACACTATCGCAGCGCCAGCGGCAACACCACCAAGGGCATAACGCAGGGAAACTGCTAGAGACGAAGACCCATGAGCGGCTATGGTGGCAGCAGCGGCTGTCGTAGCCGCACCCGCCGAAGCCGTTGAGAGGCCCGCCGCAGCAAGAAGTGCGGCCTCGACCGTTGCAGGAGGTGCCACAACATCGCGGTGCACAGCACTTCGAATAGCAAGAATATCTCGCATTTCGCTACGAAGTGCGGGGTTTGAGGCTAGCTCATCGAAAAGAGGCTGCTCGGCCTGGATGTCGAGCTCACCGTCCATAAAAGCGTGGAGATGACCTTCCGGCGTGGGAAGGTCAAGATCGTCTAGAGGTTCCATTAGTCGTCAGTTCGTGTTTTCAAGTCGTTAAGGTAGGGGGCCAAGACGTCGCGAAGTTTCTTCTTAGCCCGAAAAATTCTCACTTTGACAACGTCGATGGACTCGCCGATCACGTCGGCGATCTCCAAATAGCTTAGACCGTTGTATTCGCGCAGAACGAATGCCTCGCGGTACTGTTCGGGCAGTAGTTCAAGGGCAGTTTGAATCAACTGAAGAAGTTCCTTCTGCTCGTACGGGACGTCGCGAGCCGTAAGGTGAAAGTCTTCCACTGGGACAAACTGTCGGACACTTCGAGCTTTATGAGAGAGGCAGAGATTTCGTGCAATCGTCATCAGATAGGCAGGGAAGTTCTCGATTACTCGGCCCTGACGCCCCGAATCGAGAAGCTTTACAAACGTCTCTTGCAACAAGTCCTCGGCTACGTAGTTGTCGCCCGTTATCTTCCGACAATACGTGTAGATTCGTTGCGAGTACCGGCGATATAACTGCGTCAACGCCTCATGCGCTGCCGCATCCTCTTGGATGAGCTGGGCATAGAGTTCAAGGTCCGAATCATCGGTTATGACCTTGTGCTTTCGCGTCATGGTTCGAATTGCCATGGTTTCTTGGCCGGTGGAAGCGTACCGTGCAGAGAGTGTGCCAATCGTATGATGTTACACGGAACGTCTGTTACGTCCACAAAAATCAACAACTTCGGCTCATGAACAGTCTTCAACGTGCAGCTAGTTTCGTCATCCACCGTGTTGATGCCGACTTGTGGGCCGATGCCCCCTACCGAGAACGCGTATACTCGATTGTGGATAAGGGGATAGGGGGCATCGGCGTGTTTGCGGGTGAACTTGAGCAGACTGCCCGTATGATTGAAGATATTCAGCGGGCAGCCGGCGGGCGCTTGCTCGTGGGGGCCGACTTCGAACATGGCCTTGCAATGCGAATTCGAGATGCCATGGCATTCCCAAGGGCCATGGCGCTTGGCCGACTTGACGTTAAGCAGACGAGGGAGATTGCGGCATTGATAGCGATGCAGGCTCGGGCCCTCGGAGTGCACTGGATTTGGGCTCCAGTGTGTGATGTTCAGAGCAATCCACAGAATCCGATTGTGGGTACACGTGCCTTTGGCACGGAAGCCAACATCGTGGCGCAACACGCCGCGGCATGGATAGAGGGCTGCCAAGAAGCGGGTGTACTTGCCTGTGCCAAGCATGTACCCGGACATGGTGATACGGTTGTGGACAGCCACGTGGCGTTGCCCACGATTCAAGTAAGCAGAGATATCGCCACTGCCCGCGAGTTCGTTCCATTTAGGAGCGCAGTTGCTGCAGGAGTGAAGAGTCTGATGGTAGGCCATCTCCTCGTTCCGTTCTTAGATGCCGTATTGCCGGCATCGTTGTCGCCTGTCGTCATCAACGATCTTGTTCGTAAGCAGTGGGGCTATCAGGGCTTTGTTGTGACAGACGCCCTAGATATGGGGGCAATAACCGGCTCGTACACAAGTGGCGATGCTGCTGTAATGAGTTTCGTTGCTGGTGCCGATGGCGTCCTGATGCCGAGTAGTACTGAGTCGGCGATCCTGGCCCTCGCGGCCGCTATCGAAGATGGCGAGGTAACCGAAGCTCGACTATCACAAAGCGAACAACGATGGACAGCCCTGCGTAGTTCGATTGATGTGAATCATTCACAGTCGGTGCCGGTCGACAACAATTCCGCCGCATTCATAGCTCTTCGTGCAGCACGCGCTGCCATGGATGTACGAGGGCTGTCTAGTGCCGTCGACGTTCGGCAGTATCGCAATGCCGTTATGCTTGCAGCGATCCATGAAGCAGACGCGGAAACAGCGACGACGTTCTTTCGATATGTAGCACAAAGTGTTGAAAACGATATCGACTTTGGCTTTATCGACGGTACAATGACGGAGGCAGACCTAGCATCACTCGCCGAGAGTATAGGTCAGGTAGATGCGCTCTATGTTGTGTTTGTGTCTCGGCCAACGGCTGGGCGCAACCCCGTTCCTGGGAGGGAAGAGCTGCCAAGAATTGTAGCAACGCTTCGCGGTGACCGGCCGCTCATCATCGTGCATCTAGGCGACGAAGGCGCACAGGCAGAGATGACCTGCGATGCCGACATTGTGACGTACTCGGAGACGGACCCCTCACTGGCGGCGGCAGCGCTTCGCTGCGCAGGGCGTGATGCCCTGTAGGGGTGGGGATTTTCGTAGTTTCCACACGTTTTTGCGAGTGAGATCGTTACAACGCCCCAAACGGCGCATCAAATCAGCACATCGCCCAATCATGCATTTCTTCGTTTTCGAGCAAACACATCAGTGACGACGCTTCTTATCACGGGTGGAGCCGGATTTATTGGTAGCAACCTCGTTCGACATGTCATCGAAACCACGTCATGGAATGTGGTTGTTCTCGATGCACTAACGTATGCAGGAAACCTGCGAAATCTTGATGGACTTGAGACCTCAGGACGTTTGTCCTTCGTACATGGGTCGATAGCCGACGAGAGTTGTGTGGAGTCAGTCTTGGCCGACGGAAAACCAGATGCAATTGTTAACTGCGCTGCGGAAACGCACGTCGATCGGTCGATTCGATCGGCGCGGCCGTTTGTCGATACGAATGTAGCCGGTACAACATCAATACTTGAAGTAGCCCGTAGGAACAACGTGGGCAGGTTTGTTCAGGTATCCACTGATGAGGTGTACGGCTCGTTGGGACTCACAGACAAGCCATTCCGCACTAACGACCCGCTCAAGCCTTCGTCGGCGTATGCAGCTTCGAAAGCCGCGGCCGATCTCATGGTTTTGGCCGACGTTACCACGCATGGCACGAACGCCGTGATTACTCGATGTAGCAATAACTACGGACCGTATCAATTCCCGGAGAAGCTCATACCATTGATGACGCTCAACGCGCTCGAAGGTAGGCCATTGCCCGTGTATGGTAATGGGCAAAATGTACGCGATTGGATTCACGTTCGCGATCACTGCCGAGGAATTATTGCCGCTCTCGAACGTGGCGAGCGTGGAGGCGTATACGTGTTTGGCGGCAGCGAAGAACGAACGAACCTAGAGGTTGTAGAACAGATCATAGCTCTTACTGGGGCCCCGACGTCGTTGATGCAGTTTGTTGCCGACAGACCGGGCCACGACCTACGATACGCCATCGACAACGCTGAGGCCTTGGCAAGTCTTGGCTGGCAACCTCAAACATCGTTCGAAGATGGTTTATGCGAGACCGTTGCGTGGTATCGTGCAAACCTCGGGTGGGCACATGACGTACGAGATGGATCATATCGCTCGTATTACGAGCAGCATTACGGCCGAACACTTCACTAATTGAATGCATACGCATGAACCTTCGTAGACGCGGAAGACCACGAAAGAACATTGGAACGCACGAAGAGCGGTTGATGGGAAAAATCACGTCAGACACTGCCGTTGTTGGCGTGATTGGGTTGGGATACGTTGGGCTGCCACTAGCGTTGGAGTTTGCTAAGGCAGGAGTTCGTACCATTGGAATCGACATCAGCAAGGAGAAGATTGCTACACTCCGGGCTAAGCGCAATTACATCCAGGACATTTCCGACAACGAGATTCGCGACGTAGTAGCTAAAAAGACACTCGTTCCTACTACCGACTTTGCCGCGGTTCGCGAGTGCGATGTGATCTACATCTGTGTGCCCACGCCGTTTACACCGAACAAAGACCCCGACATTTCGCATGTTGTTGATGCAACGCGGGCGACGGCAGAGCATCTTCGTGCTGGTCAGCTTGTAATTCTGAAAAGCACGACGTTTCCGGGCACCACATCAAAGTACGTTCAGCCCATTCTCGACTCAGTTGGCCTTCAGTTGGGCGAAGAGTATTTTCTTGCGTTTTCGCCGGAGCGCATCGACCCAGGTAACAAGGTATGGCACACGCAGAATACGCCTGTTGTAGTTGGTGGAACTACCAAGGCATGTACCGATCTTGCCGTTGCGATTAACCGTAGAATCATCTCTGAGGTTGTTGCCGTAAGTACACCCGCGGTGGCCGAAATGGAGAAGCTGCTCGAGAATATCTTCCGCAGTGTCAACATTGCTCTTGTCAATGAATTGGCACAGCTCTGCGATCGCATCGGCGTGAACATCTGGGAAGTCGTCGATGCGGCATCAACAAAGCCGTTTGGATACATGCCATTCTATCCCGGCCCGGGCATCGGGGGACACTGTATTCTCATCGATCCTTACTACTTGGCGTGGATGGCACGGGAGCATGACTTTGTTACCAATTTCGTTACGCTTGCTGCTGAAGTCAACGAGTCGATGCCGTTCTACGTTCGTTCGATGATCGAGCGCGAGATTGCCCGTCAGCCAATAGCCCTGGCCAATGCAAAGATTCTTCTGCTCGGAATGGCGTTCAAACGCGATGTCGATGACTTGCGCCACTCACCGGCTCTTAAAGTTGCCGAGTTGCTAATCGACGACGGTATACCGAACGTGTCCTACTTCGATCCGTTTATCCCTTCTGTCGAAGTTGGTAATCGAGTTCTGCAGTCAAGAAAGACACTCACAGAAAAGTACCTGGCTTCGTTCGACGTTGTCGTGATCACCACCGACCATTCGTCCTTCGATATCGAGTTCATTTGTCGCCATGCCCGTGTTGTCATCGACACGCGCAATGCTACCAAGCACATCAAGGGGGCTCGCAAGAACATCGTACTCTTGGGCGAAGGCCGATGAAAACGGTCATGAGCGTAGTTGGAGCTCGCCCAAACTTCATGAAAGTAGCGCCAATTCACCGAGCGTTTCAGCCCTATGCCGATAGTATTCGCCATGTGATTGTCCATACGGGGCAGCACTATGATGCTGCGATGAGTGACGCATTCTTTGCCGATCTCGACATGCCTGCACCAAGTTGGTTTCTTGGGGTTGGCAGCGGCTCGCACGCGCGACAGACCGCCGCAGTCATGCAGGCGTTCGACGATGTGCTAATCGAGTCGAACCCCGATTATGTCATCGTAGTTGGTGACGTTAACAGCACCGTGGCCTGCGCCTTGACCTCTGTTAAGCGTGGAATTCGAACGGCTCACGTCGAAGCTGGCTTGCGTTCACACGACCGTGCTATGCCCGAAGAGATTAATCGGTTGGCAACTGATGCCATCGTCGACGACCTCTTCGTTACAGAGCAGGACGGCTACGACAGTCTTATCCGTGAGGGGCATGCCCACGACCGAGTTCATTTCGTTGGCAATACGATGATCGATTCGCTGCACTTTGCCTTGCCGAAGGCGGGGGTAATCGACGTTGCCGCCAAGCATGGCCTTCCTTCGAGTTCGTATGCACTCGTAACGCTGCACCGCCCAAGCAATGTCGACGATACCAACCAGCTTGCTATGCTGATGGACTTACTGAAGGATGTAGCACAGCAGTTGACGGTGGTGTTCCCAGTTCATCCTCGTACACGGCAACGTCTTGCGTCACTGGGGCTTTCGCATCATCCCAATCTCTACCTGATTGACCCGCAGGGTTACCTCGACTTCCTTGCTCTGATGAAGGGGGCACTGTTTGTGCTTACGGACTCAGGCGGCATTCAAGAGGAGACTACGGCGTTGTCGATTCCATGCATAACAGCACGAACCACGACAGAACGACCATCGACAGTTGCGTTGGGTAGTAATCGACTGGTTCAACCGGAGCGCAGTGCGCTGCGCGCCGCTATCGACGACGTACTGGCGGGACGCCATAGCCGGGGTACCGTTCCACCATTGTGGGATGGCCAAGCCGCAGAACGTATCGTACCTATCGTTGCCGCTTTCACCTCGTAGATTCGCAGTGCGTTCGATCACACGAAGTTTCATATTGTCAGCAGAATTCATGCCCCGATTCCCGATTGTGGTCACCGTTATTCTTGCCATCATGATGGCAAGTATGCCGAGTATGCTGAGCGCCCAGAGCTCCAGTGGGTTTGACCTCGACAAGATGATGCAGTCGAATCGAGCATCAGGTGCGTCGTCACAACTGCTGCAGGCCGACCAGATTCCCACCGACAACGTCGTTGATGCCCGATTGTATTACCTAGGGCCTGGCGATGTGCTGGCGTATCAGGGTTTGGGCCTTGACTTATCCGAGAAGCTGATTCCGGTGACCCCTGAAAACACGGTGTTGATTGAGCGCTTTGGAATAGTGAATGTACACGGTATGACCTTGGCGCAGTTTAGAGATTCGCTGCGAACAATTGTGCAAGGCCGTGCACCCGGTTCGGAGATTCACGTCACGCTCCGTCGAGCACGACTCATCTATGTTCAGGTTAGCGGGAATGTTCCGTATCCGGGAACATATGCCGTTCCAGCGTCGATGCGTGCATCGACCTTTCTCTCGCTAGTGCACCAACCATGGTCGTTGCGAACGGACGCTTCTGCGAGGGAGATTAACCGGACAGACAGGGTGCAGGAGCAGCAGAACAGACTATCTGGATTGTCACGAACCTCGACGATGAGCCTTTCTTCGTATGCGCAACGGAATGTGACGATTCGAGGACGAAACGTGCCTCGATTGGTCGATCTTGTTCGTGGCCGTGTTCGAGGATACGAACACTTGGACCCACATCTTCGCGAAGAAGATCATGTTGTTGTTCCGTTCGATGTAACCGCGTACCCAACTGTAAGCGTTGGTGGGGCATTCGTTACGAATACTTCGTTGCCATGGAAGCGCGGAGATGATGTTGCAACGCTGCTTTCAGCTAGTGGGGGACTAACTGAGAGTGCGAAACCCAATACCTTGCGACTTGAACGACGCGACGGAAGCTCTGTACCGGTGCCGATTAACGAGAAGGGCGAATCTCCTGCAGCGTCGACAGCCATAGAACCGGGTGACGTACTAGTGGTTGACGAAGAGGTGTACTCGGGCCTTGAGAACACTACGGGGATTGTTCAAGTTCAAGGTGAGGTCATGCAACCTGGCGCGATTCGGATAGTGTCAGGATCAACCCGGTTGGCGCAAGCAATTGCCATGTCGGGCGGTGTATCTTCTCGAGCTGCGCTTAATCTGGCCTATGTTGTGCGACCATCCGAGCGGCGGGCATTCAACGACCATCCCGGCGAACTCCTTCGGCGCTTCCAGTATAGCGATTTGGTGCTAGAGGACTCGCTCCGTTACCGCCTTGATCAAACGTATCGGCTTCCTGTTGTTTCATGCGACGTTGCCAAGGCAGTTGCCGATACTTCATCGTCGGCAAATGTCGTGTTGTATTCGGGTGATAAGATTGTCGTTCCTTCGCAGCCAACGAGCGTCTATGTGTACGGACAGGTTAGCAACCCCGGATACGTCCAGTTTCAACCTGGCAAAACCATGGAATGGTACGTGTTTCAGGCAGGTGGCTATGCCGTTGGCGCCAAGCCGGGGAGAGCTCGAATCGTAAAGGGCCGTACGAATGTCTGGATACAGCCGGAGAAAGACGTAACTGTCGTCGAGCCTGGTGACGAGGTTTACGTGCCTCGGGCACCCGACGTGCCAGCAGGAATGGACATACAGTACTATGCCGTCATTGGTGGTGTCGTGTCAAGCATCGCAGCGTTGGCCGGCGTACTGTTCACAATTCTCCGCTAGGTTAACTTCCGAGTGTTACACCACGACTGGGCTACGCTTGTTGCTATCGCGGCTGCACTATGGTTAGTGGTGCCGTTGGGTGGTTATTGGTGTGTGCTGCGATTAGTGAGTGTACTACGACGGGCACGGCCCGTGACGCGTGGTTATAGTGAACCCGTAACGGTTGTCATTGCTGCCTACAACGAGGAACGTAACGTCGGTCGTTGCCTTCAGTCTCTTGCAGCATCGGTTCCCGAACCAAGGATTCAGCGCATCATTATCGCCGATGATGGCAGTACCGACGGAACTATTGCCTTGGCCCAGGGCTTTGCCACGGCCAATCCGTCCATTGATGTGCTAATTCTGCAGAATGGTCGGCTCGGTAAGAACGCAACTTTGGGACGAGCGTTCCCATACGTCGAAACTGACGTGGCAATTCTAACAGATGCCGACATCATCTTTGAGCCGAACACGCTGTCACGCCTTGTCGATGCCATGGCCGACGAGTCGGTTGCCATCGTTGTAGGGCGAACGATTCGTCCTAAGCGTCACGCCGATGGCGGCAGCGAAGGCGAGGCGGTACACCAACGTGTGATTTCGAGTACGGCGATGATGGAGTCGCAGATTTCTTCGACGATTCTGTCGAATGGTCATGCCTACGCTGTTCGTCGGGAGTTTCTTGAGTCGTATCCCAATAACGCTGTCTCAGATGATTTCTACTTGAACCTTCGTGCAATCAATCGGGGATATCGCGTTGTATTCGCCTCTGAGGCGTGCGTTCAAGAGATACGTGAGAATACCCTTCAAAGCGAGTACGATCGGACACGGCGCACCATCGGAGCTGGGGTAAATGCCATCCTTCAGAATGCTCGCTTGTTGTGGTCTCTCCACCGTTGGGAATCGTGGTTCCTCTACGGACACCGTGTCGCTCGCTATCTCTCTCCAGTTGCTCTCATTGTGTTTCTTGGCGCGCTAGCAGTCATGGCCACGTCATCGACACTATGGCTCGTCATGTTCGGCATTGTTGTTGGGGCGCTGCTGGCCGGTATGGTAGGTGCATGGCTTGAATTCAACAAGCGATCGATGTGGTTTCTCCGGTTTCCGGCCTACTATCTAATGATGAATCTTGCCGCAGCCGTTGCGATGTTGCAAGTAGTCGTTGGCGTACGCTTCGATCAGTGGCGACCTTCAGTGCCAAGTCAGGAGAAGCCGTGACGTCAATCTCCGATCGCGATTCGCATCGCCGTGTGTTGTCTGGCGGCATCATTACCCTTGTTTCGCAAGCTTCGGTCATGATACTGTCGCTTCTAGCACAGCGCATCATTCTAAGCACCTTGTCGAAGGAGGACAATGGTGAACTCTTCCTCGTTCGACGGACCGTAGAGTTATTCTCGCTTCTACTGATTGATGCTGGATTTAATCCTGGCGCACTACGCGAAGTATCCCGAGATCGTACGCAGCAACAGACCATTCTCTCTACCATTGGACTCTATCGCATCGCAGTTTGGATAGTGCTTGTTAGCGCCTTGATTGTGTATGAACTGGCTGTTGGGGCCGACCCTACAGGCGTGGTGTTGTGGGCGTGCTACCTCCTCGTAGCTGGCCGTGCATCGCTGCTTCGTTATATGTACGAGATTCCTCAACGCTCGGAAATGCGTTTTGTTTATCCACTACTCTACATGGTTCTCGATAGCGCACTATTGACGGTTGGCGTCTATCTGTATCAGGATGTCCTTAGTCCTACCGTCGTCTTGGCCATTTTTGCGGTCTCAGTGGTGCCCGGCATGATTCTGCAGGCATTTGCGACAGGTTGGAGGCTTATATCGTTCAGACATTTTCGGGTAGCTGTGCTGAAGCAGCACGTTCACTTAGCATTCCCGGTGTGGATTACGCTGGTGCTCATGGTCGTGCATGATCGTCTCGACGCTTTGGTTCTTTCAATGTTTGCCGGCAAGGAGGCTGTTGGTATCTATGGGGCCGCATATCAAATGCTTGTTCCATTTACAACCACGTTGCCAGTTGCTGCTGGTAGCGTTCTCCTTCCCATTGTCGCCCGCCTGTCGCAATCCGATCCCAAGCGTGCTTCAATGTATGTGGCTACTGTGGTACGCATACTCATCGCCGCCGGCCTTGTGATTGCATCGGTATCATCGATTTTTGTTCCCGACCTTATACTTCTCATGACGAGTAACGTGTATGCCGACGATGCGCTCGTGTTTACGGTGTTACTGTGGTCAATGGCCCCAATCTTCATTATCACGTATGCTATCGAAACTATGAATGCGTATGGCCATCAGCGCCTGAACATTCGCATCGTTGCCACGCTTGCCCTTGCCACGGTACTCTCAGGTGTTGTCGTTATTCCTATGTACGACGCCCTAGGCGCATCGATCACTAAGCTCGTAGCAGTAGTCGTTGCAGGTGCCATGGCGGTTGTACTTGTCGTCCGCGTTATCAACCGCACGTTACGCGTTTCACTCATTCTGCGTCTTGTCGTAGCGGCTGCTGTTTGCGTTGCTCTTGCCGAAGCACTACCCTTGGCCATACATCGATACATCGCCGGACCGACAACGCTCTTGTGCAGTGGCGCTGCGATGTTCTTGCTGGGGATTGTTCGTGTGTCCGACCTGCGGCTTATCATCGGTGCTCGAACGGGGGAGAGCGTATGACGCGTTCCCCCTATCAGCGTGGTGATCGACGAGGCCGTCCCTCCGCATGGATTCGTCTAACAACTGCAGTGCTTCGCCCGCAGGTAATGCAACTTATTGCCGATGCTTGCGCCGTGATTGTTGCCGTGTTTGCCTACCAAGTTGCCCGTGAGCACATCATCGTAGGATGGACGAGATTCCCAATTACCGAAGAATTCGTTATCGCGTTGTTTGCCTCTGGATACTTCGCTGTTGTGTATTGGTTTGCTGGCCTCTACAAAGATTTCTTCATCCGTTCGCCGCTGGAAGAGTTATGGCTCGTTGCGAAGTCAACGTTTCTCGGGTCCGCCCTGTTTTTCCTTGCACTCACAATGTCGAGCGGCGACTACTTCCGTCAGAATCCGCGACTTGTGTTTGTCGTGTTTTGGCTTCTCGTCACGATATGTGTCGGCATTGGTCGCACACTGTCTCGCGTCCTACAACGCAGCTTGCGCGAGCATCGTATCATCCAAATTCGTGCCCTACTCTACGGTACAGCAAACGAATGCTCAAGTCTTCTCGATGAAATCAACGCGCGGCCGTCGTTGGGGTATTCTGTCCAAGGGGCATTGCTTTCCGATGCCGCGCACTGGCAGCGGACAGACGTCGTTGCGATCCCCGAACCTGAAAACTTGGCAGGTTATGTTCAGCATGCGGAAGCCGATGAGATTCTCATCGCCATGCGACGCGCGGATCACGACCGACTTCTAATGGTTGCCGCCGTCGGTTCCGATGCAGGCATGCGCGTCAAGATTGTGCCCGATCTCTACGACATGTTCTCAGGGCAGGTTCGAACGTTGCAAATCTATGGTTCAGGGCTCATTGATGTTCATCCCCAATTACTAGAGCCATGGCAAGACTTTGTTAAGCGTGTAATCGACGTCGTAGTAAGTCTAACGGTCCTCGTGATTGGTCTGCCGATATGGATTGCCACTGGAGTACTAGTTAAGCTCAGCTCGCGCGGCCCTATGTTTTACGCTCAAGATCGAGTAGGCAGGAATGGGAAGGTGTTTAAAATGTTCAAGTTCCGATCGATGTACGTCGACGAGCACCGAAAGCCATCGTGGACTACCGTCAACGACCCACGAGTGACACCGATTGGGCGTTTCATTCGAAAGTCGCACATCGATGAGATCCCACAGCTCTTCAATGTTCTTCGTGGAGAGATGAGTCTGGTTGGACCACGCCCCGAGGTGCCGTATTTTGTCGAGAAGTTCAGTGCCGTCATTCCATACTACCGTCGTAGACTTAAGGTACGACCGGGCGTTACGGGTTGGTGGCAAGTGAAGTACAAGGCCTATTCTGAGTCCGTTGAAGAGATCGAGAATCGACTTAGGTACGACTTCTTTTACATCGAGAACATGTCAGTACGCCTTGACATCGAGATTCTCTTTCGAACTATTATCGTGATGCTCCGGGGGCACGGCCAAGCATGAAGACCATTGTTTGTATTCCCACCTACAACGAAATCGAGAACATCAATCGAATCGCCGACTTGGTGTACGAGAATCTTCCTTCGGCACACATTCTTGTTATCGACGATGGCTCGCCCGATGGTACGGCGGCCGCAGTACGACAGCGAACCGAGTTCGGAGACCGCCTCTATATCATCGAACGTGAGCAGAAACTCGGCCTAGGTACTGCCTATTGTGCTGGCTTTGCATGGGCGATTAGCCAAGGGTACGACGTCGTAATGCAGATGGACGCCGATTTGTCGCACGATGCCAAGGATCTACCGCGGCTGCATGCCGCAATTGCCGATGCCGATCTTGTTATCGGTTCGCGCTACGTTAGTGGCGTCAATGTTATCAATTGGCCAATGAGCCGGCTGTTGTTGTCGTACTTTGCTAACGTCTATACGCGGTTCATCACTGGCATGCCCATTCGAGATGCGACGGGCGGTTTCAAGTGTTTCAGAACCGACGTTCTTCGATCGATAGACTTGGAGTCGATACGTTCGAATGGTTATGCCTTTCAGATCGAAATGACCTTTCGACTGTGGTGCAAGGGTGCTCGTGTTGTCGAGTTGCCGATTGTGTTTGTTGATCGTATTAGTGGCACCAGTAAGATGAGCAAGAATATCATCTATGAAGCGGCGTGGCTGGTGTGGAAGCTGAAAATCACTTCGATGTTTCGATGCTCACCACGTTAACGAACAACGTTCGCCCGCCCAGCACGGAAGATCCGCCTGACGTAAGCATCTTGATTGTCAACTATAACGTCAAGGATTACCTCAGGCAGTGCCTTACGTCCATTGCAAAGTCGGATACTACGTATCGGGTTCAGGTTGTCGTCGTCGACAATCACTCGATTGATGCCAGCGTCGACGATTTACGCCCTCTATTTCCTTGGGTAACATGGCTTGCCCTAGATGAGAACGTCGGATTTGGTCGTGGCAATAACGCAGGCCTACCGCTATGTACCGGACGCTACGTACTGTTTTTGAATCCCGATACCATCCTAGGCGAAGACACCATTACGACGATGGTGCGGTATCTCGATGGCGCTCCAACAGTTGGTCTTGCTGGTTGCAAGGTGCTTAATGCAGATGGTTCCTTTCAACTTGCTTGCAGGCGTGGTTTCCCAACTCCGTGGGCTTCGTTTTGCAAGCTGTTTGGCTTGCAATCATTGTTCCCCAAGTCTAAGCTCTTTGCAAGGTACAACCTCACCTACCTTTCCGAAGACGAGACCTATGCCGTCGACGCCCTCATCGGTGCGTTCATGATAGGACCGAGGGACGTTATAGAGTCCATCAGTGGATTCGATCCGGCTTACTTCATGTATGGCGAGGATCTGGATATGTGCTACCGTATTCAGCATCAGGGTTACGACATTCAGTATGTTCATACGACGAGCATAATCCACTTTAAGGGCGAGAGTACACGTAGAAGTTCGATGGACGAGGTCCGCGAGTTCTATCGCGCCATGGAGACGTTCGCCAAGAAGCACTACGGTCGATCATCGTTCTTTCTACGTTGTCTTCGCCTTGGCATCTCGCTGCGATCAATGATTGAACGCGTCGTTCGCCGTCGGCGCGAGCTGATGACCATGGTCGTCGACCTCGTCGGCGTCAACCTTGCATTAATGCTTGCTACAGCGATTCGCTTCGAGTCGCCGTTCGGTTTTCCAGCCGAGGCCTATCCACTCGTGTTCTTCGTTGTGCCTGGTGTTGTGCTTGTAGCACTTCTTGCGGTTGGTGAGTACGTCGAGCATTTGCCCGGCGTTCGACGGACAGCAACTGGCCTCTTTGTTGCATTCTTCCTGTTGGCGTCGCTTACCTACTTTTTCAAGGAGTACGCCTACAGTAGGGGCGTAGTACTTATGACAATTGGCTTGAGCATTGTGTGGACGATGCTCGTGCGTCTTGTATGGGCGGCGTACGACACGTGGGCGGGGCGCAATGCCATTCGGCGCGTTGCTGTTGTTGGTCTTGTCGAGTCAGCCGCCTGGATTGCCGATGCTCTTGATCGTGCCGATCAGTGGAGCACACGGTGTATGGGCTTCGTTTCGGTTGGTCCTATGCCGAGCACCACGTTCCATAATCAGCCTGTGATTGGCTCGACGGAGTATCTCGAAAAGGTCATTCGCGACCATGATCTCAGCGAAGTCATTCTTGCAGATGAGTCGATGCCCCATGATGAAGCGATGAGGCTAATGACGCGATGTTCGAAGTATAACGTGCGATTCCACCTGGCTTCTGGTTACGATGAGTTGGTGATAGCCAGGATTATCGAGGACGTTGTAGGTGCTGAACCAACGCTCAAGCCAATTCCATTACAGGCCTTTCGAAACCGTGTTGTAAAGCGAATGTTCGACATGCTTGGGGCCGTCCTTGCATTGTTATTCCTCGTGCCTGTGATAACTTTGAGGCGTGGGAGCGCTGCGTCGCGGATAGGGGAATGGCTTGACGTTCTCAGGGGGCGTCGCAGCATTGTTGGGCTTCATCCCAATGGTCGAAAACGCGATCATGGCAAGCTGGGCATTACAAGTCTTGCGCACGTTGGGGCCTCGACAGCGGTTACTCCACAAACCATTGAACGACTGAACGACTATTATCTAAGTCGATACTCACTGTCCATGGACATTGAGATACTTCTTCACCACCTTCGATTGTTACTCCGTGGCAACAAACACAACGCTTGACTTCGAGAAGCCGATAGTAGAACTCGAACTGAAGATCGCTGAAATGCGGTCACTTGCTGACGCCCTCGACATCCAACCACAAATTGAAGAGCTCGAAGCACAAGTAGAGATTCTTCGTGCAAACGTGTACCGTGAGCTAACGCGGTGGCAGCGCGTGCAGATTGCTCGACATCCCGATCGCCCGTACACACTCGACTACCTTACCCACTGTTTCGACGACTTCATCGAGCTGCATGGTGACAGGGCATACCGCGACGATCCAGCCATCGTTGGTGGGCTTGCCACGCTCGATGGCTCGCCCGTTATTGTGATTGGGCATCAAAAGGGCCGAGATACCAAGTCGAACCTCCGCCGAAACTTTGGCATGCCCAACCCCGAAGGGTATCGTAAGGCCTATCGTTTGCTATCGATGGCCGAGAAGTTCGGCATTCCCGTCATGTGTTTTCTTGATACGCCCGGGGCCTATCCTGGACTAGAAGCAGAAGAACGTGGTCAGGCCGAAGCTATCGCACGTAATTTATTCCTAATGGCACAGCTCAGAACGCCTATCATCATCACCGTAATCGGAGAAGGGGCATCGGGAGGCGCCCTGGGAATCGGCGTTGGCGACAGAATTCTCATGCTCGAAAATGCATGGTATTCCGTGATTGCCCCGGAGTCGTGTTCGAGTATTCTGTGGCGTAGTTGGGAATACAAAGAGCAGGCAGCCGAGGCCTTAAAGCTTACGGCTCCCGATTTGCAGTCTGTCGGTGTCATCGATCGAATCGTCAACGAACCCGTTGGTGGTGCTCACCGATCGCCAGTAGCGATGTTCGACACTCTTCGCGCTGTGCTAACCGAAGAACTCAAGGAGCTTGAGGCCGTTCCGGTCGATTCTCTCGTCCACAATCGAAGACAGAAGTTCTACGCGATGGGTGTCTGGGCAGGGTGACCTAACCAGCCGCCAACGGGTTCAACAAGAATGACTCTTTCATTATTCACCACATGAGTAACCAACGACAGCAACCCGACGACGAATCTCCACGCAAGGGGACCGGGCAGCGACGTTCTGATGACGACGATGATTCGCAGCTGCGATTCTTCGGTAGAGCACGAAACACGGAACGGCAAGACGAACCCAACTTCGACGAGAGCAGGGACGACTATTTCAACCGTGCTGAGTTCAATAGAACAACCTTCGGTGTACAACGCCGCGGGCAGGGGCAATCAGGCAGACGCCCAGAATACGGTCGGCAAGATCGATCAAGTATCGATCGCAACCGTAATCCCAATCAGCGCAGCGGAGAAGGGTCGTACCGTGATCGCGATCCACAGCGACAAGCGCGCGACCCGCAACATCAACCGCGTGATCCACAGCGGCCATATCAGCGACGGCCCGATAGCGACGACCGCTCTCGCAGGGAGCAACGGCAACCGGCCCACGATCAAGGTGGGCGTAGGCAACGCGACGATCAACGTCGCCGTGACGATAGAGGAAGGCCGCACGATCAACCTCGCGACCGTGGTAACGATCGTCAACGCGATCGTGGTAACGATCGCCAACCCGATCGAGTAAACGACCGTCAGAACGACCGTCAGAACGATCGTCGAAACGACCGCCGTCATGACCGTCAGCAGCACGAAGATCGCCGCAGCCGCGACCAACGTGGGCAGGAGCGTCGACAGAGCGGAGACCGCCCTCACGACGCTGCAAAACAGGAGCAGCAACGTGAATCAGATCGTCGTGGATCTCGACGTGGAGATAGTCGTCGTCAGCAGGCACAAGACAAGGTACGGCGCTTGGCCTTGGTCGACGGTCTAGTAGGGCTGCAGTGGGCCAGTCGACGTATTGCATTGCATGCGATTCATGATGGGCGAGTAACGGTAAACCGACGAGTGGTTCAAGACCCCAATATGATTATCCAGATTCCAGGCGATGCCGTTCTCGTTGATGGGCAGGGTATCCCGCGAAAAACGTTGCGGCCTCTGATGTTTGTATTCAACAAGCCAATCACTCTGCCAGGATCGCGCGAAGCGGGCAAACCGTCGGTATACACAGTGCTGGATAATAAGCGCGCATGGTACAGTCCTAATGGTGTGCTGCCTGCATCAGCTTCGGGCATCATACTGCTTACAAACGATAAGCAACACAGGAACGAGCAAGCTAGTCCACTTCGTGGACTTACAGCCGAGTACCGGATTAAGGTGCATCGCAAGCCGAAGGCCACCGAGCTTAAGCAGATTGCCAAGCACATTGGCACACTCGTTGGCGAGAAGGATAAGCATCTTGCTGTTACGATTCATGCAATTGGAGCGCGACAGACTTGGCTTTCGGTGGTAACGCAGCGTGCCTCGGTTCACCATATCATGAAGGCACTGCAGATGGTTGGTGTTGAACCGTTGCGTGTAGACCGATATCGACTAGGACCGTTTACGACTGACGTGGTACACCCGCATTCGTGGGCACGCTTGGCCGATGAAGAAACGGCGACGTTGCTTGAGGCAGCGCAGCGAGCTGATGGATCTGACGCGGTTTGGAATTCGGCAATGCCGGCAATACGCCCGCTTGGTTCGGCCGTTGAATTCGATGGCTACGAGATTCGTAACGAGGACAGTCTTCCTGGTGAAGTAGCAGATCAGACGTCGGATGAAGAAGCTGGTTAACGAACCGTTGTAGCGGTAGCGAACTGAAGTTCATGCAGCTTTGCGTAGCGTCCGCCAAGTTGCAGTAGCTCGTCGTGACTTCCTTGCTCGACAACTTCGCCTTTGTGGAGAACAACGATGCGGTGAGCTCGCTGTATCGTAGAAAGTCTATGGGCAATCACAATCGACGTACGCCCTGAAAGGAGCTTCGAGATTGACTGTTCGATGAGCTGTTCCGATTCCGTATCAATGTTCGACGTTGCTTCGTCGAGGATCAAGATGTCCGGGTTGGTTGCAAACGCACGGCAGAAACTCAGCAGTTGCTTTTGACCAACGCTTAGAACAGCGCCACGTTCTCGCACGTTCGTGTCGAAACCCTCGGGAAGTTTCATAATGAAGTCGTAGGCACCAATGGCCCTTGCGGCTTCAACTACTTGCGTGCTATCGATGTTGGGGCGCGACATTGAGATGTTGTCTCGAACCGAGCGCGAAAAGAGAAATACATCCTGCATCACAAGTGCGATGCGCTGACGCACCGACTCTTGTTTCCAGTCACGAATCGAAGTGCCATCGATGATAATGTCGCCAGACTGAAACTCATAGAATCGTGTGAGCAGGTTAATAATCGACGACTTGCCGGCTCCGGTAGCTCCCACGATGGCAACGGTTTCACCCTTGTTCACATTGAACGAAACGTCACGTAGGATGGGCGTTGTGCCATCGTAACTAAAGTGAACGTTCCGAAACTCGATTCCACGATGAAGGCCTTGGAAGTCCAGTGCCCCTTGTCGATCCTCGACGCGTTGGTTGGTATCCAGTAGGTTAAAGATGCGTTCGGAGGCGATGACGGAGCTTTGAAGGGTATTGTATCGTTCTGATAAATCGCGTACGGGACGAAAGAACTGTTCGGTATACTGGAAGAACATGATGATGATACCGATGGTGATTTCGCCGGTGGCGATATGGCCAGCTGCGTAGTAGAGCACGATGCAGATTGCCGTCATGCTTAGGAGTTCGACAACCGGGTAGAACGTTGCGTAATAGAACACTGAACGGTCTTGAAGTTTGCGATGCTCGGCGTTGATGGCGCCAAACTCGCGTGACATTCGCTCTTCTTGACGGAATAGTTGAACGACGCTGATACCGGTTACGAATTCGTTCATGAAGGTTGTCATGCGTGCTACCTGTCGACGAATCTTGGCATAAACTCGGCGAACCTTTGATCGGAACACAAAGGAAGCAATGAGCAAGAAGGGGAGAATGATAATCGTAAGCCCAGTGAGCTTGACACTTGTGGACAGCATGAAGAAGAGAATCCACACCAGGGTCATGACGTCGGCAATCATGCTAACGATACCCTGTGAAAACAACTCATTGAGCGACTCGACGTCGCTTGTGACGCGAGTTACGATGCGGCCAATCGGCGTAGTGTCATAATATCGAACGGCCAGGCCTTGGACGTGGTTGTACAGGGCCGTGCGAATATCGAGCAGGACGTGCTGGCCTATCCAGGTAAGGGTAAGGCCAAGAAAGTACTGCATAAGTCCTTGGAGGACTAATACGCCCATTATCACAGCCACGAAGACCCATAGGCCCGATGTATCGCCGAGGACAACATGGTTGTCGATGGCCATCTGCGTGAGTTTGGGTCTTAAGGGACCCAAGACAGTAGCTGTTAGGGTAAGCGCTACGGCACCGACGATGTGCTTTCGATAGGGTCGGAGAAAGCCGAGGAGGCGTCGCATGTGTCGATAGTCCACCTTTGTGGCGACGTCGTCCTGTTCCTGTGTCATAACACGCAAGTTACCACTTCGCCGTGAAGTAAATTCGCAGATGCAACTAACACCATATGGAGCGGCCGGCGACGTGACCGGCTCGGCCTATCTACTCGAAACATCGGAAGCACGTGTACTTATTGACTTCGGGATGTTTCAGGGAAATCGCGAGACGGAGGCTAAGAACATTGTTCCTGATGGTCTTCGTGTTCGTGAACTCCATGCTGTGATTCTGACGCATGGACATTTAGACCACTGCGGGCGATTGCCCTTATTGGCCCGACGAGGGTATCCGGGGCATATCCACTGTACATCGGCTACACGCGACATGGCCCATCTCGTGTTAAATGACGCTGCGCGTATCATGGAGTCCGACTATGAACGCAAGTGTCGTAAGGCGAAGAAGAAGGGCTACAAGGTGTGTCGTGACGATGCGCCTTTGTACGACGCCGACGATGTGGAGGACACCATACGCAAGATGCGGCCAGTGGACTATGGTAGACCGATCGAGGTGGCCACGGGGATTACGGCTACATTTTACGAGGCCGGTCACATGCTTGGATCGGCGAGTGTCATGCTTGAAATTGTCGACGGTACATCGTCTCGACGAGTTCTTTTCAGTGGCGACATTGGGCCCACGGGTTTGCCGTTCTTACGTGATCCGGAGCCCCCTACCATGGCCGATGTTGTGATTATGGAGTCGACCTATGGCGACAGGATCCACCGCAACCTTGGTGATACCATTGACGAGTTTGCACACATTCTAGACCTGGCAAGACTGCAGCGGGGGAGGGTGTTGATACCGGCCTTTGCTATTGGGCGCACGCAGCAACTTTTGTATCACTTTGCCGAGCTGTTCTCGTCGGGTCGTGTAGAGCCGATGCCCATTTACATGGACAGTCCTATGGGTATCGAAGCCACGCACATCTATGAGCGGCATCCAGAGCTCTTTGACGATGAGACGTTGGCGATGTCGAAGTCGGGCAAGTTTACGCTTATGCTTCGGAACGTCCATGCCACCCATTCGCGCGAAGAGTCGCAAGCGATTAACCGAGTGCGTCCACCATTCGTTTTGATTGCTGGCAGTGGTATGGCCACGGCAGGTAGGATTCTTCATCACATGAGATTGTACCTAGACGATCCTACTACCCACGTGGTGATTGTTGGTTATCAAGCACGAGGTTCGCTGGGACGCAAGCTTGTTGATAAGCAGGAGGTTGTTTCGGTTTTAGGCGACAAGATTAGAGTCCAAGCACAAGTGCATACACTTGGTGGGTTTAGCGCTCATGCAGGTCAGGATGAGCTCCTTGCGTGGCACAGGAACGTGGTACGGCCAGGAGCGCGCACGATCCTCACGCATGGTGAGGATGAGGCACGTGAGATGTTGGCGAGTAAAATTGAACAGGAAACGGGTCAGCGACCGCTACTACCCACCTATGAACAACTGATACAACTATGAGAATCGAAAAGGACTTCTTGGGAAGTCGAGAACTGCCAGACGACGTGTATTACGGCGTGCAGACACTGCGTGGTTTAGAGAACTTCCGGATAACTGACGTTCCGATTTCGCGCACACCATCGTTCATCCGAGCGCTTGCTCAGGTCAAGAAAGCATGTGCACTTGCCAACCGCGATTGTGGTGTGCTTGAGGATCGTATCGCCGAGGCCATCATTCATGCCTGTGATAGAATCTTAGCGGGAGAGCTGCATGATCAGTTCGTTGTCGACTCGATTCAGGGGGGAGCTGGCACGAGTACAAACATGAATGCCAACGAGGTGATTGCCAATGCGGCGTTGGAGCATCTTGGATATGAGAAGGGACGGTATGACGTTGTACATCCGAACGACCACGTCAATCTATCGCAGTCAACCAACGACGTTTACCCTACGGCCTTTCGCATTGCTGTGCACCACGAAATTGCAGCGCTGTTGGCAGCGCTGGAGCAGCTTCAGGATGCGTTTAGGCACAAGGGCGTAGAGTTTGCGCGTGTGCTCAAGATGGGGCGCACGCAGTTGCAGGATGCGGTGCCGATGACGCTGGGACAAGAGTTTGACGCATTTGCTGTAACGATTGGCGAGGACGTTCGACGTCTGCAAGAGGCTCAACGACTCGTTACCGAGATCAACATCGGCGCTACGGCTATTGGCACGTCGATTAACGCCCCAGATGGATATCCCGCGATAGCTGCGGCATATCTTGCGAGCATTACTGAATTGCCGCTGACCCTTTCGGAGAATTTGGTAGAGGCCACCTGGGATACCGGGGCATATGTACAGATAAGCGGAGTGTTAAAACGCGTGGCTGTAAAACTCTCGAAGATTTGCAACGACCTACGATTGCTTTCGAGTGGACCACGTACAGGATTCAATGAGATCAATCTGCCGCGCCTACAGCCCGGGTCGAGCATCATGCCGGGCAAGGTGAACCCTGTTATTCCTGAAGTTGTGAACCAAGTGTGTTTCCTTGTACTTGGTAACGACGTGACTATATCATTCGCTGCCGAGGCGGGTCAGTTACAGTTGAATGTAATGGAGCCCGTGATTGCGCACTGTTTGTTTGAGTCGATAGAAACCATGCGTCGGGCGTGCTTAACACTTCGTGAGAAGTGCGTCGATGGAATAACAGCGAATGAGGACCGTAGTCGAGAGCTTGTTATGAATTCGATTGGTATAGTTACCGCGTTGAACCCGATTTTGGGCTACGACGTGTGTGCGTCGATCGCGAAGGAGGCGATCGAGACAGGAGGCAACGTCATCGACATTGTGCGGCAGCGCGGCTTACTCAGTGAAGAACGGGTTCAAGAGATCTTCTCGTTGGAGAATCTCATGAATCCAAAGTTCTTCCGATGACCGATGTTCTTTGAAGCGCTGGGCTTCGGTTCGGAGCGAATGGGCCTGCCCCCTCGTTCGCTGTTGATGGAACACCGGTACGGAATGTGGAATGTGTGATCCCGCTGGGACTCGAACCCAGGACCCTTTGATTAAAAGTCAAATGCTCTAGCCAGCTGAGCTACGGGATCGTTGAGAGGGCTGCAAATCTACGAATTACCAGCACATCACAGCAGACTGGCTGCTTTGCGCACTGCGCACTCAGCCATGAAGTCACGTACTGTCGTCGCTATGCCTTGCACATCCAGCAAGTACTGTGCATGCAGCTCCTGTTGCGTGCCGTGTTCGACAAACTCGTCTGGATAGCCATGGATACGCAAGTGGCAACCGTGGTGCTGCTGTGCAAGATACTCTGCAACCGCGCTGCCAAAACCGCCTTCAATCTGTCCATCCTCCAGGGTTACAATACGTCCAATGCGCCGTGCAACGTCGTCGATCATGTCGGTGTCCAAGGGCTTAACGAATCGCGCATTCACCACTTCCACGTCAATGCCTTCTGCAACTAGCTGATCGGCAACTGTCATCGCTCGATACGCCAACGGTCCAATGGCAAGAATAGCCACCGAACTTCCTTTGCGCAGTGTTTCGCTCTTTCCGATAGCTATCGACTGCATAGGCCGCAACGGTACACCCTCGGCATTGCCGCGCGGATACCGCAGGGCAATGGGGCCTCCCTTGTAACCATTGACTGATGTCCACAACATGTCGCGAAGCTCCTGTTCATCCTTCGGAGCCATAACCACCATTCCTTGGATGATGCGCAGGTACGCCAGGTCCAATACGCCATGGTGTGTGGGCCCGTCGGCTCCAACAACACCTGCGCGGTCCAAAGCAAACACCACATGTAGATGCTGTATCGCGCAATCGTGAACAATGTGGTCGAAGGCGCGCTGTAGAAACGTCGAGTAAATGGCTACCACAGGTACAACGCCCTGTGTCGCCAAGCCAGCCGCAAACGTCACCCCATGTCCCTCGGCAATGCCAACGTCATAGACGCGACTGGGATGGTGCTTCTGTACAACGTCCAATCCCGTACCGTCGGGCATCGCTGCTGTAATGCCAACAACGTTTGGATTCGTGGTACATATCTCCACCATCGCCTCACCAAACACCTTCTGGTAGGTAGGGGGCGCCGGCTTGGCTGGGGCTGCACTCGGGAAGGCCTTGCCAGTAATCTTGTCGACCTTGCCAATGGCATGCAAGAACTGACTGTCGCGCTCGGCAGGACCGTAGCCCTTGCCCTTTTGCGTGATGGTGTGTAGGAGAATCGGACCCTTCATCTCGCGAATACCCTGCAGCATTCGAACAAGCTGCGTTACGTTGTGCCCGTTTACGGGGCCGAAGTAACGGAAACCTAGTGCTTCGAACAACATACCCGGTGTGATGACGGCCTTCATGCCGCCCTCGATCCGGTGGGCGAGTCCGCGAATGCGGTCGCCGATGGTGTCCATGCGCTCCGTCATTCCTACGATGCTTTCGCGTAGACGACGCCCAGTAGGGCTGGCAAAGATCTCCGAGAAGTAGTTCGAAAGTGCCCACACGTTAGGGGCAATCGACATGTTGTTGTCGTTGAGAACAACGAGAATGTCGCTCTTGAGTACGCCGCAGTTATTCATGGCTTCGTAGGCCAAACCGCCTGTCATGGCGCCGTCGCCTATGACGGCTACAACTCGGTAGTCCTCCTTGAGATGGTCACGAGCCGCAGCCATGCCCAACGCTGCTGAAATCGACGTTGTTGCGTGACCAGCACCGAAGTCGTCATACTGACTCTCGGAACGCTTTAGGAAGCCCGATAAACCACCATATTGGCGGATGGTGTGGAGATCGTCGCGGCGGCCTGTGAGAATCTTGTGCGGATAGGCCTGGTGGCCTGTGTCGAACACGATTTTGTCCTGCGGCGTGTTAAACACGTAGTGGAGGGCCACCGTTAGCTCGACGGTGCCCAGGCCGGCACCGAAGTGCCCACCAACCTTCGTGATGGTGTCGATGAGGTACTCGCGTACCTCATCGGACACCACACGAAGATCAGTTTCGGGAAGTTTACGCAGATCAACGGGTGAGTCGATCTGCATGAGATGCTTGTACAAGAATAGTCCTTGTGAGTGATTGTCTATCGACGCGGCGTTTCGATAACAACCTGAACCGTCCGACTTAAGTGTCGACCGATCGGCTGCTCTTGTGCAAAGATCGGCATCTGTTCGCCAACACCTGTTGCCGTGTACTGAGCATCTTTCGCCTGCGAGCTGAGAAACGCTTTTACTGCGGCGGCGCGTTCCCGCGACAGCTTAAGGTTGTGATCGTCACTACCAATGCGGTCGGTGTAGCCGATAATGGTGACCTTGGAATTCGACTTAATGGCGGGCAACACCATTTGCTCAAGGATGCGGCGGTTATCGGCCGTCATTTCGGCCTTGTCGAAGTCGAAGAGGATGAGCGAGTACTTATCGACAGTCTTGTCGGCTAGGTTCTCCGTCCGACGACGAACACTCGAGAGATAGTCAACGGGGATCGAGCCAGTAACCGACGAGGACTCACCGGCTAGTCCGTTGGCAGTAAACTCCCAATCGACAGGAACTTGGGCGTCGCTGAGCTCGTTCGGACGAATGGACCACGTGAGCGACTTGGGCATGCCCGCGCCGTTAATCGTGCGCAGCGAGCGGCCTGCCTGCGTAACGTTGAGCGACCATGAGGCGATGGAGTCTTGGGTTGTTACCGTAGGGTAGAACACGATGGCATTCGGTTGAGCAACTCGTTGGTTGTCGGCCGTTACGACGATTGGAGCTAGGATGTCGGGCACGTTGCTCGAGAACTCAACGCGGCGATTTTCGGCAACGCCTTCGGGGTCGTTGGCCGATGATGCGCGAACGGGCAAGCCGCGCGCTTCTGTCGTGATGCGACCGGCGTCAATGCCGAAATTCGAAACAAGGTACTGCTTCGCATTGTCGGCCCGTTGCTTGGAGAGGTTTGCGGTGCGAGCTTCGTTCTTACCGTCATGCGTACCTGTGACTGTCAACGTCGCCTGCGGAATTGAGCGCATGCGCGATCCAATCACGTTTAACAGGTTTCGGTTGATTTCAATCGCATCGAGCGGCATACGGTCGATGTTGAACTCACCGCTTGTTCGGTCGGTCTGCAGGCGTTGCATTGAAGCATCGGGTGACGCTTGGTTCTCACCGTGGAAGACATACGGCACGAACGGGAACATCTCCGTGTAGGTAACATCTTCGACATTGATTTGCGATACCGGAGCTTCGCGGCCGCTATTATCGAGTGCTACAACGCGGTCCATGCTAGCCGTGATAGCTGTTGAGCCCGTGCGCTGTGGACGTGTCTCATCCTTCGAGGAGATGTCGAAGAACACGTTTACACCGAAGCGTAGCTGAGGAATAGTCCATGGGGAAAAGTCCGCGGCCGTAGAAACGTTCGTCAGTGGCAAACGATAGGTAAGTTCTGGCTGCAGGAACATCGAGTTTGAAAGTTGGAACGTATAGCCAACACCGAGCATAATTGCTGCACGCAGGGTTGTATTCGGAATGGTTGCATCGCGAGTGAGCTGTGTTTCGCGCGAGGCCTGCGTCGTGGTAGAAGAAGTGGCTTTCTGCGATTGGGATTCTGCGATTGGTAGGCCTAACTCAAGTCCTAGAATCGGATGTAGATTCAAACCGGGAATCAGGTCGTAGAATTCGAGGGCAGGTGTGAGTTCAATGGTTGGCACATTCGAGTGAATCGAACTTGCCACCGTCGTGTCGCCTCTGCGTTGCGTTGCGTCAGCATGGGCATTCAGACCATTGTAGCCAACACGACCACTCAGGTGAATAGTGTTCGTGATAGGAAATCCCACGTAAACGCCGGCTGCAAAGCCCAATTCCGACGCCCCTTGAGTGAAGAGTTGGCCAGTTTCGGAGGCAAAACTTCGAAGGATGGAACTGTCGGGGCCTGAAATACTCCGTGCAACTTCGGGTCTCCACACTTGCTGCGATGGAGAGCCCATGTTGAGCCCAGCACCAAGCGAGAAGCCTAAGCGGGTGGGTGGAATCAGCGCCTGTGCTGAAGCAATCGTCGAGATCGACGAAACACAGGCAATCATGAAAGCCAAGCGAACAAGCAAAGAACGCATAGTGATGATTGATATAAAGTGAAAGAAACCTAACCGTGATGTTCGACTGTCAACGACTAACGCACAATTGTGCAATTGCCCGTGCGCGCAATCGTTAATGGCGCGCATGAAACACACACTAGCAAACGTAATCGTGGTTGGCCTAGCGTTCGTGATAGGTAGTAGCCAAGCGGACGCCAAAGACGGAGATGGGGAGGGACTTCGTGTAGTGCTGGGCTTAGGACCTTCTATACCTAGCGAGAGTTTCGCAGATATTTATGGTTTGGTAGGAGCAGGCCGAGAACAACTGTGGAACGCCTATGATGCGTCGGCCGAGTTAGGTATTCATGCTACGGGACGGTTACGATTTGGACTTTCCGATCAGTTGAGCATTGTTGCTTCGGCTTCGTACCACAGATTCGCGGGCATTGAGCAGACGGCCACACTTGAGAATGGTCAGCGTCTGCAGTTGGGGTCTGTAACGAACGTAATTCCAATCGGCGTTGGTTTCCAGTATTTTGTTGTTCGGTCGATTGTGTCGCCGTACGTGATTGGTGATGTGTCTTTCGCAACAACAAGTGTTACAGTGAACGAGCCATCTTCGTCGTTCGCCAGCTTGCTTCGTCAGGAGGGTATTGAGCTCTCGCCACGAACGAGCCGATTTGGTGCTTCGCTGGGCATTGGTGTCGAACTGGGGTTGAAGATTGTCGATCCCTTTATTGAGTTCCGCTATACCGGTGCCAACGTTGTAGGCAGGGCAGAGTCGGAGGTAGTACGAACCTTCTACACCGTAACGTTAGGCGTTACGCTGTAGTCGAGCGTCGTCGAAACAACCAATAGAACGGCAAGCCCGTAGCTAGCAGCAGCACGCCCCAAAGAGAGTTCACAACGGGCGCACTACCATCGGCAAATCGTTGGATGTCCGAGACGACTGTAAAGCCAAGAAATCCGAGTGCAAACGTGATGAACACGGCCGGCACAATCGGATAACCCCACGCACGATAGGGGCGGGGAGTATCAGGTTGGCGCTTGCGAAGAACGAACACCCCGGCAGCACCAAGCGCGTAGAAACCCCAGCTTACGAAGATGAGCATGTCGGTGAGCATGTCGAACGTTCCCGTAAACACAAGCAGCACCGTCCATCCCATTTGCGCCGCAAGACTGCGCACTGGTGTGTGTGTGCGACCGTGGACTGTTCCTATGCTCCGAAAGAACATTCGCTCACGAGCCATCGAGTAATACACGCGCGAGCTTGCCAAGATGGTGCCATTCGAGGTTCCAAGCGTAGAGATCATGACGGCCACGGCAACGAACGTAACGCCCATAGGTCCCATGGCAATGCGCGCGGCTTCGACGGCGACCCCTTCAAGCCCCTGCATGGAGCTTACTGGTATAAGATAGAGATAGGCAAGGTTGATGAGAACGTAGACGCCAATGGTTGATAACGTGCCGATGATGAGGGCACGTGGAATCGTTCTCTGCGGATGAACTACTTCACCGGCCACATATGTAATGTTGTTCCACCCATCATACGACCAAAGGGCCTTATTCATGGCAACCACGATGGCCAGCATAAGGGCCGAACCCATAGGGACAGTAGCTACGGGGTCGGAGATAAGGTGGTCGATGGACCCGCTTCCAAAAGTAAACGAGGCAACAATCAACAACGCAATAGCAAGAACCTTAGCCGCAGTGAACAACACTTGGACCCTGCCACCCTCGCGCACACCAAGCATGTTGATAAGGGTCAGCGCGCAAACAGCCACGGCTGTAAGAACCTTAACGCCAAGGTTCTCTAACGGGTAAATGGTGGCAAACGGCAGGGTGAACTTCCAGGCCTGCACAACGTCGGGCGACAATATTGGAAGCGGAAAGAGGGCGTTAAACGACTCCGAAAACACGAAGGTAATCGACGCAATAGATCCAGTCTGAATAACGATGAAGAGGGCCCACCCGTACAAAAAGGCTATGAACTCACCGTAGATCACCCTGAAGTACTGATACTGTCCGCCAGTCGCGGGAATCATGCCGGCAATCTCGGCATTCGTGAGCGCACCGAACAAGGTGACAACACCGGCGACAACCCAGACTCCAATGAGGAGCAGGGGAGACTGAAGCACTTCGCCCATCGCTGCGGGATTTCGGAAGATGCCCGAGCCAATCATGCCGCCAACAACGATGGCAATGGTAGTAACAAGCCCAAGTCGGGGAGTAAGGGCGCTAGTTCCTGATGGGGTATGCACGTGGCGTGGTTGCAGTCGTTTAACGAGGTGACAAAGATACAGCCATACCAACGCGATCACGTAGACTGTCGTAACTTCGGGGCGAGTCGAACATGATTATCGCCATACTCACGGGAACCCTTATCGGATTTGTCTTGGCCATTCCGCCGGGGCCAATCGGTATGGCTGCCATACGCATGGGGCTGCGGGATGGTTGGACGTCGTCGTTGCGCCTCGCCCTTGGTGCCGGGGTCTTCGACGCTATTTACTGTGGTCTTGCTATGATCGCTGCCGGGTATGTAACGGCGCTTTTTCATGACTTGGAGGACTCGTCGCCGCTAGCCCCGATAGCAATACAGCTCGTCATCGTTCTCGTGATGATTGTCTTTGGCTGGTTGCAGATGCGGGATCGCAGCGCCAATCGGACTACTGGAGATCGCATTGGTACGGAAGCGAGTCCCAGTGCAATTCAGCAATGGATGAGGAATCACGGCCCGTTCTTTGTTGGTGTTGGCTATGCCTTAGCCAATCTTGCCAATCCGACGTTTATCCCGGCGTTAAGTATTATGACCACGGCAGTGCAGGCTTCGGGGTGGTACACATCGAACGCTCCGAACAACGTGCTGTTTTCGATTGCGTTTGGCTTGGGTAACATGCTGTGGTTAGCACTGCTGTCGCGCATTGTTGTTAGCCAGCAGCATCGTATGACACCTCTCTTTGTGCGCCGTATTCAACAGTTGTCTGGCCTCACGCTCATTGGATTTGGAACCATGTTTGGTGTTCGTATCATCGCAACAACAAAGTGGCCTGAACTGTTGCGCCTGTTATTTTCTTTCTGAATTAGTAACCGAAGTACCTAGACCCGTGTTCTTGCAAGACCTCACGAGAAAACGACCTCAGCTTAGCATGCTCCTCCTCCCAGTTTCGATCATGATTGTTGCATTTATCGGCGTGTTTGGCGTAGCATCGGCACAGACCTACATTGGCGTCCGTGGTGCGTTCCAGTACGTGATGAATGCGGCAGCAATCCCAATCGTTCCAGGAAGTTTGGACTGCGGAGAGTTCGGAAACGGAACGTCGCCAGGGTGGAGTGCCGGTGTTACGATAGATCACGCAGTTCTTGGTCCATTGCTCGAAGTTACCGGTGCGGTATCTTACTCACTTCGTCCAGCAGCACTTCAAGCGTTTAGCGCAGACAACTTCGAAGTGCTCGATCCCCGCACAAATTCCTTCGTGCCACTGCGTCGCCAACACGACTTTACCACGAATCTGGGGTATCTGGTGGCAGAAGTCGGGGTTCGAAGCCGACCTATCGATGGCTTGCCGCTGTACGTGCGCTTTGCTGCTGACGCTGGCAATGCCGTTGTCGACGCGCAATATCTCCAGTCGGAGCGTATCGTCAGTCCGTCGGGCGTGTTGTTCCCTGACGGTACTGCACGGCGCACCAATGGAAGGGGCGAGGTGTTAGGCATCGGAACGTCGTACGGTGCCCAGGCCCACCTTGGTGCCGAGCTTGCATGGCTGGGCAGTGTATCCGTTAACCCGGAAGTGGGATTTCGCTATGGCCTCAATTCGTTGTCGTCGGCGATGTCATGGACCCAATCAATGGTTGTTGCAGGGGTACAGATTCGAATCGACCTCACCCGCACTGAAGACGCACCGCCACCGCCGCCACCGCCGCCGCCACCGCCGCCAGTCGTTGCTGAGCGGACGCCGGAGCCGGCGCCTGAACCAATACCTGAGTCTGTACAACCAATCGTGGCCCCTGTCACGATTGCCTCGCTTACAACAGATCCGCTCGAGATTCGCGAGACGGTTGTGACGCAGACGTTTCCGTTACTTCCGTACATGTTCTTCGACTCGGCGTCGGCCGCCGTGCGCCAACGCTATATACAAACGCTTGAAGGCCCTGGTTTCGCCGAAGCAGATTTGCCACGATCCACGCTGCCAATTTACTATCGCATGATTGACGTCGTTGGCCGACGCATGGCATCAACACCGGGTTCAACACTAACGGTTACCGGTACCACAGACGGACGGGAGCTAGCATCCCCAGATGCACGTCGTCAACTTGCCCGTCAGCGCGCAGAAGCTGTTATTGCCGAGTTGCAGCGACGTTGGAACCTCGACCCATCACGCTTCGTTGCACGTACAGCCGAACGTCCGTCGATTGTCTCGAACGATCGCTATGCTGAGGGCATGGAAGAAAATCGCCGCGTCGAGCTCCAATCTTCAACTCCTGGTCTCCTTGCACCTGTTGTGCATTCACGATTCAACGAATACGTAGCGCATCAACCAAGCCAACGGTTCACCGTCGATGTTCGCAACCCCAATCAATCCACGTCGTGGTCGCTCGCCATTCTACGTAATGGGGCACCGGTCGACGTCCAGCGGTCAAGCGGGCCGCCACCCACGACGGTGGCGTTCGACATGTCGCAGCAGCTTGCGGATAAACTTGGGCCTGTTACTACTCCCGTCGACTCACTCATAGCGGTTATGACTGTTGAGCAACGCTCCGAGGCCCCCGTGTCTGCGACAACTGTCTTCCCGCTTCGAAAGACAACGAATACGTTCGAAGTGTCGCGTCTGAGTCTTATCGTGTTTGACTTCGATCAAAGCGATATCTCGACAGTCAACCGCGATATGATGCGACAACTCATAACCACAACCACACGGCAGGGCAGTAGGGCCGTCATACGTGGCTCAACCGATCGACTCGGCGAAGCCATTCACAACCAGACATTGTCTGCTGACCGTGCAAATGCCGTTGATCGCTATCTTCGAACCATCGCGCCAAATGTTGTCGTTGACGAGGTTCGCGGTATTGGCGCATCCGAACTACCATACGACAACTCCCTCCCAGAGGGACGCTTCTATTGTCGAACCGTATCACTGACCATCACAACTCCCTTGAGGTGACCATGCGACGCAGAGATCTCTTCCATTCTCTCGTACGACTCGGCGAACGGCCGCAAACAGCCAACACCACGGCAATCGTAACGACGACGGGGTTGGAGCCGCATCCAACACCGCTGACGATAGATGACGCCTACCACCTTTTGCGTCGTGCCGGATTCGGCCCAACTCGACAGCGCGCCCTATCACTCGTTGGCAAGTCGTCCGAACAAGCCGTAGACGACCTACTGGGTACAACGATCGATGATCCCTCGACACCGCCTGGAACGTGGGTAGACCGAACCACTGAGAATCCTGCAGGCGCCGATCTGCAGACTCGGTTTGCCATTGAAGCACAATGGAATGCAAACATGGCAAGCTTGGCCAACTGGTGGATCCAAGCCATGGTTGACGACAACTCGGCTATTGAAAAGCTGACGTTGTTTTGGTCAAACCACTTTACGACAGAGTTTAGTTTCGACGAAACGAACAGCATCCCGCAGACACTCTGGCGTCAGTACCTGTTGCTTCGCAAGAATAGTCTGGGGAACTTCCCTGCGTTTGCCTTGGACGTTACACTTGACAACGCCATGGTGTGGTATCTCGGTGGTCACTTTAATGAACGCGGCAGACCCAACGAGAACTATGCTCGCGAGCTTATGGAGCTGTTTACCACGGGTATAGGCTGGTACACCGAAGGTGACGTCAAGGAAGCAGCACGCGTTCTCACGGGATGGAAATCGAGCCGATTCAATGACGAACCGACAGGACCGGATGGATATTATCACGCATACTTCGATGCTGCCCGTCACGACACCGGTGCCAAGCAATTCATGGGACAGACGATTGCTGCGCGAACGGCCGATAACAACACCGCCTTTCAAGTTCGTAACGAAGAAATTGCTCGACTTATTGATATCATCCACGAGCAACGACCAGAGGCTGTGAGCGCCTTCATTGCCGATAAGTTGTACCGATATTACGTGTACAGCTCGCCAACCGAGTCGAACCGTCAGGTCGTTGCAGGGTTAGCAAACGTGTTCCGGTCGAATAACTGGAACATTCGACCAGTGGTCCGAACGCTCCTTGCGAGCGCGCATTTCTTCGATCCCGCTGTCCGTGGCTCGCAACTAAAAACGCCACTCGAATTCATCGCCGGCGTTCTTCGGCAATTCGGTTCATCTGAGGGAAATCCGCAGGACTGGTCACGTCGTATGGACCAATCGGTTATGGACCCACCAACCGTGTTCGGCTGGCCCGGTTACCGTTCGTGGATATCCACCAATTCCTATCCGGTTCGCCGCAATTTTGCTCAAGGGGTCATCGGACGTATGACGGACGCGCAAGCGCTTGCCTTCATCCGCTCCTTCGATGATCACACAGACATTCGCAAGCTTGTGCCTCAGGTTGTGGCCTACCTGCTTCCAGTGCCTGTTTCGGAGGCACGCGTTGAGAACTACATCAAGGCCGCTCTACAGAATGCGCCCGACTACGACTGGCCGCAGATTGTAGCCGATGCTGCCACCGCTGGACAACGTATACGCACGATGCTCACGACCATCTCTCGTGCACCGGATTTCCAACTTTGCTAACGAATGCCATGAAGCCGAATTCACACCAAGCCGATCGAGGACTTCAATGAAACGTCGTACCTTTTTGCAAACAACTGGGGCTGCCGCACTCGGCGTCAACCTACTGGGTGGCGTACCCACACGCGCATTCTCTCCGGTACAGCTATTACCAACAGTTACCGATCAAAATGATCGCATTCTTGTGGTCATCCAGCTGTTCGGCGGTAACGATGGATTGAACACGATTATTCCTGTCGACAATCCAACGTATTACCAGATACGACCATCGATAGGAGTACCCAAGGAAGAAGCCGTGAGCGTTCTTGGACGCGTTCACATGCATCCGGCGATGGACCCCGCCAACGTCTACAACATGCGCAGGATGCTCGAAGATGGGCGACTCGCAATCGTTCAAGGTGTGGGGTACGAGAATCCCAACCTGTCGCACTTCCGATCGACGGACATCTGGCTGTCGGGTCTGAATTCCAGCGACCCGAACGTTCGACTTGTCGACGGCTGGTTAGGACGGCACTTCTCTCGAACTGTGTCGGGCTTCCCAGAGATCCTTCCAGATCACCCGTTGGCAGTACAAATCGGTGGAACGTTGTCGATGCTGTTCCAGAGTCCAAAGGGCGACGTTGGCATTGCACTAACGGATCCGCAGAAGTTCTTCGAACTGGGACAGGGGCTGTCGCCGGACCTCGACCCTATGTCGGAAGAAACTGCTTATGGACGCGAGTTTAACTTCGTTCGTCTCGTGGCCGAACAGTCCGATCGATATTCGTCGGTGGTCAAAGAAGCGTTCGATAAGGGACGCAACACGGTTCAGTACGCCAACAATGGCTTCGTACGTCAGCTTCAACTCGTTGCCCGACTTATTTCTGGCGGTCTGAAGTCGAAGGTCTATATGGTGTATATGGGGGGATTCGATACTCACGTTCAGCAACAGTCTGCAGATCTTACCGGACTTCACCCCTTCCTGCTGGAGTCGTTGTCTACTGGTGTTGGTCAGTTCATGCAGGACATGCTACAGCAAGGGCAGGCAGAGAAGATTGTCGGTTTCACGGCATCTGAGTTCGGTCGTCGACCTGAAGAGAATGGTTCTCGTGGTACCGACCACGGTGCTGCCAGCGTTCAGTTCGTATTCGGTCCGCGCGTGAGCTCTGGCGTGTACGGAAACACCCCGGATCTCGGCAACCTTGATGCCAATGGCGACCAGCGATTCCAGTATGACTTCCGCCGCGTCTATGCGGATGTTATCGAAACATGGTTCGGTGGTGATCCTGCCGACACCGAAGAGCTCTTCGGTGAGCGGATCCTCCCTCTTGGCGTGCTGCAGGCGCCGGTAAGCGTCGACGATGCCTATCGTGGTCGCGATAACGTGAGCATAAGTGCCTGGCCTAACCCAACCACCGATAAGCTTACTCTCGGTTGGCTTCAAACCGTCCCAGGCAGTGTCGATGTCGAGTTGTGGACTACAGAAGGACGTTTCGTGAGGCGTCTCCACCGCGGCTGGTTCGACCCCGGGCAGGTTACGCTGCCACTGCGTATCGAGGCAACCGGTAGCTACCTTTGCTCGGTGACAGTGAATGGGCGCAGGTCGACCGTACCAATTGCCGTGATTCGTTAATGGTTGACCGTCGCGAGTTCCTTCGGACGATTACGCTCGCTTCAGGTGCGGTGTTCTTAGGTGTGCCCTTTGGCTGTGGGCGCACAAACGATATCCGTCAGATAGGTCAGGGCTCGCAGCAGTTTCGACGTGCGCACTCCTTTGTTCGAGATCGGCAAGCATTGCCCGCTGCTTCACGATCCTCGTCGGCGAAGGTGTGTATCGTCGGCGGAGGATTTGCTGGGGTTACGGCGGCCTGGCTTTTAGCCCAACAGGGCGTCGATTGTATCATGCTCGAGGCCGAACCTGTTGTCGGTGGATGCGCAAGAACCTATCAGCCAAACCACGTACAGCAGAGTGTTCCACTTGGTAACGTCTACTTTGTTGAACGAAGCGAAACGCTTGATGCCATGGCAACCAGCGTTGGCATTGGCATTAGGGAATGTCCCGACGACGTGTACTATGTTGGAGATTCCGTCGTTAAGGATCTCTGGACTGACGCAGATATTACCACTGTGGCCGTTACAGCGCAGGACGCAGATGGATTAACGAGATTCCGCGACGATCTCCTTGCAATGACAGATGCGCAGCTTCCGCTCTATCCCGTCCGCGAGGCCAGCGCTGAGTTGATTGCTCGCTACGACAATATCTCGGCATTCGATTTCATCCAACAGTACGATTCTCCAACGTTGGCCATGGTGCTCGACGCCTACTCACGCTCGTCGATGGGGGCGGGCCTTACAGACGTCAATGCATTTTGTCTTCTAAATTTCTACTCCGACGAGTTTGGTGCTTCGTTTGACAAGGGGCGTTGGATCATGCAAGGCGGAACGTCGGAACTGCTCAAACGTGTCTCAACTGCGCTGTCAGATGTTCGGACGGATCGGCTTGCATATAGTGTTGAACAACACGGCAGCGGATGGTCGGTACTAGCAGTAGGGTCAGATGGCATCGTCGAGCGTATTCACGCCGAACACGTCATTTTGAGCTCTCCGCTCTTCTCTACGCGAGCTCTCTTACGAGGGTCGAACCTCGCGCAAGCAGCACGTATTCCTGCTCTGCAGTATGCGCCCTACATGACGATTCATATGCACTCGCGTCAGGCGTTAACCCCTCCGGGTTCCTATGACACGTGGCATCTGCCAGCGGGCGAACACTATACCGACCTCGTTTCAACCGTAGATGTATCGGTGCCCCTTGCAGATCAAGGCTGCTGGACAAGTGCCTATGCACCACTGCCCGTACACAGACGCAGCGAGATGATGAATGAGGAGTCGATTGTTCGGATAACCAACGCAGCGGTCGACGCGGTACTAAGGCGGTTGGATCTACCGGCTGATGCTGTAGACGACGTGTATGCATGGAGCTGGGGACACGGTGTGGTTGTGCCGTCGGTGGGAAGTCACACGGCTGTTCGTGATTTGGCTGGGCTTATGCCCCGCGGAATCCACCTTGCATGTACTGATGTCGATGCAGCTCCATCAATAGAGAATGCAATTGTGTCGGCGGAGCACGTCGTGGCACAACTATTGCGTGTGTAGCCCAAAGGCGGGAACTCGTAGCCATATACGATGGTCGAAGCTTCGCCGCTGCGGTAGATAGCAGCCGCATTCACCACTTCAATGTTCCATTTCACGATAAGGAGTTCTTATGAGAACGACGCATGTTGTGCATCTTGCGCTGATGCCATTAATCGCCTGTGTAGCCGCCATTACTATTGGCTGTTCATCATCGAGCGATCCAGCTGAACAGTCGTTCGAGATCTACACCGAGCTAGAATCTGCGGCTGGCGTACCGATTCGGCATAGTGGAGAAATCCAAGTAGAGGATGACGGCGAGTTTGCCGACAGCGTTCGTGTAGACAGCGTTCGTGTGCTCTTTTCGCGGCTTGTACTTCACAGATCGAAGGATGATACAACGGAAGGACCACGTAAGGTAAAGGCCGGGCCTTTTGTACTAACCTGGAGTGCTCGTGGCATGCGTCGTGACCTAGGTGCTGATATCGAAGCGGGGGTGTTTCGAAGAATGAAGCTCGAGATGCATAAGTTTAGTGGATCGGAAGCTACGATGTACAGTGACAATCCCATTTTCCGGGACTTTACAACGGGCAAGCGATCGACCATGATTGTTGATGGCGTAGTGTTCGTCGATGGAAAGGCAGAGCCCTTCCGCGTTTCCAGTGAACGAACGGGGAACGTTTTTGTGGAGTTTGATCCACCGGTCGAAGTCACTGAGGCGGGGACGCAAGGCATCGTAATGTCGATGGATATGATTGCTTCGCTACGAGTTACCGGTGGAATACGCAATCCGCGTCTACCAAAGGCACTTGAGGCGATAGAGGCAGGCATTTGGTCGAACACGAAGATTCGTAAGAGGTAATCAGCAATGACGCAGCAACGAGTAACCTGGCAGGCCTTCTTTGTTGCTTGTCTGATGTTATCCACATGGCAGGTATCGGCACAGGGACCTAAGGGCAAGACGTTCGGGTTTGGGTTAGTACTTGGTGATCCGACTGGGTTGTCTGCTAAACTTTGGACGAACAAAGAGAACGCATTTGCGTTTGGGCTTGGTGCCTCGTACTTTGGCTCGCCTCGAATCCAAGCCGACTACCTTTGGCACTTTGATGCGTTCCAAAGTTCGGTTGTGAAAATGTATGCAGGCCCTGGAATCGGAATAGGATTCGGCACAGAATCCAGTGGCTTCTGGTACGAAAAGCGTCGAGGTCGATGGTACTATCGTGAAGGTGAGGGTTTTGGGCTAGCGGCTCGTGCGATCATTGGTATCAACGTTGTTCCCAAGCGCACGCCCCTCGAGATATTCGTTGAACTTGGTCCCAATGTTGGTTTCTTGCCGAACTTTGGAACTGGCATCGACGCAGGAGTTGGTATACGGTTCTATCCGTAACGGCCAATAGCGGTTATAAAAACACAACGGGTTCTTGCCAATGGCAAGAACCCGTTGTGTATAGAGTTGTGCGGAAGAGGGGATTCGAACCCCTACGCCCTTGCGAGCGCCACCCCCTCAAGATGGTGCGTCTACCAATTTCGCCACTTCCGCAGGGCCGCAAAGATACGAAGAGCTGCTAAATGGCAAAGCTATGCAAAGGCGATTCGTTATCGAGTCACGGCCACCTTCGCCACGGCAGAACCCTGATCGCTTGACGATGCCACGTGAACAAGGTAAACACCTGGGGGAACCACGCTGCCATTGGCGTCCTTGCCATCCCACAGTGCTTGACGTCCCTTGGTTTGAAGTGCCGCTACGAGATGGCCGTTGGAAGTTACAATGCGAACATCAGTGTCGGAAGCCAAACCGTCAATCGTAAGTAATCCGTTCCCGGCCCTAAATGGCTGTGGATAGCAGCGGACATCGTAGGTAGAAAGCGGGCGAATGCTCTGTGACTGAGCCGAGGAGAGCCCTTCGGTGGTACCAAACCAAACGCGACCGGTTTGAGGGTCAACGACAATCGACCGAACATTGTTGCTTACTAACGGACTATTGGTTGTACTTAACGTTGCAATCACCTCGGTGCCGTCTTCGTTGAGTACGAAGACGCCATCAGGTGTGGCAATCCACTTCTGGTTGATTGCGTCGACGGCAATGTCGTTGACAACGACGGCGCCGAGTACCGATATGCGACGTACAAATGGAACGGTTGAAGCAGTGACAGAGCCGGGAGATGTGATTACAGCAACGCCACGTGCTGTACCTATCCACAATGCTCCATTATTGTCAGTACGAATAGCACTTACGGCATTATCAGGAAGATTGGAATTGGTCGAAGTAACACGCTGGCAGATATCATCGGCAGAGTTGTCGAAGGTACCTCGCTCGTTGTACGCAAGCAAGCCCGACCCGAAGGGACTGCCGAGCCACTTTGTTCCACCGTTGTCGATAGCCATGCTCCTAAACAGGTTTGATCGCACATCAAAGCAGTTTCGTAGTGCAACCGAAGCATTGGTACCGATTCCAACTATTGCACGATCCAATGCTTGCTCATTTACGAGCCACAGCGTTCCATTCCTATCGCGGGCAGCATCGCCAACCAACACGAAGTTTGTGTCAGCGCCGATACCAATAATTGGAGAGTTCGCTGGCGAAATCTCGCGTGGTAAGCCCTTCCCCGGAAGATCGGAAAACACGTAGGCTCCGCTTCCCCACGTTCCAACAACAATTGAACCATCGGGCAGCGACGACATTCGGTAGGCGGCTACAAGTCGTACACTGGGAGCAAGGTCGTTAGCCGCGTTGTACCACGACGTGCCGTCGAACACCGAAATGCCAAAGCCGGTTCGTGGTCCATCGTTGTACGAACCAGACCAAAGTCGGCCCTTACCATCGACTGCAAGACTCATGAACTGGCGAATTCGGGGCGAGTTGACCTCGATTGACTCGAAGGTACCGTTCTTTCCACGTGCTATACCAAGGTCGGGCGTATACATGATAACGTCCGCAACATCCCCGCTTAATGCGGCATGTCCTGCTAGTGGTACTGGTGCGGCAATGATTCGTCGTCCATCTAGAGAAAAGACGCCTTCGGCGGTGGCAAACGTAGGGTCTCCATCAACACTGGCAATCGTCAGAATGGTCGTTGTTGCTTCAGACACCGTCGTAAAGACGTTGTCTTCAAACCGAAGCAGACGGCTGCCCACGGCACAATAGAGTTGGCCATTTATGACTGTCGCCGCGCGCGCTGAACCAGACGGTACACCGTCATTTGTCGAATAATGTGTCCATGCGGAGGGTTGGCGAAGCGATGTAACGGATAATGGTGCCGAAACCATGCCAGAGTCTGTAGCGGCCCACAGTCGGCCATTGAATACCGAAATCGCGTTAACAGGTACGTTGCGCTGTAGTTGTCCGATGCGATCAATTGTCTCTGTAAACACACCAGTGCGCCTGTTGTACTGTACGATACCGAAAGCTGTCGCAAAAAAGACACCATCGTCAATGAATAGACAGTCCGATAGTCCGCGACGCTGATATTGCGTGGCTCTGCGGATCTCCGTAATCTGAGTAAAGACACCGTCTTCGGTTGCAATCGCCAAGGAGCCGTCTTCACATCCAACCCATACGGATTGCGTAGCGGGATCGCAGCGCACCATACTAACGTCAAGGTTGAGAAGTGCGTTGATATTCCGATAGGTCGTGACTTCACCGTCCAAAAGGTCGATTACGAAGAGACCACCCGTAGTTCCACACCACACACGATTCTTCGAGTCGACTGAAACTGAGCGGACCGTCTGCAGTGAGGAGTACGTCTGCCAGTCTGAAAGCTGCAAGCGACCTTGCGAGCACAGTGGCACTGTAAGCAACAAGGATACGAGAACGAGAAAGACGGTTCGAAGCATGGTAAATCGTAGAATGTTGCCAAACGTGGTGGTGCCCGACGTAGTGAGCACGTCAAATATTGGTCGTTATTCCGAATGTAGCGAGCGTAGAACGTTCACAAGCGAAACGGCCGCTTCGGCGCATTCGGAACCCTTGTTGCCCATGGCTCCGCCAGCGCGCTCCAGGGCTTGCTCTAATGTATACGTCATAAGGATGCCAAACAGACAGGGCACTGCGGTTTGAAGCGAGATTTCCATAAGGGCATGAGCCACAGGTTCGCATACGTACTCAAAGTGCGCCGTGTCGCCTTTCACGACAACACCAAGACATATCACGGCATCGGGACGTAGGGACGAGATGACCTGCTTTGTTAGGAGAGGTATTTCGAAACTACCTGGCGATCGCACGACGTGGAAGTCGGAGATGCCATGTCGATTGAGGGTTTCACAGGCGCCGTCGATGAGTTTGCGTACAATGAAGTCGTGCCACTCAGCGGCAACAATCACAATCTTTGGTTGTTTCGCTATCATGAATTCTCAGAAGATGTCACATGTTCTTTCTGCGCAGCACGGCGCAGTTCAATACGGGCCAATAAGGCTTCGACCATGTCGCGACTAGCGCCAATGCGTCCAAAATTCGTCTCGTCGTAGTGTCGCGTTCCGTGATAGTCGGAGCCCCCTGTCATGACGAGAGCATGTTGTTTAGCAATCACGCGATAGAACTCCCGAGTTGTGGGCCAGTGCGAAGGATGATACACTTCGATGCCATCAATTCCGCTACTTACAAGCCCTAGAAATCGTCGTGGCTCGGTAAACGACCTTCCCGGATGCGCGATAACGGCAATGCCACCTGCTTGACGAATAAGCTGTACTGTTGAAGATACTGTTCGTTCATTCTTTGCCACATAGCCAGGTGCACCTGCTTCGAGCCAACGATCGAATGCATTCTGAATCGACGCTGCGAAGCCACGACTAACCATAACGGCTGCAATGTGTGGGCGTCCGATAGGTGCGCCTTGAGCTTGGTCTTCCACCTCGGACATAGCAATCTGAAATCCAAGAGAGCGAATCTTCTGCACCATCTGCTCGGCTCGTTCGAAACGTTCAATTCGATACCCGTCAAAGAACTCGCGAAGTAGGGGATTTGAAGCATCCAGCCCATACCCCAAAACATGGACGTCACGACCGTGTTCAAAGCAGGATAACTCAACGCCCGGAATGAGCTGGACAGGGCCATTGTAGCCGCCGAGCGATAGGCGTTGATACGCATCCATCGTATCATGGTCGGTAATGGCAAGAACATGCAGTCCTCGCTGCGCCGCCTTGTCAACCAATTGCTCCGGAGTCATGGCACCATCGGAACATGTTGTATGCGTGTGCAAATCTGCGAAAGGGGCTTCGTTCGACATTGTCATGCCGAGTCTCTCACAAACCAAGCACGGCGGATCTGGCCGCCATAAACATCATAGACAGCCGTCGCGTGTATAGTATCCGAAGTCCGTTGACCCGTAACGATCTCTTCGTCAAACACCCAGCGGCCGCATACGATGCGGTTTATAAGCTCGCAGTGAAGGTTGGGACTTGCGTCAAACATTGCGCCGTAGCGCGTTATAAGATCGGCGCGGCCGTTGCAGAACGCTTCTCCAGTGTCGAGGTCGTAGCATACAACGTCCTCGGAGTAGACCAAGGCGAATGCTTCGATGTCTCGGGCATTGTAGGCATCAAGTTGCTGCTGTGCACATTCTTGCGGTGTTCGCATGTACGAAGATAGGCAACCTAGCGTGCAGGAATGGCTAGCGAAGCTATCATCGACTGAATGATCGTCAAGCCGTCTGCCCCGGTAGACTTGAGTTTACTGTCGGCCTCGGTTAACGCTACGATGGCCCGCTCCAATCCCGCTGGGCCATAGGCTTGAACGGCGTCCATGTAGTCGTTGAGCGCGAACTGAGGTACGCCTACGCGTTGGGCTATCGTGGTAGGATCGGTATTGCCGCGTAGGTCGACAAGCATGAAGCACGAAACGAAGAACCGTGAAAGTCCATTGATGATGAGCATCTCTTGCCGCGTTGTAGAAAGCATTGCGTGAACAACACGTTGGGCTTCGGTGATATTTCGCTTCGCAAGCGCCTTTTGCAAGTCAAAAATCGTCGAACTTCGTTCGCTACCCACGACATCTCGCACGGCCTGCTCAGTAATAGGTGATCCATCAGGGAGATACGTGCGAATCTTGTCAACCTCGAGAGCTAACTCTCGCAGGCTGGGTCCGATGCGAACCTTCAGCAGCTCGATGGCTTCATCGGTAATGCTGCTGCCAAACTGCTTGCAGTACTTCGTGAGCCATGGTCCAATCTGATTGTCACGATACTGGGGGAACTCCATCCACACCGCATGCTGCAACAAGGCGCCAAGAGGGAATCTCATGCCGGCAATCTTCTTCTGTGCGGCCGAGGCGTTGCGCTTCATGGCTGCACCTATACCATGTGCCGATTCGAATGAGCCCGTAATGATGAGCGTGCTGTGCGAAGGTGGGTCGGACAAGAACGCCGACAGAGGGTCACGACCTTTGCGGTCCTTTCGAAGTGACATGCTGTCGAAACGGCGGACCCAAACCACACGGTGCTCGGCCATCATTGGATATGCACGTGCCATCGAAACGACGGCATCAATCGTTGTGCTGTCGCCGTCTAGGATGTCGGCATTCATACCTGTGGTGTCTGCCGCTGCAATCCGTTCAAAAAGCTCCCTCGCAGTGCTTTCAACAAGGTAGTCCTCTTCGCCGAAGAACAAGGCAACGGCAGGCGGCTGCCCCTTATCAAACAACGTCTCGATCATGATCGTTGCGTCGTCTTAGGGTCGAACACATCGCGCAAGCCATCCCCAAACAAGTTGACGGCAAACACGGCCAGGGCCATGGCAAGACAAGGGAAGGCCGTCATTTCCCAATTGGTGCCAAGTGCAACGTAGCCCACACCTTCACGGATCATCTGACCCCACGACGGCATAGGGGGCTGAACGCCTAAGCCGATGAAGCTCAGCGATGCTTCGGCAATGATTGCGGTAGCAAAGCCAGCTGTTCCCAGAACAATGATTGGCCCCATCGCATTTGGAAGCATGTGCCGAAGTACAACGCGAATCGACCCGAATCCAAAAGCACGTGTGGCCTCGATATAGTCTTGTTCGCGAATTGAGAAGAACTGTCCCCGGACGATACGAGCAATGTCGACCCACGACGAGACGCCGATAGCGATGAAGGTCTGCCAAAACCCCTGTCCAAGCATCACAGAAAACGCAATCACAAGAAGAATACTCGGGAACGCCCACACAACATTCACACCCCACATCACCACGTCATCAACCCAGCCCCGGTAAAAGCCAGCAAGAGCGCCGAGCATAATGCCAATCATGAGGGCGATAGATTCCGATATCAAGCCTACACTAAGCGACACACGTAGGCCATAAACAAGTCTCGTGTAGATATCTCGGCCTTGGCGATCTGTACCCATGACAAACAAAGGCTCGTCGTGCCAGTCCTCGGGACTAGCCCCAAACATAGCTGAAACATGTTCGCGATACGGAGTACCTACAGGATCTGTCCAGCGAACCGTGTCGTCATCGACATACCAAGAATCAACAGCAATCAACGTAGGTGTTTCGGGATTCGAAGGGTTGACTTTCTTCAGAATCGAACCGCGAAAGCCCGCAGGTTTGACAGCGTATTCGAGTATGGACGTCGTTGGTTCAAAGGGGGTGATCAGTGGTGCAAAGATGGCCATGAGAATCATCACGATGATGATCGACAAACCGATGATCGCACCAACATTTTTACGAAGTCTCCTCCATGCAACCTGCCATGGACTGTCTCCACGCACGAGTTTGTCGGCCGTCATTGTAGCCTCACTTTCGGATCGATGAATGCATAGAGTATGTCCGAGGCAATGTTGACAATCACGAAGACAACAGCAGTAAACAGCACGGTACCTTGAATCATTGGATAGTCGAGCTTCTCGATTGCGTTGAACGCTGCTAGGCCGATACCAGGCCAGTTAAAGACGAACTCAATGAAATACGTTCCAGCAAGCAAACCAGCGAACCATGCACTGACAGTCGTAACCACGGGATTCAACGCATTCCGGAGTGCATGGCGCAAGTACACAGTAGTTGTGGCAAGACCCTTAGCGCGCGCCGTTCGAATGTAGTCTTGACCAAGCACGTCGAGCAAGCTTGATCGAGTAACTCGGGCAATCACCGACATAGGTCGGATTGCCAGCGTAATCATCGGAAGGACCAGATAGGCGGCCCCGCGGTCAACATATCCTGAGTTCGGGAACCACTCAAGCGTAACCCCGAAGAGTATCACAAACAGAAGGCCAACCACGAATGACGGAATCGAGATGCCCGTCAGTGACAACGCCATGGCCGTTGAGTCAATCCACGTGTTGGGTTTCCACGAGGCAATCAATCCCAGGAATATGCCCACAATTGTGGCAATCGCCATCGACGTACCAGCCAATAGCGCCGTCGCTGGAAATCGCTCCGCAATTGTCTCGGCAACACTCGCATCAGTAGCAAGGCTGCGCCCCATATCCAAATGTGTTACCAGATTCCATGCATACGAGCCGACTTGAACCAGTAGGGGGCGGTCGAGTCCCATCTTCGTACGAAGTGCGGCCACCGAAGCGGAGTCTGCACGTTGTCCTAGCATCACGCGAGCCGGGTCGCCAGGCGGACGAATAAAGAACGTCATGACGATCACTCCAACGAGCACGAGGAGCGAGTACAAGAGTTTTCGAATGATGTACGAAAGCATCTTCAGGTGCCTATCGTTGTGTGAGTGTCGAGACTCACGATGGATGGTGCTGCAACGGAGCGCCCAAGAAACACCTCGGCCATAGGCCGAAACTGCGGTGCGCCGTCGGTCAAGTATACGGTGAGTCTCTCACCCAATTCTGTTGGAATCGGCGATGATGCCATTAACGAACACGCCGTCTGGGCGGCACATTCTCCCGAATCAACGAGTGTCACCCCAGGCATCAGTCGCGCCAAGAGTGGTTTCAGTAGGGGATAGTGTGTGCAGCCAAGCACGAGCGTGTCAACGTCTGCCTCGTGTAAAGGACGCAAGTACTCGCGCGCAATGAGCTCGGTAGCCGGATGGTCGAGCCATCCTTCCTCGACAAGCGGAACGAACAAGGGGCACGGCTGAGAGACGATATGTACTTCTCTTACAGCAGCATGCCGAGCTATGGCAAGCTCATATGCATGTGAACCAATCGTTGCGCGAGTGCCGATGACGCCGATACGTCCGTTAGACGTTAAGGCGGCCGCGCGTTCAGCGGCAGGATCGATGACGCCAACGACAGGCACCGTAACTTCGCGTGTGAGAACGTCAAGAGCAACGGCTGACGCTGTGTTACAAGCCACCACAATCATGCATACGTTGTGGCTCAAGAGAAACGACGCGCACTGTCGGGCATATGCAGTAACGGTATCAGCACTCTTGTTGCCGTATGGAACGCGAGCTGTGTCGCCTAGGTACACAAACCGCCGCTCCGGCATTACGTGCATCATGTGTCGCAAGGCACTCAATCCACCGATGCCGGAATCAAACACGCCAATCGGTTGCAAGTCATTGTTCATCGCGCAAATATATCGGGCATAATGCGGCTTACACTCCGTCTACGACTAACCGTCTGGTACAGCGTCATTGTGGCGTGCACAATTGCCGCCTTTGCCGCCGTTGCCTATGTAACGGTTTCGACAGAGCTTAGCGAGAATCTTGACGCCTCGTTGGCTCGTGTTGGCTCGTCGTTACAGACCGTCATCAGAAAACAGCAGTTCGCCGGCATGCGCCAACTACAGCCGCGCCGACGCACTGCACGTAGAACCGAAGATGCCGACGCCTTCGAGTTCCTACGCCGTAGTTCGTTACGCGACCATGTTGGCCCGCTGCCCCTTGTCGATGCAACGAATACACCTGATCCTGTGTGGGGTGCTGTGTATGAGCACATCCTGTTTAGTTCGGCCACATACCGGATCCAAGTTTCTGATGCGAGTGGTAGTATTGCCTGGAGGTCCGATAACCTTGGCACCGATTCTCTGCCTACGCTCCACAGCTTTCTTCGGAAAGGGGCATCGGTTACAGACGACCGTTACTTCACGAACTACACGATCGCAGGTACCCGATATCGGCTGGTGTTGATTGGTGGCGACGTGGCTAATGTGTCGGTTGCTTATCCGGTCGACGAGATCGACGCAACACTTCGCAGGCTCTTCGCGCTGCTGTTGTGGAGTGTGCCTGTGTCGCTCTTCGTTTCAATCTGTGCGGGGTGGTTCCTTGCGCGGCACTCGTTGCGACCGATCGATGAAATCACGAGGACGGCGCGCAGGATTACCGCGCAGAACTTGCAGCAGCGCCTTCCAGTGCCGCCTACAAACGACGAAGTTGCACGATTGACGGCAACGTTGAACGAGATGATAGCCCGCCTCGAAACTGCCTTCGATCGAATACGGCAGTTTACTGCTGATGCTTCGCATGAACTTAAAACCCCACTCGCAATTCTTCTTGGTGAGATTGAACTGGCACTACGTAAGGACATGCCTGCCGAACAGTACCGAGCCACCCTTGAATCATGCTTGGAAGAAGTTGAACGTCTAACGAAGGTTGTACAGGGCCTGCTTGACCTGTCGCGTGCCGACACTGGGCAGATCGCTCTTGCACTTGAGCCGCTCGATCTGGGGTCGCTCGTGAAATCGGTACTAGCGAGCATCAAGGTCTTGGCTGATGCAAAGCATGTAATTGTACTTCCGGCGATTCGTCCAGATGTTATCGTGAATGGCGACGATGTTCGACTCCATCAAGCCCTGCTCAACGTCATCGAAAACGCTGTGAAGTACACACCTGATGGTGGGCGTGTCGAGGTTGCGCTAACCACCACGCCAACGAGTGCCCTTGTCACTGTGTCAGATTCGGGGGCCGGCATACCTGAGGCTTCGTTGCCACAGATTTTCGATCGATTCTATCGCGTCGATCAGGCACGATCGCAAGAGATTACAGGTACGGGTCTTGGCCTTTCCATTACCCGCTGGATCGTTGATGCACATCATGGATCCATCGCCGTACGCTCGGATGTGGGCCGCGGAACCACCTTCACAATAACGCTTCCTCTCTATCACGTCGACGCGACTGCGTAATTTGCGCGCTGCACTGTCGAGATACCGCATGTTTCCGCCTTTCCCTGACGACAAATCCTACTCCCACGTCGAACGCGACATCCAATTATGGTGGGATGATCACCACACGTTTGAGCAATCGCTAAACAACCGCAGCGGCGCTCCGGTCTTTACCTTCTATGAGGGTCCACCAACCGTTAACGGTAAGCCAGGCATTCACCATGTTCTCGCTCGCACGATTAAGGACGCAATCTGCCGACACCGAACGCAGAGTGGGTTCTTTGTTCGACGACAAGCAGGCTGGGACACCCATGGTTTGCCTGTTGAACTTGCCGTTGAAAAGGAGTTGGGATTCACCGATAAGTCGCAGATCGAAGAATACGGCGTAGACAAGTTTAACGCCGCCTGCCGTGCATTTGTCGACCGCAACATCTCGATGGATGAAGGTTGGCGAACGCTTACACGCCGGATGGGGTATTGGCTCGATCTCGACAGTGCCTACATTACGTGCACAAACGATTATATCGAATCTGTCTGGTGGGCTCTATCACAATTCTACCGCAAGGGTCTCATCACTCGAGGGTTTAAAGTTGTTCCTCAGTCGCCAACTCTTGGTACGCCGTTGTCGAGCCATGAATTGTCGCTCAATTACAAGAACGTCCGCGACGCCAACTGCTACCTTTCACTTCGCATCACGCACCCCTCGCATCCTGCACTGAAAGGGGCTTCGATACTCGTTTGGACGACAACTCCATGGACGCTCTTCGGTAACGTAGCGCTGGCGGTTGGTGCCGACATAACGTACGTTGTAGTTGCCACCCGGCCAACTGAGGGCAAGCCGTCGGCCACCTATGTGATTGCCGAAGCGCGACTAGAAGTTCTTGATACTGAATACGACGTTGTGGCGCGATTGCAAGGAAGCGACATCGTTGGGTCGATATACGAGCAGATCTTCGATGATATCTCGCTTGACGCCTCGGCCCATCCTAATGTTCTGCATGTTGTTGCGGCCGATTTCGTCACGACTACCGATGGAAGCGGCGTCGTCCACATCGCCCCTGCATTTGGCCAGGACGACTTCGAAGTATCCAAGCTGTACAACCTTCCTGTAGTACAGCCAGTAACGCCTAATGGACGGTTTACCGATGACGTGAGGGCATTCGCCGGACGTACAGTAAAAACGTTTACATATCCCGATCACACCGAAGAGGGAGCCGATCGCGACATCGTTCGACTACTTAAGGAGCGGGGCAAGGTGTTCCGCTCATCATTCGACTACTTACACTCATATCCACACTGCTGGCGAACCGACAATCCCGTCATTTACTACGCGCGCGACTCATGGTTCATTACGTCGCCTGCCTATCGTGATCGACTCGTCGACCTCAATACAACGGTACACTGGCATCCAGAGGAGATTGGTACTGGGCGATTCGGAAACTGGCTTGAGGAGGTTAAGGATTGGTCGCTTAGTCGCGATCGCTATTGGGGCACACCGCTGCCCATCTGGGTCAACGAGAATGATGAGACGGATCACGTTGTAGTGGGATCTATCGAGGAGTTGACGGCGGGTTTCTATGAGTTTGAAGACGGACGTCGTGAACCTGTTGCAACGTGTGGCATACCGGTTGATCTTCATCGCCCCTTTGTCGATCGCATTGTCTTCGAGCGCAACGGTGTTATCTACCGTCGTGTTCGCGAAGTCATCGATGTTTGGTTTGACTCCGGTTCGATGCCGTTCGCGCAGATGCACTATCCGTTTGAGAACGTTCAAGAGTTTGAGAAATCCTATCCGGCGGACTTCATTGCCGAAGGAATCGATCAAACTCGTGGGTGGTTCTACACGCTTCATAACATTGGCACGGTCCTGTTCGACAAGCCCGCGTATAAACATGTTGTCGTGAACGACCTGGTGTTGGACAAGCATGGCCAAAAAATGTCGAAGTCGAAGGGCAACACTGTCGACCCCTTTGTGGTTATCGACCGATTTGGAGCCGACGCCGTCAGGTGGTACCTCATGTCGGCCTCGCCGGTATGGAAGCCCAAAGCTTTTAACGAGGAAGACATAGCCAAGACCGTTCTTGCTGACTTCTTCCGATCGTTGGTGAACACCTATGGCTTTTTTGCAATGTATGCTAACATCGACGGGTTTCGTGTTAGCGATGTAGCCAACCAGGAGCATGCGTTTGCTGAGATAGACCAGTGGATTCTCTCGCGGTGTGCGTCGGTGCGACGTGAGTGGGACGAAGCAATGGAGTCGTACGACATCACGCGTGCATGCCGATGCGTTCAAGATTTTACCATCGACGATCTTAGCAACTGGTATGTTCGACGTAACCGTCGCCGGTTCTGGAAGGGCGCAATGGATGCCGACAAACGTGCGGCATATCTCACGCTGCATCGTGTATTACTTGATGTCGTATCGATGACTGCTCCCGTTGCCCCCTTCATATCGGAGTGGTTGTATCGTGCACTTCATGTGGAAGAAGAAGGTGTTGAACAGAGCGTGCATTGTAGTATATTGCGCACTGTTGAAACAAGTGAAGTTGACGCTGAACTTGAGACACGCATGAAGCAAGCGCAGACCATTGTTTCGCTTGCACGTTCTTTGAGAGAGAAAGCGAAGATTAAAACACGGCAGCCACTTCGCAGAATTCTTTTACCGGTTGACAGTCCTGCAACGCGTCGGCGATATCAAAGGGTAGAAGACATCATTGCGGAAGAGTTGAATGTGAAGGTCGTGGAGTACGTTTCGGACGACACCAACATCGTGCGAAAGTCGGCACGACCAAACTTCAAAGTCATCGGCAAGAAGTATGGTGGCAATACGAAGGCCGTGGCAAATGCAATCAAATCGCTTTCGACAGAAGACATTCGGAATCTTGAACAACGTTCCGTGCTAGCCGTTTCGGTTAACGATGTCACCATGCAGATTGACTTCGAAGACGTTGAAATCATGAGTGAAGACATCGAGGGTTGGCTGGTAGCATCCGAGGGAACGATCACCGTTGCCTTAGACACCGAAATCGACGATGCCCTCATCACCGAGGGAATAGCTCGAGAGTTCGTAAGCAAGATTCAGAAGGTTCGCAAGGAGTCCGGTTTCGACGTTACTGATCGAATACGACTAGAGTTCGTTGCCGACGATGCGACGGCGGAATCGATAACATCCATGCGGCATTACATTGAGAAGGAAACGTTAGCGCTCGAGATTGGGCGAGTATCAGAGGTTGATACGCAGCCATTCGACGTTAACGGACGAGAAGTTCAGGTACGCATTACGCGTGCATGACGGTAGTGATCAAGGTGGTCATTACTGATGTTTGTTTCATGTTTTGGAGGTACGCTCTATGGCAGTAGCGAAGAAGCCAGCAGCCAAGAAGGCCGCAGCAAAGCCAGCAGCCAAGAAGGCCGCAGCAAAGCCAGCAGCCAAGAAGGCTGCAGCAAAGCCAGCAGCCAAGAAGGCCGCAGCAAAGCCAGCAGCCAAGAAGGCCG